>Ga0182017_10001478_pt1 | contig 18063 bp, 18 predicted proteins | sample 712E3DmetaG_FD_120492 | JGI IMG/M metagenome (GOLD analysis project Ga0182017, IMG submission 120492) | Permafrost microbial communities from Stordalen Mire, Sweden - 712E3D metaG | ecosystem: Environmental > Terrestrial > Soil > Wetlands > Permafrost | place: Sweden: Stordalen | collected... | reverse complement strand
CCCCACCCACAAGCTCCCGTCTTTATCTTCAACAACTGAAGTGACCGTCTGGCTGGACAGCCCGGCCGAGGCGGTCAATTCTCCCCACCTGTCGTCCTGCAATCCTTGGACAGAGACTGATTCATTGTAGTACATGAAATTCGCGGGCGGGGGAAAACCGGGCAAAGTATTCGAACACCATTTTGTGCCGTTTCGGTCAATGGTCAGGCCCAAAATGAATCTGTATGAATTGCTCCCTGCGTACCTCACCGATTGCCATGATGAATCCGGTTTCATTTTCCACAAAACTAGTCCGGTCAGAGGTTTGTAGATTGGAACCCACACATTGCCGGCGGCGTCCGTCGCGGTCTTTCCGGCAACGACATATTCCGGTGAGTCAGCTCCAATGAATCCAGGATTTTTGTCATCATACGTTTCAACGACGTCTCCCTTGGCATCAACGAGGGCAATACCGTTACCCCACGAACCGACCCATTTGGAGTTGTTCGGGCCAATGCTCACGCAGAAGAATTCATTGCTCTTCAGCATTGGTGTCGTAGCAACGTTGTAGTTTCTCCAGGTCTTTCCGTCGAATGAATAGAACCCCCTCCCACTTCCTCCGCCCCCTGCTCCTGCGGATGCAGACCATACCACCCCGGTATTGTCAACTACGACGCAGGGGAAGAAGCTGGTTGCCGGGCCGTTTGTGAGATACTGACTCCATGGAGAGCTGGCTGTGGCCAGTACGCCGATGCCGGCATCCTGATATCCAACAAACAACCGCCCCGCTGAATCGATAAGAGCGCATGAGATGGTCGCCGATGCAGGTCCGCCATATGCCTCGACAAAATTGGTCGGAGACAAGACGAACAGACTCTTCGCTCCTGCCAGGTAAAGTGCTGATTCTGTGTTCACCATGGATACCACGGGTTGCGTGATCCCAGGCACCGCCACCCAGACATTCCCTTGATAGACGTAAACTCCTGAACTGGAGCCGGCATACACGGCTCCGTGGAACGCAGCCATCGCTGTCACAGAAGCGGGATTCGAGAACGAATCCCACGATTCGGGGGCGGCGAGATTCACTGCGTCCAATTTTGAAACTGCAATCCCGCCGGATGTGCCGACAAAGATCCTTCCCTCGAGGAATGCCAGCGAAGTGACATTTGGATGAGACAGTGTTCCAAAAATTCCGTACGTGTCCTTAAACTCAAACTTTCCCAGAGAGAACACGCTGATACCGAATGCCGTCGCAATGTAGATCGAATCGCCGTGCGTGAAAAACGCATTGATTCCTTTTTGAGATTGGAGAGATAAGGCAATATCGTTGACGTATCGCCAGGAATTCGCGGCGGGAGAATACACATCGATCGCACCGGACTTTTCGCCTATCCATACCGAGCCTTGCGCATCGAGTCCTATTGCGGAAACGTCATTCCTTGTCAAGCCTTCGGAGTTGGTGAATTTCTGAAAAGAGGAGTCTCCGAGCGTAAACCGCAGAATCCCCCCGGTTGTTCCAACCCATACGGCATTTCGAGTACTCACCAGCCCGACGACACTATTCATGTTAGTGTAATTTTTCCAATCCCCAATTCCGGCTCTTGCGTCTAGGGAACATCCGAGAATGCTGGCACACAAGAACGAACACCCCATGAGAAACTGCTTTTTCATCCACAACTCCTTCTATTAATCGTCGGAAAGAAACTGTCGAAGCCTGCACTATGTGTTGTACCAAACTATGTGTGCTTAGTTCCTTTTCGGCTTCTTGATGAGTTGTGTATAGAGGTTCGCCATTGTGATTGCCCCCAATGCAGCATCCCAGCCCTTGTTGCCGACGGAACCACCCGCCCGCTCCATGGCCTGGTCGTACGTATCGGTCGTCAGCACCCCGAACAAGAGTGGAATATTGCGTTCCCGCGCAACGCTACCGATTCCGCGGGCACATTCCTGAGCGATGTACTCGAAATGCGGCGTCTCGCCGCGTACAATTGCTCCAAGACAGACCACCGCGTCATAGTTGTCGTCCAACGTAATCTTTGCTGCCACTTCCGGAATTTCAAATGCTCCTGGGCAATAGAAAATATCGATGTCACGATCGGTGTCTGCGCCATGGCGCTGAAAGCAGTCTACCGCCCCATCGAGCAATCGCTTCGTAATGGTCTGGTTGAACTGGCTCACAATGATGGCGAACTTTCTTCCCTCACTCGAGACACCTCCTTCAAACACGCGCGGCATGCTGATCACTTGTGCTGTGAAATTTTACTATGACGACCGGTGCATAAAAAGGCGCCGCTTCATGGTGTCGACTTTGCTTTCGTCGACAAAAAAAGAGCCCAAGGTTCCATTGTCATTTTTTTTGCCACCATGGAAATCCGAACCTCCGCTTTCGAGAAGATAGTATTCGCTGGCGACGCCGCGATAATGCGCGACATGCTCCGGGGAGTGAGAAGGATGGATGACTTCGATTCCATCGATTCCCGCCTTGATGAGATGCTGAAGCATTCCGTCCGTGGTGTACCGGCCGGGATGCGCAAGGAAGGAGAGCCCCCCAGACGAGGCGATGAGCTGAACTGCTTCCGAAGGCGAGAATTGAAATTTACGTTCGTACGCCGGTCCGCCGTTGCCGATAAACCGATCGAACGATTCTTGATAGGTCTTTGTGAGGCCTTCGTCGACCATTGCGGCGGCTATGTGCGGCCGCCCGACAGAACCCGTTCCGGCATGCTCCATCACCGATTCTATTCTCAATGGTACCTGAAGACTATTCAGCTTAGCGACGATGCGCTCGGCGCGCTTGATTCTTTCGTGCCGAAAAAACGTGAGATAGTCCAGCAAGCGCTGGCTCTTGTAATCCACGAAATAGCCAAGCATGTGAACTTCTTTGTCTTCAAAGCTCGCACTAAGTTCCACACCGGAGATCACTTCGACCCCGAATTCCTTTCCAAACTCCAAGGCATCCGGTATCGCCGCAACGCTATCATGATCCGTAATGCTGATCACGGCCAAGCCTTGTGCTTTGGTTTTTTTGACAAGCTCGTAAGGAGAAAGTGCACCGTCGGAACAAATCGTGTGCATATGCAGGTCGGCTTTAGCGCCCATAATCTCGTATTCTGCTCTGCTCTGCAAGGCTCATGAAGCCGCTCGCAATTAAGGGTGCCCGGCTCTCAGTGAAGATAAATAAGGAAGTTGATCGCGTTAGACATGAAGATTCTTGAAGCTTTCGTAATCGTTAATGGTGAGCTTGTTGCCTTGCAACTGCAAATACCCCTTCTTGATAAACTTGTGAATCATGCGCGAGATTGTCTCCCGCGATGTTCCCGCCATATTTGCCAGATCCTGCTGAAGCGGAAGTTCGTCTATTTCTACCCGTCCTTTGCGAAACATTCCAATGTCATCTGCGAGCTGCAGCACGACGTTGGCAACTCTCCCCGCTGCGTCTTTTAAAGACAGACTCTTAATCTGGGCATCGGCTTTACGTAGCCGTCCCGTTAGCTCACGCAGAAGGGCGATGGCAACCAATGGATAGTCGTTGAGAAGTTTTAAAAAATCTCGCCGGTGAATCATGAACAATTCAGACTTCGAGGTTGCCACGACGCTCGCCGAACGCGTCAATCCGTCCAAGATTGCCATTTCCCCGAAAAAATCGCTTTCCCCCAATATCGAGAGGATGACCTCCCGGCCGTCATCGTCCATCCTCACTATTTTCACCTTCCCCGAAACGATCACAAACAGAGCTGCCCCGGTCTCTTCTTCGAGCAATATAATGCTCCCCTTCTTATACTTTTTTCTAATTCCTAGCCCGGCGATCTTTTCGAGCTCCTGATCGCTCAACTCATTGAAAATTGGTACATTTCGCAGGAAGCTTACTTCTTCAAGCATGATAACATCCTGACTTGATAGGCTCAATGGACAGCAACGGTCAATTCATTGTGTCGTGAATATACGCGGTGTTGTGATGAAAGTCAAGATAGCTTAGGGGGATTATTATTAACCCAAAAGCATATACGACAGAGAAGCGAAACTTATCTCCGTTACCAGCGGCGTCGAACTAGCAATCGTGGCGGCATCGCGAAATCGAGCCGTCTGCGGGGATGACGACACGGCCTTTCAAAAATCCAAAGAATCCTCCTATCCCCTTAGGAATATATCCTGCCGTCGTATTCGACCGCTCAAGCGGGGGGTGAGCTGTAAAAAATGAGCGGGACGCGATTGAGAATGCTGTGATTGTACCTGCTCTCGAGCAGCTTGTAACTTTCTTCGGCAACGTACACATCCTGCTCGACGAGGGTTCTCGTCTCCGGGCAATAGTAAATGTCGAAGTGTTCGGTGCGCAGTATCTACCATTGAAAATCGGTGTACCGGACTTTGTTCCGTCCGAAGTAATGGAACTAAGCGTGGAGGGTGAGGAGAAGGACTATAGTGAGAGCGCAGTATAGGAGAATTCTACGGCGCGCGTCTGCACAAGACTCGTCGAGACTCATAAAGTTGCCGATAGCGGGTCGGAACCGTTACGAAACTTTCGCCAGCTCCTCTTTCAGAAGGTCTATTTTTTTTACCGGAGTAGGATCGACGCCGTTCGCCATTGCGAGATAAAAGCTCACCCAGTCACCCAGGTACAACAGTGAAAAAATTCGTGCCAGCAGGCTCTTCCCTTCGCTGTGAACTTCGGTGATGCCGTCCGCGAATTCGCGAATGACCTCTTTTGTGATTTTCATTCTGAGTTGCACTCGCGCGTAGTCGCCATCGTCACGGAGGAGGATGACGTGAATTTTCTTCATGATGTCTTTCAGCACTTCCCACCCGACGATCTCGTTGTGATTCAATTCGGGAAACACATGACCGTAGGCAAGCGTCTTGGCGTTCTCCGACATTTGTCCCCGCCACCTCACATTGACCGTATCGAACCGGTCTGCGGAAGAGTACACGACGGGGAGCTTTCCGACCAAGGACTGTGCAATGCGAAAGGCTTTGTTGTCCGGCGACTCCGGATCGCCGTAGATCTTTGCTTTCTCTTTCAACAGCGAAATCGTTTCGAGGATTTCATTTTTCTTAGATTTGACGAACCCCAATTTCGATACAGCAATCAAGGTAGGAAAGAAGGAGTAGCCCAGCGCGGCGCGCGGCGGGAGCCCTCCGGGTATTTGGATGATCGGCTGCTTCCATTTCTCGGCGAACCGTTTCACCGTTCCTCCCGAGGTGATGCAGAGAGTTTTCGCCTTTCGTTTCGTTGCGTCTTTGTGAGATGAAACTGTTTCTTCCGTATTTCCGGAATAGCTCGAGACGATCACCAGGGAATGTTCATTAACGTAGTCGGGCAGAAAATAATGCCTGCTCACGGCTATCGGGATATCTATTTCGCCTGCCAGGTACGACCGGAGCAAGTCTCCCCCGATGGCAGAACCGCCCAAGCCGCTGATGACAATGTTACGGATTTTGGCGATGGGGAATCGTATTGTTGAAGCTTCAGCGATGGCAACGGCTTCTTCCACCTGGTGTGGAAAGCCCAGGATCAATCCGCGCATATTCGATGGATCGAGATGCGTTTGTTCTTCGGTTGTCATAGAGGATCTCATCGTTTAGGTATTAGGTTGAGGCTGCGGCCCCACCGATAGATCTCGGGTGGGTTGTTCCGGCAACGGAATATCCGGCGTCAAGCGTTTCAGATGTCCCACGAGAAACTCTCTTGCTTCTTCCCATGTGGAGAATGTCAGCGCCTTCGCGGCAATTTTCTGAGCTTCCCGAAGCGTCACAGAACGGATGATCTTTTTAATTTCGGGGAGAACATAGGGAATCACGCTGAACTCATCCAGACCGAGCCCGAGGAGAAGCAATGTGGCAACCGGATCTCCCGCCATCTCACCGCACATACTGACCGGAATCTTGTTCTTGTGCGCCTCTTTGACAATGTGGCGGATGGTCAGCATGACTGCGGGATCGAACTCCTGGTACAATTGAGACACAATGTCGTTCCCTCGGTCAACAGCGAGCAAGTACTGGATCAGGTCATTCGTCCCGATGCTGAAGAAATCGACTTCTTTCGCGATGTCTCCCGCCAAGACGGCAGCCGAAGGCACTTCGATCATCACACCAATTTTCATGTGCTCATCGAACGAGAGCTTTTCTGCGCGCAACGAATTCTTCGCCTGCACAACGAGCTCCTTTGCCCGGCGCACTTCCTTCAAGTTCGAAACCATAGGGAACATTACCCAGACATTTTTCTTCGTGCTTGCGCGAAGCATCGCTCGCAATTGCGCGAGGAATGTTTCGGGGCGGTCGAGGGCAACGCGGATCCCGCGCCAGCCGAGGAACGGATTCTCTTCATCGTACGATTGTGCGACAACCTTGTCCCCGCCGATATCGAATGTGCGCATGATGACTTTGTTCGGAAAAACCCTTTCCGCAATCAACTTATACTCCCGGTATTGTTCCTCTTCCGACGGAAACGTGTCCCTCCCCATCAACAGCCCCTCGGCGCGATAGAGCCCAACGCCGTGTGATCCCTGAGCCCTCGTGAACCGGACTTCCTCAGCAAATTCGATGTTCGACGACAACTCGATGAGCTTTCCATCCATCGTCTGAGCCGGCAAATCCTTCAACTCGTTCAATCGATGTTCGAATCTCGTCATCTCCCTGCCACGCCGTTTGTACTGTGTGACGGTGTCTTCGGACGGGTTCACGATCACGACGCCGCTGTAGCCGTCAAGGACGAGCAAATCATCGGAATGTACGTAGGTGGTGACGTCTTTCAATCCCACCACCGCGGGGATATTCAACGACCGGGAGAGGAGCGCCGCGTGGGAGGTCACCCCGCCCATATCGGTCGCGTAGCCCAAGATTTCGTTCCGGCTGAAAAGGATGGTGTCGGCGGGCGTCAGGGATTGCGATACGACGATGGACCCCCCTTCAAAGCGCGAGATGAGTTTTTGTTCCTGGATATTGCGGATAACACGGTTCTTGACATCTTCGACATCGTGCGCCCGTTCGCGCATGTATTCATCCTTCGAGTTCATCATCAATTGTTGGTACTTCGCGATCTCACCATGAACCACGTACTCGGCGTTCTTAAGTTCTTTTTTGATGCGTCTGTAAATGGAATCGAACAAGATCGTATCGCTGAGGATCATGATCTGTGCTTCAAAGATCTTCGCTTTGCTGTTTCCTATTTTCTGTTCGGCGAATGAAAGAATTTTCTGCAGTTCTTTTTCGGAACGGGTGACGGCGCTGCGGAGGCGCTCGACCTCTTTGTCCGCGTCCTGCGGCGCAATCGACTTTTCGTCTATGTGCGGAACGTGCTTCGTGTAGACAAAAGCCTTTCCTATGACGATGCCGGGTGCCGCGGCGATTCCGTGAAGCGTAATTTCGTCAGGAGTGTTCATTATTGTGTCTCGTCAAAACCGCGTTCAAACAAACCCACGATCGCGGCGCATGCCTCTTTTTCATCCTCGCCGTCGAACCTGAGCAGCAGCACTGAACCCTGTTCGGCGGCGAGTGTCATGACCCCGATAATACTCTTCGCGTTTATTTCCAACCCATCTTTTACGATGAAGAACTCCGCTTTATACTTCGCCGCCATCTTCACCAGCGATGCGGCAGGACGCGTATGGAGCCCGGCTCTGTTCTTGATGACAATTTCCTTTTCAATCATACGGGCGCGATCTCAAATGGACCCTACGAGTTCCTGTTCAGCAGCATATGGGAGAACCAAAACAGCATTTCCCGGGCGGGACTTTTTCGAAGGCGGGACAGCTGGGCGTTTGCGTGAGCGATGTTCTTCGCGATGCTCTGCCGTGCCAGATCGATCACTCCGCAGCGTTCATAAATATCGCGCACGGCGCCGATATGCTTCCTGGACGTTCCTCCGCGGGTGATGACGGTGCGAAGCAGCTTCTTGTCGGAACCGCGTGCCCGGGAGTATGCCTCAATAAGCAGGAAAGTCTTCTTCCCCTCGACGATATCGCCGCCGATGGCTTTTCCAAATTCCTTTTCGTCTGCAATGACATCGAGCAGATCGTCCTGGATCTGAAAAGCCCTTCCCACATGCGTCCCGTATAATTTCAGCGCGCGCGCCTCCGATGCCGTTCCCCCGCCGATCACCGCTCCCATCTCCGATGCCACTGAGACCATCTTTCCCGTCTTCTTGCCTATCATGAGCATGTAGTCGTTCAGCGAGACATTGTTCCGTGTCTCGAAGTCCTTATCGTACATCTGGCCTTCACACACTTCCACAACGCCTTCCGTGAAAATATCGGCCACCCGCGCAATGTGCGGCGAATTTGTTTTCAACAACTCACGGTAGGCGAGGGCGACCAGCTCGTCGCCCACAAGGATTGCGATGTTGGTGTCCCACCTTGTGTGAACAGTCGCCCTCCCTCGTCGTGAAGAGGCATTGTCCATGATATCATCGTGCACGAGAGTGAAATTATGAAGGATCTCGATGGCCACAGCGGCATTCACCGCGTACCTCAATGTGCCGCCGACAGCTTCGCACGAGAGAATGACCAACAGCGGGCGAATTCTTTTCCCTCCGCCTGAGAGGACGTATTTCACCGGATGATAAAGAGTACGCGGCTCACTTTTCGCGATACATCGTTGAAGCCGTTGTTCAACAATATTCTTGTAATGCTGATAGCGCAGAGCGTATGAATTCATCGATGCGTTTGGTTGAAGAAAATTATCGGGTTCAAACCCGGCCGAGGGGCGCCCTTTGTAGATCATTCACCGTTGAAGCGCCGACGAGGAACATTGTGCCTTTGAACTCCTTGATCCACCGATCAAGACGCTCGGTCAGTCCCTTCTTACCCGACGCTATTAACACTTGAAGCATTGGGCGCGCCGAGGCGGTCAAATTCGCGCCGAGGCCGACAGCCTTAGCTGCCTCGAGACCGTTAACGAGCCCGCCCGAAGCAATGACAGTGAGGGTGGGGGTTGAAGCCCTCAGAGCTACGACCTGTCTCAACGCCTCCGCAGTTGGAATTCCCCAGTCCCAAAAAAGGTCGCTTCGATGTTTATCCTTCGAGCGAAGAATCTCGACGCCGGCCCAACTGGTGCCACCCGCACCGGCGACGTCGATAATCCCCACGCCGACGTTGATCAAGCGTTGCGCAACCTCTTGGGAAATCCCTGCGCCAATTTCTTTCACGATCACCGGGATGGAAAGACCATCCACAAGCAATTCAATTCCGCGCAACACGCCCCGGAAATTCGTGTTCCCCTCCGGTTGAAGAAACTCCTGGAGGGGATTGAGGTGCACCGCAAAAGCGTCCGCATGAACAAGATCGGCAAGCCTCTGAACCGAAGAGATATCCTTGAATTGTGCGACTTCCGCGGCGCCGATGTTTCCCACGATGGGAATTGTCGGGGCAACCTCGCGAACCACACTGAACGACGAACGGAAGGTCGGGTCATCCAACGCCTGACGCTGACTGCCGACACCCATCGCAATACCCCGTTCTTCACACACTTCTGCGAGGTTTTTGTTGATGCGCTTTGCGCCATCATAACCGCCGGTCATACATGAGATCATGAATGGAAAGGAGAGGCGTTTCGACAAGAAAACTGTTTCAGTGGAGATATCCGAAAGATCCACCTCCGGCAACGCGTTATGGACGAACTCCCAATCTTCAAATCCATTGCGCTTCTCACGGAACGCAACGTCGCGTTTTACTGCGAGTAGAACATGATCCTTCTTGCGGGATGAGGTCTTGGATTTGGATCGCTGTTGCTTCATGAAGCTAGGGTTGATATGGCATGGAGCGATTGCTGGAACACTTTGGGTGCACACATGACGCTCAGAAACCGAGAAAATAATACTGAAAATAGGGACGAGAATCAAGAAATGCCCATTCCGGTTGTGGGGGCAAGTTGAGCGAAAAGACGCTCAATATGCCGATAAGCGTTTTCCCCCTATTTCGGCTCAAAGAGGCTGGCAGTTCAATACGCGCAGACAATTTCCGCAAATCTCGAGGGTCTCGACGGCGTTAGTTCCTCTTAACGGTTCCGGAAATCAGCCCGAAGGGCTCATTCGTTGGCACAAAGATTTCATTGTTGTTCTCCATTCCGAAGGGCTTGAGGTCAACGAGCAGACAATGCCTATTGGGCATTGTCAACGAGATTTCTGCGCCATCGCATACAGCGTGTGTTGCACGGACATGCTATCGTGGCGCGCAAAAGATTCGAGCAGCGCCCGTCGGATCCCAAAATAACATGAATCGAAATCGGCTGCAGCCTTACTGAAAAGCCACGATATCTCCGCGTTCGTGGCCAGAATTCGATCGTCCGTCTCCTTCAGGGTCGTATAGGCGTCCTTGATGTGCCCTTTGAAAGCAGAGCCTGTCGTCTTCAGAATGGCAAGGTTTCGAATGCCGGACTTGAGTGTAACAGCGGAGCGAGTCTGGATCACACTACTCGTCCGTATTTCGTTCCCCGCACTGCTGAATGCCTACGGGTGTGGGGATGGTGCGCCTGAGGCCGATGAAACCGGAATCCGATTCCACATATTCTCAATGAGGTCTAAAGTGACCTTCGAAAGATCCGGATTATTCCTGATAAAATGTTCAGCAAGGGCGAGGCCGAATTCTTCAACCGTACGCAACGGGTGTTTCTTTGCAAGTGCATAGACGGTATTCTTCATCGTATCGGTCGGCAAGACATTTCGGTTGTCCCCGTCGAGATATACTTTATCGAACGCTCCTGTAAACTGAATATCGACGATAATGTCTTTCAATTCGTGCCGGTCGGCCGTGCGCACCACTTTCACGAGCCTCACCGATGACTTCCCGTAACTATTGTTGCTCAAGACTGCCACGGGTTCGCTCCTTTTGATGAACTACTTGCCAGCGCTATTTCCAAAAACAAACATTGCGTTCTTATGACCTTCTCTTCCGTTCTCTCCCTTGAAGGAGGAGGAGCGCGCATGCCCTCCCCTGTTGGGGGAGGGACTGGGTGGTGTCGATAAGCCGATTGATGGAACAGCCCAAGACTCTCGGCCTTATTTATTTGAAGCGGCATCCGCCTACCTGGTGTCTCTGATACAGTTGCGAGTTCTTACTCAGCTTCCCCGATATGTCGAATATCCAAAAGGACTAATCAATAAGGGAACGTCGTAATGCGCTCCGAAGTCCTTCACCTGAAAGAGTATTGATACAAAAGGGAAAAAACTCTCGATCCCGCCAAGGCGGAAATACTCCTCCGTAAAAAAAGTCAGCCGATAGACACCCGGCTCAATGCGGAATCCCTCCGGAAGGAAATTCATGATACGCCCGTCGGCCCCCGTCTTGCTCCGGGAGAGTTCCTTCCATGTTCCCGGCGCGGTCCGGAATTCAAGCGTTGTGGTGATGCCGCTCCCGGGTCTGCCGTGCATCGTATCCAGAACATGAGTGGTGATTGGGCTATTCATACGCTGAGGTTCCTTTTCAAAAACTTGGTTAGGTTTGGATTATTACTTGTGCGTTTCTTTCCGTCCGTTCAGTATTTTCATAAATGAACGAGTTCTGATCTCTTCAAGCGTCAATCCACTAGCCTGAGCTTCTCGCTCCGTTATTGCACCGCAACTGATTCCTCTGAGGAAGAAGTTGAGTAAACCCTGTCCGGTTGCGGCATCATCAAAAACGTCGCCGATGAGAGTTGCTCGCGCTGCCTTGTCGATGAACGTCTTCAACCGAATGGAAGCCGCCTCAAGCCCCCGCAGGAAGAAGGCATAGACCGCCGCATAACGGACCGGTATTTGCGCCGGATGAAGATCCCACCCCTGGTAAAACCCGTTATAGAGCGAGTGGTTGATTTGGTCAAACCCCAGCTTCCATGCGCGATGAACAACATCCCTGTTTTCTTTTCGCTGTCTCGCCGTCAGAGGCCTTCCCTTCTCCTGCCTATGAGGACCGACTGGCATCACATTCGTTGCACCGTCTGAAAGCCAGACGCCCGTACCGGCAAGAGATACTTTCATAGCCGTTCGGGCGAAATCGCAGGCCGGATGCGTCATGCTCTGAAATTCCGCGATGATGTTAATCGACGCCGTGTAGTCGTAGACTCCAAAATGCGCAGCAATACAGCGGCCATCCGCGGCGGCGACGAAAGAAGGGAGCGTAACTTCCCCCTGGCTGTTGAAGATCGATTGCGACGTTTCTACCATGATCTCGAGTTTCAGGGCGCCGGCGTGGAGAGCTGTTTTCGATTCGAAATTCGAGAACAACTCAACCAAGGCGGCAATTTGTCCCGGGAAGACGACCTTCGGGAGTGTGACGACAAAATTCTCGGGCAGCCTTCCCCCCGTTTTTTCCAATAGAGTGGTGAGAAAAATATCTAGAGTGCGAACGGCGCGTTGTTTCAATTCCTCGCTAAAAGGTTTCAACCGAATCCCGATGAATGGAGGAAGTGTTCCATTATTGAAACCGCGAGCGACCTCCCCGGCGGCAGAAGCCGCATGTCCATCTTCCTCGCCGTCCGATCGATAGCCGTAGCCATCTTCAAAGTCTATCCGGAAATCCTCAATCGGTTCGCGTTTTAACTTCTCGACGACGCGAAGATAGACTGCGTTCGCGAGCGAGGCACCTTCGTTCCTTCGGCGTACTGCCTCGGGGTCTTTCTTCAGTCTTTGTTCAAATAAGCGAACTTGCTTCGGGGACGTTGGCAATTTGTCGTGGCCCGGCAGTTCGAGAGCCCGTGCAAGCTCGACGAAGTTCGGGGCGTACTCACGAAGAGTCTGGAGAGCCGACGCACCGAGTTTTCCGGCAGAATCTGCCTTGAAAATATGAGCGCCTCCATAGACGGTATGGACCGGCTGTCGAGCGTCGGTTTCTCCGGGATATGTTTTCAGAAATAGCCCGTTCGCCGATCGAAGTGCCGAGAAGACCGAATCAAGAGTCTGACGCGAGAGCGACGTCTTCATTCCTACCTCTCCTTCAAATGGACATTCCGATCCAGTGCCACCTGCATGAACAAAGCTCCTGGCACAGGAAGTTCACGGTATGGGGGAATCGGCTCGAACCCGAGCGATTCATAGAGCGCAATGGCTTCTTTCATTGAAGGGAGCGTATCCAATCTCATCTTTTTGTATCCGATTCCCCGGGCTTCCTCCCAAACCGCTGTCGTCAGTTCTTTCCCTACTCCCTGGCCGCGAAATTCGTGACGAACGAAGAGCCTTTTCATTTCGCAGGTCTGATCGTCCACTTTTTTCAGTGCGATACAGCCGGCCACTTTTATGTCGGATAATGCAATCAAGAGCCTCCCTTTTGGCGGGCCGTAGAGCCTCGGAAGGTTCTCGACCTCCTTGTCGAAGTTTTCGAAACACGTGCTGACATTGAGGGATTTTGCATATTCGAAAAACAATTTGCGAACCGAATCAATGTGTTCACGTGAGATCGCCTGGATGATCTTAATCATTGCTTGAGCTTCCTTTCATGACCTTGATGAGAGCAACTTTTCCAACCTAAGCTGTGCTATTTTTGCTTGTTCGGATGCCGCAATTTGAAGCTCAGAATATTGATCGTTATTCATTCGCTCCCTCAAAAGCACGAGCAACTGATCGGCGCTCTTACCCGTTGCACAGACGATGAAGGTCTGGCCGAACTTGGCCTCATATTTCTTGTTCTCTTCCTGCAACTCTTTTAGCACTTGAGCAGAAGCTCTACTTGCCCCCACCTGCTCGATTTCTGCCCAGGACTTGGCTGCGGCAAATTTATTCTCTAGGCTGGCTAAATCGCCGATCCTTGGATGAGCCGAAAACGCTTCGAGCCAATCCTCCTCCGCGAGCTGGTTCCACACGTCGTTGGATATTCTGAGCAATTCCGACATGCCATGGTACGGGCGCCGCTGAATCATGCCCGCCACCCATGCTGTCGAACCGCAACATCGAAGGAATTCGGTCGACGCTTCTTCGGATGACAATGAGTTTAGTCCGGCAAGATTCGTCTCTGATATCCTCCCTTGAAACCTCTGAGCCTCGTGTTAAAAGTCAGTCCGACCCGGTCCCTTGAGGTGAACATGATTCTCGACTAAACCGGGCATGACGATGCAGTCGCCGCAATCTTCAACGGAAACGTCCGCGCGAACATCGCCGGGCCGGATGATGTCGGCAATGACGCCGCCGCGCACCACCACTCCTGCCTCACGCATCCCCTCGGGGGTGATGACCCTGCGACTTAGGAGAACATATTCTGACGGATTCAAGTGTACGGCAATATTTACTTGTTAGAGGGTTTGAAAAGAATGGAATTTTTAATTCAAAATGCAAGTAGATGCAATACAAGTGATGCCACGACTTTCTCCGTTGGATTTCTCTCTAGTTCCAGATTTGTGCTTACTTAGTGACGAGAGTCATAGCATCACTTCCCCATGTCTTGAACATTGAACGGAGAATGGGTACACTGTATCAGATGGATATTCTGCAGGAAATATTGACTTCCCTTCGGTCTGAAGATCGTGTAATGCTGGTAACGATCATATCGACCAATGGGTCAACGCCGGCATCCGCTCTCTCAAAAATGCTGGTAAGGGAACGTGGGAAACAATGGCTCGGGACCGTGGGGGGCGGGTGCGTTGAGGGCGATGTGCTTGAACAAGCGATCCGCCTTTACGCCGAAGGAACTGCAAAGATTCTCACTTTTCAGCTCAACGAAACGAACATCGACCAAGGCTTGATCTGCGGCGGAAGTCTCGATGTGCTCATTGAACCGTTGTCGAAGCGGGAGATCGCAGTCTTCCAGGAAATGAAATCGATCCGCGATGACGGGGACGATTGCGTACTCATTACATTCATCTCGGCCGGAGGAAACATCGGAGGGAAATATTGTGTGAACATGAGGTGGGAGCGGAAGGATGGAATAATGGAATGGTGGAGGAGGACCGAAGGTCTCCGGGACAACGAAGTAGATTTGGTATTTGACGCGATCACGGGGGCGGTGGCGAAGGCGCATCGCCGCAATGAAACGCAACGAATCGCGCTACAAGGTGGCGAACTGATTCTCGAACCCGTGAAGGGTTTGCCGGATTTGATCATCTTCGGCGGAGGTCATGTCTCTAAATATATCTCAAGGGCAGCTGCCATGACTGGCTTTAGAGTCACGGTTATCGACGACAGGCCGGAGTACGCCAACGCCGAGCGCTTTCCCGAGGCGGAGAGGACGATAGCGGTAGATTTTCTCGATGCGCTCCAGCGCGTAGAGATCAAGGCCTCAACTTACATCGTAATCGTCACACGGGGACACCGCTCGGATGAGGAGATTCTATCCCGCGTTATTGGCTCGGCAGCAAGGTACATCGGAATGATCGGCAGCCAGCGCAAAGTTCTGACGACGTACGAGCACATGGTTGATCATGGGGTTTCTGTCGAGTCACTGAAGCGAATCCATGCGCCGATAGGTCTAGAGATTGGGGCGGCGACGGCGGAGGAAATCGGTATCAGCGTGGTGGCGCAGTTGATTGCCGTTCGAAGGGGTGGAGCGGAGAAGCAGGAGAATAAATCTGACTCTATGAAGAAATTGATTGCGCAGATGACTCGGATTTAACGCAGATTGCAGATTACTGATTGCACAGATGACTCGGATTTAGCGCTGATTGCAGATTACGCAGATAAAAGTTGGTTGGGTAAGTCCAGGATCAGTACAAAAAAATTCCCGTTCGGCAGGTAACTGAACGGGAATTCTATTTTAGTCAATCTGAGAAATCTGCAATCAGCGCAAAATCTGCGTAAGCAGAGAAATCATTTGACCATCAGCATCTTCTTCACTTCGACGCGATTCTGTGCTCTCAAAACGTAGAAGTAAATACCCGAAGCAAGGCGTGCGCCGTCAAATGTCACTTCCTGGATTTGATCTGCCGGCACAACGCCGTCAAACAGCGTCACTACTTCCTGGCCGAGGCCATTGAAGACCTTCACGGCAACCTGCTGGGTCGTCTTCACTGCGAAGTTGAATTTTGTCGACGGGTTGAAGGGGTTCGGATAGTTCTGGCTCAGCTTGTAATCATCTGCCGTCAGCGTAGCTTTCGCTTCCACTTCAGGGCTGTAGTTGAACTTTCCGTCGCGGTCGGTTTGCTTGAGGCGATAGCTGAACGTGCCGGCCGATTTCACGACATCGCTGAAGCTGTAATTATGCACTGTAGTGCTTGTTCCTTTACCCTCAATAAACCCAACCTTCGCCCAACTGTTGATTGTTGACTGTTCATTGCTAATTGCTTTCCGCTCGATGTCGAAACCATAGTTATTAGACTCGGTCTTGGTCGCCCAGGAGAGGTTGACTGTGCGTCCTTGCGCCATTGCGGTGAAGTTGACGAGCTCGACGGGAAGAGGAACATTAATCAGATTAGTTGGAGTGTTGAGAGTCTGGTTGTTAATCACCCCACTCCCGACACCTCCCGAACCATTACCGTTTCCCTCTTGTGCGTATAGCCCTATTTGATTTGTCACTGGATCGATGCTTAAGGTCGTAGTCTGGCTGGCGTTCACAATTGTGAACGTAAGTGTGGCCCAGACTATGGGAGTCGGGATCAGGTCAGTTCCGACAGCGTTATTTCCACCGTCCACACTAGTCGGCAAAACAGAAATACGGACTGTAGTGCTATTGGACGTGATGTTTCGAGTATATCCGTTACCCAAGGTGATGCCTGCGACGTTGTTCCATGAACCACTGACGAAAGTGAGTTTTGTATTGTCATAAAGAACGTCAATTGTCGCAGTACCAAGAGTATTATTCCCTGGCAAGTTATTGGCGGTCACCTCAAAGTTTACCTTGAACTGTCCACCATTAATTCCGGCGCTCGACAACACTATTAATGTCTGGTCAATCGTCGTCGCGCCAAAGGCGAAGAAACTAGACAAACTTGCGAGCACAGCAAAGAAAAGCAACCGAATTGTAATCTTTTGCATAGGAAATATCCTCCTGGCTAAAACATTTATTTTAGTTAATGAATTTCTTTTCTGTTCGCCAAACCATATTCATGTGCTCCGCTTAGTCATCAATTGGACCGGGAGTTCAAGAATCAGGGCACTCGAGTAGCTCTGATTGCCAGCAAGTTAGGTGAAAAGATGTTGTAGTCGCTGCCTGTAACTGATCCGTCCAGATTAAAATCAGCAGCTTGATACCCAGATGCAATTGCAAGCAACGGGGGTGAGAATACGTTGTAGTCCGATCCAGTAATAGATCCGTCGGAGTCTCCATCTCCGCCGTACATGCCATAGCCACTCGAAAGCGTGGCCATTGGGCTCGAACCATAGGCCTGAGATTGTGCAGTCGTGAAATCGTACTCCGACCCGTTGGGGAGCGAGACAGCCCCACTACTCATAATCGCCAGATGGTTTCGGTGTTTTACAACGATAAAGTAGCTCCCACCCGTCGCCGTATTGAAAGTAACACCTGCAGAGCCATCAACGCCACGGATTGTACCATCGTTTTTCAACAGAGCTGCGCGTCGATCAACAGCGACACCATTCGCCGTTGATCGCAACTCAACCAAAACCCAATCTACTATTGAATTGCTGGTGAAAACCGAAATTCCTGAGACGTGGTCATCCACTGCGTAGTTGAAAGGGCTACCGCTGTAAGTCTGGGACGTAGGGATAAATCCTCCACTCGCCAACGACGTACGCATGCTTCCACCTCCAGTATAAGCCCCCTCCAGGAAGACTTTTGCCTTGACGACCAATCCTGCTGGCACTGTAACATTGACAAGGCCCAACGTGTTGTCATCAATATGATCCCAAATTACTGCTCCGATTTGCGCCGATGTCGACGCGCCGACAAATGTATTATTGCTTGTTGCGTCTACAGTGTTCGTGCTCTTGTCACCGTTGCCGTCATAGCCAGCGCCGCTCCCGTCCCATAGACTGATGGCAAAGTAGGTACTAGTATATCCCGTGAACGAGCTGTTTGAGACCGTCGTACCTGACGGTGAGTCACCCGAAGTATTCTTAAGAACCAAAAGACCCGCACCGGGAGCAGATCCCTTTATGAAGGCAACGTCGTTGATGACGACACCTGTGGCCTTTCCAACCACTACGACACCTGCACCACCGGGCCCGTTCGGAGGTTGCGTACTGCCATTGTTGCTGAGTGTGATCGCGTGGCTTCCGTCACCAATCGAAACGCTGCT
>Ga0182017_10001477_pt1 | contig 18069 bp, 13 predicted proteins | sample 712E3DmetaG_FD_120492 | JGI IMG/M metagenome (GOLD analysis project Ga0182017, IMG submission 120492) | Permafrost microbial communities from Stordalen Mire, Sweden - 712E3D metaG | ecosystem: Environmental > Terrestrial > Soil > Wetlands > Permafrost | place: Sweden: Stordalen | collected... | reverse complement strand
CGGCAAGAAAACCCGATTGCCGTTTGGTATAAACTATATCTGTATGCGCATGCTGAAGAAAATAGATTTCCCATTTCTTTTGTGGAAAAAATGTTAAAGGGTATATCTCGGCTGCACCATTTTCAATTTTCACAGAAAAAGTGGTTTTTGTTGGTCTGGTTACAGCCGGAACAGTTAAAAGGAACCTGTTCATCCCCTTAATCAGATCGGCCTTTAGTGTCTCTTTCCCTTCCCTGGATATAATAATTTTCCCTGGATTTGCTGAGCGGTAGTTCACCAGAACTTGCTGAAAGGCTTTATTCCCGTTTTTAAAAAGTACCGGCGTATTTAAAAACTCAGGTTTGGATGAGGGGGCATTCTGTCCGTCCAATAGGATTGAACTGGTAGTTGACAGCAATATTAAAAGCATAGCGGTCAGTTGTAATCTTCTCATTTTGTTTATTTTTGGTTCTATAAAAATGGAAAAATGATTATTAGTAAGATCAAAAACTGTAAATATTTCAAACTAAGAGTCCTTAGAATTTCTGTCTATCAAAACTTCATGCCATTTTAAGTGTCTTAATCCGCAATCTCAAATCTGCTTCCGAAATAAAATAATCTCCTTATTTAATTCAAACATTAAAGAATGGTATGTTTACTTAATAAACAAAGCACCACTATTTTAACATGTATCGTATAAAAGGATCAGTATATTTTTCAGCCCATTCTGTCAACTCTTTTCTGCAATTTTCAAGCTCGCTTTTGAATTTTGGATCCATAGAAAGATTTACCATTTCGCCAGGATCATTAACAAGGTCATAAAGAGTTTCCCGCTGTTTCCCTTCACTATAGATCCAGTATTTAAACTTTTTATTTCTCAGCATTCTGCCTTCAGGCTGAGGTTTGTATCCATTGACGGTGTCTCCTTGTACAGGCTTATCAGAAACTACTATATATTCCCGATTTAAATTAGAAGATCCGGTTGTAATTATCTGTTTCAGACTTATTCCAGGCAGTTGTCTTTTAAGAATAATACCGGCAAGATCACATAAAGTGGGCATAAGGTCGATGCCGGTTTGCACCAGGTATTCAGATTTTCCTGCTTTGAGACCATAAAAGCTTATAATGAACGGCACTTTGGAAGCTTCTTCAAAAAAAACAGTTTTCTGATTCCAAAGATGAGCCCCCTGGCAATCTCCATGGTCACTCAGGAATATGATTATGGTATTCTTATCCAATCCCGATTCACGCAATGCACTCAATATTTTTCCAATTCCGCCATCAACTTTTTCTATCATTCTATAATATGTCCAGATGTACTGTCTCCATTTCTTATCAGAAAAGCCCGACACCGGAAATAAGGAACTTGCCTGATACGACTCTCTTAACGTTTGCATTATATCAGTTTCGTTCCTGGAAACTGCATGATTTAATCTAAGCGGTGGACATTGATCTGCTGAGGGAGGTTTTCCCACATTACCATCTGGCAGATTCTGACCACGGGCCCACTCGCATATATTATGAGGATTTACGAAGGAAGCTACTAATAGGAATGGTTTGTCGCGTCTGGTCTTTAGAAACTTAATTGCAGATCCTGGGATCAGGCTGTCAACTCCATTGCTTTTATTGTTTTTTGTATAATGAAACCCTTGCGACTCTGTATCCTTTATATCAAACGGCAGGTGCCATTTACCTACATAACCAGTCTCATACCCGGCTTTCTCAAATATTTTTCCGAATGTTGGAAATTCTTTGGGATCAATTTTCTTTTCATCATTGGTCTGAATACCCAGTTCATGTGGGTATCTCCCCGTAAACATAGAGCTTCGGGAAGGGACGCTGAGGGGATTAGCACAATATGCGTTTGTAAAAGATATCCCGTGCTTAGCCAGGTAATCCATATTGGGAGTATTAAGATGCTTATTCCCAATATTATAACTTAATGATTCTGACGATTGCTGGTCAGTTATTATTATCAGTATATTTGGTTTATCCGGTAGTTTTTGAGCTATAGTACCTGCCGGGGCAAACATTGTTAATAGTGAGCAGCCTAGAGCTCCTTTGATTGAAAGTTGAATCATGATTATTATTAATTATGTTTCTGAAATCAATTTCATAACCAGGTTTCCATGGTCTTCTAAAATAACCAAAAACAGGATAACAAGTTATAAAAAAAAAACTTCCGTGGACATAAAGTTTATGCCACGGAAGAAAGAATCAATAAAAATAATCTATATCTAACCTAAACCATTATTTCTACCAGAATTACTTTCTGTCATAATAAATATCATATGCAATCCAGTCAACGACATAAGCGGCAAAGTAGACTGAATGCAAAGAGTCAAAAAGAGTTTTTATATTATCAATTGATTTACCGATCAGAGCGGAAACTGTTGTTGTTGTGCCATCTTCAAATGTTATCTGGATATCACGTTTTTTGACCACTGATGCTTCCTGATCTGATGCCTGATCAACAATTGTTACAGTTGCATTCGGTTGTAGTACACCATCAACGGAAACTGTTACAGTTTTTGAAACAGAGTTCCTTGCTATCTGTACATTACCAATGGTAAGAATGTACTGACGTTCACGTCCAAATCTTCCGGTGTCAACCTTCAGAGTAGTAAGTTTTTCCTGATACAGGACATTAGTACCACTCAATATTGTAAAGCTTGAAACAGTTGTGTCACCAGAGTTATAGGCATATTGTGCAGTATAACTGCCACTGAATACATATTGAGAAGCATACTGGATCCCATTCGTAGGACTGACAATAGATTTGATATTTAAATCGCCGGCTACAACATTATCAATGCTGATTTCTGATTTCAACAAATAATCATAGTCCCAGTAACTATTGTAATTATTATGATAATCAGAAACTGCAATTGAAAAATTATTAGTAAGTGTCGAGTCAGATGGAACATAACGTCTTAATGACATAGGATCCTGTACCTTCTTCAATGGCATATTGACGATCATCTTGCTGTTATCAGCTGTCTTTGTAAAGTATGTAATCAACGACCAGCCCCATCTATCGGGTTTATTTATAGGTTTATAATTATATACTCCTTTTATTGTATCGAGAGGAATATATACCTTGTACGTAGCATCCGTAATAGTGGTAGACTTGAGTGTTCCACCATTAACTGTCAGTATACTATACGCTTTAGTGGAACTGATAGATGTCATAGCTGTATTCAGAGTAAGTGAGCTTTTATTAACAGCCTGCTTCAGAGGAGTATTATTGTCTAAGCCTGTATTCTTGGTGCAACTCCATATCAGAGCACTTAAGAAAACAGCAATTAAAATAATTCTACCTTGTCTTTTCATAACTAATGATTTTTAATTCATATAACATTTATAATCTTAACAAGTTCAAAAGTACATCCGACTTAAAACAAATAAAAATATATTCAATGAACACCTGTAACAATTCAGCGAATTGGCTTTTTTTGACCTCAAATATCTTCATGGATCTTTGTGTTTTTTAAAACGAAGATTAATTGAGCCTTAGTATATGACGTCAAAATATTTGCCAAAACAGCATAAGTTGACATGATAAATATAACATGAAATCCTACAACTATTTTAGATCAGTACTAAACCACCTGAAGAAAAATAACAGAGATTGCTTTTAAATATTTTTATATAGTTGTCATTGCAACCAGCATAGCCAATGATAGCAGCCGTTATTGAAGTATTAAGGAGGGTACAAGAAAAATAATCCAATTATTTTGAATCCGGTATGTATGTTAACCACCTGAAGGCATAATATTCACATTTACCTTTACCGGCATTGCTTATGCCATGCATATCATCGTTGGTCAGGAATATTACTGAACCCGGACCAAGTTTGTAGGCTGTACCATTTATTGTCTGCTCAACTGTTCCGAAACGGACCAGGATAATCTCTTCATCCGGATGCGAATGCGGAGCATGACTGGGAAGCCCTTCATTAAGAGTGGTCACATGAATCTCCAGTTCCTTCAATGTTGAGGTCGGCTGCTTTAAAATATCACGTCTGCCGCCAACTGCACTTGGTTTAAAAATAAATGTACTCCAGTATTCAAGCACTGGTAAAACTTTTGTTACTGGTTGAGCTTGTCCGGGCTGGGATTTTGGATTGAACCGGAATGAATAGTATGTTGTTTTTGAATTATGCAGGTTTCTGATACTCACTTTATCTCCTTGTGAAGCAACAACAATACTTCCAGCTTCCAGTATTTTACTTTCATTGTTTACATTTATCTCAGCCGAACCTTCCTTAATGATTAACAGTTCATCAAATCCACTCTCAACTTTGTAAGTTTTGACAGATTGTTCTTCATTTAATGTAATAGCTTTTACATCAAACATATCCAAAGACTTTGTGGGTCCTTTAAGGATATCTCTCTCTTCACCATATGAGGTCTTCTTCACTGTTAGTTTTGTCCAGTCGTAGATTGATGAAGTAATTGCCTGATCAGCAGCAACTGATAAGATTGCAATAAGGAACAGTGCAAAAGGTAACCTAAAATTTTTCATACAATTCAATTTAAAAAAATTTCAACCCCGTGAAATTATTTAACAGTTTCAGACCAGGCTTCAGCCATGAGTTGTGCCCCGGCCAATGAGGGATGAACACCATCCCCTGTCCAATAAACCCCTGGAGCTTGCTTCTGTGCCTCATCAAAGATCTTCTGATATGGGACAAAAACGGCATCGAATTGAGTTGCAATCGCTCTGGCAGCCTTCTGGTATTCATAGAAATCAGGATACCATTTTTGGTCAACAGCTTTTACACCGGGAACTGCAAATGGCTCACAAATAATCAATCTTACATTTGGAAGTGCCTTTTTAGTCCGCTCAAGAAGAGCTTTATAATCATTCCTGTAAATTTCAATGGTTCCGTTGTATGTTCCATTGATTTTATGCCAGAAATCATTTACCCCGATCAAAATACTCAGGACATCAGGCTTTATCTCAAGACAGTCTTTTTCCCATCTTTCTGCCAGTTGATAGACCTTATTCCCGGAGATTCCCTTATTGTAAATTTTGAGATTCAGAGAAGCATGTTCTTCCAGAAGGTCGGCTGCTGCAAGCATAGCATAACCTGAACCAAGAGCTCTTGCATTGTTGAAACTCATATCTTCTTTGATTCTTCCTGCATCCGTAATTGAATCACCCTGAAAGAGAACAACATTATCTTTCATCAGCTGCACCTTTTTTGATCCTTTTTCAGACAATGAGGCTGACAGAATCTCGGGAATGCTTATTGCCATCATTCCTCCCAGCGCCGCTTTCCGGATGAAGCTACGACGAGAATTATTCTGGTTTTCCATATTTTAATTATTTTTTAAATTCAATTTTAAAGCCGACAACTTCCCATACAGGCATCTTTGAAGGTTTACTTATTACCAAACCATCATTTGTCTGTCTCCAGTTTATTTTTTCTGTGCTTCCTACCATTGCCACGGAAGCTACAGCCTTGTCTGCCAGTTTTGAAGATTTTGAAAGCGATTTAATAATAATATCGGTTGCAGGTTTTCCCAGGCAAAAAGCATAAAGGGTGCTTCCTTTTATAGTAAAGCGGATATCTTTTGAGTTGAATTTATAGTTTTCATTGAATCTCCCCGGTTTGACAGCTTTAGCCTCTTCAGACTTCTCTCCGAAAATCTTCCAGGGACGTGACCCGTAAATACCTTCACCATTTGCTGCGGTCCATGTTCCAATCTCATCAAGTATCTGAAGCATATCAGGTTCAAGATCACCTTCAGGTGTCTGCACCACATTTATTAGAAGGTTGCCATTTTTGCTTACTATATCAACGAGCATCTGGATTACCTCGGTACCAGTTTTATATTTCTGGCCTGTGCGATAATACCAGTCTCCGATTGATGTATCTGTCTGCCAGGGATAAGGGCTTACTGAATCCAAAATACCACGTTCAACATCCTGTACCCACATGCCATTTGAGGGTTGTTTACAGGTATAAACTACCTCCGGGTTACTATTATTACCGGTTATGCCCTGGTTGTATAAATGCGATATAAGTGCCCGTCCGACATCACCAAACGGCATCGGGCTGTCTGAATAGAGCAGGTCCGGATGATAGTTATCTACCAGTTCTTTTATGCACCTGTACCATTCAAGCTGAAAAGCAGGGTTGGTTGTAAGCCAGCCCTTATCATCAGCTAAGGCCTGGGCATGATATAGATCCTGGTAATTGAGGTTTGCACCATCGTACGGGACACCTGCCTTAGTACCTTCCTTATCAGATAAATGAGCCGACTGAAACCATACATAACTTGCGCCCAGATGCTCTGAAACTCCAAATTTCATTCCCTGGTTCTTTGCAGCTTGCTGCCATAGACCTACTACATCTTTTTTCGGACCCATGTTAACTGCATTCCATCTGTTAATCTTAGAGTTCCAGAGGAAAAAATTGTCGTGATGGGAACCCATGCTGACAAAATACTTTGCTCCGGTTTTTTTGTAAAGAGCCATTAGTTTTTCAGGGTCCCATTTTTCAGCTTTCCAGAGAGGTATGATGTCCTTATAACCAAACTCCGAAGGATGTCCGTAATGTTCAAGGTGATATTTGTAGTCAGGACTTCCCTCCTGGTACATCTTTTTTGCATACCAGTCACCCTGGCGTGGAACAGCCTGTGGTCCCCAGTGTGCCCAAAATCCTAATTTGGCATCACGGAACCATGCCGGATACTGATACCCTTTGAGTGACACATCAGTAGGTTTAAAAGGACCTTCCTGAACATTAGCGGGTTGCTGCTGAGCTGAAATTGTAACAAATGTTACAAATGCAATTATTGCCGTCAACATAGTCTGTCTGATAAAATGTTCTTTCATAGGAATTGTTTTATTACAGGATAAATATAAATAATTTTTATTTTACCACGGAGTAACAGGGAGTGTTCACGGAATAACACGGAGTCAAATGGTTTAAATTCTCATCTTCACCTCATCACCCAATCTCCCACTCATTCTTTTAATATCTTACTCTTATTTTAATCGCTCCCTCGATCTCCATTTCGGAAACAACAAATATATAGCCTCCACCGCTGCCTGAAGTAAGGGCGCCATAATAATTGGGGAAATAATTTATTTCCAATTCTTCCAAAATATCATCCGGTACGGTTAAAGGTAATATTTTCTTCCAAAGTAAAAGCGTATCGGTCATGGCTTTACCTAAACCCTTAATATCTTTCTTCAGGATACTTTCCCAGCAATAATTACCGGATTCACCCAGTTGTCTGACTAATTCTTTTTCAAGATTCATTTCTTTCAGTGGATCATACCCTGTCGGCCTTGGTTTTAGAGGTACAAGGTGAACTACATCTGAAAGCCAGTCGCATATATCCTTATCAATTGTTGAATCTATTTTCTCAGGCCAGTACCCTCCGTTGTAATAAAGCCGGTTAACACCTGGCATAAGTAAGCCCAAATGATCCTGAGAGCCTGAAATATATTCTTTACCTGGCGGATTTTCTGCCCCGAACAAAAGTTTTGCATTCTTTTCAGGGTTACCATCAGGATACCTGTCACCCCAGATTTTTATACCGACTTCACGTGAACTTGTTGCCAGCCCTGACCTGTTGTTAAAATCCATTGAGGGCCATATTTGAGCAACCACTACGGATCCCGGAGATATTTTCGAAACCCAGGGTTGATCTATCCAACCACCTGCAAGACATAATCTGTAGGGGAATCTCAATTCCTTTTTTGATCCTGAACTTGAACGGGCTGGCAATCCGGGTTCAGGAATACGCTCCAGAACAATATATTCAATACCCAATTGTCTGCACAACTTTTCCTTTTCAGGAGTACTGCCATCATAGTTGACAAGAAAGATATCAGGTTTGATTCTTTTCAGGTCAGGTTCAAAATCAAGCATTCCCGAACCGGAGGCAAGAAAAGCTTCGCTGACGTATCTTATGGATTTGACAATATATAACCGCTCTTCCTCTGAGAAATATGGTTTTTTACCTTTAAGGTTGAACAGGTTATCATCTCTGCCAACGCTGACATAAAGATCACCATAAGATGCGGCTGTCTTAAAAAACGCTATATGCCCTCCATGAAGGAGATCAAAACAGCCGCTTACAAAAACCTTTTTGGTTTTCATTTTGAAGCAGCTCTATTTATTAAACCTGTTTGTCCCTTTTGTGATCCTCGAATCATTTACTACCTGTTCTTTTATCCAGTCATAAGTTTTTTTCATCCCTGTTCTGAGAGGAATTGATGGTTCCCAATTCAGATAATGTCTTATCAGAGTATTTTCACTGTTTCTGCCACGAACACCTTTAGGAGCTCCAAGGTCATATTTTCTTTCCAGTTTGTAACCGGCTATATCTTCCACGATATCAACCAGCTGGTTTATAGAGACCATTTCACTGCTTCCAAGGTTGATAGGTTCCCGGATATTACTGTACATTATATCAATTATTCCTTTGATGCAATCATCGATATACATGAAGCTTCGGGTCTGGAGACCGTCACCCCATATAACGATTTCCTTATTGCCTGTAACAGATGCTTCAATCACTTTCCGGCAGATGGCAGCAGGTGCTTTTTCCCTCCCGCCATCAAAAGTGCCAAACGGGCCATAGACGTTATGAAACCTGGCAACCCTTGTTGTCAGACCAAAATCCTCCATAAAATGACGGCACATTCTCTCGCTGAAAAGTTTTTCCCAGCCATAGCCATCCTCAGCCAGGGCAGGATATGCATCTGATTCCTTCAGTCCCGGATTATTTGGATCCGTCTGCTTTTCTCCATTGTAGACACAGGCAGAAGATGCATAAAAAAATCTGTCAATTCCACAATCACGCGCAGCTAAAAGAAGGTGAGAATTAATAAGCACACTTATCATGCAGGCAGCTTTGTTGTTTTCAATAAAGCCCATTCCACCCATATCTGCAGCCAGGTTAAAGACCTCATTGTAACCGTTAACAGCCCGATAACAATTCTCCCTGAGACGCAGATCCAGAACCAGATTATCAGCTTCCGTTGAAACCTGGTACCATTCATTTAATGGCTTTATATCAACCGCTCTAACTGTATTTCCTTTTTTAATAAGCTCTTTAACTATGTGTCCGGCTATAAAACCCCCAGCACCTGCGACTAAAATTTTTTTCATTATAACAATTATAAAATATTACTTACACAATAACTTTATAAATTCTGATTGTAATAATAACATTTTTTCAGTTACCTATTCTTAAGAAAAACTATATTCTTGTAGCCTTTTCAATTTGAACAAAAATGGAACCTTGATAAAAAATGTACAAATGAGTATTAAGCATCATCAGGCTATTTGGAAATTGATTGATAAACAAGATTTTTGAACTTACCGATAAGATTTTCACTCCAGTTATTGTCCACCTGGGATAAGAAAATCCCTATCAACTGTTCCCTGGGATCGACCCAAAAACGTGTATAAAAAGCACCGTCCCACCCGAATGATCCGATTGATTCAAGTTCATCATATACTCCCCTCTCCGTACGTATTCCAAAGCCGTAACCAAATTTATCACCCATTATACCGTTGTGCCTGAATGGATTAAAGATATAGAGATCACCAATTGAGTTAGTTGTCATTAATTCAATAGTCTTCCGGCTGAGAATCCGTTTTCCATCCAGTTCGCCAAAATTCAGTAACATCTGGGCAAATCTTGAATAATCGGCTGCAGTTGAGACTAAGCCTGCTCCGCCTGAAAAATAGGTCTGAGGTTTCGGGTAGGGGAAATACTTAGTTACCTTGAATAGCTTTCCATCATCTCCCATCTGGTACAGAGATGCCAGTCTTGAGAACTTCTGCTTGGGAAGTGCAAAATATGTATCCTCCATTTTCAGAGGTTCAAAAATACGTTTCCTGAGAAATTCATCCAAAGGCATCTTACTGATTACCTCTATAAGATAACCAAGAACATCCACAGACATGCCATAATGGAATTCTTCTCCGGGTTGCGAAATGAGCGGTAATGGTCCGAGTTTCTTAATCATCTCTGCTATAGTACCTTCTGTGGGGGTCAATCCAACAGTCATGCCTGCCTGCCTGTAATATCTTGACTGTACTCCTTCTCCATAAGTAATACCCGAAGTATGGTTAAGCAGTTCACGTATTGTTATCTCACTTTTTGCAGGAACAAGTATAATACTGTCTGAAGTTGGCGATTTCATCACCACTTTTGGGTTCTTAAACTCGGGGATAAATTTGGAAACCGGATCTGTCAGGAGGAAATAACCCTCTTCATATAATGTCATTATGGCGACGGAAGTTATAGCTTTTGACATTGAGGCAATTCGAAAAATAGCGTCCCTGGTCATTTTTTTGTTTGCTTCTATATCCATATTACCAAAGGCCTCAAAATATGCTACTTTCCCTTGACGAAGTACCATTGTAACCATTCCCGGTATTTTGCCACTATCGATAAATACATTCATCACCGAACCAATACGGTTCAATCTTTCTGATGACAATCCTACTTTTTCAGGAGAAGCAACTGTAATCCCCTGACCAGAAACCAGTGAGTAAGAAATCAGAAAGGTAATCAGGACAAACAGAGCTTTTTTCATTTATATAATTTTTGTTCTTTACCGGAATATTGAATAATCTCCGCCTTTTTTGCAGGTTCTATTCCAATTCCGTTATTGGAATCAACCCATACAACTTTAAAAATACGATCCTTTATCATTCCGGGAAATTCGCCAATTCTGTCCTTAATTGTAAAAGTTTTTGCATCTTCATTCCATTCCATATGGATTGTTGCATGTTTGCCTGATTCATAATTATAGTTATCATTTTCATCCTCATACAGAATGAATTGGGCGTTGGCACCTGCATAAATACGGATTTCGATGGGATCGGCAGGTTTTTCAGTTGCATACTGAAGATAGGGTCCCATAGGCACAATTGAACCGGCCCTGACAAAAAGTGGAACCTTTTCAATTGGAGCCGGAGCATTTATTGTTTGTCCTCCATGAATAAGTTTTCCTGTCCAGAAGTCGTACCAGCTGGCTGATGCGGGAAGATAAACTTGCCTTGTTTTATCTGTCTTACTGTTGCCTGAACCGGATAACATGCTGTGAGTTACAGGATTTACAAGGAATGCCGGGCCGAACATGAACTGATCAGGAATAGATTTAATTGCGGCATCATCGCGGAAATCAAAAGCAAGCGATCTCATTATTGTGTAGCCTTCGCTGGTAACTTTCCAGGCAAGTGAATAGATATAAGGTAAAAGACGATAGCGAAGATTATCGTAATTCAGAAGGATTGATTTAGTAGCGGCATCCCAGTTATCGGAAAAGAGCGCTCGTTCTCCTTTTCCATGTATCCTGAAGATCGGGCTGAATGTACCAAACTGGAACCAACGGGTAAATAACTCCCTGTTAGCCGGAGTCGACCAGTTGGGAGCCTGCCAGTGGAAGTGGTAACCGCCGATATCGGAAGTCCAGAAAGGAATACCCGATGCACATGCATTGATCCCTTGAGGCACCTGGTTTCTAAAGGCATTCCATGTACAGGTAATATCTGACGACCACAAAGTAGCAGCATTCCTTTGTTCCCCAGCAAATGACTGGCGGATCAGGAAAAAGGCCCGCTTCCCCGGGATATCTCTTCTCCAGTGGGTATACAAACCTTCAGAATGCATTAAAGAATAGGTGTTCATATAATCGATGCCTCTCCCAATTGCAAAATTGCTTTTCCTTCTCAGATCAAGTTTGGTCCCGTTATCAGGTTCGCACTGGTCAATCCACCATGCATCCCATCCATAGCGACCCACAAGACTATCGTTGGCTTGCTTCCAGTATAATTCGCGTGCCTGCGGGCTATGAGCATCATAATAACTGTCCATAAGTTTCGTCATTACATTATCCCATAAAATATCTGTAAGCCCACCGGAATGAGACATTTGATCATATGTATTTGTTCCTTTTGAAAATACGGGCCAGATGGAGATCATAGCATGAATATTTGCTTTATGCAGTTCATCGACCATTGCTTTTGGGTCGGGATATCTTTCAGGCCACATCACATGTGAACCTATCACATTGGGTTCCCAGTAAAACCAGTCCTGAACAATACAATCCACAGGAATTTTCGCATTACGGTATTTGTCTTTTACCGATAAAACTTCTGCCTGGCTTTTGTACCTGTCCTGCGACTGGAACAGACCAAAGGACCATTTCGGGAACATTGGTGCATCACCAGTGGCTTTACGATATGAGGAGATTATATGGTCGAAGTCAGGACCGTAGATGAAATAATAATCCACCATATTTCCGCTTTCAGATACATATTTGAATTTAGTATTGCCTGCTTCAGCGCCATAGAAATTTGATCCGGAGTAATTATCCCACATCAGTCCGTAACCCCTGGTTGATAAAAGCACCGGAATCGCCCCAGTCATATATTTTATAACCAAATCCTGATTTCGTCCTTTGTAATTTATTGATAATGAATCTTCAGGATGACAACCCAGTCCATAAAGAGATTCATCTGCGGGTGAATCAAACTGAGTTGTACAATTATAAACCGGTATTCCGGCAACTGTGGCCTCATACATGGTCTTGCCCTGTGACCCGTCTTCACCAAGAATTGTATTGCCTTTAAGATCAGTATATCTAACTGAATTGTCTTGCCTGTTTACAACCACCTTCAGACTGGCTGTAGTAAGGACAATTTCGCCGGTGTTTTCTGTAACTGTGAAACCGGGTATGGTTTTCCATTCATTAATAACCACAAGTGAAGGTTTATCAAGGAATGCAGGCAGCGAGGTATATTTTACCTCAATAATATTATCCATGCAGATTTTAACTGTCAAGAGTCCCTTGTCTAGCTTGCAGGTAATACCGTCAACATCTCTTTTAAATGACACTACGTTCGCCTTAAGGGAGGTAGTCAGAATAATAAATGCAAGTGCAATTAAGGACAACTGATGTTTCAAAACGGAAATTTTCATTGTTAGCTTATGATTAAATTTTTTCCTAATAGTAATTTTAATGTATCCTATAAAGTCCTGCTCCATGCCGGTTAATTTTTGCCGAGAAGCGATTACTTATTGAGCCCAGTTTCTTTCCACTCCATAAGTCAGTTACAAGATGGGTTCCTTTCAGTCCGATCTGCAGGAAATCAACAGAGATCTCTGCAGTTCCGGGAGAGTCAGTAGCATTAAATAGGGCAAGAAATTTATCGCCCGTTTCAGGATCATCGGCTGTCCAGGCAATAAGGTCAACATTCCTGAAAAGCTGCTTATTATTTATACTGTGCTGGTTGACATTAAGAACCTCTTTGTTTGTAAGCAATGACAAAGTGAACTCATCATTGTCAGGCAGATTACCTCCAAACATCAATGGTGAACGGAATATTGCAAAAAGTGACATAACTGAATATTGTTCATCTCTATTGAACCCGGTCATTCGCGGAGCCCCTCTTTCTGCCCTGATCCCGATTTTACCCAGAGGAAGCATGTCAGCATCAGGGAAGTGACCGGCACCGGTATGCGGAGCCCAATTAGCACAAACCGTAAACTGGGGCTTAAGCTGTGGCCAGTTATCCCAGAAGTCACCAACTGTTCTCCACATATTGGCATTCTTCTTTAAAAATTCGGCCTGATCCAGTTTAGCAGGCCCGGGAGATATACTTAAAACGATTGGTCTTCCACAATTATCAATAGCTTTCCTTACCATTTCGATTTCTGGCAGATGGCCTGCAAGATCATCTACTTTTACAAAATCCAGACCCCATGATGCATAGAGCTGAAACAAAGAGTTGTAGTATGCCTGTGCTCCCTCCTTTTTACTGTCAACAGTATAGTTATCCTTCAACCACCTGCACTGTCCTTCAGGAGTGTAGATATCCTGCGCTTTGATATTTGTTCCAAGTATTGGAGTATTCCGGTTAACGGCAATTAGAGGAATTCCTCTCATCATGTGAATTCCAAATTTCAGACCTTTACTATGGATATAATCAGCGATTGGCTTAAATCCTTTCCCGTTTGCCGATGAAGGGAAACGGTTCATTGCAGGTAGATAACGTCCATATTCATCCATCACATATTTCGGGTCAGTTTGATTATAACCGCCTGATTTATCATTTTCAACATACCAGCGGATATCAATAACTATGTACTGCCATCCAAATTCTTTAAGGTTTTTTGCCATATAACCAGCATTGGCTTTTACCTCCGCCTCAACCACAGTCGGACCGAAGCAATCCCAGCTGTTCCAACCCATTGGCGGCGTTTGTGCCCATTTGTAAAATGACAATTCCTGACCGGAACTTTTATCCATAGATTTTTTTGTCTGCCAGTTACACAAAATCAGTAGCGCCAATACTGCAAAAAACAGTTTCTTCATTTATTTTATCTGTTATTTAAACCAATGTCATGAGAAAAAATGTTCAGACTTCACTCTTGTCTTCCTTGTTAAAAATTTTATCGCGAGCTTCAAGAGCAAGCTTTTCACTGATTGCAAAAAGTTCTTCCGTTAGTATCTGTTTGGACCTCTTCTCCTGTGGAGGATTGAGTTTTTCGGCCTTCTCAAACTCCTGAACTGACTTATATAAGTCAGCAGGAAGATCAATATCACATTTTGACAAAATTTCAAGAAACTGGTACGAAAAGAAATAATCGATCTGGATTTTTCTTTTGACAGTATGCGAGAACTTCCCGATTATCCTGCAGATATTTTCACGTTCATCCGGAGTGAGCTGCTCAGCGAATTCGTAATCCTCAATTTTCTTAAGAGTAAGTATTACAGGTTCAAGGGAATCGATAGTAACAATATAAACATTGTAATCTCCCATGTTGTACGAAAACTGACTTATTGCATCCGTTGTATTGGAGGGCACGACAAGAAAGATATCGCTTTTGACATTTTCCTGCTTGATATATTTCTTTACACTATCAGTCTGAATTTTAAGGTATTTCGGGAAATTCTCAAGATCCTCGCCAGCAGGACTTTTAGCATCAAATATTATATATTCGCCGGCGATTTTTATCGTGTTATCAGGAGTACCTTTGAAAGGAACTTTTTCAACATATTCGATAAGATGAGATCTGCAGATATTCCTAATAGATGATTTGACAAGGTTTTCATGGTCACTCCAGGTTTGCTTCATCTTCGTAAACTGTTCCTCTTTTTCTCTTACTCTATCATCACTTATCTTATTTCTTTCATCTTCCAGCCCCTTGCGGATTACATTGACAGAAGACATATTTTTCATGAACTCCTCTGCTCTGGTCTGGTCAACCTGCTCAAACCGGGCGATCTTAGTGGATAACTCCGTCTTCTCCTTATTAAGATGTGATAGTTCATTTTCGAGTGCAATAATCTTATTTTCAAACTTTTGTGTTGATGAACCCATATCGGTTAACCTAGCAGAAGTTATTTCAATATTTTTCTCCAGTTCTTTTATCCTGGTTTCTTTTCCGGATAAATCCTGATTCAGTATATTGATGTTTTCAGTCAGACCCGTAAACTCATCATAAGCATCATAGCTTAAAGCTTTTAATGTACTCCAGTAAAAAACGCGCTGCCAAAAACTAAGGGTTTTTATGCGTTCAAAGAATGCTTTTAAATTATCGAACTGATTGTTCATTTTATGTACTTTCGTTAAAGATTATTTGGTTGCAGCCCCGGTTTAATGGGGAGAGTGATATTGAGGTTATTCCATTTGGCAGTCATTAACTTGTCTTTTATCGCAACAGTAGGTTTATCAACTGGTAATTTTTCAGATTCCTTTCCCACAGAAAAAGTGAAGCCAAGAATTGCCTGATCAATTTTTGTCAGGTCTATCTCCTTTTCAAGCCCATTGTAGATGACAAAATCAATCCATGAAGTTTTTCCATCGCTTCCTTTTTCCCAATGCCCATTATACTTCTCAAATATAGCCATGTAAAGCTGAAAATTGAAGCGCAAACTATCAAGTTTAATTAAAAACATTTCATCTTTCACTTTGGGAATATCCAGATTTTCAGCATTGGTGCAATTGCCAAATTCGAATCTCAACCTTAGGTCTTTAGCTTTGAATTTTCCATCCTTTAGTCTGTCAATGCTGATATGCTTATCCCCTCCATTGGTAATAAAGTTGATCCCTGCCAGCAGAGTATTTTCTTTTTGCTCACTATAAAAGCATGCAGAGCTGAAATCATAAAAATCGTGAAGAAACCGAACCTGAATATAGAAAGGTTTTGTACTGCTGCCCCAATAAATAAGGAATGGCCGACGTTGGTTCCAGAGACTTGATCTGTTGGCAGATGAAAATGCGTACTTATCTGTCAAGTAAGTAGTTCCAAAAACATTGGGCTCAGTAGATTCAAATATATCGCATTCTGTCCGGGGATAAACAGGAGTGAGAAAATATGGAAGAAGATAAGCAGGAATTTTATGTACTATTTTTACATCACCTGGTTCCACATTAGAACCATTATCTATTTTACCACCCGAAGCTTGTTTCAATATTCCATAAAAAGAAGATCTGACGAGTGTACTATAAGATCTGCTGTGTGGTCCTGCCCACTGACCTGAGGGTTTGTGATAATGCCTGGCTATAATATCCCAGCCTATATTGTACAACGAATCTATGATCTGTTTAGAATCAGGTTCAATTATATGCTTCTTCATCCTGAACAGTTCATCAAGAGCAACAAGGGTATAGGTAGGACTGTTGTATTCAGTGAATCCGCCTTTCTGAAGAGTATAATCATAAAATTTCTTCAATCGTTTCTCAGCATACTCCTTCATATCCGGAATGCTGAAAAGATGAGCAGTAAGATAGGTTACATAAGTCCCCATAATTGCTATATTGGTATAACCCGGTCCTACGTTCCGTTTCTGAATTGATCGGGCCGCAAGTATAATTGACTTTTGAATAACAGGTTTAAGCCTTTCCGGGATCTCTGCCTGATGATCCATGTAAATATCAAGCAGGCTTACTCCATTGAAATCAGCCCAGTTGTAATCGACAGGTGATTTTTTAGTTGCTAAAGGCTCCTCCATGTAGTACGGCCATACTCCGCAGGTCGGTGAACTTTTAACGGTATCCTGAAGTGAAATTGTCTTTTCAATAATATCAAATGCTCTTTTTTGATATTGTTTATCACCCAAATCCAACAGGCTCAATGCATATGAAAACGATCCTCTAATCTCGTGAAATACACCGTTTTGTGCATCAGTGTGATAGTTATAGCCTTCAATTTTTTTTGTGAGCATCCTGGCACCTTCATCATATCTGGGATAAGTCCCATCAAGAGATTTTTTAAGAACCAGGTATTCTTCACTTGAAAGCTTCACAGGACCGAACTGTATGTAATTATTTTTATATGTGCCTGTATTACACGATAAAAATATACAGCTTAATAAGATTAAAAATGATATATATTTCATTTGCTAATTTTTGGGTAGCTTATACCATATTATTGCATTTTCCCTGAATATCTTATCAATCACCTTCTTTGGCAGTTGCAATCCTTCAAATTTACCTTTAAATTTATCAGATGTCATAACATCATCGGTTGCAAAATATTTCCAGTCGTCGGCCCATATGTTGTGAGTCCTTTTCTTAAAGCCTTCAGGATTATTGGAACCCGTGTAGCCAATATCAGTTCCATAAAGCAAACGGTCCTGGTATTTTATGCAGAAATTTCTCACCCTTTCACGATCTTTTGACGATTGATATTGAAGATGGCAAATACGGGCTGCCATATCGACTGCCATTTTTGGATACCTGTCGAGCCTGATGGCAAGTGAATCGACATTCCATTCAAGACTCCCCAGGTGACAACCGATGAAGGTCAGATCGGGATGTTGTTTAAGCATATTATCTCGCGCACCTATCTGATCTTCATATGAAGGGTATTCAGGATGAAGAAACATATGATACTGAGGGTGTTGAGCATAATAGCTACTATCACTGCTCACAGTCATTTTATCAAACGGAAGCCAGCAATTGCGTGGTTCACCAAGATGACCTGTTATCGGCAATCCTCTTTCAATTATATACTCAATTACAGGTGCTATCCAAGGGTCATCAACCATTATGAATTTTCCGTTCCGGTCTCTTTCAGTCATGCCAATATTCTT
>Ga0182017_10001476_pt1 | contig 18086 bp, 19 predicted proteins | sample 712E3DmetaG_FD_120492 | JGI IMG/M metagenome (GOLD analysis project Ga0182017, IMG submission 120492) | Permafrost microbial communities from Stordalen Mire, Sweden - 712E3D metaG | ecosystem: Environmental > Terrestrial > Soil > Wetlands > Permafrost | place: Sweden: Stordalen | collected... | reverse complement strand
GGACTGTTTGACGATATTGTAGCAAAACAAAACGAAATATTTTTTAAATCCATGTTAAGTAAAATGCCTTTTGTGGCATTAAAAATCGCTTCAAGCCTGGATGGTAAAACAGCATTAAAGAATAAAAAGTCAAAGTGGATCACTTCAGAACTTTCAAGAAAAGCAGTCCAGAAAATCAGGTACAAACATGATTGTATACTCACCGGCATAAACACAGTGATTGCAGACGATCCCCTGCTTTATCCGAGGGACCGGCAATATTTAAAAAACAATATAAGTCTTTTTGGAAATTTTGCTTGTGATTTGGATAGAAATTTAAAATTAAAATCCCATACTGGCTCTGCCGTAAAAAAACCTTTGATTGAAAAAAAATTCTTCCGGGTTATTTTGGACTCCGGTTTGCGTATTAGCAAGGATTCCAACATAGTAAAAACAGCTTCTTCAGTCAAGACAATAATATTTACAGGAGCCGGTAAAAGTCCTGACGAAGATAAAGCAAAGTATCTGGAAAAAAATTGTATCGATATCTTAAAAGTAAAAGGAATTGACTTTTCCACTGATGCCGGAGAAAAACGTTTATATCTTGACCTTAAAGAAGTACTGGAAATACTTTACACCAGGTATGAGGTCGCCTCAGTGCTTGTAGAGTCAGGGCCTGCGCTTATGGCAGAATTTATAAAGCACGATCTTGCTGATAAGTTTTATTTTTTCATTGCTCCCAAAATAATTGGGGGCGACAGTCCGTTTAATATGTTTTCAGGCTTAGGAATATCATCAATGGATAATACCGTTAAATTGGGCTTTGATAAGATAAGAATAGTCGGGGGCGATATTTTTATAACCGCTTACCCGAATAGAACAGACCCGGCAATTATTTCAGGCTAATTGCAGGTGAAATAGTTTAAAAGCCGGAAGCTTATGTATAGTGTTGTTAAACTAAGCTTATGCAAAGTGTTAACAAAATAAGCTTATGCAAAGGATTTTATAAACAGGTACATGTTTATTAGCGAAAATAGAGGAGTTTATATGTTTACAGGCATAATTAAAGAAACAGGAAAGATAACCGATATCAGAGAAAGTCCTGAAAGCAAAGAGCTTGTAATTTCATGCAGCGTAATACGTCCCGGTCTTTGCATTGGTGATTCTGTTGCAGTGGATGGCTGCTGCCTGACAGTAAAAAGGCTTACCCGCGAAGGGTTTGCTGCCGATATTTCTTTCAGCACTTTAAACTCCACTACTTTTAAGCAGATAAGGCCTGGTGAAGCCGTCAACCTGGAAGACTCGTTGAAGCTTTCAGACAAGCTTGGCGGACATTTTGTCATGGGGCATATTGATACAACAATAAAATTTCTTGGGATAGAAAAAATCGGAAGTTCATTTAAACTGACTCTGGAATTACCGCAGCAGTACTATGCAAATATTGCTGCTAAAGGTTCTGTGGCTGTTGATGGGATAAGCCTTACTGTTGCAGAGACTGGCAGGGATTTTTTTACTGCAGCCATCATCCCCCACACATATGAAAACACCTGCTTGAAAATTAAAAAACCCGGTGAACTAATGAACCTGGAAGTGGACCTTATCTCCAGGTATATAAACCGGTTAATGAGAAGCCCTGAAGATGAAAATAATAATATCAGCAAACAACAATCAGATGAGATTTTAAAGGAGAAGCTTATAAAATATGGATTCTTTAAATAAAAAAATTTTTTATACTATTGAAGAAGTAATAGAAGACGTAAAAAATGGAAAACTTATAATTATTGTAGATGACAAGTCTGAAGATAATGAGGGTGTTTTTTTCCAGGCCGCGGAAAAAGCGCTGCAGGAGTCAGTTAATTTTTTAAATAATCACGGAAAAAGCCTCATCTATCTTCCATGTAAACAGGAAAGGCTTGATGAACTTGCAATTCCTGCAATTGCAATGTCTATTGACGCTTCGGCGAAAAAAGGAAGCGGAGCCTCTGCAGCTGATAAGGTTCTGGCCATAATTTCTTTTGTAAGCCCTGATTCGAAACCTAAAGACTTTACAATGCCGGGCCATATTTTCCCGGTTAAATCCCAGGCGGGAGGAGTGCTTGTGCGGGCAGGTCACACAGAGGCTGCAGTCGACCTTGCGAAAATCGCCGGCCTTTATCCTGCCGGCATTATATGTGAAATAATAAAGGATGATGGTGAAGTAGCGAGGCTTGGAGACCTTGTAGAATTGTCCAAAAAGTTTGGCCTTAAGATCATAACCATTGAGGAACTTATAAGACACAGGAAAATAAAGGAGATATTGATTGAAAGATGTTCCGAGATAAACCTTCCTACAAAATGGGGAGTTTTTAAAGCAATAACGTACAGGGCGCTTATTAATTCTGAAACACACATTGCCTTTGTGAAAGGCGAAATAAAAGACAAACCTGATGTGCCTGTGCGGGTGCATTCACAGTGCCTGACAGGCGATACTTTCGGCTCGAAGAGGTGTGACTGTGGAGAACAGCTGGATGCAGCATTTAATCTTATCAATAAAAAAGGCTACGGAGTCATACTTTATATGGCCCAGGAAGGCCGCGGAATAGGGCTCTGCAACAAAATGAAAGCATATGAGCTTCAGGATAAGGGTTTCGATACAGTGGAAGCAAACCTGGAGCTTGGCTTTGAAGCAGATATGCGTGATTATGGGATAGGGGCCCAGATCCTGGCAGACCTGGGGCTTACAAAAATACAGCTTATGACAAATAACCCGAAAAAAATCGTAGGGCTGGAAGGCTATGGCATAAAGATCACAAAAATACTGCCTATAATTATTGAGCCGAATGAAAACAATATTAAGTATCTTAAGACAAAAAAGGCAAAACTAAACCATATGCTTTAGTTTGAAAAAGATGAAGAGTATTAAACATCCGTATGAATATTACAAAAATAAAATTTAGGGTATCAGAGATTTTTTAAGGTTTTTTATCATCAGAAATAAGGGTAAACTTGGTCAAATCAATAAATTTAATTAAATGAAAAAAGGAGAAAAACATGAAAACTTATGAAGGCAAGCTTGACGCAACAGGGTTAAAATTCGGGATAGTGATTAGCAGGTATAATGAATTCATAACTTCCAAGCTTCTTGACGGAGCAATTGACTGCCTTTCGAGACACGGCTGCAGTAAAGAAAATATCGAAACGGCGTGGGTTCCCGGAGCGTTCGAGATCCCCTCTGCTGCAAAGATAATGGCCCAGTCAAAAAAATACGATGCCGTCATATGCATCGGGGTTATCCTGAAAGGCGACACGTCCCACAATGCATATATTGCAAACGAGGTTGTAAAGGGAATCTCCCAGATAAACCTTTCGATGGACTTCCCTGTTGTCTTTGGCGTGATTACTCCGGATACTCTGGAGCAGGCCATAGAGAGAGCCGGGACAAAACTTGGAAACAGCGGCTGGCAGGCAGCCTTAACGGCAATAGAAATGGCAAACCTGTACAAAGTCCTTGCAAAATAAAATGCCCTAAAGTTTCGAGAGCCACAAAAGGCATAATATCGATTTTGCAAGATAGCCGAGAAATCTGTTAACTTTATGGTTTGGCGGTTTTCCTGATTATTCAGGAAAACTAAAAAAAGCCGTTAATTCAACTTGGCTTTTTCTTTATAAGATATAAGTTGCTGAAATAACTTTTAGGAATAATGGAGTAGTGTGTTAGATATTCCTGCACCCGCTGTGCACCATTAGAAGCTGTTTTTTTAACTTTTATAAGTTTAGAATTAATTATTTTCTGCACCGAAACCAATTTCCCTGCACCGATTGTGCGCCAATAATGACCACTCTTTTAATTTTTTAAGCTTAAAGATAATTATTTCCTGCACCAAAATCAGCTTTCCTGCACCTACATAAGTTAATTTCCTTTATATATCCAAAAAGAATCCATCGATCTTGGTTTACCATTGAAATAAATAAATCCTTCAGTTTTTAAAATCTTAAGTAACCCTTGGATTTGTCTTCTTGTTAACCTGTTATCCTTTAAGTTTTCCATAAGCTTTTTTAATGTAGCTGCTATTGCAAAAGAAGAACTTGCCAGTAGTTTCCTGTAAACCAGAATCATAAGATTTCTTTGTGTAGCAACAATTGCTGCAACTTCAGGTCTTTGTAAGTACGCAGAGACTTTTTCATATAGTTCAAATTCTTCGTCAGAAGGCGTAAAATCAAAAGTTGTTGAAGTCCTGTCTGTAAATGGAACATACTCAAGCACTTGCTTTCTAAGTGTGCGGGTTATAATTCCGGTTACGGAAAAATCATCACTATTTTCTTCACCTTTTAATAATTTACGAAGCCCATCAAGACATATCTCAGATTTTTTTGTTTGTTGTTTAATAGGTTCTACAAACCTGGTTTTAAAACTGTAAGGTGTCCCAAGAAGTTTATCATCAATAAAACTGGAAATCCCATAAATTTCTTCCAGGTTATTTTGTAGCGGTGTTGCAGTTAGGAGTACTTTTGGTTTATCTTTTATTATTTCTCTTATTTCGTATGCCATTTTAGAAGCATCTCTGCCACGATAAACTCTCCGAAAGCGATGTGCTTCATCAATGATAACTACTCCCCAGGCCTGTTTTTCTATGAGGCTCAAGTGTTTATAAGCAAATTGATAGGATATAATAAAAATACCCTCATAAGTTAAAGGAACCTTTCCATTGTTGCTTACTTTTTCTAAAAAAGATAATCCATCACATACTTCTGATTCAAGCCCAAACTTTGTAATTAATTCATCCTGCCATTGTTTCCTTAAAGAAGCCGGGCACATAATCAATATTTTCTTTTTCCCTTCAGCCCATAATTGAGAGATTATTATCCCTGCTTCAATAGTTTTTCCTAAGCCTACTTCATCTGCAAGAATTGCACCTCGAGATAACGGGCTATTAAAAGCATAAAGTGCAGCTTGAATTTGATGAGGGTTTAAATCGATAGTTGATTTTGCCAGAACAGAGGAAATACGACTAATATTGCCAGCCATTTTTTGAGAATTAATTTTTTCTGCTAAATATCTTTTTAAAAATACTGACATAATAAAAAATATTTTTAATGAATATATTTAATATATTAGTTTAATCTTTTATTCAAGGTTTTTCCATAAAACTCTATTCTTTCCACTGCTTCTGGGTTAGTTCTGGTATCTGTTCAAATACTCCCTGATTCTATCATGATTTTCATTTTCCTTGTCTCCCTTGAAATAAACCTCAATAAATTCAATCTTTTGCTCCTGTTCAAAATACGCATATACCACTCTGAGAGATGCTCCTTTTAGGTATCTGCAAAACAATCGGGCCTTTACAATATACAAGACTTTAATTTGGGTAATTATAATAAAATGTTTACTATTGCCGAGAGGAACGGCAGAAACCACATTCCGAAACTCTTTTAAGTCATCATTCAATGATTTATATTTCTTCCCAAGGATTTTGCAGTCTTTTTGAAATTCCGGTAATTCATCAAAGTTCATCATCATAGTTTCTCACAGAATATCTCTCATCACGATAAAAGACGCTTTCATAAGAAAGCGGTTCGCCCTCCCGGGCTGACTTCCAGGGAATATCCTCGTGAGAATAACTTTCTATCTCTCTTGCGTTCTTATCAGAAAGACGAGCCAAAACATCTTCAATGTGTTCGATTTCACGAGCAGAAAGAATATCGAGATTAGGGCGTTTCCGCGGAAGATATTTTTTTTGCTCGTATTTAAAGTATTGACTTTTTACTGCTTCAATCTCCCCATTTTTCTGCATGTTTTCAATAATAGACCCAAACTCAACAGATGTCGGACCATGATGATTTTTTATATACGTTGCCCCCATTAAATTTTCTTCAAATTTCTCGTAATAATCAAAGTCTATAAAGTAGAACAGCTTATGAAGTACTGTTTCACCAACATTTGGCTTACTGCCGACCTTGGCTAAAACATACAGGATAACCTGTTTAAATTTTTCAAGATTTTTTTCAGTAACACGGATCTGAATACTGCCTTGTTTTTTTACAACCTGGCCCGAAAGCGAAACTGTATATTTTGGCTCGCGACCGGCGAGAAAATCATCAAGTGTCATATCAAAAATCGCCGCAAGTTTCTTTGCTTCATTTACAGTAATTTCCCGCTTTCCATGCTCAATTTGCAGGTAAGTAGGGCGAGATATACCAAGCTCTGACGCAAGATGTTCCTGCGTCATATTGTGCTTGGCTCTCTGTTGTTGAATAAATTTCTCAAGCATAATTCCCAACCTTTATATAATAATTAATGATTGTTAGGTTATAACCGCAATATAAGTGATGTAGATAATTTTGTCAATATAAATGTAAAATTTTTAAACACTACATATATCAGAGGGGAATTTTGGATAAAAATGAAATTTAACCAGGAGAAAAAATTAGAAGTGCCTATTTTCAGTTAGACACTTCTAATTTAATATTCCTATTAATTTTTTCAACTAATAAGTATTTTTTGCCACAAAACCTGTATTAGCCGATAAGTTTCTTGGCAAGGTCCACAGCGCTTGATGCGTCAGGAGCATAACCGCTTGCACCGATTGAGTCTGCATATTCCTGCGTTAATGGTGCGCCGCCAACCATGACTTTGACGTCTTTGGTCGAAGCGTCTGCCTTTAAAGCAATGATGACATCTTTCATGGACGGCATGGTAGTTGTAAGAAGAGCAGAAAGACCAACAACTTTTGCGCCAGTTTTCTTTACTTCTTCAATGAATTTGTCTCCGGGAACATCAACACCGGCATCTATTACCGTGAAGCCGCCGCCTTCAAGCATCATACCGACAAGGTTCTTGCCGATGTCATGCAAATCGCCCTGTACGGTTCCGATAACAACTGTGCCTTTCATTACAGCCCCGGCTTCAGCAAGCATGGGTTTGATGATATCCATTGCGGCATGCATGGCTCTTGCAGCTATCAATACTTCAGGAATATACATTTCGTTTGCTTTGAATTTCACGCCCACGACGTCCATTCCCGGCACGAGTCCTTCGTTAAGGACTTCTACGGCCTTAACGCCTCTGTCAACCAGCTTCTGGGTGATTTCCTTGCTTTTGACATTGTCTCCGGCAATGATGGCGTCTGCCAAATCCTGATATTTTGCCATAGCTTCTCCTTTCCTTTTAGGTTCCCCTTTTTTATTTTACGGTGATTATACATTAACTTTTAAGCTTAATGAAGAATTATTTCTTAAATTGATAAATTTATCTCTCCTTCCCGCAAAATTGACAACTATGTCAAATAATTTTTTAAAAGTATATAATTTTAGAACCTTAAAATTTTTAAATTTAGATTATGACAAATCCTTATGTTTTCCAAACAATATGAGATTTTCATGTAAAAAATATGGACATGCGGTTGTAAGATTCACAATATTTGCCGTTCTTATAATCCTGGCAGTTTTTGAACTGGAATTTATATTTCCCCGGGATGTTAAAGCGATTTCTTTAAATGACCTAAGCAGCCAGATTGCACAACTTTCTGGTAAAGAGGAATCCCTGGTTGAAGAAATAGTGACCGTTGAAGCAAACATTGAGAATTCAACAAACCAGATAGCACAATTGACAGAAAAAATTTTTGGGATTAAAAATGAATTAAGCTCTCTTGACAGTGAAAGAAAATCCACACAAAAAAACATTGATGAAAAAAACCTTGAGCTTGAAAAAAGAATAAGGTATTCATACGAGTATGGAAAAAATAATGTAATAAAAATGCTTAGTACTGCAAGAGATATAAATGAGTTTGTTACAACTCTTTATCTTCTCCGTAATATAATGAAAAGGGATGCTGAGCTTGCAGCGTCGTTGCGGCTTGACAAGGAAAGTCTTGACATGACAATGCGCAAATCCGAAGAAACAGAAAAAGAATACCAATCTGCCATGGAGAGCCTTGCTTCGGAAAAACAGACGCTTGAAAAAAACTATACAAAGGACCAGGCCCTGCTTGAAAAAACAAAGAGTGAAAAGACAAACGTCCAGCAGGTCCTGGCAGCAATCAGGGCAAGGATTGCAGAGATCCAGCCTCCCGGTGTGGTGCTTTCCGGGGAATGGACCATGGTTGCAACAGCTTATTATTCCGGAGGGGGCGGCCTGAACGGGGATGGCGTCACTGCCACGGGCCTGCGTGCAAGAAAAGGAATCGTTGCAGCGGACCCGGCCGTAATAAGACTCGGCACAAGGGTATATATTGAAGGCTATGGAGACGCTCTTGTGGCAGACACAGGCGGCTGGATCAAAGGCAACAGGATAGACTTATGTTTTGATTCCCTTGAAGAATGTTTAAGATATGGCAGAAGGAAAATATATGTTTATACCATCGAATAATGTCCAAACAAATAATTGTCCATCAAATAATTGAAAAGATTTTGGATAACTTCCTGAAATCACCGAAATACTCTGACTCGCTTATCAAACCTTTCAATACATCTGAGGGGCTGTATACCGGGACAAGTTTGAAAGAAGGATTTTCAAAAAGCTTCATGTGGATCCTGGAGATATCAGTGTGTTTTTTTGTAACAGAAAAGAAATTTTCGAGTATGAGATTTGATGCATCCAGGCCAAGGGATATTATGATATGGGGTGTTATTATAGAAATTTCTTCTGTGAGATAGTTAATGCAATTGGCTGCGTGTTTGGCGTCGGGACTGCTTAACCTGACTTCCCCTGTTCCGTTTGTTTCAATGACTTTCCTTGCAGTGCATTTTACAATATAGGTAAGATATGTATCTTCTTCCAGGGATAGCCCGGTATCAGCAATGATGGCTCTTAACATGTCTCCTTCATCACTGCCCAAAAAGGGTACACCGTTTGTTTCGGCCCCTGCAGCATCCGGGTAGTAACCTGCAATAATAAGCCTTGAATTCGGAGCGCCAAACCCCGGGACCGGCTGAACCCTTGTCTTGGCCAGATCCAGACATTTCTTACAAATCGATATCTCTTCGTTTAACTTTTTTAAACTTTTTTTAGCACTTATTGGCATTGCTAAAATTATACATTACAGGCTGTTTTTAGTAAATATAAATCCTTTAAAAAATATGACCTTGACATTATTCAAATGCTTAAAAAGGACTTTTATGGATAACGGTAATGGCCCTTTATTAAAGAAGTGCCCAGTATGTCTCTTTGGACTGTATAGCCAGGATCGATATAGTTATAAATTACCTTTGGTGTGCCTTTGCGTATAGTAAAATCTGAAATTATACCTACATTATCTGTATATCCATCACGGTCCATATCAAAAAAAACTATGTCTCCAGGCAGCCATTGTTCAAGGTTTTTAATATCTGAAAAGTCGAAAACTGCAATCATGGATGCTGCATTCCTTTTAAAAAAAATCTCCAGGTTCTGTATACGCCTGTAGTCAATATTCTTATCGGGCCTTATCTGACCCCAATTTATCTTTAGGGGGTAACTGTTAAAATTACTGGCTATGTCATCATTTACAAGCTGGCTCAGATCAAACCCTGCGTTCTTAAATGCCCGTGCAATAATATCGGTGCATATGGCCAGATCTGCCGGAGGGTCGCCCCCGTTGTAATAATTTGTCTCGTTGCTGCCTTTTTTGAAAATATTGGCCGCAGGGTTTTTAAGCTGTATTTTTGCTCCCTCCAAAATATCCTTCTGGTCATTTATGCCGTCCCTGTCATAATCAGTTTTTATGGAAATGCTGTCCATATCGATTACCCTGTACCTTGGAAGAAGAGAAACCAACGCGGTCGGCGGGCTGTATTCTTTTTTGAATGTAAACCTGCTGATGCTTAATGTGATTCCAAGAATTATCGCCAAAATGATAATTATTATCAGGAAATGTTTTATATTGAATTTTTTGTCGTAAGTTTCCATCAGGTAAATCAGGAAGTAAATTTATCCCTATAAAATGCAGCAGATCTCATACCATTAAAAATTAAGATTTATCAGGCTGAAACCTAAAAAACTTAAATTTACACCGAATAATTCCAGCAACCCCATTACTCCTGTTAAAACAACAATTATCGAAAAGAGTGTAAGATAAAAATACAAAAACCAGGAAAATCTTAATCTGCCTTCGCCTTCCTTATTGGAAATTGCGGGGCTGTCAGTTCGTCCGCTCACAGGGTTCTGCGTTTGTCCGGCAGCAGGAGCCCCTGTTAATTCAGATGTCAGGTCCTGTGTTGGATCGGTCGCCAAATCCCGGGTTTGTCCGGACGGGGGCCTTTTTGCAAGGCAGAATATCAGCCTTATCATATTGGCAGCTATAAATATCCAGGATATCAGCGCCACTGCAAAACAGCTGATATTTAATACTGATAACCTGATATCCGGTCCTATGCTTAAGAGCCCATTAAATCCGCTGAGGAAGGGCTGCAGATATATAAATCTTAAAACATAACCCGCAGTGCCTGTTAACCCGCCAAAAGCAAGCAATAGTATTAAAAGGTTGATTCCAATGTATTTTTGTGTCCTTAAGTATCCGGCCATATTAGTTATCTTGTCTGAACCAAATCTGTTTTCCAGCTCTGAAGAAAAAAGGCCCAACGGGAAGTATAACAGTGAAATAAAGACAATGTTTGCAACTGCAAGCCACACTGCCCTTGAGTTGCTTGCCACACCCAGGCCGAATTGGGCAAACCCCAGAAGTATCTGTCCGCTCATTGAAAGATATAAAAAAGACATGATCCTTCTCAGGCCCTGTGTTCTTATGGCTCCGATATTTCCTCCGAGAATACAAATTACAGAAACCGCAAGAAGTGCGCTGGTGACCGGTAGGCTGTGTTTATCCAGAAAATAGTATAAAACGTCCTTCAGCTTAAAAAACATTAAAATCCCTGCGGGGAAATAGAAAAACCATACAACCTGCATACTTGAATATTGTATGCGGTTCTGCATTTTAATATAAGCGCTCTGAAACGGGAAAAGAAACATAAATATGTAAAGGCTTGTGAGAATGATAAAAAGTCCGGTTATTACAAGAGGGCTGGCCATTTTGTCTGACTGGAGCAGTTGTTTATAGAACTTAAAATCACCTGAGCCGTAAATCAGCGAATAGCCCATAAAAGTCAGCAGAAATGAGAATACGGATACCAGATAAAACCTTATTATGCTGTTTTTTACAGAATATTCAGAAAAACAGCCTTTGTCTATCCTGCTGCTTAATGCAGAAGTTAATTGAAAAATGACCAGCAGCAAAACAGCAAAGCTGGTAAAGATCATTATAAAATTATTTGCACCAATAAATACCATGAAGAAAAATACACCCGTGAGGAAAACCAGTATTATTTTTATGAAGTTATCATTGTGAAAATTTATTCTAGAAATAAAGATAAGGATGTTTAATGCTGCAAAAAGGATTATTACTGTGGCAACAACTGCAAAGATATTAAAATTAAAAAGAGTGTCTGAAAAATCCCCTAATGTGCTAAAAGACCATATATTTAAGAATATTGCCGCAATAATTGAAATTGCTGCCAGGACAATCCCAAATATTTTGAATCCTTTCCTTTTTGAAAGCCCGAAAAACACCAGCATCAAGCCTGCAGCAGCAATGCTTAAGCTTGATAAAAACGGGTAAATTTTATTTAAAAGCTCTTTAATTATCATCAGGTTTTTCTTCTCCCCACCAGTCCGATAGGTCAAATTTAAACAATCCGAAATCTTTCCTTGCGTCAAGTTCATAAACGTTGGTCTGCCTGGAATAGTTATAAAAAACTATTGCAAACAGAAGAAGATATATGCTTGCAAATGCAAAAAAAACAAATGTCTTGTCCCAGACAGATGCTTCATAAAGAAAAAGCGAAAAAGCAAAAAAATTGCATATTGATGACATGATCATGAATTGAAAAGAAATTATTATCGAAAGGAAACTTCTGCAAAACGAAGCGCCAAAGATCCCCAAAAGAAAAATTAAAAAACTGATGAATACTATGTACTGTAAATTCAATTCTTTGCCCTCCTTTTCTCGAGGATACTGATAAACCAGAAAACGCTGGAAAAAAGGGCAAGGGATATTACAAAGATAACTGGAATATAATTAGCGCCAATATTATTTATCACGTCTAGAGTTGCTGCAACTTTAAAACTTTTTACCAGCGGCAGGTCTTTGAAAAAATTTTTTGTATAAATAAAAAATATAGCCGCCGCCCCTGCACTGATAATCAGGGATAGCAGAAAGTTAATGGCCAGAGACGGTTTTATCCCCAAACTCTGCAAACCCTTCCTGCCCTGCTGCATATGCTGACCTGCTGAAACAGAAGGCTTCCCAAATCCATAAAATTCCTGGCTGGCAATAAACATAAAAAGAAGCAGGTAAAAAAATATCAATATTATCCCAGGCAGTATTAAAGATATTCCCGCAAAAAACAAATAGCTCAAAACTCCTGATGAAAGAAGAGCCAGAGAAAAAAACGTTAGTTTTTTTCTCTGGTCCCCGACAAACAGGGCAATAAGCCCAAAGATAAAGATAAGCCCAAGAAATGAATAGTTCAAAAAACCCAATATTAATTTTCCATCCATTATTTCCCCCAGAAATCCCGGATTGAGTAATCAGCCTGTTTAATAAGATCCATCTTCTCAAGCTTTAGAGAAGCCCTGTCAGGATCTGCAAGCATATACCTGTATGTCATTTCAAGAGCATTCCTGTCGCATACATCAACACAGTTGCCGCAAAAGATGCAGCTGTTCAAATCCATGTAAAATTCCTCCAGCAATTCCTGCCCTTTTTCATCTGTCTCTCTTTTGATTTCTATGCAGTTTTCAGAACATGCCATTTCACATTTTCCGCAGCCATTACAAAGGATTTCGAGAGAATCAGGGTCAAGCTTAAGCCTTGGAATTCCCCTGCTTGTCTCTGGGACTATTATTTTTTCTTTAGGATAAACAACAGTCCTTGGTTTTCTGAATATGTTTCCAAAGCCTGTAAAAAAATCCCTTACAACCGGTCTCATCTGATAATACCCTCTAAAATCTTTCAAGGACTTCTGGTAATGTCCTTTATTGCTTTAAAATGTTAAAAATTTAAATCAGATTATATATATTTCTCAATATAAAAAATACTATAGTCAATATGAAATTTACCACAGATATGGGCACCAGGAATTTCCAGTTGATGCTTATAAGATATTTGTAGTCATCAAGCCGGGGGGTTGCCTTATCCAGGAGCAGTATTATAAAAAATAAAATATAGAATTTTAGAACAAACATTATATTTCCGTTGACAAAGTACAGTTTCTGCCATCCTGCAAGGTAAAGTATCACAATAATAACCAGCAGGAAAAATAGTGTGCTGTAGTTTGAAAATCTGGTTATCAGCCTGCCGAAACCCGCTCCCTCTTTTTCGGAATTCTCTGAAAACAGTACCGTATTTTTCCTGACAAGTCCTGTCAGTTTGAATTGTGCAAATGCTGAAGTAAACATCAATATAAAGCCAAGCGGCTGGTAAATAATGTTCCAGTACTGGTACTGAAACCCTACTATCTCCCTTAAGTTTAAAGTCCTGTTTATCAACACAAGGCTGGAAATGCTGAAAAGTATTGGAATAAAAATTGAATACATCATCAGCACTTTTTTTAAAAAATTATTCCATATAAAACCGTAAGAACTCCTTGAGGCGTTTACCAGGGAAAAAAATACAAGGACTATATAAAATAAAACGGCGATAACCAGGTCAGAATCAAGTTTGATTAAGATAAGAGTCTGGGAAAAAGGTATTGCGGTCCAGATAAAAAAAGAAAAGAAAAAAAGGAATATTTCCCATATATTCAACCTATAACTTTTAGCAAGATATTTGGAAATTTCCAAAAAAGGATAACCCAAACCCCCTGCCCTGCTTGCGGTAAAACCCCTGCGCAGCTCAGACCTTGCCGATATCTTGTTTATCATATAAGAACAGACAGCAAGGTTGATGCCAAAAATCAGAAAAATATATATGACTTTTTTTAAAATAATAAGCATTACGACATCAATTCCCCGCTGTTTATATCAAGGCTTGCGAGTATGATCTCCACATCTTCAACCCTGTTTCCCGGTAATATTTTCTCAGCTAAATAAATGCTGTTTTTTGACGGCCCTAAAATAACCAGGTTTAAAACCTTGTTATTTTTCATTTCAATAAATATCTTAAAAACACCATGCGGGCACTCGACACATGAAATCATTTCTGAATATTCAAGTTCGATCTCAGAGATATCCACCGGTTTCTTAATATATTCATCAGGAAGGTCGTTTATGACCTGGTCTATTATCTTTATTGACTGATATATCTCCCTGAAACGTATCTGCACTCTTTCAAGGCAGTCCCCGTATTTCCCGATTGCAACGAGAAAAGAAAGGTCCTTATAAAGCATCAGGTTCCTGTTTTTTCTTATATCATACCTTGCCCCGGATGCCCTCAGGTTAGGTCCTGTAACGCCGCAGGCCAGTGCCATATCCTTATCGGCGGCTCCGGTATTTTTCAATTTCGCCGTAATTATTGAATTATCAAGAAGCAGGGTCTCAAGCCTGTATACTGACTTTAAAATCCTGGACAGGCTGTCTTTAATATTTATAATCGTTTCGGGCTTAAAGTCCTTTTTTATTCCGCCGATTTTAATAAAATTAGGATTTATCCTTGAACCTGTTATCGTTTCTAAAATCCTCAAGACATGTTCTCTTTCCAAAAGTGAAAAGCTGTGTGCCATGTCTGCACCGATTATTTTTGCAATCCCGGAAATAAAATAAATATGGCTTGAAATCCTGGAAAGCTCGCTCAGTAATATCCGGATGTACTGGACCCTCTTGGAAACTTTGATCTTTAAAAGCTCTTCCACTGCCAGGCAAAGACACAATTCAGGAAATATGCCCGCACTGTAATCATATCTGCTGACAGATGTCTGCAAATCAAAAAGGTTAAAACTTTTATTAAGATTCTGCGGCAAGACCCGGGAAATTGTTGTATCGAAATATGCCTTTTTTATAATGTCGTAATCTGTAGAAAGAAAAATATCGAAGCCGTCAAGCCCGTCAAAAACCTGGTTCTTAAAAACCACGTCATTATAACTTTGCTTAAGGTTATTCCTGGACATATAAAACTCTGCTGCTTTGAATATTTGTACAATTGCAGGCAGAATTTCTTTATACTCCTGGCGGGAGCTCTCGTCGGTTGCGGAATTTAAAAGCACCTTTAAGAGTATGGAATAATTATTTACAACAGAGGAAAGGTCTATCAGCAGACAGTATGTTCCATTGCTTTTAAAAAGATTTATAGAATTTATCACCTGGATATCAAATTCAGGATTTTCTTTTAATTCTTTTAAGACAGCAGTGAGGTTAGATTTGCTCAGAACACAAAAAAGCTCCTGTTCAAGCCTCTTTACTTCAAGAACCCTGTTTTTTAAATAATAATCAATATTTTTCTCTATACGTTCTATAAACACAAGTTTATGTGAAGAATAGATTCCGTTGTAAAGTTCTTTTGCCATTTAAATGACCCGTTTTTTTAAAGGTTTTGTGCTGTTGTTAATAATCAGGCGGGCTTTCCAGCAGCCTGAGGATAGCATACATAAAGGTCTCAGGCCTTGGCGGGCAGCCGGGAACAAAAAAATCCACATTTATGGTTTCCCGGAAGTCTTTATCAAACTGAAAGCCTTTGTTTAAAAGATTGCAATCGACAACACATTTGCCTACAGCAATCACCCATTTTGGATCCCGCATCCTGTTGTAATATTCTAATAACCTTGACTGGCCTTCCTTATTATAAAATCCCTGAATAACCAGGACATCGGATTCTTCCGGTATGCTGGTGAAATTAATACCGAACCTGGAAATATCATAAACCGGTCCGCTTGCCGCAAAAATCTCCTGTTTGCAGCAGCCGAATCCGGCAACAAACAAATTAAGACTATTTTTTACAAGAGACCTCATATCACCTTTCGGTAAGCCTTGACTTGACAACATAAACAGCAATGGCAAGAATTAAAAATATAATAACAATAATCATATAAAGACTGCTGTCTATTTTAAAATTGTTTGCAAGATAATAAGAAAGAAGTATAAGTATTATAAAAAAAATCGATAATACGAATATAAGGCCGGCAACAAAAAGGTTTTTTAAAAGATTTATATCCTTGTTTAATGACAATAGAGAAGAATTCAAACCAAGTCTGGAATCGCCAGCCGGCTTAAAATGTTTTTCATGCTTTTTTGACCTTAAAACGAATATCCTGGAAAGAAAAAATAAAAGCATAAAAAGGATAATGAAGACGCCTGTGAAAATGGCTGCGGTATATATATTGCTAATAAAAATATTAATGGATTCTTCCGGCATAATATACTGATAAAAATCGAAATCTGTTATATATTTATATTTAAAGCAAAGACTTTACCACAATTGCTGTGCTACTTCAATTAAAAACGGCCATTATTGTTATATAATTAAGAATCAGCCATAAGTTTTTATTTAAACCTGTTTTATAGCAATGAATTTTTATGCTATATTATAGTAATTAATAAAATATATTATATAATTTAGAAAAAATAAAATCTTGTTTATATGATAATAAAAAGACCTTCAAAAAGCACTGATACAGTTAAAAAGCTTGGGATTTATTGCTGGTCCATAATCGGTCTTTTAATCTTGGTTGCTTTGGCTTTTTATATTTTATTTAAAATAAAAATTGTAATATTCCCCCTTATTGTTGCTGCCGGAATCGCTTTCCTTTTAAGCCCGTTTGTAAACTGGATGAGTAAAAAAATGAAGAGGGGCCTTGCCATTTTTATTGCATACATTGTTTTTACGGGTATTTTATTCACATTTTTTTTCTTCACGGTACCGATGGTTTATGACCAGTTCAGGATATTTATTTCAAAGCTTCCGGTTTATATCAGTAACCTGACTATTCTTGTCAACAATGGGATTAACAAAAGCATTTTTATTGACAATATTGAAAGGATCCTGGGTAAAAATTTCCTGCCTGTAGATTCTAATGCCATTAACCAGTATTTTCTCAATCTGCTTAGCGGCAGGAATTTGAATTACCTGCAGGGCATAACGACATTTACACGGTCCTTTTTAAACCTGGCCATCACCTTTATCATCGGACCTGTCCTGGGTATTTATATCCTTAAAGATGCAGGAAAATTAAGAGCTCTTTTTATAAAAGTCCTTCCGCCAAGATTTAAAAACCAGCTAAACGCCATTATCGACAGGGTAAACTATGTCGGCGGCAGATATATCAGGGGCCAGATTTTAATTTCGGTTATAGTAGGCGTTTTATGCACATTGATCCTGTTTTTGTTAAAGGTGGATTTTCCGGTACTTCTCGGGTTTATTGCAGGGGCATCAAATCTTATACCGTTTTTAGGGCCCATTGTCGGGGGCATACCCGCAGCGCTTACAGCACTTTTTGTCTCACCGCTGAAAGCGCTTCTTGTAATTTTATTATTTATTGGTGTGCATCTGATCGACAGTTATGCCATAAGCCCTAATGTCATGAAATACCAGGTTGGAGTACACCCGGCTATTGTCGTTATGGTTTTGATTGCGGCGGGAACAGTATTTGGGCCGATAGGATTGCTTCTTGCTGTACCGAGCGCTGCGATACTTCAGGCAGTTTTAAAGTATTATTTGCTTGAAAGAAAAAACATCAGGTCCTGATAGATTTCTTTCAATGGTTTTCCTGTTTTTAATGCAAGTTCCCTGCATGATTCATATTCCGGGGAATAAGTCACAGGTTTGCCGTTCAAATAACCTATTTTTGCTTTTGCCTGCCCGTATTTAAGACTGACATTTACTTCTTTTCGTTTGAGACAGTACCTGGTTATTTCTTCTATTCGGACTCCCAGAGAAGATGTTTCTGTAAATATTATGTTCAAAAACCTGTCGAGGTCCTGCCTGCCAAAAAGCGCGCAGATTTTAAAAGCCGGCCTGTTTTTTTTCATATAGACCGGTTCAGTCCAGGCATCGTAGGCTCCGGCACAAAGAAGTTTTTCCATGACATAGCCTGCCGTCTCAGCACTGCAGTCATCGATATTTGTTGAGAGAATAAAAAGCTTTTCCACCGTAGCTGGCCCTGCTTTATACCCAAAGTCCCCCGGGATATCTTTGTCTATATCTCCATATAAAACCCTGAGGATATTC
>Ga0182017_10001475_pt1 | contig 18087 bp, 14 predicted proteins | sample 712E3DmetaG_FD_120492 | JGI IMG/M metagenome (GOLD analysis project Ga0182017, IMG submission 120492) | Permafrost microbial communities from Stordalen Mire, Sweden - 712E3D metaG | ecosystem: Environmental > Terrestrial > Soil > Wetlands > Permafrost | place: Sweden: Stordalen | collected... | reverse complement strand
GTTCGGGGTCATCGGGTGGGCATTCAAAAAGCTTGACTACAACATGGCGCCGATGTTATTGGCTTTAGTGCTCGGCGACATGGCCGAGCAGACCCTGCGGCAGAGCCTCATCATGTCGCAGGGATCTCTCCTGATCTTCGTGCAGCCTCCGATCGCCCTTCCCTTGGTCATCGCGGCGGCACTGATCGCCTTCTGGCCGGCCATCAGCACCCTGAAGGCCCGACTGAAGGGGGGGGAAAAGGCACCGGCTCACTAGCTCAGCGCTCCCGCCTGGCTCCCGGTGTGCGGGGGTCCGGGGGTTTTTCTCCTCGGAATTGATCGTGTCGGGAAAGCAGGGAGATCTTGCCTGATGTCCTGGGATTTGATCTTCGGTGTCCTCACCATCATCTATGTGAACTTCATCCTCTCCGGGGACAACGCCGTGGTGATCGCCCTGGCGGTCCGGTCGCTGCCGTCCAAGCAGCAGAAGTTGGGCATTTTCTGGGGCTCCTTCGCCGCCGTCGCCCTCCGGATCGTCCTGACCTGGCTCGCCGTTGTGCTCTTGGAGATGCCGGGCCTGCGGCTGGGGGGCGGACTGCTCCTCACCTGGATCGCCTGGAAGCTGGTCAAGCCGGCTGACGAGGACGGGGAGGAACACGTCAAGTCCAGCGCGAATCTGTGGGAGGCAGTGAAGATCATCGTCATTGCCGACCTGATCATGTCGCTGGACAACGTGCTCGCCGTGGCCGCGGCGGCCAAGGGCAACATCCCCCTGCTCATCTTCGGTTTGGGACTCAGCATTCCGATCATCCTTTGCTGCAGCGCCATCATCGCCAAGCTGATGAACAAGTACGCCTGGCTGGTGATTGCGGGCGGCGCCATTCTGGGGAAGGTGGCCGGCGAGATGATCGTGACCGATCCCCTCGTGCATGCGCGGCTCGGCTCGTTTGCGCATGCCGCCGAGTGGATTGCCATGATCGGCCTTACCATCGGCATCCCCGTTGTCGCGCGCTGGAAGGACACGATGGCATTGCTGGGCGGGCGGCGGGCAGAGGAAACCGTCAAGCCTGCCGCGAAGTGAGATGCGCATCCTGGTTGTTGGAGGGGATGGGAGCGTCGGACGAGAGTTGATCCCCGCCCTGCTCGCCGGGGGCCATCAGGTCGTCGTCCTTGATAAAGAACTGGGGGCGGTGCGAGCGTTTCCCCACCCCCGGCTTGTCTTGGTCTCCGGCGCCGTCGAGGATCAGGCCGCCGTGGCAGAGGCCACCCGCGGTACCGAGGCCATCGTGCACCTCGCCTGGTCATTCTCGGACGACCCCATTTACCTATTGGAACACGACCTGCGCGGTCATCTGCTCCTCCTTACAGCCGCCCGCGAGCAGGGCACGCGCCACTTCATCTACACCAGCACCGCCGTGGTGTACGGGAAGCCCCTCCGGACCCCGATCGACGAGGATCATCCCCTGCGGGTGCTGGCGGCCAGAAAACCAGCCTACGGGGTGGCGAAGGAGTTTGCAGAGAAGCTCGCGTTCCTGGCTGCTCAAGGCACTGGTCTTTCGGCTACGGTCGTGCGTTTCTGGTGGGCCTTCGGCGGGGAGATCGGGGGCAAACATCTGCGTGAGATGCTGCGGACGGCCGCGGAAGGCAGGACGCTTCAGGTGCCCGCCGATTGCGGGGGGAGCTTCCTCAGCCAGGACGATTTCAATCTCGCGGTCACGACGATTCTCTCGCGCCCGGTATCCGGCGGGTGGGTGTACAATCTGGCCAGTGATTACGTGAGCTGGGAAGAGGTGGCCCGCATGATCGTCGAGGTCACCGGGTCCGCCGCCAAGGTCGAGGTGATCCCTGCGCCGGAATGGACCGGAGCGGCCTTCCTAGCCGACCGGTGGGAATTGGACGACCGCCGGATCCGCAGTCGGCTCGGCTTCGTTCCAACCCGGGACCCGGCCGAGGTCCGCGAGGCGCTCAGGCGGGCCATTGCCCGCACCTGGAAGCGCGTGCAGTCGTCGCCGGCCTGACCTTCGATCCCATTCATGCCCCCGCTCCCTTGGCTTGTCTCGCCGGGGTGTTTGTCCGCTTTCTTGCCCATTTCTCCCCGATCGCACCTTTCCCTCTTGGCGAAGCAAGCTGTTTGTTCTAAGGTGAGATGGTTGAGTCGAGGAGAGGGGACCCCTTTCGGGCATCCTATCTTTATCTTGTACGAGGGCCGTGAATCGTTTAAGGCCGACTTGATGGTGGGGACGAAGAACCCCCATTGTGTGCCCCGTGAACCCACGGGCCGAGGAGATGTCCTATGAGCAGAGCGAAGGTCACGATCGACGGAAACGAAGCGGCGGGATATGTCGCCCACCGCACCAACGAGGTGATCGCGATCTATCCGATCACCCCGTCCTCCAACATGGGGGAGTGGGCGGATGAGTATTCGGCCAAGGGTATCCCCAACATCTGGGGGACGATCCCCTTGGTCGTGGAGATGCAGAGCGAGGGCGGCGCCTCCGGCGCGGTGCACGGGGCGCTGCAGGGTGGGGCTCTCACCACCACCTTCACCGCGTCCCAGGGCCTGCTCCTGATGATCCCAAACATGTACAAGATCGCCGGCGAGCTGACCTCCACGGCCTTCCACGTCTCCGCGCGGACGCTCGCCACCCACGCGCTGTCGATCTTCGGCGACCATAGCGACGTGATGGCGGTGCGCCAGACCGGCTTCGGTCTGCTGGCCTCCAACTCCGTGCAAGAGGTGATGGATCAGGCCCTCATCGTCCAGGCTGCCACGCTTGAGGCGCGTGTCCCCTTCGTTCATTTCTTCGACGGCTTCCGCACCAGCCACGAGGTGGACAAGGTTGAGCAGCTCACGCTGGACGATATGCGGGCCATGCTGGACGAGAAGCTGATCCATGCCCATCGCGCTCGGGCCATGTCGCCAAATCGGCCGGTGCTGCGCGGCACGGCCCAGAATCCGGACGTCTTCTTCCAGGCTCGCGAGACGGTGAACCCCTACTATCTGGCCTGTCCCGAGATCGTCCAGAACGCCATGGACAAGTTCGCCAAGATCGTGGGCCGGCAGTACCATCTCTTCGACTATGTCGGCGCCCCGGATGCCGAGCGGGTGGTCATCCTGATGGGGTCGGGCGCCGAGGCGGCGCAGGAGGCGGTGGAGTATCTCACGGCTCGCGGCGAAAAGGTGGGTCTCCTCAAGGTGCGTCTCTACCGGCCCTTCTCGGTGGAGCACTTCATCAAGGCGCTGCCCAAGACGGCAAAGACGCTCGCGATCCTCGATCGGACCAAGGAGCCGGGCGGTGCGGGCGAGCCGCTGTACCAGGACGTGATCACGGCCTTGAGCGAGGCCGCGGCGGCCGGTATCAGCCCGTTCGCCACGACCCCGCGAGTGATCGGTGGTCGCTACGGTCTGTCTTCCAAGGAGTTCACGCCGGCCATGGTGAAGGGAGTCCTCGACGAGGCGGGCAAGGCCACGCCGAAGAATCACTTCACGGTGGGCATCGTGGACGATGTGACCCACACCAGCCTGGCGTACGACCCGACCTTCTCCACCGAGGACCCCAAGACGGTGCGCGCCCTCTTCTACGGACTGGGGGCGGACGGAACGGTAGGGGCCAACAAGAACTCGATCAAGATCATCGGCGAGGACACCGAGAATTACGCCCAGGGCTACTTCGTCTACGACTCGAAGAAGTCCGGGGCCGTGACCATCTCCCATCTCCGCTTCGGGCCGAAGCCGATTCACTCCACCTATCTCGTCAGCCAGGCCAGCTTCGTGGCCTGTCATCAGTTCAGCTTCTTGGAGCGGCTGGACGTCCTGAAGCCGGCGGCGCCCGGGGCGACGTTCCTGCTCAACAGCCTGTACGGGCCCGACGAGGTGTGGGACCATCTGCCGAGGACAGCGCAGCGGCAGATCATCGAGAAGAAGCTCCGCTTCTACGTCATCGACGCCTACAAGGTGGCCGAGAAGACCGGCATGGGGGTGCGCATCAACACCGTGATGCAGACTTGCTTCTTCGCCATCAGCGGCGTGCTGCCGCGTGACGAGGCCATCGCGGCCATCAAGCACGCCATCGAGAAGACCTACGGCAAGCGGGGCGAGGCCGTGGTGAAGAAGAATTTCGCGGCGGTGGACGGGTCGCTGGATCACCTGCACGAGGTGAAGGTACCCGGCCAAGTGACCAGCGCGTTCGACCTGCGGCCGGCCGTATCCGCCGCGGCGCCCGAGTTCGTGCAGAAGACCCTGGGTACGATCATCGCCGGCGAGGGGGACAGCCTGCCGGTCAGCGCTTTCCCCAAGGACGGCACGTTCCCCACGGGCACAACGCAGTGGGAGAAGCGGAACATCGCCCTGGATATCCCGGTGTGGGATGCGGACATCTGCATCCAGTGCGGAAAGTGCATCCTGGTCTGCCCCCATGCCGTCATCCGCAGCAAGGTCTATTCTCCCGACCTCTTGAAGAACGCGCCCGCGACTTTCAAGTCGGCCCCGGCGCGCTGGAAGGAGTTCAAGGAGCAGAAGTACACGCTGCAAGTGGCCCCCGAGGACTGCACGGGCTGCGAGCTGTGCATCGAGGTCTGCCCGGTCAAGAACAAGCAGGAGACGCGGCTCAAGGCCATCAACATGGCGCCGCAGCCCCCCATCCGCGAGACGGAGCGGGCCAACTGGGAGTTCTTCTTGAAACTGCCCGAGATGGATCGGAGCCTGCTGAACACCGCCCAGGTGAAGGACGTCCAGCTCCTGCAGCCGCTTTTTGAGTTCTCCGGCGCCTGCGCGGGCTGCGGCGAGACCCCCTATATCAAGCTGCTGACCCAGCTCTTCGGCGACCGGACCATGATCGGAAACGCCACCGGCTGCTCCTCGATCTACGGCGGCAATCTGCCCACCACGCCCTACGCCTTCAATCGGGACGGGCGCGGGCCGACCTGGTCGAACTCCCTGTTCGAGGACAACGCGGAGTTCGGCATGGGGATGCGGCTGGCGGCTGACAAGCAGAGCGAGTATGCCCGGGAGATGGTGAAGCGCCTGTCGAGCCAGATCGGCGACGAGCTGGCGACGGGACTGCTTGAGGGCGAGCAAAAGACCGAGGCCGGGATCAAGGCCCAGCGCGAGCGGGTCGAGGCCCTGAAGCAAAAACTCGGCGGCCTGAAGACGGCCGAGGCGCGCGATCTGCTCAGTCTGGCGGACGCGCTGGTGAAGAAGAGCGTCTGGATCCTCGGCGGCGACGGCTGGGCGTACGATATCGGGTACGGCGGCCTGGACCACGTGCTGGCCTCGGGGTATAACGTGAACGTCCTGGTGATGGACACCGAGGTCTACTCCAACACCGGCGGTCAGATGTCCAAGGCGACGCCGCGCGGCGCCGTGGCGAAGTTTGCCGCGGGCGGCAAGCTCCGTCCCAAGAAGGACCTGGCCATGATCGCCATGACCTACGGGAACATTTACGTGGCCCGGGTGGCCTTTGGCATGAACGACATGCACACGGTGCGGTCGTTCCTGGAGGCCGAGGCGTACGACGGCTGCTCGATAATCATCGCCTACAGCCACTGCATCGCCCACGGGTACGACCTGAAACACGGGCTGGATCAGCAGAAGGCGGCGGTCCAGTCGGGACACTGGCCGCTCATGCGGTACAACCCCGACCTGGCCAAGCAGGGGAAGAACCCGCTGGTCCTGGACAGCAAGGCTCCCAGCATCACGCTGGACAAGTTCGAGAACAACGAGACGCGCTTCACCATGCTGACCCACAGCGATCCCGAGGCGGCCAAGCGGCTGGAGGAGATCGCGCAGGCAGAGGTGACCGCACGGTGGCGCCTGTATGAGTACTGGGCGGCCATGCCGGGCACGGGCGCGACAGAGGAGAAGGCGCAATGAGCGATCTGTCGACGAGCTATCTGGGACTTTCGCTGAAGAACCCCCTGGTGGTGTCCCCGTCCCCGCTGTGCGAGGATCTGGGCGCCATCCGCAAGATGGAGGACGCCGGCGCATCGGCGGTGGTGCTGCATTCGCTCTTCGAGGAGCAACTCAGCATCAACAGTCAGGACCTGGACCGGTTTCTCACCAGCGGGACCGAGAGCTTCGCCGAGGCCCTGAGCTATTTCCCCGACATGGGGCAGTTCAAGCTCGGCCCCGAGGCGTACCTGGAGCACATCCAGAAGGCGAAGAAGGCGGTGAAGATCCCGATCATCGGAAGCCTGAACGGTGTCTCCACCGGCGGCTGGGTGAGTTTCGCCAAGAAGATCGAGCAGGCCGGGGCCGACGCCTTGGAACTCAACGTCTACTACATCGCGACCGATCCCGACATGAGTGGCGCGCAGGTGGAGCAGATGTATGCCGACCTGGTACGGGACGTGCGGGCCAGCCTCAAGATCCCGATTGCGGTGAAGCTGGGGCCGTACTTCAGCTCCATGGCTTCCGTGGCGCGCCGTCTGGATCAGGCGGGAGCGAATGGACTGGTGCTCTTCAACCGCTTCTACCAGCCCGACTTCGACCTGGAGAAGCTCGAGGTGACCCCCAATCTCAACCTGAGCCGCTCCGAGGAACTCCGGCTCCGCCTCTGCTGGGTGGCCATCCTCTCCGGGCTGATCAAGGCCGATATGGCGATCACCGGCGGCGTGCACACGGCCGAGGACGTGATCAAGAGCATGATGGCCGGGGCCAAGGTGGCCATGATGACCTCGGCGCTTCTGAAGAACGGCATCGAGCACCTGAAGACGGTGCGCGAGGGCATCACGGCCTGGATGGAGAAGCACGAGTACGCCTCCATCCGCCAGATGCAAGGCAGCATGAGCCAGAAGTCGGTGGCCGAGCCCGCCGCCTTCGTCCGCGCCAATTACATGAAGGTGCTGCGCTCGTATGCGCTCAAATAGGAGGTGGTAGAGACGCCGCATATTTCTAAAGACGGGGCGGTTCCACGGCCGTTTCCCTCGGCCTGAACAGGGATGCGCCCTGGTGATCGTCGATGATCATCAGGGCGTTCCTCTTTTTGAGCGCTCTTTCCTGATCATGGGACCACCCAACCCGCTTGCCCCGTCCCTGTGATCGTGATACAAGCGGCCCGATCCGCCGACAGGTCTGTCCTCCCGGTGGGAGAATCCCGTATCTCACAGGAGCCGTTTCATGGCGCCGACCACGTACCGCGATTTGCCGCCAGTCCGAGACCCACAGTGGACGTTATCCGACTACCTCCGTCTCGCGGATAACGAGTCCTCTCGTGTCCGGTTCTGGGTGCTGGACCGGATGGAGGAACTGTCGCTCGACATTCCCGCAGATCGTCTCTGGCGGTGGCTGGAGGATTCCGACGCCAGCGTGGCGGTATCGGCGGCTCGTCTCATCGGGGACCGAGAGATGACCGCGCTGGCCGACGCCCTCTTGGCTCGGATGAATCGCACCGAGGATGCCGTCGGAGCTACATGCTCCTTGAGCCTCGCCCATCTCGGCGACCGGCGGGTCGTTGAGGCCCTCCGAAAGCGGAGCAACGTTGCGCCGGCCGACCGGGACCAGAGAGTCTGGCAGGCGTTGTCGCTGATGAAGACGTCCGAGGCGACCGATCTGATCCGCCAGGCATTCGCGCGGCTTCCGCTACAAGGCGCGGCCTCCGTGGCCTCCGCTCTCGGGGCGGCGCTCGCGGTGGCCGACCCGGCTGTGGGAGTACCGCTGGTGGTGGAGCGGTGGCTGGGAGCGCAAGACGAGACCGAGGCCGACCTCCTCCTCGGCTCGCTGCTTTCCCTGCTCGAATTCCCTGACGGGGCGGAGGGGTTGCGGGACGCCATGCGATCCGCGGCCGCGTCGGACGAAGCCGGGATGGTCGAGGGAATCCTGGAGGCTCTGGCAGAGACGTGTCCGCTTGGTCCCGTCGGCGAGTTGCGGCGCGCCTGCCAGCGGGGCAAGTGGGGACGCGCCGTCGAGAGCCTCGCCCCCCTCGCCGACGCGATGGCGAACCGCATGGACGACGGGTTTCCCCTGACGCTCGTCCGGACGCTCGGCAGGCACGGGAAACGACTCGCGGGGTCGGTGGGCAAGGGGCAGGACGCCGTCGGGCTGGGCCTGCTGGCCTTGAAGCAGATAGACGAAACAGTATGCGAGTCCGGCCTTGCGCTCCCCGAGACACCGGAGGAGCAGTTCCGCTGGCTCCTCAACGATGCCGCATCGGCTTACCGGTTCGCGCCCCTGTACGTGCTGGGGCGACTGCGCAAGGTGACGCCGGCCGATGCCTGGGTCGACGCCTGCCTGCGCGCGATCGAACGACGCGTCCCTCAGGCGGTGCTGCTCGCAGATCTCGTGGGGGCCTGGAAGGCCGGGACGGCCGTTCCCAGCCTCGTGGCTCTCCTGGGCGACCGGGACGACACGGGGCTTGCGGAAGCCGCCATCGAAGCGCTCGTCACCATCGGCGACCCCGCGCTCGATGCGGTTCTCGATCGGCTGGGGGCGTCCGAAGAGCCGGAGCTTCTCGCGGACTGCCTGGAGGTCTGCCGCCGACTGCCCTCGCGCCGCGCGGTCGAGGCGATCTGCCGTCGGTTCGAGCCGCTGTTCGTGCTCGTTCCGGACGAGCTGATCGAGTGCGTCGAATCGATCGGCGCGCGCGAGTTTGCGGACCCGCTCGGTCGGGAGCTGCGCGAGGGGGAACCGCCGGGGGAGGCGGCATTCCTCTTGCTCTGCGAAATCCATGGGATCGAGGACCCGCGCCTTCCCGGCATCCGCGAGCGCGAGGCGGAGCGGATGCGCTTCGCCGAAGAATCGATTCGTGATCCCGACGATGTCCCGCGCGATCACCTGATTCTTCCCCTGCAATGCACGGGCTGCCGGCGGACGTACCGGTACGTCGTCCGCGAGGTGTACGTCGACCCGGGGACGACCGAAGGCGAGCGACCACAGCCCTTCATCCGTGACCGCATTCGGTGCAAGGGCTGTGGCCGGGAAGACGACTACGTCGTGACGCCCCAGGCCGATCTGATCCTGCTCGCAGAGCTGACCATGATGCTGGCCAGGCGCCAGAGGCAAGGCTCGCAGGAGCCCGACACGGGACCGGTGCGCCTCGCGAAACTCGGGCTGTCCGACGGGCGTCGGATGAACCCCCGTGAGGCGCAGCGACACTACGAGACGCAACTGGCCGAGCGGCCGGACGACCCCGCCCTGCACATCGGGTACGGGAACGTCCTGCGGTTCCTGAGAGACATCGATCGGGCGACGGCGGCGTACCGCCGCGCGCTGGAGCTGGATCCTCGAGCCGTCGAGGCCTACGCGACGCTCGCCCAGCTCGCGGAGGAGCGCGGGGATTTCGCCGAGGCGCACGTGCTCTTCGCCAAGGGCGTGGCGCTTGGCCGGGACGCCCGCTTCTATCAAGTCCGCGATCGCGGGGAGTTCCGCCGGCAGATCCGGGAGGCCCTGGACAGCGTCGCGGCCGACCTAGCCGTGCATCCTCCGGAGCCGGTGTCCGCTCGCACTCGTCTGGAGGCGCTTTCCGGCGCGGATCGAGGCGACACCAAGGTCGGCCGGAACGACCCGTGTCCATGTGGGAGCGGCAAGAAGTACAAGAAATGTTGCCTGCTCAAGGAGAGTTCGGCTTCGCCGGCCGGTCCACCTACCGGACCCGATCAGCGGCTGCGCGCGCGGCTGGTGGAGTACGTCCAGCGCGGCCTCCCGCGGGCCGACACGGACCGCGCCATGCGGGAGTTCTTCGGCGAGGGCTTCGATCCCGCGCAGCGGACGCTGGTGATCGGCGAGCAGACGGACGAGAAATGGCCCGCTTTCCTGGAGTGGCTCATCCACGATTTCCTCCTGGCCACGGGACAGACGCCCATCGCCCGGTTTCTGGCGGAGCGCGGGAGAGGCCTTCCCGCGGAGGAACGGAGCATCCTGGAGGAATGGCAGGACGCGATCGTCGGGCTCCACGAGGTGGTCGATCTGGATCCGGGGAAGAGCCTCACGCTGCGGAACGTCTTCGACGGCCGGACCTTCCTGGTCCGCGAGGTGCGGGGATCCCTCTCGGCGGCGCGATGGGACATCCTGAGCCATCGGATCATCCGGGTGAAGGGGGAGCCGCAACTGAGCGGTTTGGGCCTGGCGTTTCACGCCGCCGATCGGGAGAAGCTGGTGACGCACGTCACCGCGCGGTACGAAGCCTATCGTGAGGACCACCCCGCCGCGACCTGGGACAATTTCTTCCGCGCCGAGCCGCTGGTCATCCGCCGGTACGCCGAGAAGCTGGAAAGGGAGTATCGCCCTCCCGCGCTTTACTCACCGGAGGGGCATCCGCTCTTGTTCGGGCGCTTGCGCTACGCCGTCCAGGACCGGGAGCGACTGATGCGGGGACTCCTGGCCGTCCCGGATTTCGAGGAGACGACCGCTCCCGAGGACCCGGTCGGGACACGGCATTTCTCCTGGCTTCGGATTGGCCCGGCCGAGCGGCATGTGCAAGAGGCGGCCAGGCCGGACCACGGCATGATGGTGACCGGCCAGCGGTTCGACGATCCCCGTCGCCCCGGCGTGACGGGCTTGGCGTCTCTCACGGTGACTGGCCAGGAGATGACGGCGGAGGCGCTGTCGGCCCAGCGTCTGGCCTGGCTCAAGGCGCGGCTCGCGGAGGCGGTGGGTGACGCCATCCGCCTGCGGGCCGATGTCGTGGAAGACCCGTGGCGGAAGCTCGACGCCGAGCGAGGATCGAGTCCGCCAGCGCGCTCGGCGCCCGCGGTCCCGCCGGAGGTGGAAGCGCATCTGCTCGGCAAGGTGCTGCACCGCCACTTCACGGAATGGCTCGACCAGCCGGTCCCGGCCCTGAACGGTCAGACCCCGCGCGCCGCGGCACGGGACGCCCAGATGCGCCCGAAGCTCATCCAACTGCTCCGCGAGATAGAAAACCATCAGGACCACGCGCGGCGGGAGGGGCGCGCCTGGTACGACATCGGCTGGATGTGGAAGGAGCTCGGCATCGGCCGCACGGAGGAGTAAGGGTATCGGCGGGCGCGCGGGAGGGACGTTCGTTAATTGGGCCGGGCAGTCGATCGGACGCCCTTCACGTGGCGCTGGCAACAATCGGGCGAGTAGAAGTCCTGGTGAGCTGGAATTTCAAGCACATCGTCAATCTCGGTAGAATCCGCCTGTTCAATGCGGTGAATCTGGAGCAAGGCTACGGCCTGATCGAGATCCGCACCCCGAGGGAGGTGTTGGCCGATGAAGAAGTCGTTTGACGCCGTAGACTGGATGCGTGCGCGCCGAGCGGAGATCGACGAAGAGGACCGGAGCCTCTCGTGGGAGCAGAAACGCGAGAAGACGCGCCAGCTTCTTGAGACCGATCCGCTGTGGCGGCGGTTACGGGGTCGGGCTGTCGAGCCCACTGTAACGCCATCCATGGCGGTCAGAGAGCCGCGCGCGACCTACCGTGTTCCGCCAAAGGAATAGCTGGCGTCTCTGTGCGAGGAGGCGATGATCCTTGCGTTCCTCCCGTTCCGCTGACGGCCACGTGTCGAGAGGTGACACGCCTTCGCGTCCGAACGCCGCGGATGCCCACGCCGTATGTGAAAAGCGCGGCGTGGGGTCCAACATCCCGCCCCTCACCTGTTTCAGGCCCCTTCCGTTTTCGCCGATGACAAGCGGGCGCTCGCGTCCTATGATGCGCTGAAATGGGGAGACGCCTTGGTGCGCCAAATGGTTTGTCGCCAGGGCGTCGCCGTTTCCGTGGTGACGCGTTGACCGACCGTTTCAGAGCCCGCCGATCTTAGGGCGGAAGGAGGCACTCCATGGACGCTGGTACCCTGGGAACACCCATCCCGTCTCTGCCTCGCCTGGGCCAACCGGCTCCCGCCTTCCAGGCCGAGACCACCCACGGCACCATCCGGCTGGCGGACTTCGCGGGGAGCTGGCTGATTCTGTTCTCCCATCCGGCCGACTTCACCCCCGTGTGCACCACCGAGCTGGTGGCCTTCGCCCAGATCGCCCCCGAGCTCAGGCAGCGGAATGTGGAGCTCCTCGGCCTCTCCATCGACAGCACCTATTCCCACATCGCCTGGGTGCGGGCCATCGAGCAGCAGTTCAAGACCCCGATTCCCTTCCCGGTGATCGCCGATCTGAACAAGGAGATCGCGACCCTTTACGGCATGATCATGCCCGGCGAGAGCAAGACGGAGACCAGCCGCTGCGTCTTCGTCATCGATCCGAACGGGATCCTCCGGGCCATGATCTATTATCCGCTCACCACCGGCCGGAACACGGACGAGATCCTGCGTCTGATCGACGCCCTGCAGATCACCGACAAGCACGGCGTCGCCACGCCGGCGAACTGGCGGCCCGGCGACAAGGTCATCCTGCCGCCGCCCAAGACGGTCGAGGGGGCGGCAGAGCGCCTGAAGGCGGGCTATGAATGCACCGACTGGTTCTTCTGCAAGAAAGAGCTGCCGAAGGACGAGTAGAAGAGGGGGCCTGTTATGCCCTGTGTGAAGCCCGACGGGACGCTGGAGCCGATGGCGCAGGCCATCATCCAAGCCCTGCGCACGCCCCACACGGCGGAAGAAATCTGCGATTCCCTCCGCCTTCCCCTCTACCGCGTGCGGAGCACGGTCCGGGAGCTCGTCGAGGCAAGCCTGGTAGCCGAGACAGACGGGCACTTCTCTCTTACGGGCGCCGGCGCGGAGCGCGCCCGGCAACAGGCCTGACTTCACACTGCACCTCTGCGGGTGCGTCCGCCGGCCTCGCATAGTCAGGGCGCCGGACGCAACCGAATCTCTTCGTTCGACCCCTCCTGCTCACATCTGATCACCGCAAGAGGCCACTATGCACACTCGCCCGCGGGATCTTCGCATAGTAGAATCACGGACGGGGCAGTTCTCACGCAAAGGACGCAAAGGACGCCAAGACCTGCATGAGATTTCTCGAAAATCCCCTGGGGGGGCATCGGGAAAATTCCAGCCGAGCCCATCCGATACAAGGGAAGGTCCCGGCTCGTCTTCGCGATCTTGGCGTGAAAATTCCCGGATAATCCCGACCAGGGGAGGGCGATCATGACCACGAGCGAAATCGGACCGGCGGGAGAGCAGGCCCCGGCCAAGCAAGACAGTTCGAAGGCGCCCGAATACAACGCAATCGTCACCCAGCGGACCGAGATCGCCCCCGGCCTCATCATTCTGCGCGTGGTCCCCGACACGCTGCCGTTCCCGTTCAAGGCCGGCCAATATCTTGTGCTCGGCCTCAAGGTCACGGAGCCGCGGGTCTCCGGGGCAGACGATGACCCCGAGGGGGCGGGAACTGTCGCGGCAGGGGGCGGGCTGATCCGACGGGCCTACTCGATCGCGTCCTCGAGCCACGGGGATGAGTTCCTGGAGTTCTACCTGACGCTGGTAAGAAGCGGGGAGCTGAGCCCGCGCCTCTTTCATCTGGGCGTCGGGGACCGCCTGTACGTCGGGCCCAAGGCCGTCGGGGTGTTCACGCTCGACAGGACCCCACGAGACCGCCACGTCCTGCTGGCGGCGACCGGGACCGGGCTGGCGCCTTACATGAGCATGCTCCGCACGGACCTCGCCTGCGGCGGGTGGCGGCGGTTCGTCATCCTCCAAGGCGCCCGCTATTCGTGGGACCTCGGCTACCGGAGCGAGCTCGTCGCCCTGCGTCGCCTCTGCTCCAATCTGACCTACATCCCGGTCATCTCGCGTTCGAGCGCGGAACCCGCCTGGCGCGGTCGGTCCGGGTATCTGCAGGACGTCCTCATCTCAAGCGCTATCAGAGAGGAGAGCGGGCTGTATCTCACCCCGGAGACCTTTCACGTCTATCTGTGCGGGAATCCCGCCATGATCGAGGTGGCGACGGTCCGTCTCATCGAGCGCGGCTTCGTCAAGGACAAGCCCGGGAAGATCGGGACGATCCACGTCGAGGAATACTGGTAGGCCGGGCCGCCAGGCGATGTCCCCGGTCGGCGAAGAAGGGGACCTTGTGAACGAAGCTGTGGTCGGCCGCCTGTCGGTGGATCACCTCGATCTCCTTGAGGCTGAGGCGGTCGAGGAGGAGGCGATTCTCGCGGGTCTGGTCGGTTGCGCTCACCGTGGTGTTGTCGGTGCAGACGGCCACGGGAATCCCGTGTTCGAGGAAGGCGTGGATCGGGTGAAGCGCCCCCCGCTCCACGGCGCCGGTCTGGTAGTTCGAGGTCGGACAGCACTCCACGAGAATCCGGTCCCGCGCGAGCCGCTTGAGCAGCTTCCGGTCGCGCACGGCCGAGCAGCCGTGGCCGATCCGGTCCGCTCCCAGCAGGTCGATCGCCTCCCAGATGAACTCCGGCCCCTCGTCCTCCCCGGCGTGAACGGTGAGGCCCAGGCCGCCGCGGCGCGCGATCTCGTAAGCGTCCCGGAACAAGTGTGGCGGGTTTCCTCGCTCGGCCCCGGCTAGGTCGAAGCCGATCACTCCGGACCGCTCGTGCAGGTGCCGGGCCTCGGCCAGGGACTGCCGCGCGATAATCTTGGCGATGTGCGGCCCGTGCTGCCGCATCGAGATGATGATCACCCCCGCCTCCAGGTCGGTGTGGCGTCGCAGCGAGGCGTTGATGCCCGAGAATACCGCCCGGATTGCCTGATGCAGCGTGAGCCCACCGAAGGTGTGGATGGCCGGGGAGTAACGCAGCTCCAGGAGGCGCACCCCGTGGACGTAGGCCTCTTCCACGATGTCGTGGGTCACTTGCTGGATGTTCTCGTAGAACTGCGTGATCCAGAGCGGATAGTGGAACTTGTCGAGGTAGGAGAGGAGCGAGCCCGTCTCGTCCTCCTGGAGCTGGAGCAGCCGCCGCATCTCGCGCAGCGTGGGCACGGGATTCAGCCCGTGCTGCTTCATGAGCCGCCAGGTCGTCCGCAGCGGGATCGACCCATCCACGTGCTGGTGTAGCTCGACTTTCTTGATCTGCTGAAGTGTCCTGGCCATAATCCTGAAATTCGCCGCTCAGAATGGCCGGATCGGCCATTTTAAGGCCAATGGCAAATCGGGTTTTGTTTGTTGCACAATCCTGCTAAAGCCTCCACTAATTCCTGCCGGAAGGCCGCCGTTGAGTCCTGTCGTAAAGACACTACCTATTCCTGGGCAAACCATCCATCCAACGGTTTTGCCGCTGAGCCGAGAGCGTCAGCGAATCGGCTCTAGCGGCTCGTTGGGAGTCTACATTGCCGTGAGGGTCGCATCTTTCAGCGACCACTCAAGTGCTTGGCCCGCACCTATGATGGATTGCATCTGGCCCAGAAAGCCAGCGCATTTCAATCGTATTCTGATCTATTATCCGGTACGTTGGATCATCAGTTAACGAGGTGTGTTGAAGGTGTTCGGTCTTATCGCAGCCTCCTGGGCCACAGAAGGCAACAGTGTATCTACCATCAGGCGTTGCCTCAATCACAAGGCCAAACGTATCCGTGCAGTGTGTTTTCCAAAATCCAATATAAGGAAACCTTTCGTTTGGTTTTAGGAATGTTTCTATGTTTGTACTATTTCTATTTGTATCGACGTTTGACTCGACGGAGGTTGATGGCTTTCCGAACCAGATTGCGAGCGTCAAGAGCAACGTATACGACGCAACATTCGCTACCGCGCATGGGAATGAAATCTTCTTCATGGAGCTTGTCTTCCGCATGCGAGCTATCACAAACGTTTCACTTAACCAGGAGATAGTCCATAGAACTACTGCAAACGTTAGCGCAATGCACGCACTGCGTATTGCTTCTGAAGAAAAGCCCCCTTTGAACCACCACTCGAATAAGCGATCTCCAATCAATGGCATCGTTGCGACATACAGCACCACACCTAAAATGGTTGATGTGAGATTAGCGACAAAAGACTGAAACAGTGTCGAGCGAAATCTACCATGGAGTAGACTCCAAAGAATAATCGCCTCGATGAGGATCACGATAGGCAACAAAAACACTTGTCCCCATGGCACGACCATATAGGGGAGAATAGCATCCGCGTGTGCTGTTGCAGGAATGCAGATGAGTGGAATGCTCCACCATAAACCCAGTGGCGTAGGCCTGTTCTTCATCTTCCTCCTTCTCATTTGCAGGATACCTAACTACGGCTATTGAGATCGACCTCTTTGCACTTTCGGCCATTCCAGCGGCCAATTCTGCACTTTCGGCCAAAATAGTGCAATAAGCCCTTTGGACGTCTGGAGGGGCCTTCAGCAGAGTCGATGGGTTAGGCGGGGCCCGGCGGCCAGTTTAGTGCAAATCGCGGCCACGGGAACCGGCGAGCATCACGTCTTGGGGTCTCCGGTCCCTGCCGGCCGCAATGCCTGAAGCATGGCCTATGGGGTGGGAGCGGAGACATCTCAGGTGTGCGTCGCGACACACCGTGTGCGCCGGGCCGCGGTCGGTGGACACTGGCAGCCTGCGCTCGGACCGCGGGCGCTCAGCCGGCGCGGGCTATGCCGGTGAGCCACTCCAATAGCTTCAGCAGCGCGGGCGTCGCCGCCTCCTCGTCAATGATGATGGCGTGTCGCTGCCCGCCGTCTTCCAGGGTCAATTCATACTGGAATCGATCCGGCTGTTTAGGGTCGGCCGCCAACTGCTGGGGGAGCCGGAAGCATTCGGCGGCCTTGACGAGTCGTCGGAGCTTCGCGGCATGCGGGGCCGAGAGATCGTCTTCGCTCACGGTGGTCCGGAGCCGCACTCCGGCCACGCCTCCGCTTCGGCTGAAGGTTATCCGCATCGTGTCGCGCTCCACGTGGCTTCGGGCGGCGGCTACTTGAGCACGCCGACGGTCTTCCAGGCGCTCTGGACGGCCTTCTGCTGCCTGCTCCCCGCGCCGTAGAGATTCCCCGCGATCATCACCGTGGCGTTGGCGGCGTCGAGGAACTTCGACGACGGGCGCAGGTTGTGGCAGAGAGCCGAATACCAGATCCTTCCCGGAGCCTCCCAGGCGTTGCCGCCGATGGCATCGGCGGTGAGATAAAAAGCCCGGTTGGGGATGCCGCTGTTGATGTGCACGCCGCCGTTGTCGTCGTATCCCTTGTAGCAATCCTCCATGTGGGCCGGCTGCGGGTCCTTGCCGAGCCGCGGATCGTCATAGGCCGTGCCCGGGGCCTTCATCGACCGCAGCGCGACGCCGCTCACCCCCTTGGCAAGCAGCCCGGCCCCGATCAGCCAGTCGGCCTTGGCGGCGGTCTGTTTCAGCTTCCATTGCTTGACGAGGATGCCGAACACGTCAGACATGGATTCGTTGAGGGCGCCGGGCTGGTCCTGATAGTTGAGGGCGGCCTCGTATTGCGTGACCCCGTGGGTCAGCTCGTGACCGATCACGTCGAGACACTTGGTGAACCGCTGGAAGATCACCCCGTCGCCGTCGCCGTAAACCATCTGGGAGCCGTTCCAGAACGCGTTGTCGAAGCGACGGCCGTAGTGCACGCTCGAATCAAGCCGCAACCCGCGGTCGTCCACCGAATTTCGCGCGAACACCTTCTGGAAGAAATCATACACGACACCGGAGGAGTCGTAGGCCTCGTTGACGCTGATGTCCTTGACCTTCGGATCGCCCTCGCCCCGCACCAGCTTGCCCGGCAGGGTGGTCCCGTTCCGCTCGGTGTAGACGGTCCGGCGCTTCTGACCGGCAGGGGTGTTCACGGCGAACGCGCCGAGGATCTCGCGCTGTCCGCGGAGTCGCGCCGAATGCGCCAACGTCTCGAGGGCCAGGACTCGCTCTGCCTCCGTGCCGGATCTTGCGAGCGCATTCAGGATGTGTGGTGGAACGATGCAGCAGATGGAGCAACTCTGCGAGTGTCGTCGGTGGACGCGTTTCATGGCGTTCCCCCTCTCATGTGGCTCGACCTCTGGCGATCGCAAGACCCAAAGGTGGATACACCGGCCGCACGTGGCGATCGGTCGCTCCGCTCCCGTCCGTTCGCTCGCCCCGCGCGCAGGATCCGAAGGTTCCGGTCTCTCCTGCTTACAGACGTGACGCCGCGCTGCCCAGGATCACCCCGGCCAGGATGCCCGCGAACAAACAGGCGATGCCTGTCAGCGGCGAAGGGGCAGGGCCGCCCAGGATGGTCAGGCAGCCGAGCCAAGCCACGATCGCCCCCGCAAGGCTCGCCGAGAGGGCGGCGGAAACCGTGGCGTGGCGAGCGGACGGGCCGTGTTTCACGACGACCCGCCGACCAT
>Ga0182017_10001474_pt1 | contig 18091 bp, 14 predicted proteins | sample 712E3DmetaG_FD_120492 | JGI IMG/M metagenome (GOLD analysis project Ga0182017, IMG submission 120492) | Permafrost microbial communities from Stordalen Mire, Sweden - 712E3D metaG | ecosystem: Environmental > Terrestrial > Soil > Wetlands > Permafrost | place: Sweden: Stordalen | collected... | reverse complement strand
GGTTCAACAGCGAGGTGCGCTCGCCCTCCGACGGCACCCTGGAGACGGTGTCGCAGATCACCGGGCAGGTGATCGTGCGCACGCCGCCCAGACCCCTCGACGTTCTCGCGTACGTCGACGGCACCGTCGTCGAGGTCTGGCCCGAGGAGGGGGTCGCCGTCGAGACCCGAGCGGCGCTGGTGCAGGGGATCCTCGGCATCGGGGGCGAGGTGTCCGGGGAACTGACGATGGCGGGCGAGGGTCCCGAGGTCGTGATCGGTCCCGGGGATCTTACGGAGGCGCACGCCGGGAAGATCGTGGTGGCCGGGGCGCTCATCACGCGTGAAGTCTACGACCGGGCCGCCCGCGTCGGCGTGGCCGCACTCGTGTCGGGAGGGTTTCACGACGCGGACCTCCGCGGACTTCTCGGCTATGACCTCGGCGTGGCGATCACCGGTCACGAGACCGTGCGTCCCACGCTCATCATCACCGAAGGGTTCGGGCGGATCGCGATGGCCCGCCGGACGCACGAGCTGCTGGTCTCGCACGCCGGGCGCCGGGCCTCGGCCAACGGGGCCACCCAGATCCGCGCGGGCGTGCTTCGCCCCGAGATCATCATCCCCCTGGCCGACGAGACCGCCGGCGGCACGGGGCAGCCGCAAGCGGAGGAAGCACGCGGGTTGACAATCGGCTCGACGGTGCGTATCATTCGCGAACCGGGCTTCGGACGCCTGGGCGTCGTCCGAGCTCTGCCCCCCGAGGCCCGACGCGTCGAGTCGGAAGCCACGGTGAGAGTCGTCGAACTCGAATTAGGCGGCGGCGAGACCATGATCGTCCCTCGAACCAACGTCGAGGTGGTCGGATCGTGAATATCCCCACCCATCCGGCCTGCGGCATGACGCTCGCCCGGTGTCTAGCGTGCTGCGGCGTTCTTCTCGCCGGTGGGGCAAGCGTTTCCGCCGCATCGGCCGCAGTCCCGGACCCCAACAGTTTTCAGGTGATCGACCTGCCCAGCGACGACGGGAGCGCCGTCCTCGTGCTGTGGGCTCGTCCCGACAACGAGGTCCAGGGCGTCCGGTACGCCGTGGAAATTGCCAGGTCGGCGACCGACTTCGAGTCGGGCGGGTTCAAGACCGAGGTCGTGACGTCCTCGGCCGAGGCGCTAGCCTCCGCCAAGCCGGAGTACTTCGGCCGCTCCAGCCAGAACGATCGGCGCTACTTTGCCGAGATCAGTCCCGTGGAACTTTTTCCCCCACCCAAGTGGCCGAAACTCACGCCCGAGCGGCTGAACGAACTGGCCAAGGCGAAGGTGATCACCCAGTCGGAGCTCACGTGGGCCCTGTCCGCCGCGGAGAACACCCTTGCCGAGGACAAGTTGAGCGCGGGCGAGAAGACCGATCGAAAGTGGTTGGAAGACTTCCAGGGGTACATGGAGATCCAGGATCGGCTGAACGAACTGGCCAGGACTAGAGTGATCACCGACGCAGAACTCGCGCGGGCCCGGTCCGTCCCTTGGAACACCCGTCCCGACGCTGAGCTGAGCGCGGCCGAAAAGGCCAAGCGGAAGTGGTTTGAGAGTTTCGTCGGGTATATAAAGACCGAGGACCGGAAAGCCCGGGATGCCCAGACAGCCGCGATCAACCGCGCGACGTATTACTTCCGCTTGGCCGTCCTCGATGGCGCCACGAAGACCTACGTGGAACGCGACGGGCGGCCGATGGTCGTTTCCGGGAGCGCCCGTGCCAACCTCTTCAAGTGGGGCAAGCTCAACAACCTCATCTTCTCGCTGATCTTCGGGGCGGTGGTGCTGGCATTCATCGAGGTGGCGAGGCGCAGGCCGGGTTTATTCATCCGCAAGATCGCGGGTCTGGATGCGGTCGACGAGGCCATCGGACGCTCGACGGAGATGGACTGCCCGGTCTTCTTCGTGCACGGCGGCGGCTCGGACGTCGGCGATACGGCCACGATCGCGAGCATCAGCATCCTCTCGCAGGTGGCGCGGCGGACCGCCGAGCATGACAGCCGGGTGCACGTCACGAACATCGACCCCATCGTCACGGCGGTAAGCCAGGAGGTGGTGCAGCAGGCCTACACCCTGGCGGGACGTCCCGACGCATACAACCCGGACGACGTGGCCCTGGTGGCCACCGACCAGTTCAGCTACGTGGCGGCGGTTTCGGGGGCCATGGTGCGCGAGCAGCCCGGCGCCATCTTCTTCATGGGATACTTTAACGCCGAATCTCTCCTCCTGGCGGAGACCGGCGCCTCGACCGGGGCCATCCAGGTCGCGGGCACCGACCAGTACATCCAACTCCCGTTCTTTATCACCACCTGCGACTACACGCTCATCGGCGAGGAACTTTACGCCGCGTCGGCGTATCTTTCGCGGGACCCGCGCCTCCTGGGGAGCCTCCGCGGACAGGACGTCGGCAAGGCGTTCCTGATGATCACCATCTTCGGCGTCTCGGTCGCCATGACGGCGGCCGTCGTCGTCGGCTGGGACTTCACGTGGCTTATGGACCTTTTCATCGCGCGGTGAGACACGGCAGGGGCACCATGGTTTATAAGCGACTGATTCCGCTCCTCCTGGTCTTCGTCATCGGCCTTCTGGGTTTCGTCCAGGAATTCGTGCCGCACCCCCTGTCCGGACAATTCCGCGAAGAGATGACGATGTGGTTCCGCGTCATCGGCGGCTTCGCCCTGTTCATCGGCGCCTATAGCCTCCTGCACATGCACGTCGCGCGCATCCGCCGGCGCATGGCCGGATGGGGCTACAGCGTTTTCGTGTTCCTCGGCGCAGCGGTCATGATCGCGGTGGGACTTCACAATGGAGGACTGGGGCCGCTGGCCGCGGAACCCCAGGACCGGATGACCTGGTTCAAGTGGGGATACGAGAACATCCAGGTGCCGTGCTCCGCGACGATCTTTTCCATCCTGGCCTTCTTCATGGCGAGCGCGGCGTTCCGCACGTTCCGGGCGCGGAACGTGGGGGCGGCGCTGCTGCTGGGGGCGGCGGTGATCGTGATGTTCGGCCGGGTGCCCGTCAGCGAGGCCGTCGGGGGGTGGCTCTTCGGCGTCGGGCATTCGGGCGTCTTCCCGCGAGCCGCCGACGCCATCATGGAATACCCCAACCTCGCCGCTCAGCGAGGCATCATGCTGGGGGTCAGCCTCGGGGTGATTTCCCAGGCGGTGCGGATCCTCTTCGGCATCGAGCGGTCCTACCTGGGAGGCTCGGACGAATGACCCGCTCTCCGGCTGACCTGTTGAGACTCCGCCGAACCCGCCATGTGATCTATCTCCTCGTGGCGGCCGTCGTGGTGCTGCCGTACCTCTTTCAGCTGTCCATGCCGTTCAAACCGTCCTCGTGGGCGGAGAAGCTCTACCACCGCGTCGACTCGCTGAAGAGCGGCTCGCACGTGCTGCTGTCGTTCGACTACGACCCTGCGTCGAGCGCGGAACTGAACCCCATGGCCCAGGCGCTGCTTCGCCACTGCTTCGCCAAGGGACTCGTTCCTATCGTGATGACCCACTGGGTCACCGGAGTGAGCCAGGTCGAGAAGCTCCTCCGCGATACCGCCGAGGAAGTACAGAAGCAAACGGGCAAGCCGGTGGAGTCGGGGAAGGACTACGTGTTTCTCGGTTTCAAGCCCGGGACCTCCAACCTCGTCCTGAACATGGGCGAGAACCTCAAGGCGGCATTCGACAAGGATTTCTACAAGCAGCCGACGGAGAGCATGCCGGCGCTGACGGGGGTCCAGTCTCTCAAGAACATCGACATGGCCGTTGACCTGGCCGCCGGCACACCGGGGGTGGAGATGTGGATTGTTTACGGTTCGGATCGATTCCATTTTCCGCTGGGAGCGGGCACGACGGCGGTGCAGGCGCCGCAGCTTTATCCCTTTATCAAGTCGAACCAGCTGGTGGGACTGCTGGGCGGGCTTCGCGGGGCCGCGGACTATGAGCAGCTTCTGAAAAAACCCGCCGACGCCACCCGCGGGATGCTGGCACAGTCCTGGACGCACACGCTTCTCGTGATCCTGATTATCGGCGCGAACCTCCGTTTGCTGGCCGGACTCTTCCGGCGCAAGCGGACCCGCGACGCGTAGAGAAGCCGCTTTGACGCTTCAGGGGTAGAGAGGAGAAATCGGATGTCCGAGCCGGAAACCAGGACGGACGGGAAGACGCCGGCCCTCGAAATGGGGGCCCTGGCCCTGCTCGTCGTCGTCTTCCTGATCGTCAGCCTGGTTCGACTGCAGCCTTTCAGTCCCACGGCGGACACCGCGAGCGCCATCGGCATCATCGTGGCCGCCGGACTGACCTTCGTCATGTACAGCTTTCTCTATCGCGACAACCCGCTTTTTAAGATTGCCGAGAACCTCTACGTCGGGGTCACCCTGGGCTACGGAGCCATCATGACGTGGCGGTTGTCGCTGATGCCGGAGGTATACGACCCGTTCTTCAACTCGCCCACGTGGGGCGCTTTCTGGAATTCCGCACTGCACCGCACCGTGCCGATCATCCTCGGCGTGCTGCTCGTGACGCGCCTGTCGAGGAAGTACGGCTGGCTCAGCCGGTATTCGTATGCCCTGATGATCGGCTGGGGCTCGGGTCTGGCCATTCCGCTGACCGTGCACAGCTACATCCTGCAGCAGCTCAGCTCGGCCATCGCGCCGTTTCACGAAACCGTCGCACATGCGGCCGCGGTGCCGATCTTCTCCCAGGCATGGTTCTTCGAACTGGTCCTGCCCGCGCTGGGCGCCGTCGTCGTGATGATCGGGACCGTGGCGGTGCTCTTCTACTTCTTCTTCTCCGTCGAGCACAAGCGCGTCGGCGGCGCCATCTCGCGACTCGGGATATTCTTCCTCATGGTCTGCTTCGGCGCGTCGTTCGGGTACACGGTCATGGGACGCATGTCCCTGCTCATCGGACGTGTCCAGTTCCTTCTCTACGAGTGGCTGAAGATCCCCAAGTAGTCCCGCCGGTTGCCGCGGTAGGGGGGCTACCTCATGGGCGGAAACCCCAGCGTCGTGACCATCCGCTGCATCATCGCCCCACGGAATTCCTCGAGATTGGCGCGCTCCGCGGGCGTCGTGGCGGAGAGCATCTCTTCAAAGAACTGCTGCATCTGGTCGGCGTTCATCCGGCCGCCCATCCAGGGGGGCCCGGCGGAGGTGCTTCCGCCCGCCGGCTGGAGTGCGCGCATCTGCTGCATCCGCGACATCATCTCCTGCATCTGTGCGTCGAGGTAAGCATCTCGTTTCTCGGCTGGAAGCGCCTCATACTCGTTTGCACGTTTCACTATCACGCGTATGAATCCGCGTCGCACGTTATTCGTCAGTTGCTTCTTCTCGGCCGCGGGCATCTTGTCGAAATCCATCAGCTCCTTCATTCGCTCCGGCGGCTCTGCGCCGAGTTTCTCCAGGCAGGCAGCCTGCGCGTCGCCCGGAAGTCTGGCGAAATCTTCTGAGGCGAGGTAATCACGCACGCTCTTGGCCGGAGCCGACGCTGCGTCGGGCGGCGTGACCGTCCGGTTCCACGCGAAATGCCACGTCAAGACCCCGGCGACAATCACCGCCAAAGCAATGCCGATAGCCGTTTTCTTCATCCGTCTTTCCTTTCATGGCTCAGGCGTGGTTCCATTGTCCGGCGTGGGGGTGAAAGAGACCTGGGTGTGAATGGGCAAGAAGCAGAGCGGGAAAACCTGTCGTAAAAGGCGAAAAACGTGGAGGCGGCGGTGGGATTCGAACCCACGGATAACGGTTTTGCAAACCGTCGCCTTAGGCCACTTGGCTACGCCGCCTTGCCGGAAGAGAGCGCGCTATCCTAACGAAATCGTCGGCAGGAATCAACTGTTTTCGTGAGAGACCCCGGCGGTCGGGTGCGCCCGAGGGGCACGGATAGGGGGGTGGGGCGAGCGACGGAATCGATGCAGCGTGTGGGCGCCCCCCCCGGTCAGAACTTCAGCGCCTCGCGGACCTTCTTCATGGTCTCCACGGCCCGCGCCCTCGCTTTTTCGGATCCGGCCTTGAGGATCTCGTCGATGCGTCCGGCGTCGCCCGCGAGTTCCTGGCGGCGCTTGCGGATCGGGTCCAGCACCCGGTTGAGCGCCGCCGCCAGGTTGCGCTTGCAATCGGTGCAGCCCCACTTGGCGTTCCGGCACTTGTCGTGGACCTCCGCCGACTGCTCGGGGGCGAAGACGTCGTAGTAGGCGCAGACGTTGCATTCCTCGGGATGTCCCGGGTCCGCGAACCGTATTCGCTTCGGATCGGTGATCATGGTCATCGTCTTCTTCGCGACGGTCTCGGCGTCGTCGGCGAGCGCGATGAAGTTCCCGTACGACTTGCTCATCTTGCGACGGTCCAATCCCAGGAGGCGGGGGGTCCGGGTGAGCTTGCCCTGCGGCTCCGGGAACACCGGCGCGAAAAGGGTGTTGAACCGGCGGGCGATCTCGCGCGTCAGTTCGAGGTGCGGAAGCTGGTCCTCGCCCACCGGCACCACGTCGCCCAGGTAGAGCAGGATGTCCGCCGCCTGGAGCGTCGGATACCCGAGAAACGCGTACGTCTCGAGGTCCTTCCCCTTGATCTCGTTCTTCTGTTCCTTGTACGTGGGACATCGTTCCAGCCATCCCAGCGGCGTGACGCACGAGAGGACGAGGTGCAGTTCCGCGTGCTCGGGGACGTGGGACTGGACGAAGATCACGGAACGCTCCGGGTCCAGGCCGCAGGCGATCCAGTCCGCGACCATTTCCCGGCTCCACTGCTCGATGCGGGTGGTGTCGGCGTATTCGCTCATGAGCGCATGCCAGTCGGCTACCATGTAATGACATTCATAGTCGTCCTGGAGTGCCGCCCAGTTCTGAAGCGCGCCGACGTAGTGTCCCAGATGCAGCGGGCCCGTGGGTCTCATGCCCGAGAGGATGCGTCCTTTCTTCATGGGTTCTCCAATCTGACAAGCGGTCGGGTCTGCCGGCGCTTTCGGCGCCTTGCCCGTTCAGAAGCCCCGCAGAAGACCTAACGGAAGCCCGAGAACGTACCTCCAGAGCACGGCGATCACGAAATCCAGCGCCGCCCACAGCGGCGGGAGCTGGATCGCGATGAATACGATGATCAGTCCCCACCGGTCCAGCATGTTGAACACCTGGCGGATTTCCCATGGCAGGAACGTCCGCAGGATGCGTGAACCGTCCAGCGGGGGAATCGGCACCAGGTTGAACACAAAGAGCAGCAGGTTAGACACGGTCGCCAGCGTGAGCACGGTCGTCCCGGCGGAGTCCGGTCCGAGGAGTCGGGTCGCCAGCCCCAGCCTCAGGACGGCGGACAGCACCAGGGCGATCGCGAGGTTCGCGGCCACGCCCGCCGCGCTTACCAGCCGGTCGTCGATTCCCGGCCTCCTCAGCCGGTACGGGTTCACCGGCACCGGCTTGGCCCCGCCGAACGCGGGAAACCCCATGTAAATGCACATCGCCGGCAACAGGATCGTCATGAACAGGTCTACGTGCTTCAGCGGGTTCAGCGTCAGCCGGCCCATCAGGTACGCCGTGTCGTCCCCGCAACGGTATGCCACCCACCCGTGGGCCACTTCGTGCAGCACGATGGACATGATGACGATGGACACGTAAGCGACGATGACGAAAAGATGCTCGGGGGTCATTCCTTCACCGGGAGTCCCTTTCGACCGCTTGAGAGCCTGGCGCCGGGGAATTCCCGTCGCGGCCGCGGGGTTGTTCGAATGGGATAAAAGCATAGTCACGTAGCGGTTCAAGTCAAGCAGAAACTCGCTTATGCCCCGGCGCCTGCCGCCCGGTTTTCACTTGCCCCGGACCGGTTTATGGCGTACGATTGATTGTGTTGTCATCGCCCCGCTCTATCGAAAGGCTCCGGCTTTGGGACTCAAGGACATCCGTTTGGTCATCATGGACGTCGACGGCGTGCTGACGGACGGGACCCTGTCGCTCTCGGACGATGGGGTGGAGACGAAACACTTCAACGTCCGTGACTGGACGGGCATCGCGTTCCTGGAGCGCGTGGGGATCCGCACTGCGGTCGTCAGCGGACGCGCGTCGAAGGCGGTCGAGATGCGCGCGCGCGAAACAGGCGTCACCGAGGTCCACCTTGGCGCCAAGGACAAGCTCCCCGTCGTCCGTGAGTTGATGCAGAGACTCGGGCTTGGACCCGAAGAGGTCGCGTTTATCGGCGACGACGTGTTGGACATCCCGGCGGCGCGGGGGGTCGGGTTCCCGGTCGCGGTGGCCGACGCCCACGAGGAACTGAAAGCATGCTGCGGCCTCGTCACGAAGAGTCCCGGAGGAAAAGGGGCCGTCCGCGAACTCGCCGAGCTCATCCTCGTGGCCCAGGACAAGTGGGGCGTTGTCATGAAACGCTATCTCGGCACGGAAAGCCCCGGCAAACCGGAGCCGTCCCCGAGGCCGATGCCGCCTCCGGAAGTCCCCAGCCGCAAAAGGGAATAAGTCATGGTTCGAAAAATCCTCCTCGGCGGCATCATGCTGGTCTCGGTGCTCATCGTCATCGTGGCGTTTCAGCGTCACCGTGCCCGGGACAACCGTCCCGCCGACAACCAGACCCTCGTCACGCCGCGTCCCCCGCAGGGCATCCGGCTCATCAAGTACGACAAGGAGAACAACCCCATCCTCATTGTCACCGGCGTCCAGGCGGAACAGCCGGTCGAGAAAGGTCCCATCGAGATCACCCAGCCCAGGCTCACCTTCCCCAAAGACAAGAACAGCCCCACGACCATCACGGCGGACATCGGCCACCTCGAAGGACAGGGCCAGGACAAGATGGACGAGGGGTGGCTCCAGGGGCACGTGGTCATGACCGTGATGGACAAGAACGCCGGCGACAACACCGTGATCACCTGCGACAGGATGGAGTATCACGGCACCCGGGAACAGGGCGTCGTACCCGGGCCGGTGGTCCTGCGCAACCGTTCGATGGAAGTCACGGGCAGTCAGCTCACCGTCGGCGCCAACATGGCCAGTGCAAAACTGGAGAAGGACGTCAGGCTCGTGCTGAAGGACGCCGCCCAGAACGCCCTCGCGAAATTCACCGAGCCGCAGACGCCCGGACCCTCCGCCGTGAACCCCTCCTTGCCCCCCGCACAGCTAATTATCACCAGCGGCGGCATGCTCACCTTCCAGCGGGACGCAAATCGTGCCACGTTCGAGAAGCAGGTCGTGGCGGTGCAGGGACAGAACCGCGTCAGCGGTGACAGCATGGTCGTGGAGTTCGGCAAGGACTCCGGCGAGCCCGCTGCCGGCGGCGGTTCGGACATGAACATCCATCGCGTCGTCATACGCTCGGACAAGAAGGAAGGCGTAGTCCTGGACAGTCCCGACCGTCAGGCATGGGGCGACCGGATGGAGTTTGACGGCCTTACGGGACTGCTGGTCTTCGGCGGGGCTCCCTGCCGCATCGTTCAGAAGAGCGGCACGCAGAACTACCGCCTGGAAGGAGGCGAGATCCGCTTTGGCCGCCAGGGGGTGCTGGGGCCGACGGAGAAGCTCCCGGAAGGCATGGCCGCGGACTCGCAGAAGATGCTCCTCATCGGGGACCCGGCCCGGGTGGTGAGCGTGTCCACCGACCCGGGCCAGTCCAGCGTGCTCACCGCCGGGCGAGTCCTCCTCGATCAGGACACCAAGGTCGTATGGCTCCAGGGGAACGACAAGCAACCGGCAATCGCCGATCAGGACAAGAACCACATCACCGGACGCGAGGTGGTGTTTTTCCAGAAGACGGAGACCCACGGCGAAAAGGTCCTCGGACGCGGACCCGGACGTCTTGAAGTCCCCTCGGGCAAGCCCCAGACGCCCGGACAGCCGGTCCAGCCCACCGTCGTCACTTTCGGCGACGCCATGACCTACCTGCCCGACGATCTCCGGGCGGAATTCACCGGCGGGGTCCGGGTCGTCGACGGCCCCACCATCTGTCTCAGCAAGACCCTCGCCATCGAACTGGTCCAGGGGAAGGAACCGCGGTCGACGGAGATGAAGAGGATGGTGGCCGAAGGCGGCGTCACCGTCACCGGGGACAACCGCAGCGCCAGTGCCGAAAAGCTTGTTTATGCTTACCCCACCCCCGGGTCGACCCTTTACGTCGCGACGCTCACCGCGAAGCCGGGCCAGACGTGTGAAATCAAGTCCGGCGACCTCCTCTGTCGCTCCGGCCTCATCGAGATGGTGGAAACCCCCGTCGGCGGCGGGAAAACCTCGCTCCGTGCCAAGGGCGACGGGAAGGGGTACATCTTCTACCGGCCGGCGCCCGCGCCCGACGGTTCGAAACCTGCCGGCGAGCCCTTCGAGGTGCATTATGACAAGTCCGGAACCTTTGACGATGCCGCCCACCAGGCCGTCTTTGACGGGAACGTCCTTGTCAAGCGGCCGGACATGAACCTCGCCGCGGGACACGTCGTCATGGATTTCGCCAAGGGAACCACGCCTGCGAAAGGGGAGACGCAGGGGACGGAAAGCCTCGACCTCTCGGCCCTCACGGCGGTCGGCGACGTGACCTTGGTCAGCGGGCCGGCCGACGACCGGACCACGGCGACCGGCAAGAAACTCGTGTGGCAGCGCGCGGCGGGGGCAACCGAGCTTACGGGGGGCGACAGTGAAAAGGACTGGGCCCACGTGGTCCGGGACAAGAGCTCCATCGAGGCCCCCATCCTGCAGGTGGTTCTCAAGAACAACGAAATCGAACGGGTTCTCACGAAGGGCGGCGGGCGTCTCAAGGGGCAGACCCGTGTTCGCCAGGGTTCCGCCGGTCCTAGGAAGCTCCAGAGCACGGAAGTAACCTGGAGCCAGGACGGGGTGTACCGGACGTTTCATCCGGCTGACCAGCAGGCGGAGCCGACGGCCGAGGCGCGCGTCAGCGGAAACGTCAAGGCGCTGAGCGAGGATGCCGACCTCACCTCGGAATCCCTCACCGTCTTTTTCGGTCCCGAGGCCGGGGCGCAGGACCCGGACAAGCTCAAGCTGGAAGCGCGCAAGGTGGAAACGAAGGGGAACGCCCACGCCAAGATGTTCATGCCCGAGGGAAACTACTACCGCTATGCTCGCGGAGACTCCCTCGAGTGGGACCGCCTGGGCGGACGCATGGTCGTCATGAGCGACGCCGGCGACGCCGTCGTCTGGGACAACTCCAACGAGTGGACCGGCAAGCGCCTCGTCGTCAACCAGACCCCCGAGGGCCGCGTCGAAGCCGAATCCACGTCCGGCCGCCGGATCACCTTTTACGAGGAAGGCACCCCGCGCGCCCCGTCCGGGGACGCACGTCAGTGGAAGCCCATTTATTGAGGTTTCCGCCGTCCGCCCCGCCGCAGGTCCCCACACCCACGGCTATCGATTCCCGCCTAAGAAATCGTTCAGCCGCCGGAGTTTCTCCATCTCCTGTCGGAAGATGTCCCTCTCCGTCTTGTTCCACCTCCTCAGGGCGTCCCGAAATCGGTAGAACGGCAGGGAAAACGTCGCTCGGAGCAGGGGGTAGGCCGGGTGCGGCGCGTCAGGCGGGCCACTGGCTTCCGCCGTCGACGACGCGGCCGCGGAGTTCCTCCGCGACCTTCAGGATGGACCGGGCCGCCTGCCGCGAGGCCCCCGGATGATCGAGCTTCGTGCGCAGCTCCTGAAGCGCTTCGCCGACTTCCTTTCGACGCTTCGCGTTGGTCAGGAGGTCGAGGACCTCTCGTGCGAGTCCCTTGGGGTCGTCCCGCCAGAGCAGCCGGTCCGGCACCACCTCGCGTCCGCTCAGGATGTTCACCATCCCGATGTACCGGGTGCACATGAACAAGCGCGCGATGAGATAGTTCAGCGGGTTCACTCGGTACATCACCACCATGGGCGTGTTGAAGTGCGTGAGCTCCAGCGTCGCCGTGCCGCTGGCCACCATGCAGACGTCGGCTTCCTTCATCACCTCGAGGGTCCGTCTTGTGAAGACGCGGACCGGCACGTCGAATCCTTTCAGGATGTCTCTCGCGAGTTCCGCGTGCCGCTCCTCGATGCACGAGACGGCGAACAGCGCCTTTGGAACGTCGCGTGCGATGAGACCGGCCGCGCGCGCCATTACCGGAAGCAGTCGCTGGATCTCCTGCACCCGGGAGCCCGGCAAAAGCCCGATCAGCGCCGGTCCCGCCTCCTCCCGCAAAGTCCGGCAGAATTCCCCGTCGACCCCGACCTGGTCCAGGTGATCGAACATCGGGTGTCCCACGTACTCCACCGGGACGCCCGCCCGACGGTAGATCTCCTCCTCGAACGGAAAGATGCAGAGGACCTTGGTGATGCGCTTGCGGATCTTACGGATGCGCCCAGGCATCCATGCCCATATCTGCGGACTGATGTAGTAAATCACCGGGATGCGCCGCTTCCTGAGACAGCGCGCCAGCGTCAGGTTGAACCCGGGATAATCAACCACCACCACCGCGTCCGGACGGGCCGTCTCGAAGTGCTTGAGCGTCTCCCTCAGCATCCGCCAGAAACGGTGAAGCTGCACGAACACCCTGCTGAACCACATTACGTTCATGCTCGTCAGGACGTGGTGGATCTTGCAGCCCGCTTCGGCCATCAGGGGGCCGCCCATCCCCTCGATGAGGGTGTCCCCGCGCAGTTTACGGATTTCGCGGATGAGATTGGCGGCGTGCAGGTCCGCCGAGATGTCGCCCACCGAAAAAAAGAGTCTCAGCGGTTTTTCGGGAGGCTTTGGGGAATCGACCTGGCTCATGCACGTTCCCAACCGGGGCGGAAAGGGTTTGCTTGTCGTTCCACAGGGCGTGACACAACTCTAAGTTTACCAGAAGCTTGGGACCGGGCAAGGGGAAATCCGGATGCCCCGGAGGGGAGGAGGGTGCTTCCGCCGTTTCTCCCCGGAAAAGACCGGAAATGGTCCCGGGAATAGCCTGGATTCCTGCAAATTACGCCGCTTCGGGCGGTTCGCAGGCGCCGTAAAGCAAAAAAATCATTGACAAGTCGGCGAAACACCGTATTGTAATTCAATTTGCGTAAACTGGCGCGAGTGGAGTTCGCGCCGGGAGTGACTTGCGGGTTGCAACCGGCAGGTCGTAGCGGTGCGTGGCTGGAGTTCCGGATAACCTTTTTGCATTTTGGAGGCAAGTTTTGGCAATCGTTTCCATCAAGGAATTGGTCGAGGCGGGCGTTCATTTTGGTCATCGCGCGAGCCGATGGAATCCCAAGATGGCGCCCTATATCTTCGGCAAGAGGAACCTGATTCACATCATTGATCTCAGGGAAACCGTCAAGGGACTCATCAGGAGCGCCCGGTTTCTCTCCAGGGTGATCGCGCGCGGCGAAGACGTCCTCTTCGTGGGCACGAAGCGTCAGGCCCGGGTCAGCGTCGAAACCAATGCCAGGCGTTGCGGCATGCCCTTCGTCACGGAGCGCTGGCTGGGCGGCACCCTCACCAACTTCCGCACGATTACCTCGCGCGTCCGGCGGCTCGAAGAGCTGGAAGAGCTCGAGAAGTCCGGACGCATCCGTCTCCATTCCAAGAAGATGATTGCCAGTCTCGGGCGTGAAATGGCGAAGATGAGGCGGAACCTCGAGGGCATCCGCAACATGAGGAGGCTCCCGGGGGTCCTGGTCGTCGTGGACCCCCGTCACGAGAAGAACGCCGTCGCCGAGGCCCGCAAGCTCGGAATCCCCACGGTGTGTCTCACGGACACCGATTCCGACCCGGATGTTGTGGACATTCTAACGCCCGGCAATGACGACGCGATCCGTGCGATTCTGCTCTTTGTCCGACGGATGGCGGATTCGGTGCTCGAAGGGAAACAGCACGCTCCGAAGGTTACGCCCCTCAAGGGGGAAAAGGCCGCCGCCGCGGGCGAGAGGGTCCAGCCCGCCGACGAAGCCCCCGCAGAGGGCGGAAGACGAGGTCGCCGGCCCTCCAGGCCGCGGCCCGGCCCGAGCAAGACCACTCAGCGTCTGCCGGGCGGGAGGGTGGTCGCCGCCGAACGAAGCACGTCCCAGCAGCACCGCGGGCCGAGGCGGGGTTCCAGACCGTCAGGCCCGGCGGAAGCATCCGCGCCGGCCGTTCCAAAGCCGGTGGAAGCACCCGCACCGGCCGCTCCGCCCGTCAGTCCGGAGCCCCAGAAGCCGCCGTCCGGGGAAGCACAGGGACCCGCGCCTGCGGCGGACACGGGAAGTGGAAAGACCGAAGCCTAGTCCGCCGGCACACGGTCCCGCGTTCTCTCTTCACTTGTCGCATGCGGACTGTACCGAGAGGAAAGCACGATGACGGAAATCTCCGCGGCACTCGTCAAGCAACTGCGCGATAAAACCGGACTCGGCATGATGGACTGCAAGGAGGCCCTTCGCGCCTCCGGCGGCGACATCGACAAAGCCGTCGACCACCTCCGCAAACTGGGGCTCGACGCCGCCTCCAAGCGCGTCGGCCGCAAAACCAGCGAGGGACTCGTCGCCAGCTACATCCACGTTAACGGGAAGATCGGCGTCCTGATCGAGGTCAACTGCGAGACGGACTTCGTCGCCCGCGGGGAGGATTTCAAGGGACTCGTCAAGAACCTCTGCATGCACGTCGCCGCCTCCGACCCCATCGCTGTCTCCGCCGAAAACGTCCCCGCCGAAATCGTCGATAAGGAAAAGGAAATCTACCGCGCCCAGGTCGTCAACAAGCCTCCCGAGGTGACCGATAAGATCGTCCTGGGCAAGGTCAAGAAGTTCTTTGCCGAGCGGTGTCTCATGGAGCAGCCTTACGTCAAGGACCCCGACCAGACCGTAGGCGATCTCGTCAAGCAGACCATCGCCAAGCTCGGGGAGAACATCACCGTTCGTCGCTTCGTGCGGTATGAGCTGGGTGAAGAGTTCTGATCGAGGGTCTGCGCCGTGCCGGAAAAGCTCCGCTTCAAGCGCGTGCTTCTGAAGCTCAGCGGCGAGTCCTTCGGGTCCGAAGGGTCCGGCGGGATCAACCTGGTCGAGGTGGAGCGCATCGCCGGACGCATCAAGTCGGCCGCGCGCACCGGTGCGCAGTTGGCCCTGGTCGTCGGCGGAGGAAACATCGTCCGCGGGGCGCAGTTCAGCCTCGCCGGCGCCGAACGCGCCGCCGCCGACTACATGGGCATGCTCGGAACCGTCATCAACGGAATGGCCCTCCAGCTCTCCCTCGAGCACGTCGGCGTCGAAACCCGACTCCTCTCCGCCATCTGGATGCAGCAGGTGGCCGAACCCTATATCCGCCGCCGGTGCATCCGCCACCTCGAAAAAGGTCGCGTGGTCCTTCTGGTGGGCGGCACGGGCAATCCGCACTTCACCACCGACACCACCGCGGCTCTCCGGGCGACGGAAATCGGCGCCGACGTCCTTCTCAAAGCCACCAAGGTCGACGGGATCTACAGTGCCGATCCCATGAAGGACAAGAGCGCCACCCGCTACGACCAGATCTCCTACCTCGACATGCTCCAGAAGCAGCTCAAAGTGATGGACCTGACGGCGGTCTCGCTCTGCATGGACCATCACATGCCCGTGGTCGTTTTCGACATGAAAAAAGAAGGGAACATCGAGAAAGCGATCCGCGGCGAGCGGATCGGAACGCTCGTGGGGGATTTCTGACATGCCTGTCGACGACGTGCTGCTGGAAGCCGAAGAGAAGATGGAGAAGGCCGTGGCTCACCTGGCGGAGGAATACCGCGGGCTCAGGACGGGGCGCGCGTCCTCCGGACTGGTCGAGCACATCAAGGTCGACTACTACGGCTCCCCGACGCCCCTGAAGCAGCTTGCCAACATCGGCACTCCCGAGCCGCAGTTGATCGTCATCAAGCCCTACGACCCCGGAAGCTTCAAGGAAATCGAGAAGGCGATCATGGCCTCCGACCTGGGGATCACGCCTCACAACGACGGGAAGGTCGTCCGGCTTCAGATTCCTCCCCTCAGCGAGGAACGCCGCCGGCATCTCACCCAGCTGGCCAAGGAAATGGCGGAGACGGCGCGTCAGGCCATCCGCAACCTGCGCCGCGACGGCAACAAGGTCCTCGACCTGGAGAAAAAGGACGGCTCGATTCCCGAGGACGAGCTGTACCGGGGCAAAGACGAGGTGCAGAAGCTGACCGACCAGTACGAGGCCAAGGTCGACGTGCATCTCAAGAAGAAGAGCGACGAGATCATGCAGATCTGAGCGGTGGTCCGCGCTCGTCAGCCTTGCCTGTCCCCCGCAGGTCCCGGTTTCCGCTTCCCCTCGCCCTGCATCTGTGTTACAATAACAACATTCCCGGGCGTGGGGGCATAGCTCAGTTGGTAGAGCAACGGCCTTTTAAGCCGTAGGTCGGAGGTTCGAGCCCTCCTGCCCTCACCACCGAATGACCATTCTGGCCCTATCGTCTAGCCTGGTCAAGGACACCGGGTTTTCATCCCGGCAACTCGGGTTCAAATCCCGATAGGGTCACTTCATAACCAAGGTCTGCGCAAGCAGTTGCGGCGCCGACTACTTTCCGTTGTGCTCCTGTTGTGCTCGTTTTTCCCAAGACCCAGCAACCGATGATTCCTGAACCCTGTTTCCACGTGACTGACCGATCCGCTGGGGCCTCTTGCGTCGGACATCGGGGTAGGCGCCTGATCCACTTGACAGCACGTTTCCACCGTCTCTACTCGGCTGGTGCCTGGCCCCGCCTACGGGGGAAGCGACTACCGTGCATTCGCGGCACTTACCTACACAACGTTCGAATAGGGAACGCTTTGCGTCCAAGAAACCTACCGAGGTTGCTGCCAACCGCAGAAAAGACCTCCAACACCCACCTCAGGCTGATTCTGACCGCTTTCCACCACGGTGACCTCTTGGGCACTCACCAACAGTTGGCGTCGGAACCAGACTCGAGAAAGCGTTTGCGGAACGGCTGTCTGGAGGGTACTCTTTCCAGTCCTACGTCACGATGCAAGCCGCCGACAGTTGGCGGCGGAAGCCCCTTTACACACAACAGGTGACGCTGGAGGGTGGATTCCAAGGCCCAACAGGGTGCTTGCGCGACCCTTGAAAAGGCGAAGACACGGCAGAGGCACAAATGGCGATTTCAGAGAAGTCCCTGAACGCAACTCACGGCTCAAGCAGCCTCCCTGGCGGGGACGGGGCGCATGATTCCGTTCAATTACTTGAAAAGGCGCGTGCTGATACCGAAACCGTCCTCAAGGGATTGGGAACACAACTGGGCGGCCTGAGTGCGGCTGAAGCCGATTCCCGCTTGATGCAGTTCGGGATGAACGAGATTGCTCGCGAGAAGCGTCGATCGGCCCTGATGCGCCTGTTGCGCGACCTCAAGAATCCATTGAACCTCCTGCTCCTGGCGCTGGGCGTGATTTCTTTCCTCACGGGCGACCTGAGGGCCACGGCAGTTATTGTCGCGATGTTGATCTTGGGCGTAGTGTTGCGTTTCTTCCAGGAGATGCGTGCCGATCACGCGGCCGAACAGCTCCAGGCGATGGTCAGCAACACGGCGACGGTGGTGCGAGGAGGCACGGAAACGGAAGTATCGCTCAAGATGCTGGTTCCCGGCGATGTCATCCGGCTGGCGGCCGGCGACATGGTGCCGGCGGATGTGCGCGTGCTTTCCGCCAAAGACCTGTTCCTGAACCAAGCTGCCCTCACCGGCGAAGCCCTGCCGGTGGAGAAGAAAGCCGCCCCGGCGCCGGCGGACGTTCAGAACCCGCTGGAACTTCCCAACCTCTGCTTCCTGGGCTCCAGCGTGGAGAGCGGATCCGCGACGGCCGTGGTCGTCGGGACCGGGAACCGGACCTACTTTGGATCGCTGGCCGCCAGTATCGTCGGTCAGCGCCCGCTGACCAGTTTCGACCTGGGCATCAACAAGTTCACCTGGCTGATGATCCGCTTCATCGCCGTGATGGTGCCGGCGGTGTTCCTCATCAATGGGCTGAGCAAACACAACTGGCTGGAAGCTTTCCTGTTTGCCATGGCCGTGGCCGTCGGGCTGACCCCCGAGATGCTGCCCATGATCGTGACCGTCAACCTGTCCAAAGGCGCCCTAGCGATGGCCCGCAAGAAAGTGATCGTCAAACGCCTGAACGCCATCCAGAACTTCGGGGCGATGGACGTGCTGTGCACCGACAAGACCGGCACCCTCACCCAGG
>Ga0182017_10001471_pt1 | contig 18128 bp, 12 predicted proteins | sample 712E3DmetaG_FD_120492 | JGI IMG/M metagenome (GOLD analysis project Ga0182017, IMG submission 120492) | Permafrost microbial communities from Stordalen Mire, Sweden - 712E3D metaG | ecosystem: Environmental > Terrestrial > Soil > Wetlands > Permafrost | place: Sweden: Stordalen | collected... | reverse complement strand
TCTCATAAGCGCCTTTCGCATTTATTACGATGGATCGTTCTTCCGGCGCGTTTGGGGTTACGAGATTTACTGATCCAGCTATTGCATCTGCATCTTTATCCGGTGTTAATGCTTTATAGAGTTCTATACCGGCTAATGAACCTTGAGACATCATGCTCAGATCAACACCTCTCGTATTAGCATCAGTTGCGGGTATTTTGACGCCATCCATCGTAACACTGCTGAATCCACCACTCATACCTCGTAGAACTATTTGAGTCGCTTCACCGCCTGAACGTTGTAACGCAACACCAGGTAAGCGCCCTATGGCTTCTGCAGCATTTGCGTCAGGCAATTCTTTGATCTTCTCTGTCGAAACAACATTAACCAATGTAGGCGCTGTAAGCTGTTGGTTTATGGCTGCTTGCTGGCCGCGTGCCTGTCCGGTCACAACAACTTCTTCACCTTGGATCACCGTTGGCTTCATTTGAAATTTCCTTGAAGCATCCCGCACTCTTGAAAAATTTATTGATTCGATCAATGGCTCATAACCAACACACGATATCTTTATATCAAGGGTACGTTCAGGGATTCCGAAGATCAGAAACTTTCCCTCGATATCCGTCGCTGCACCTAAGGAGGTGCCTTGTATTGTCACGTTTACTCCAATGAGCGGTTCATTATTTGAGATATCCGTTACAGTACCTTTTAAGGTCGCTTGTCCGAATGCAATTATCGGCACAAAGACAATAAAAAACAGAATTCTTTTTAAAGAGTATAATATGGGCATAATGCACTACTCCTTACAATAGTTGATCACAAATATTTGATTTTTTAAAGGATAGGAAATGAACAATTTTTAGTTGACATCTTGTATGACATCTTACAAGGTGAATTTATATATTATTTTTTGACCTGTCAAGCGAAATCCTTTCGTTTAGAGATATGAACAATATTATTTATTCAATCGTCTTTTAGAAAAGGATACTGTCAGATGATAAATTAACAACGGATTCTTTTTCAATTGGTGAATGAAACACCTCTTGATACATTTAGAAAATACTTCTTCTGTTATGACCTTATAGAAATTTCGCTCTAGTAAAAATCAAGCGATCTGAGCACAATACTACATCTTAAGTATTTTTTAAAACGTTAAAGAATGAAGAAGTGTACCTGAGTCAATAGCACCGTCAGAAGGGAATGCCACCTTCAATGATACACATAAGAGTTGTAATTTTACTGGACAAATAACCTTGCTGCTAATATTGTAAGTTTTAATATATTTGTCAAGTAATTTTAAAAACCAAATGAATTATTCTATGTGTTTATCAACCAATGTACGACGAGTTTTTCCGGTTCAATAACCATTCTTATACACTTAATCGGTTCAAAGGCGTTTGTGAAATCCTTGGCTCATTGTTCCGGAATGTCGGTACTTGCAAATCGAGTTGTTTGTATGTTTCTATGTTTAGTTTGAGATCGTCATGAGGTTAAATATTTTAGGATTTTCTTTTTAAAAGATGTTGTCAGATGGTGCGGGGGGAAATCTGAAATCGTGAAAATAAGATTCTTGAGGTTGCCAATCATCGATATGAATCAAAATACTGAGTAAAGTCACTCATATCTTCAATCGCTCTTTCATCGAACAGTCCGAGGAGATAATCGTGTTAGTATAAACGAAAAAGGCACACAAGCTTTTTGCTGTGTGCCTTTTTGAATCTACACTACAACAAATATTCGCAATAATGAAGTGAGTTCCTTTAAACTTTAGAAACGTTCACTGCTTGCAGGCCCTTCGGTCCAGTCTGGACTTCGAACTGCACTTTGTCGCCATCGTTCAGGGTTTTGTACCCATCACCAACAATCGACTTGTAATGGACGAATACATCTTCGCCATTTGCACGAGAAATAAATCCAAAGCCCTTAGCTCCGTTGAACCATTTGACTGTTCCTTCTTCCATGGAACAAATCCTTTCCTAAAAAGTTACCCCGATCAACCGTCGGGTCGGTGTACACTGCTGATACCGACTCTTGCGAAAAACATCAACGAACATTGGTGCCAATTGGTGGATGTTCGATGACTGCTTCATATACCTGCGATGCAAAACTTTGTCCATCAAAAGATTATAGAAGCGGTTTCCTTTATACAAATGTATTCGGGATTTCTCACAAAGAAGCAAGCACGCTGTACTGTTACTTGGCATGCATATAATACATATTGTTCATATAAGTTCCAAGAGGAAAAACATTTCCCCGCTCTTTTGAGCAGATACCATACCTGTTCCTCCATGGAAATCGAATGAGTCTATTTAAATGGCAATTGCTCTATCTTTGATACCGTTTTTCTGGCATACGAAAAACTTGTCATTATTTGGAGTTTGGCATATCTACGAATTTATTATTATGTTTTACTATGATTTTTCATTTATAACGGGAAAAAGATTGTACTCCATGTGCTTATATCTATTCGAGTTACCGTTATGGTTTTGGGAAACCTTTTGTTTATCAAGTATAACCCACTGATTTGTAATGATCTGATTTTAGGAAATGTAAAAAATGACTCAAGATCCACATAAAATTCTTAAAGATATAAAACCGATAAAGCCCTTTTTTGTGGGAATAGATTCCGACGGATGTGCATTCGATACTATGGAAATAAAACATAAAGAATGTTTTTGTCCGAACTTCATTCGTTACTGGGAATTGCAGAACATTTCAAAGTATGCACGCGAAACATGGGATTTTGTAAATTTGTATTCCCAGACAAGAGGATGCAACCGTTTCCATGCAGTCATTGAAACAATGCGGCTTCTTGCAGAGCGAAAAGAGGTAAAGGCGCGAGGAGCAGTACTTCCGGATGTTACTCCATTGATCGAATGGGTAAAGAAAGAAACAAAACTTGGCAATCCTGCATTGGAGCTCTATGCAAAAGAAAAGAATAATCCAATAATTGATACAGCCCTTGCTTGGTCAAAAGCAGTGAACAAATCAATCGGTGAGATTGTCTATGGCATTCCTCCGTTTCCTTGGGTTCGTGAATCTCTTGTCAAGGTGAATGAGAATGCTGATGCAATAGTTGTTTCTCAAACTCCAGGAGAAGCTCTGAATCGCGAATGGGCAGAGCACCACATCGACAAATATGTTAAAATGATTTGCGGGCAGGAATATGGTACGAAGGCGGAACATATCCAGTACGCTGCAAAAGGTAAATATGCCGACGATAAAATATTGATGATCGGCGATGCACCGGGAGACATGCATGCAGCGAAATCGAATGGTGCACTGTTCTATCCGATCAATCCCGGACATGAAGAAGATTCCTGGGAACAATTATATACAGAAGGTCTTGATCATTTCTTCGCCGGTTCGTTTGCAGGCGAGTATGAGAAAAAATTGATTGATGAATTCAATAAGTGTTTGCCGAAAACACCGAGTTGGAAATAACGATCGATGTTTTCCCCTCCACGATCGTGAAGGAGTATACGCACGACAGCAGTCTTTTTATCCACACACACCTCATCCCATCCGACCAAACCGCTCTACTGCAAACTGATCGACGGGAAGATTCATACTTACACAATCAATCGGCTTCGCTTCATTTGTTTTAATGTCAACCTTAAAGACCTTTGACAAGATTGACGGCTTCTTGTGCGAGAGTCGTCACTTCATTGAATTTGCTATTCGAGATCATCTCTCTTGTAACCATCCAGCTTCCCCCGCAGGCAACTACTTGCTTAAAGGAAAGATACTCGCGGACATTCTTCGCATCAATGCCGCCGGTCGGAATAAATTTAATCATGCTATACGGTGCGCTGATAGCTTTCAATGTTTTTAACCCGCCGTAAGCTTCTGCAGGAAAAAATTTAAAAATATTTAAACCGTAATCAAGACCCATTTCGATTTCTGTTGGAGTACAAATTCCCGGAGTTATCGGGATTTTGTGTTCGACACAATATTGTACCACTTTTGGATTAAAACCTGGAGACACAATAAATGTTGCACCAGAATCGACAGCCTGCTTTGCTTGGTCTACTGATAGAACTGTTCCAGCTCCAAGACACATCTCTTTGTACTTTGAAATACGCTTGATCGATTCTGCCGCTGCTGCCGTTCGAAATGTAACTTCAGCACAAGGCAATCCACCGGCAATAAGAGCTTCAGCTAACGGTTCGGCATTTTTTGCATCTTCTAATACGACGACCGGCACTAATCGTATTTCGCCAAGTCTTTTTAAGACTTCTGACATAATATTATCCTTTATATTTTTTGTCATTATTATTGATCATTATATCATATAATTTGTTGATACAACGGAAACATCATCTCATTCTAGCATCCTGCCTTATCCCATATGTACAATATACACTCCCTTTTTCATTTTATCGATAGTTACTTTAGTCACAGGTGACTTTATATTTAGCAGCGATGCATACAAACTCACGATGCCAGATGCTAAGAGTGGTGGGAAGCGAAAAGATGGCAAATTCTCGAATAGGCTAAACCGGTGCACCTTCAGTTTTATGTCCAAAGAAAACCATTGGATACGTGGATTGCCATGGTTTTTGTATTTTAAATCACAACTCTAAAATATTATTCTCTTGGTCTGTTATGGGATAGGTAGGGAAATGCTGAATGTTGTTCCTTCATTAAGGCGGCTTTCCGCCCATACTTTTCCATGATGTGCTTCCATGATTTTACGTACAATAACAAGTCCTAGACCAGTACTGGATTCGCCTGAGGTAGTCTTTACGCTGAGTCTAGGAAATGGCTTGAAGAGCTTATCCATCTCGGCTGGGGGAATTCCCTGACCTGTATCGTGAACGGAAATCACAAGAGCGCCATTCTCGCGCTGTGCATCTATTACCACCCGCGATTGCGGGTACGAGTACTTAATAGCATTAGAAATAAGATTGTTAAACACTTGCTCGATTTTTTTCCGATCCAGTTGAAAAACTGGCAACTCTTTAATGGAATGAAATTCAACGGTGATTTGTTTCCGTCCTGCTATCACACGGTTTAATGATACGTTATTCCGTATGAGTTCCATCATGTCTACCGGTTCAAGAGAAATCGAAAGATTTCCTGAATCTATAATACTTACATCTAGCAATTCCTCAATAAGATCACGCATGAATTTGCTGGATTGCTTTATCATCTCGAGGAACTCTATTGTCTCCTCGCTTGTCTTTTCCTTCAATTCTTCTGTAATAAGATCTGCGGTGGTGTAAATAATGGTGAGAGGGTTGCGAAGATCGTGAGCAGCAATGCTGAGAAAGCGGGTTTTTTCCTGATTGACTTTTTCGAGTTCAATGTTCTTCTGCTCAAGTTGACGATGTGCCTCCATGAGGTCGTTGTGAGCTTTATGCAATTCATTGTTTTTCTGGACAGCGTTTTCGTAAGTGGACAGCAGAAGATCGATAATTTGCATTCTGTCGGAGTTGATGAAGTATTTCTGACCCCCGAACATGATTTCGACCTCTGAACCAGAACCCCAGTTTTTTCGCAGCTCCTGATTGGCGAATATATTTTTAATACATGAAACAAGAAAAGTATCTTCGTAGGGTTTCGTGAGGAAGTTATCGGCTCCCGCCTGAAGACCTTTGATGACATCTTCAGGATCGGAAAGCGACGTCAATAGCATGACCGGAATAAGCCGCAGGTCGGGATTACTTTTCAATGCCTTGCAAAGTGCAAAACCATCCATCTCCGGCATCACAATATCAGTGATGATGAGATCTGGTTTTTTGATGCGAACGCATTCCAATGCTTTGACGCCGTTCGGTGCAGAATCGACGATGAAACCGTTTTCTTCGAGAATAAAGCGAAGGAGTTTTCCCTGTGTCGGGCTATCTTCGACAATAAGAATGTTTACCTGTGCTGCCATTGCCATCCATTTCCGCTGTGTGTATGGTAGATGTGCCGTCAGGAATTATTATTCAAACAACTCGTTCTCTATCAGTGTATATGCTGAAGATGAGAGAAAGATTCACTACGACTTTTGTAGTGCCTCGGGGAAAAATTTATTTGCACAACTCGGACAAATCCCATGAGTGAACTCAACATCAATTCTTTTAGCCATATACGTTTCGATTTGATTCCAATACCCTTTGTCGTCACGGATTTTTTTACAGTGAGCGCAAATCGGCAGCAAGCCGCTCAAAGTTTTTACTTCTGCTAACGCATGCTGTAAGTCCTGGTTGACTTTTTCGAGTTCAATGTTCTTCTGCTCAAGTTGGAGAAATACGGAAATGAGGTCGTTGTGTGTTTTTTTAAGTTCATTATTTTTCTGGACAGCGTTTTCGTAAGTGGAAAGCAGAAGATCGATAATTTGCATTCTGTCGGAATCGATGAAGTATTTCTGACCCCCGAACATGATTTCGACCTCTGAACCAGAACCCCAGTTTTTTCGCAGTTCCTGATTGGCGAATATATTTTTAATACATGAAACAAGAAAAGTATCTTCGTAAGGTTTCGTGAGGAAGTTATCAGCTCCCGCCTGAAGACCTTTGATGACATCTTCAGGATCGGAAAGCGACGTCAGCAGCATGACCGGAATAAGCCGCAGGTCGGGATTACTTTTCAATGTCTTGCAAAGTGCAAAACCATCCATCTCCGGCATCACAATATCAGTGATGATGAGATCGGGTTTTTTGATGCGAACGCATTCCAATGCTTTGACGCCGTTCGGTGCAGAATCGACGATGAAACCGTTTTCTTCGAGAATAAAGCGAAGGAGTTTTGCTTGTGTCGGGCTATCTTCGACAATAAGAGTGTTTATCTGTGCTGCCATTGCCATCCATTTCCGCAATAAGTAAGTACCATGTGCTATGCGATACGGTGAGTGATTTCAAAAATATTTTGTTTTGCTCTCCATGCTGCCATTTGATTCCGTTGGTTTTGATTGATGCGGACATTCTCATAGGGCGCACAAATCGGAAGCTGTCAGAAAAAGGCTGTTACTTTGATTTACGCTGGTTATAAATCCTGTATCAGCTTATAGAATTTACAAATGCCTACGAATGTATTCAGCCGGCACTAAATTAATAATACAAGTTGCCTTTATCCATAATTTATACCAAAATATATCATAAACAAATTGTAATAGAAAGCATTTCAGCAATATTTAAATTAACAAGCGTTGTCTCACCCATTATCGAGAAAGTGACATCAAGGATGTTGCTCGCTGAGTACTTTTAATTAAAGCTTCTTTGTAACACTAATTTAGTCTATCTTAAGTACAATTTCAGGTTTCTCTTATACTATAATATTCAAGTGTTTGAAAATGAGACAACATGCTTTGGGATGGAATCAATATATGATAAAGGATAAAAGGACGAAAATAAGCTCTTTGAGTACTCTTTGTCTCATTTTATTTGGAATACTCATTCTTCAAACGCCATTCCTCTCTGACGTGTTCATCACGCACATGGAAATGCACTTTAGTTTTACATTGCTGTCCAACGCCGCTATCATTGGAAGTCTATCACTGAACGCTATTTTAGTTTCAGAATGTATAGAACAAGGTACATGCAAATGAGATGAAGTGTGCAAAATCACTCTACGTGGAAATCTCCGAAAAAATCTCATGCTATATTTATTATCGATCGTTCATAAAGAATTGAATTTGTCAACACGGATGTTGAGTGCTTGACAATAATAATTGATGGTATGAATAGATATACTCTGTGGGCGAAAGTGGGCTTTAGCACACGATAAATATCGCTGAATGCACAGGTCACGTACATGCAAACTTTAAAATGAACCAGGGCATTTGAACCAAATCATTTCCGGTGCCAAGTGCGAATTGCATAATCAGACAATGACTATTACAACTCTTTTAGAGGAATAGTGGTATGGAACAAATGCACAGTTTGCTCAAACACCAGCTGAGACAATCCTTCGGCGATCAATTCCGCATTCCAACGGAATGGCAGGGATTTGTTGATGCAGTGAACGATGCTTATCGGGAATCCGATGTGGATCGCAGGATGCTTGAACAGTCTTTAGAACTGAGTTCACAGGAGCTTCTCCAGGCAAATTCTGAAATGCGGGCGATTTTTTTAGCAATACCTGATTTACTATTTCGAATTGACAGCGATGGGAGGATCCTTAATTATAAGGCCGGTGCCACCACGGACCTATTGTTTAATCCCAAGGACTTGCTTGGGAAACGAATTCAGGATGTTCCATTAAAGCAGGTAAGTGAAAAATTTAGTGAAGCGATACAGCAAGTACGAGAATCAAAAACAATTGTTAACATAGAATATCCATTATCCATACAAGATCAGATTCTCTTTTTTGAAGCCAGGCTTGTACCGCTCCCCGAGGATCAGATTGTTGTCATCATTCGCAACATCACGGAACGCAAGCTTACGGAAGAAAAGATTCGAGAGTCGGAAGAAAGATTTCAGATGGTGTTCGAAAATGTCTTCGATGGCATATGTATGTATGATGAAAATCCTGATCTTACCAAGAGAAAACTCGTCGAATGCAATGAGCGGTACGCGGCGATGGCAGGGCGGTCTCGCGAAGAGTTGCTCAATCTCGGAATTACACAATCATTCCAGATATCGCTTGAAGAGTCTGCAAATATCTCTCGGCTGGAATCTCTTTCCACCAAGACGGCATATCGGGGGTCCTACTCGTGGATTCGACCGGATGGAAAAGACAATATTATTGAATATGTCGGTGTCCCGATCAAGTGGCATGGGAAATCATACACCATTGGCATTGATCGTGATATTACCGAACGAAAATTAGGTGAAAAAGCGTTGAAAGATAGTATAGAACGGTATAAAAATCTTACTGAGATTTCTCCCGTCGGGATATTTCATACTAATGCACAAGGTTCTACCACGTATGTGAATCCGAAGTGGTGTCAAATCTCTGGATTATCATTTGAAGAGGCTTTAGGCGATGGTTGGTTCAGTGCAGTGCATCCGGATGATAAGGCAAAATTATTCAAAGGGTGGCAGGAAGCAACACGGCTTCACGATTCATCTTATTCTGATTATCGTTTCTTGCGGCCTGATGGCACGATTGCATGGGTGATGGGACAGGCAATTCCAGAAACAAATTCTGAAAATCAAATCGTCGGATATATTGGCACCATTACCGATATCACCGAACTCAAACAAGCAGAGGAATCACTTAAACGTGAACGGAACCTCTTCCGTGTCGTAATTGATAATTTGCCGGATGCCATTTATGTGAAAAACTCGGAGTGCCGCAAGACGATTGCTAATGTAGCAGATGTTCGTAATATGGGCAAACAATCCGAAGCAGAAGTTTTGGGTAAAACAGATTTTGATTTATACCCGAAGGATATTGCATCCGGATTTTATGTTGACGACCTCTCTGTTATCCAGACCGGGAATTCGGTGCTTAATAAAGAGGAATATTTCCTAGACAAAGAGGGCAAGAAAAACTGGCTGCTCACTTTTAAACTTCCCATGAGAGACGACCAAGGAAGGATTATTGGACTCGTTGGAATAGGACGAGAAATTACAGAGCAAAAGCGAGTAATGGAATCGTTGACTTTGCTTAGTCATATGGTCAAAAGCATTGGTGAATCAATCAGTATTACCGATCTTAACAATAATTTACTTTTCGTCAATGATGCTTTTTTAAAAACGTATGGTTATACCGAACAAGAAATTATTGGGAACTCCATCAGCATTGTTTCTCGTGATCCAAACACTCATGAGCGGACGATCCTTGTTGAAACAATTAAAGGTGGCTGGCAGGGAGAACTGCTGAATAGGAAAAAAGATGGTACTATATTTCCCATATTTCTTTCTACATCGATCGTCTATGACGAAAAGGAACAACCTATTGGTCTCGTTGGAGTTGCCACCGACATCACCGAACGCAAGCGTGCTGAGGAAGAGCTTCATAATGAACGTAATTTACTTCGAGCTATAATAGACAATCTACCCGATCTTTTTCAATTTAAAGACCCACAAGGCCGGTTCATACTGAACAATCATGCCCATTTGAAGTCGATCGGAATGAAAAGTCAAGAGGATACTCTTGGGAAGACAACGTTTGATTTTCATCCTCCTGAGTTGGCGAAACAATATTACGAGGATGAGATGAAGCTTGTCAACACAGGTGAGCCTTTGATCGAAAAGGAAGAATTGATCCTACGTCAAGATACAAATGAATTTCGTTGGCATCTTACAAGTAAAGTACCGCTGAAGGATAGTCAGGGAAAAGTGACAGGCTTTATTGTCATTGCACGTGATATCACCGACCGCAAACGGACTGAAGAAGCATTACGAGAAAGAGATGATAAATTACGTAACATCGTCGAAAACAGTACAAATCTTTTCTATTCACGTAATACCGATCAAGTCTTTACATACCTCAGTCCTCAAGCCAGGGATATTTTTGATTGTGAGCCGGATGAAGCTTTAGTTCAATTTACTGATTTTATGACGGACAATTCGATTAATAAACTTGGTTGTGACCTTGCAAAAAAAGCGGTCCAGACTTGCGTACGGCAGGAAACCTATGAACTTGAACTCATGAGTAGGAAAGGGCGCCGGGTCTGGGTAGAAATTCAGGAAGCACCCGTCGTAAAAGATGGAAAGACAATTTCTATTGTCGGAGCGGCTACCGATATCACAGAACGCAGATGGGCAGAGATGGCGCTTCAGGTGAGCGAAAAAAAATATAGAGATATAGTGACGTGGGCTCCGATCGGCATTTACCAATCAACTCTCTCAGGGAAACTGCTGAGCGGGAATAGTAGTATTGCAAATATGTTAGGTTATGATAATGTCAATGAATTGGTTGGATGTAATATGTGGAAAGAGATCTTTTACGATGAAAAAGATCGGGAACGGTTTATTACCCAAGATGATTCTGCTGAAAAAAAGATGACGCTGAGTTATGAAACCAGATGGAAAACAAAAAATGGCTCCGCTATATGGGTTTTAATAACAATCCACGATGTGCGGGATAAATCATCCGAAATTCTCTATTACGAAGGTTTTGTTTTTGATATTACCGAACATAAACATGCAGAAGAAGCACTGCGCGAGAGTGAAGAACGTTACCGTTTGCTTGTTGAGAATTCAACGGATATCGTGTCCGAAATTAGTGCTGAAGAAAAATACCTGTACGTCAGTCCGAATGTTAAGCCGATTTTAGACTTTGAACCAATGGACCTGGTTGGTACTGATTTGTTATCAAGGGTATATGGGAGAGATAAGGCCGTAATTGGAGGGATTCTCAGGAAATTAGGGGGAAGCGCGACGTACCGATACCGCGATCGATCGGGCGGTTGGCATTGGTTTGAGTCTTCAGGACGAGTGTATTATACTTCCTCAGGTGAACAGAGGATGGTCATGGTGAGCCGCGATATCACGCAACGCCGGAAAGCCGAGCAACAACTTGAAGTCTCGCGAAAGCAACTACAAAACTTCACAGAACACCTAGAACATATTCTTGAAGAAGAGCGAAAACGAATCTCGCGTGAACTTCATGATGAACTCGGACAATTGTTAACCATCTTGAAGTTTGATTTAAGTTGGCTTAAATTAGAAGGTGTCAAGAACGATTCCGACATTATTGTAAGAATTGATGCAATGATGGAATCGGTGAATGATGCACTGGCTTCGGTGAAACGAATCTCGAAAGAGATACGGCCACCGCAGCTCGATGCACTTGGTCTGACTGGTGCGATACAGTGGGATATCGACCAGGTGGAAAAGAAGACGGGCCTGAAAGGTATGATAACAGTTGAACCAGCAGACATGGAAATAAAAAGTCAGATTAGTACTATCCTTTATCGGATTTTTCGGGAGGCTCTGACCAATATTCTGCGTCATGCACAGGCTGAACATGTTTTTATCAGGTTATCTCAGCGGCAGGGTTCTATCATACTTGCCATAAGAGATGACGGACGCGGTATCACAAAGAAAGAATTGAAAGGAACGACATCGTTGGGGCTCGTCGGTATTCGTGAACGTATCCGGATGGTTGGTGGAACATTCACAATCGAAGGCAAGACAGGAAGTGGCACAGTGCTGACGGTGGAAGTCCCAATAAAGAATAAAAAGATTGGAGAGAGTGTATCATGATTCGTGTTCTCATTGCTGATGATCATCCGATAGTCCGAAGAGGACTTAAAACAATTCTGAAAGATGTTCCTGATATTAAAGTTGAAGATGAGGCATGCAACGGTCTCGAAGTTATGGATAAAATTCGAAGCGCGGAGTTTGATGTTCTCGTACTCGATCTCTCAATGCCTAAACTTGACGGTCTTGAAGCGATTAAAAGAATAAAATCAGAAAGACCTGATTTAGCTATTCTTGTCTTGAGTATGAACCCTGAAGAAGTATTTGGGATTCGTGCATTGAATCTTGGTGCATCGGGATATCTTTCTAAAGACACTGCACTTGAACAACTTATTATTGCAATCCATCGTGTTGCTGCTGGCAAAGTGTATATTTCACAATTGCTTGCTGAATCAATCGCACAAAATGTAAGCCGAGGTTCACCAAAACTTCCTCATGAACATCTTTCTGATCGTGAATATCAAATCATGTTGATGATAGCCAGAGGCATGTCGCTCAAAGCGATTGGAGCAGAACTTTCAGTAAGCGTTAAAACGGTAAGCACACATCGGACACACATTTTACAGAAAATGAAACTGGAGAATAATGCCCAAATTGTAACCTATGCTCTTCAAAATAACCTGCTGACATAACTACCTGAATGAGAACGTTCAACCATCGATAATTTGGACGAGGGTTTTGAAATTCTTTCGCAATATAGTATGAGCGAAATATTCTAAGGGCAGTGATTTTTTTTCTGAATGAATTATCCCTAGCGATTTTTCTTTTTTACCATTTTTCCCCCTCAGTATTCTCCCACAGTGATCCACATTCGATTAGTCCGTTCTTTGATATTTTCTATGGTATGGAAGCGGGCAAAATGATGGAATTTCACGGTTAATTGGCATTCCGGACTTGAATTCGCTCAATCGCAGTATCCCTAGTAGGTTTATTCTGATAGAAGAATCAGAGTTATACCGATTTCGTTGCTTGCCACTATTGTGCAAATTAAACCGCATTCATTACATCGAAAATGGTTGTAAAAAGTATAAAAAGCATGGAATATGTTTTTCACAAATTTTCAAAGTGTTTCTCGTAAAATGACAATTATTGTAGTTGAAAATGAAGATCGCTTTGCAGATGAAATATGCGCTGATTCTTCACATTCGCTATATTCTGTAACGAGAATTTATGTCTCAAAAAAAGGAGTATGCTCATGACAACCTCAATAAATGCAAAAGCTCAAAAGGAAATGAAAACTCAGACGGAAGAGCTCCTTCAGCTTGTGAGTTTTAATATCGGTCATGAAGAATTTGGATTGGATATTCAAAGGATTCAGGAAATTAACCGGATGGTAGAGATTACTCGAGTACCCAATTCACCTGAATTCGTGAGCGGTGTAATTAATTTGCGCGGAAAAGTCATTCCCATCATTGATCTGCGGAAACGCTTTGGATTTCCTCCAAAGGAAAGTGACCGGAACACGCGAATTATAGTTGTCGAGTTGGGTGGGATGGTTGTCGGCTTTGTCGTGGATTCGGTCAGTGAAGTGCTTCGGATTCCAAAGAACATCACCGAACCCCCCCCATCTATTGTTGCTGGTATTGGATCGGAGTATATCACCGCAGTTGCGAAACTGGAAAATAGGCTCTTGATTCTTTTAGACCTCGAACGAATTCTTAAAGACAAAGAAAAGCACGAACTTGAATCAACAAATAAATTATTGTGATGGAATTTTGTTGCAGTTCAATAGTCTATCCGGTGCAGTGTAATTCAGAGTTAAACAATTTTATCACATTCATACAGGTTGAATGAGAAATGGGCAGGTTACCAGAAATAATTTACAGTTGCTTCGAACATTCAATTGCAATGAAAATTAAATCGTTCAAATTGCTTACGTAAGCCATATCCAGACGAAAAGGTAAAACCATGAAAACCACTTGCATTCGCTTCTTATTTGTTATCATCATGATAGTCGGACTACAATCCTTAGTGTTAACACAGGAAAAACTCAAGATCGTTGTTATTCCAAAAAGCAACACGGCTCTCTTCTGGAAATTAACACATGCCGGCGCAAAATTAGGCGCCGTTTCATCGGGAGGTGTCGATTTTGTTTGGCGATCCCCGTTGACGGAGAATGATGTAGCAAAACAGATTTCACTTGTTGATCAGTGTGTTGCAGAAGGTGTTTCTGGAATAGCGCTTGCACCAATGGATAATAAAGCATTATCCGAGGCAGTTGCCAAAGCCACAAAGAATAAAATACCCGTATTAATTTTTGATAGTGCGCTCAAAGGAACGCCGGGAAAAGATTTTATCAGCTTCGTCAGTGTCGATAATAAGAAGGCAGGATATCTTGCAGGTGAACAGTTAGCCAGACTCCTGGGAGGGAAGGGCAAAATTGTCATGCTGCGCTACATGGTGAGTAAATCAAATATTTCTGATCGTGAAGAAGGATTCCTAGAAGCAATAGCTGAACATAAAGATATCAAGCTTATCGAAAAAAATCGCTTTGTGAGCGGAACTGTCGATGAAGCTACCAGTGAATGTATGAAGATGGATGACAAACTCAAGGAAGCCGATGGTGTCTTCTGCTCTTATGAACAATCGACCTTGGGTATGCTGTACGCTTTGCGAAAACTTAACCTGGCCGGTAAAGTCAAATTTATTGGTTTTGATACCCCTGACGCGGCAATTGAAGCTTTAAAGAAAAATGAAATCAGTGCGATCATCGCCCAGGATCCGGCACGAATGGGTTTTCTCTGTGTCAAAACGATTGTGGATTACATCCGTGGGAAAAAGGTTCCTTCGAGGATTGACACGGATGTGCATCTGATTACTCGTGAGAACCTCAACGATCCGGATATTAAAAAATTGTTTGCCTTACCAATGATGTCAGAATAACACAAATAAAAATCTTTGTGAGCCGAAAAAAGTTTTATGAATGAAGAAATGAAAAATCTTGTTTGTCTTCTCCTGACAGATCCTGACCCTGATGTACGGCGCAGAGCTGCAGAAGATCTTGCAGAATGCAACGATCGGAATGTCTTAGCGGTTCTATCGATTGCCATCCAAGATGAAAACAAAGGAGTTGAAGATGCTGTTTCACGTTCATTCCTTAGTATTGGAGGAGTAGGCGCAGCACGTGCCATAGTATATCATATTGAGGATGAAAATATTGCATCCCGAAATCTTGCTGCAAAATTACTTATAAGACTAGGAGAAAATTCGGTTCATGCACTTGTTCCGTATCTAAGATCTGATAACAAAGATGTTCGCAAATTAGCAGTTGATATACTAGGAGAAATAAAGAGCAAAGAGCCCATTTATTATTTGTTGCCGCTTTTACAAGATTCAGATCCCAATGTTATAGTTGCTGCACTCGAGGCACTTGGTAATATTGGAAGTAATGTTGCCATCGTGCCAATAGGCGACACATATAATCGATATCCGTTCGCCCGCATCATGGCAATCGAAGCGCTTGGTAAAATCGGCGGCGACTCCGTTCGGAGTTTTCTAGAAAATAAATTCAAGGAAGCATTTGCTGCCGGCAATACCGATGGAGTATATCTTTTCGCGCTGCTCGATGCAATTGGAATAGTGGGAAATGATAAAACATTGGAAATACTTCTCGCATACTATGAAAATATCAAAGAACACCTTCGGGACGTATTGCTGCATGAAATGGTGCACATAATAGAACGGTGTAATATAGAATTTCAATTTGAGGATACAGTACAGGTTGATTTATTGCATGCACTACGCAGTGATAATCAGCATATTCAACTGAGTGCTGCAAAAGGGTTGGTTCAATTCAAAGATCAAGATGTAACGCGCGCTCTTCTTCTCTCCCTTGGTATTTCTGAAGAAATGGACTTCGTTGTGATAGCGCAGATGTCCGCCAGGCCGCTGGCTTTTCAAATTGCCGTTGCGTGTCTCGAAGGAGGGGTGTCAAGAGGAACGATTCAAATAATTATGTTGCTTGGAAAGCTTGCGACCGAATTTATTCACTCATACAAAAGTTTTGAAGCTTACCCAATAGAAGACACTGAATTGAAACGGACCATTGCTGTGACTGTGGAAGCATGGCAGGATGCCAGCCAGGAAGATCGTGAAATCATTGCGGATACACTGTTCCGACTCGATTGCGATAGTGCTGCAGACTTTCTGAACGACGCTCTCATTGAGCTGGATCCATGGTCTCGTGTTCATATAATAGACCAAATGGGTACAATGCCAACGAGGCGTGTTCTCGAGTGTATCGCTCACTTTATAAACGACGAGAATGAAATGGTTCAAGAAGCAGCCATTTCAGCTCTGCGCGCTGCTGGATTTCCGGTGGAAATTGGTAAACCCATCACCGGAGATGAACTCCTTGATAACAGAGTCGATGATCGTGCTTGAACAATCCCCAGATAGAATCCGATCCGAGCTGTTAACTTCTCCAAAGCTTTCTGATGAGACCTTTGCGTTACTAAGGGATTTTATTTATTCGAAGACCGGTATTTATTTCCCAGAAAAGAAAAAGTATTTAATCGAGGGAAGAATTGCAAAACGCCTGCAATCACTTAATGTCCCTCAATTTGAAGATTATCTTTACTTATTGAAATATGGTCAGCATAGAGAAAGTGAATTTGAGTCTCTGTGCAACATAGTAACAATCAATGAGACTTCTTTCTTTCGTAACGAAGCACAGATGAACGTGTTTCAACAGAAACTTGCAGGGGAAATCATCGATGCCAAGAAAGCACAAGGTGGCCGGAACCTGAGGATCTGGAGCGCGGCATGTTCTTCGGGTGAAGAGCCCTACACGCTCGCGATGCTCTATTTAGAACACCTCAAACCTCGATATCCCGGGCTACACATTGAAATCATAGCCACCGATATTAACACTGCAGTGGTCGACATGGCACGCACAGGTGAATATAGTCATTATGCGATTCGTTCCTTGCCGGAAATATATGTGAATAAATATTTTGATAATTCCAATGGGCTTTTCCGGCTCCGACCAGAAGTAAAAGAGCTCGTGCGATTCGAATATAATAATTTGATTGACCATCAAATGATGCGGCAAATGACGCACTTCGATTTTATTTTTTGCTCGAATGTTCTTATCTATTTTGATTTAAAAGCGAAAATACAAGTTGTTGGTGATTTATTCGATAGTCTCAATCGAGGTGGATATCTCTTTATAGGTTCTTCGGAAATGCTTCACAGGATTTCAAGTGCATTTAAAATAGTGAGTTTTCCCAAGACGACCGTATATAAAAAGGAGTAATAAAAGTATGGACAAGGTAGTTTTGGTTGTTGATGATTCAACGACGGTGAGGAAGTTTGTCGCCGCATCGTTGAATATGAAGGGATTCCGAGTGGTCACTGCAGCCGATGGTGTCGAGGCCTTGGAGCGAATGCCTGCGGAAAAGTTCGATCTTATCATCACAGATCTCAATATGCCCGACATGGATGGATTTGAATTCATCCGGACGCTTCGGGAAACACCGGAATATCGTGAAATCCCAATCATTGTGCTTTCTTCAATGACTGATTTGAAAAACAAAGATTATGCATTGGAACTGGGAGCACTTGCATTTCTTGAAAAACCACTGAGCACGGAAGCGATACAGCGCGAGGTTTTTCGATTTGTCAATAAAACAATCCAACACACCGGGGGTGCATAGGAAATATCCTATTAACAAATCGTTTCTTTCCTTATATCTTTTATCATCGCAAAACACCATTTTGATGCAACGATAAAGTGAAGATTCTGCAAAGAAAATGAAATACAACTTAATAATAACACCAAACAAAGGATAATGTCATGACATCAATGAAAATCCTCATTGTGGACGATTCGATCACAATAAGACGCATAATAACGAATGCGTTGAAAACCGTAGGTTTTCCAGAGACTGTTGAGGCCGCAAACGGAAAAGATGCCCTCGAAAAGCTAACGAGCACCAATGTGGATTTCATTATCACAGACTGGAATATGCCGGAAATGAATGGATTGGATTTTATTAAACAAGTCCGCGCAAATCCGATATATTCAGCGTTACCGATTTTAATGATTACCACACGCGGGAC
>Ga0182017_10001470_pt1 | contig 18131 bp, 12 predicted proteins | sample 712E3DmetaG_FD_120492 | JGI IMG/M metagenome (GOLD analysis project Ga0182017, IMG submission 120492) | Permafrost microbial communities from Stordalen Mire, Sweden - 712E3D metaG | ecosystem: Environmental > Terrestrial > Soil > Wetlands > Permafrost | place: Sweden: Stordalen | collected... | reverse complement strand
GCATCCAGCGTCTTCAGCAGGAAGCGATGCGGCCCAGGCTGCGTCGCGTAGCGGACGAAGCCCGGGGCCAGCTCGCCTTCGGTGGGAATTTCGTCGAGCAACTCGTCGTAATCGTAGAGCGCCAGCCGGCCGCCGAGCGGTTGCTGCAGAAAGTGGATCTCCAGGCGGTCGCATTCGGCTTCGAGGAAGACGGACCGGCCGGCGCGCGTGGTGTCGATGGCGACGCCGCCCAAGCCGAACCAGCCATCGCCGGCGCCGGTGCGCAATCCCGCGCTCACCCAGCCGGTGGTGCCGCCGCCACGCGCATCGAAGCGGCGATAGCCCGGGAACGGATGCCCGGCCAGCGAGAAACCGGAGCCGCCATCGCCGAAGCGCTCGCGGAACTGCTCGCGCAAGCCGCCGGTCCATTCATCGGCCGCGGTATGGGAATCGCCGAACTGGAGGATGTGGATGGGCGTCCGGTCTTCGGCGGCGCCGAGCCGGACCAGTTGTTCGAAGAAGGGCACCAGCGCGCCGGGTTGCTGGAAAGGCTTCCCCGCCGAGCCGACGAGATACTCCTCGACTTTGCCTAGCGCGGCGGCGCGAGCGGCGGCGCTCACCGGCGGCGACGCGGGACGCTTTTTCTTTTTCTTGGCCGCGGTCTTCTTTTTCGCGGCGCCCGCCGGCGGCGCTCCCGCCAGCAGGCAGCAGCCCACCAGGGCCGCTCCGAGTGCCAGGGGGATCCGCTTGCGCATCACTGAACACCGGCCGTCAGCAGCCGTGAACCCATGGGTTGGCAGGCGAAAGCGCCTGCCCCACAAAGGCGCAAGCCCTCGCGCACCAACGTGGGACAGGCGCTTTCGCCTGTCAACACCGCGAACCCAACGATTGCTTCGCAGCTTCCAGACACAACGTTCATCTTGGGGCTTTCGTCTCCCCAGGATTACCCCAGGAATTCAGCCATTGTGTTACTTCTTCGGCTGTCATGGTTTTCCTTCGCTCGTACCCATCTTCGCACCGATCAAGCTCAGGGCCTTCTGGCAGTCTTGTCTCATACAAGATGAGCCTGGATGGGGTGCCGGTTTCTCATACAAGATGAGCCTGGAGCAGCGATCGCGCATGCTGGGATTTGACCATCAGCGTGCAGACATCAGAACGATTGAGCCTGGAGCAAATCCAGGCATTTTTGGAGAACAGTGACGAAGTCGAATTCAAAGGCCAGAATCGAGAGGAGGTATACGGCTGGGTGAATCAGACGCTACGGCAGCAACGATATGAAGGGCTGCTACGCAGCCAGCGAGGATTGGTGCGGCGGTACGTGGAGAAGATGACCGGACTGAGCCGGGCGCAGACGACGCGGCTGATCACGGTGTACTTGCGGGGGAAAGAAGTGAAGCTGCAGCCCTACCAGCGGCGCCGGTTCGCGCAGCGCTATACGCGGGAGGACATCGCCTTGCTGGCGGGTGTGGACGAGGCACACGAAACCCTGAGCGGGCCGGCGACGAAGAAGCTGCTCCAGAGGGCCTGCTACAACTTCCACGAAACGCGATACCAGAGCTTGGCGCGGATCTCGGTGGCGCAGTTGTACCGACAGCGGGGGAGCCGTGCGTACCGCGAGCGGCGCATCAAGTACCAGGCGACGCGGCCAACACAGGTGAGCCACCGGCAGGGTCAGCGCCCTCGGGCCGCGCCCTCAGGCGGCGTCGGGCGCGAGCATCCGCGGAGCGGTGGCGGGTGCCGCTTCGCCGGTCAGCGGTTCGCCGGCCATCTCGAACCGGAACCAGCGCATCAACTCGCCGTCGCCTACGCGGCGCCGGCGCATGATCTGGCGCCGACGCTCCTTCATCGCCGGCCAGCATTTCGCCACGCGCCAGAATGCCGGCAGCGACCGCGGTTCCAGCAGCAGACATCCGGCCACCACCGCCAGGTCGCGCACCGTCATGGGCAACCAGCAGTGGCGGTAGAGGCCGGGCGTCGCGTTCTTGATGCGCATCAGGAAACGGTTCTTCACCGAGTGCATATTGATGGACGGGGTGATGGACCGCCGCTCGCCGGGCACCACGGTGCGCACGTGCCAACCGACCGCCGCAGGGGTGTAAATGCACCGCCAGCCGAGCAGTTGCGCCCGCCAGGCCACGTCGGCATCCTCCCGGTAGGCGAAGAACTCGGGGTCGAAGAAGTCGCCGCCAATGGAAACGTCGTCGATCATCTGGCGCCGGTAGAGCGCCGCCGCGGCGCAGGCGCCGAAGACGTACTCCGCCCGGTCGTAGGCGCCATCGTCGGGTTCCCGCGCCCCGCGGTCGAAGTGGCGCACGGTGGGGGTGAAAAACAGGCCGGTGGAATCGATCCTCCGTTCCGCCAGCGGTTGGAACCCTTTGCCGATGGAGAGCAACTTGCCGCAGACCGCGCCCGCCCCGGCGTCCAATTCGCCCGCATCCACCAAACGGCGCACGAAGTCTTCCTCCATCAACAGATCCGGGTTGAGCGTCAACACCCATTGCGCACGGCTGGCCCGGATCCCCTGATTCTGCGCCTCGGCAAACCCCACATTGCCACGGTTCCAGATCACCTGTATGCGGCTGCCGAATTCCTCCAGGATCGCCGCAGTGCCGTCGACGGAGTCGTTATCCACCACCACGATGGTGGCCCTTATGCCCTTCTGGGCCATCACAGCCTCCAAACAGCGCCGGATATACCGGCTGCTGTTGAAGGTGACAATGGAAATGCACACGGTGGGTGGCAGCATGAGATTGGGCGTTGTTCAATCCAAAGACCTTTTCGCCGCCAATCCAACTACACTGAATCCAAGTAAGCCGAAATTATTCTGGCGAAGGTGTAGTTGAAAGTACTCCCCCTGGGTCTTTGGTGATGAGGGAATGTCGTCATTCGCGTCCGACGAACAATTCGTGGGTTTGATACGCCAGGAACAAACCGGTACATCTTTACAGGATCAGGTTGCGCGTCTGTTCGAAGAGGCGCGGGACGATGTTTACCGGTATCTGCTGACCCTGGGTTTGTATCCGCCGCAGGCACAGGAAGCCGCGCAGGAAGTTTTTCTGCGCCTGTATGCGACCCTGCGCAAGGGCGAGGAGATTCAGAACCCGCGCGCCTGGATCTTCCGGGTGGCGCACAACCTGGGCCTCAAGATGCGCACCCGGCAGCATTCCGAGGAGCCGTTCAATCCCGAGGTGGCGATCCCCTCGACTACGCAGACCGCGACGCCCGAAAGCCAACTCCTGGAACGCGAACGGATGACGCGCCTTCATGCCGCCGTGCAAAGTCTGAGCGAGCAACAACGGCGTTGCCTGTTTCTGCGCATGGAAGGTCTGCGGTATCCGGAGATCGGCGGCACGCTGGGAATCAGCCCGAGCGCGGTGGGAGAATTCCTGCGGCGCGCCATGGTGCGGCTCAAGAAGGTGCGCGATGAGTAATCTCGACTTGCGCCACCCCGAAGACGGTCTGCTGTTGCGCTACCTGGATGGCGAGTTGCCCGGGCGCAAGGCGCGCCAGGTGCGCACCCATCTGGAAGCCTGCTGGCAGTGCCGCGCCCAGGTGGAAGAACTGGAAAGCGCGATCGGCGAATGCGTCCGGTATCGCAAGGATGTGCTGGCCGCCAGCCTGCCGCCCCCGCCGGAACCCTGGCGCAGCCTGGATTTCGAACGCGTTGAAGCGGAACTGGCGGTTCAATCCTGGTTTGTTCGTCTGGCGCGCTTCGTCTCGCCGCTGCCACATGGCGGGCTGCGCTGGGCGCTCTCCGGCGCGGCCGTGCTGGCGCTTTGCTTTGTCCTGGTGCAGCAACTTCGCGAAACTCCCAAAGTGGAAGCGGCCGCCCTTTTGCAGAAGGCCGTCCGGGCCGCCCAATCGCGTCCCGCCACGCACCAGCGTTTACGCATCACCACGCGCACCGGCCAGGTGACGCGCGTCATCGGCGTGGCCTACAAACCGGCGGCGCGGGAAAACGAAATCGCGCGAATGTTCGACGGCGCCAATTACGATTGGAACGATCCGCTGAGCGCGAAATCGTTCGCCGCGTGGCACGGCCGGCTCGCGCACTTCCAGGACGCTGTCGCGTCCCAACCGAATTCTTACGACATCAAGACCACCACGGAAGATAGCGAACTGGTGAGCGCCACGCTCAAGCTCCGCATCACGGACCTGGAGCCGCTGGAAGGCCGCTTCGAGTTTCGCAATCGCGAGTGGGTGGAAATGACGGAATTGGTCGACCAGCAAACAAATCCCGCAAGCCTCGTAGCTGGAACCGCCGGCGGCATGCCTCGCCAACCAGGTGTGCCGCCGGATCCTTTCAACGTCCCCGCGGAGACCGCCGCAGCCCCGGCGTTCTCCGAAGAATTGCAGGTGGTCTCCGCGCTCCATGGGTTGGGCGCGGACTTGGACGACCCCCTCGAAATCAGCCGGGAAGGCGGGCAGGTGCTGGTTTCCGGCGCCGGGATTCCGCCCCAACGGCAACAACAGATTCATGGTCTGCTGGACCGCCTGCCCCACGTGGTGGTGCGGTTCGACGACCCCGCTTTCCCCGCAAGCGCAACGCCGGTTCAATCGGAACCGGCCACTCGTGATGCGGCTGGCCCCGAAAAATCGACATACGCGGCGCGAATTGAAGAACGCCTCGGTGGCCGGCCGCAGTTCGAGCGCTTCAGCTCTTCCGTCCTGGATTGGACCGAATCGGCGATGACGCGCGCCTACGCGCTACGCCGTTTGGCCCAGCAGTTCTCCGCCACGGCCGAAAATCAAATGACCGCCGAAGACCGGCGCACCCTTCGCCGGATGGGCCGGGAACATCTGGCGGCCTTTGCTAAAGAAGCGCAGCGCGTCGCCAACACCGTCAATCCCGTTCTGGCCGGCATGGGCCCCGGCGTGGCACAACTCGAGGCCCACGCCGAGCCAACCGCCTGGCAAGCCGCCAGTGAAGATCTGCTGATCACGGCGCGCCGCGCGGAAACCCTGCTGGCCGTCGTACTGGGCGTGGCTCCCGCCGAGAATGCCTCTGGCGACGCTGCCGCGCAGTTGCCCGCCGTTCTGGAGCAACTCTCCCGGCGCACCGAACAGTGCCAGCGCCTGCTGGCCGACCGGTAACGGCGCCTTTCCAGCAGCGGGGCTCCAGCCGCCAGGCGAATCATCCGCCGATCTCGGCAGCCTTTCCCGAATTCCTCCAGGCGCGGTCCGTAAACACTCCCCACGAGGGGGTCCGGATTTGGCACTACCATCGGGTTTCCGGCGCCTGCGAGCGGGTCACCTATGGGTGAACCGGAAGCGATCCGGACCACGGCTACAATAGGAATCGTTCCCCAGTGCTTGCACCAATCGTTAGTGGCGGTAACTGAAAACGGATGACGGAATCGGCGAAATGCGAATTGATACGGCTGCTATGGTTCTTTAGCGCGGTGATGTGGGCAATATAGGGTGTCTCGGGCCGCGTCGCTCCACTTGGCCGGTATTTGCCGTAATGTATTTCATCATCGGCTTTGTGTCACCCAAACGAGCCCCCGGGCCGGCGATTATGCCGTCTTTTCTCGTGTCGCCCGCAGCGAGAGTGGCGGTTGCCGCTCTGGCGTCCATCCATACCGTACTAGCGCCACTCATTGTTCAGCGCTGGCGCTAGGCGTGTCGAAACTGAGTGAGACACGCCAGGTTCCCAGCGACCTATTTGCGGCCTCATAGGCCGGTTTCTGAGTTATGATTCATCTTGCGCTCCCACATGGCTTCCCGCTTCCTGCTTGCCGCCCTGATTAGTGGTCGGTTATCCCTGGCCGCTGCCTCGTGGGAGTTGCCCCTGTTTACCGCCCCGCCTCAGGCGGTGCTCGATGCCGCCGGAAAGATAGCCGCTCCGCCCGGCGCCGACGTGGCCGCAATCGATCTGAATGTCGTGATGCACCTTGATGCCGAGGGGCGCTTGCGCTGGATTCAGCGGTCCGTCTCGCGCGTGCTGACCGCCGCGGGCGTGGGTCAGTTGTCAACGGTCACGGCGGCCTGGGCCCCGTGGCGGCAGAATAAACCGCGGATTCAGGTTCGCGTCATCAGCCCGGACGGCGCCGCTCACTTACTGAGCGACGCCGCCATTACCGAGGCGGGCATTCCCGCTCAATTGATGGCCGGCATCTTCTCCGACCGCAAGCTGCTTAGGGCGCCGATGCCCGCCATCCAGGCCGGCGCGGTAGTCGAAATGGAAATCGAGCGGGAAGATCGCGAGGTGCTCTTCCCAGGCGGACAGTTCATGCAATTTCCGCTGGGCGCTCCCGGTCCAATCCAGCATGTCCGGGTGGTGGTAGAGGGCCCGCCCGGGATCCAGGCGGTAGCACAGGGGTTCCCAGCCCGCTGCAGCGAGGAGACCGCCGGGGCCGTCCACCGCATCATTCTGGAAGCAGACGGTCTCCCGGCGCCGCGCCGTATAGTGCTCGCGCCCCCCGAAGCGGTGCCCGGTCCCGCGATTTCCTTGGCGGCCGGCGCCACCTGGCAAAGCGTTGCGGCGTGGTATGCCGCCATCGTGGATTCCAAAATCGGCGCCCTGCCCGCGCAGCCGCCACTCGCGGCTACCCAGATATCGCGCGCCAGGCTGGCCGAGATCCTGGCCAGTCTGCATAAACGGGTGCGCTACACCGGGCTCGAACTCGGCATGTCCGAATACGTGCCCCACAGTCCGGCGGAGACGCTCGATCGCGGATATGGCGATTGCAAGGACAAAGCGGTGGTTCTGGCCGGCGAACTCCGCCAGCTTGGCTTTCCCGCTGATCTCGCCTTGCTGCGGCCGTATCCGGCGCCCGAGGTTTCCTTGGCCCTGGCTGGGATTGAGGCGTTTTCACACGCTATCGTGTATCTTCGCGGCACGCCGCCGTTATGGATCGACCCCACGGCGGAAACCGTTCCCGCCGGACGGCTGCCCGCCATGGATGAGGGCAGGCAAGCGCTGATCGTCGACAGCCGCACCACGGGTCTGATCCTTACCCCGGAGTCAAGCCCTGGCGACAACCGATCCATCGAAGAACAAGAGATCGAGATCCTTCCGGATGGCGGCGCCAGGATCAAGCGCTCCTTCGAACTCTGGGGCAGTTCGGCGGCATTGCTGCGACTGCTGTTCGCCATTCCCACCGCCACGGAGGAATTCCGCAAGCGTCTCTTTGCGGGGACAACCGGCAGCGCGGAGGCCAAGCTCGAGTTCGATCCCCCGGACCATCCAGCCGATCCGTACCACTGGATATTTGCCTCCGGCGCGAACGGCGGAACCGGCGTCAAAAGGGAGTGGGCCTGGGCCGACGTGATGCCGCTCGCACTGGAACCCGGACTGTTGACTCAACTGCTTCAGGAAACCGGTCCCTCGGCGGGAGCGGCGGCGCAGCCAGGCTCGCCGCGCAACGAAGATTACTATTTTCCGGCCGCGTTTGCCCTGGTGCGAAGCACGCGCATCGCCGGCCCTCGGGGATTCCGGGCACTGCTCCTTCCCAAACCGGAAACCGTTTCGCTGGGTCCCGTGACTTTCGAGCGCTTTGTGTCCCTGGATGTCGGTGACCGTATGTTGGTGCATCAGATCCTACGCTCTCCCCGGCGGCGGTATACCGCGGCGGAAGGCCGCGCCATCACGGACGGGTTAAGAAAGCTGATTGCCGCGGGCGGTCTGCGCATACAGTTCCGCCGCGCAGCCGAGCGGTGATGGCCGCGCCGAACTCAGGCCGCGGTACCTTTTCAGCCAATCACCAGACGTATCAGGCAATCCACCTGTGTTCTGTCGTACGATTGTGCATAGGCAGAGCAATGAATGCCGGCCCTCTGGTCGCCGTCTTAATCGCATATCTGGTCTGTAGTTCGCCGGCATGGTCCCAGCGCTCGGCTTATATACAGGGGCGCGTCCTGGATCCCTCGCAGGCCGCCGTGCCCGAAGCCGCCATCACCATCGTCAACCAGGAGAGCGGTTTCCGCCACGTCACGGAGACGGCCTCCGACGGGGGCTACGCCGTGGGCTCGCTCGATTCCGGCGTCTACAAGGTCACCGTGCGCAAGGATGGATTCCGCACCATGATCCGCTTCAACGTGAAGGTGGCGAATCTGCAGGCGGCGCAGGTGGATTTCACGCTCAGCGTCGGCGCCGTGCAGGAGACCATCACGGTGGAAGGCACGGCGCCGCCGCCCGGGCAGGAGGACGCTTCCATCGGGGTGCGCGTGTTCCGCGAAGACATCCAGCGCCTTCCCCTGAATGGCCGCGGGGTTCTGGGTTTGCTCGAACTCTCTCCCGGCACCAATGTCACCCCCGCCACGCGTGGGGAATCGGGGCAATTCACGGCCAACGGGCAGCGCCCCAACGCCAACTACTTCACGGTAGACGGCGCCAGTGCCAATACCGGCGTCACCGCCGGCGGATTGCCCGCCCAGGCGACGGGCGGCGTACTGCCCGCCTTGAGCGCCTTCGGTAGCCTGGACTCCCTTCTTCCCGTCGAAGCGGTCGACGAACTCCGCGTGCAGACCTCCAACGCCATGAGCGAGATCGGCCGTCTGCCCGGCGCCAACGTGGCGCTCATCAGCCGCTCCGGCTCCAATGAATTCCACGGTTCCGCCGTCTACCGCTTCCGGAACGAACTGCTGGCCGCCAACGACTGGTTCGCCAACGTTGCGGGCGTTCGCCGCGGTCCGTTGCGCCTGCACGATATCGCCCCATCCTTCGGCGGCCCCATCCGCAAGGACCACACCTTCGTTTTTCTCTCCTACCAGCACATGACGCTGCGCGGGTCCTACGTTTCAAGCCAACCTGTGCCCTCCGACGCCACACGCGCCGCCGCGCCGTTCTGGGTGCAGCCGGCGCTGAATCTTTACCCCCAAGCCAACGGCCCGGATCTGGGCAGCGGCCTGGCCGCCTGGTATGGCCGCAACGTCCGGCCGTCGCAGCTCGACAGTGGCCTGGCGCGCATCGACCACGCCCTTACCGCCCGGGCCACCCTCTTTGCCCGCTACAACATCTCGCCCTCCTTCAACGAATTCGGCAGCACGCAGATCAATCGTCTGGACCTGCGTTTCCAAAGCTTGACGCTGGGACTCAACCTGCGTCCTGGCGCGCGCTGGATCATCGATCTGCGCGGCAACGAATCCGAGGCCCAAGCGCAATCCAGTTGGGCGCCCGCCGGCCAGGCCAGTTCCTCCGGATGCGACCTGGAGCCGATGACGTCGTACCTGTTTCCCGCCGCCGGAACCTGCAACGCGCTGGTACGTTTCTCCATCGGCGGCGTCGGACAGGTAGTGGCCGGCAGTGAGGGTACGCGCCGCCAGCGCCAGTTTCAAACCGTCGAGTCCACCGCCTGGAAGGCCGGTTCCCACGCGGTTCGGTTCGGCGCGGATTACCGCCGCATGGTACCCATCCGGCGCGATGCCACCGGCTCTCTCAGCGCCATCGCCGATGACATCACATCCCTCACCGATAAGAGGAACCTCTGGCTCGGCAGTACGCCTGCCATCAACAGCGGCACCGAGGTAACGGAACTCTCGCTTTGGGCGCAGGACACCTGGCAGATCTCGCCGCGCATCCTGATCACGCCCGGGTTGCGCTGGGAACTCAATCCATCGCCGATGGCATACTACCCCTCCACATACTTCTTCGATCCCCAGACCGGAACCTTCTTCGATCTTCGCAACAACAACCGCCTGCTCTGGCCCGTGGCCTACAGAAACTTCGCGCCCCGCCTGGGCGCGGCATGGCGCGTCCGCAAGAGCGGCCGGACCGTGTTTCGCGCCGGCGGCGGCCTGTTCTACGATTCCAGCATGAGCATCGCCACCGACCTGATCAATGGCGGCCCCTTCAGCATCACCCAGTTCACTAACGGCAAAGCCGGCTTTGTCACGTCGCTATTGAGCTACGCCTTCCCGCCGGACCTAAAGCTGCCTCGTTTGACGGAATGGAATTTCACTCTCGATCAGGCGCTGGGCGCGCACGACGTCCTTTCGGCAGGCTACGTTGGGTCGACAGGCAGCCGGCTGATCCGCCGCGAGGTGGGTGGTCCCGGCAATACTCCCACGGCTCTGTTTGCGCTCACCACCAACAATGGCGCTTCGGAATACCACGGACTCCAGGTGCAGTACCGGCGTAGAGTGCTCGAAGGCTTTCAGTCGCTGGTATCTTACTCCTGGTCGCACTCGATGGATAACGATTCGAGCGATGCCTTCCTGGTGTGGGCGGGTCCCGGCGCCGGGGCGGCGCGCGATCGCGCCTCCAGCGATTTCGACCTGCGCCATTCCCTGACCGCCGCACTGACCTACGAGTTCCCCGGGCGCCCGGCCGGCAGGGCGCGGTGGCTCGGCGGATGGGCCATCGATTCGCTGGTGCGCGCGCGTACCGGTTTTCCGATTTCCGTGCTGCTCAATGAGCAATACCAGGGCATCGGGCTGGCCAACGCGTTCCGTCCCGATCGCCTCCTCAATCAGCCCATCTGGATCGACGACGCCTCCGTCCCCGCCGGCAAGCGATTGAACCGGGCCGCGTTTCTCGCGGCCCCAGCGGGAACGCAGGGCACGCTGGGCCGCAACTCCATCGCGGGCTTCGGCATGGGACAGGTGGATCTCGCACTGCGCCGCGAGTTCCGTTTCCAGGATCGCAAGGTTATTCAGGTGCGCCTGGAAGCCTTCAACGTCCTGAACCAGGCCAATTTCGCCGACCCGGTGAAGTTTCTGAGCAGCGCCGTGTTCGGTCAATCCACCTCGATGCTGAACCTCATGCTCGGCACCGGCAGCCCCGGCAGCGGACTGTCCCCCATCCTGCAAACCGGCGGACCGAGATCGCTGCAAGGGACCGTGCGCTTCCGGTTTTGATTCCGTGATAAACTTGGGGAAGCTCAGTAAGCAATCGCCGCCCACCCCAACGCAATGCGGCAAAATGCTCTGGGCGTCTTCCCGACAGGTTCGGGCTGTGGCGCAGCCTGGCTAGCGCGCTTGCTTGGGGTGCAAGAGGTCCCGAGTTCAAATCTCGGCAGCCCGACCAAAACTCAGTAGGTAAGTCCTTCTATTGCAACACTCTCTCCTTCCGCCGCACGCGCCCGTTCGGCCGACTGTGCGAAAAATGTGAATAAAATCGGTCAATTTGGCCTCTCTGTGAATAAATTCCCGGGCCGTTCGTTCGCCTTCCGGTCGAGCTTTGCCAGCGCCTCCCGCATCATGCCGAGCTTCGCCTGGCTGTACAACTTGAACACTTCGGCGTCGCCTTGCCGGAGCATCTGTGTCACCATGTGGTCCGCAACACCGCCCGCGCTCAGTCGAGTAGCGAAGGTATGCCGCACTTCGTAGAGCGCGAAGTGCGGTAAGCCGACCTTCTTCAAAGTTACCGCCCAAGCCTTCCGCAGGTTGGTGAGATACGGCTTGCTGGCGGTCCGTTTTGGGCTTGGGAACAGGTACTCGGATCCGGGCGTCTCTTCGATTTGGCGCAGAAACGCATCCCGGGCATCGGGGGTCATCGGCATATCTCCGATTCCGTTCACTGTCTTGGAATCCGCGATATGGACGATCCCGTTCTCCAGATCGACCTGCCCTTTCTGCATCGAAAGGAGCTCCTTTTTGTAGCGAAGCCCCATCTCCGCGATGATCACCACGACGTTGCGAAGATAATTTGGAGCTGCGAACTCGATTTTCTCCTGCTCGCTCGCCGACATATAGTGCGGCTTGCGTGTCGACTTCGCGACTGACACCGGGAACTCTACCGCCCGACAGGGATTGTCCGATAACCTCTTCTGCTTTACGGCTACATTGAGCATGTGCGAGAGGATTCGGAACTCCTGATGGACTGTGGCCGGCTTGACGGTACCCCTCAACTCCAGACCCCGTTTTGTGTGAACCCGACGGCCGCACCGGAGCCGCTCCGCCAGGTATTCCTCGATGGCCTCCGCAGTGATGTCCGAAAGGGCAACGGTTCCGAACACGGGTCGTAGGAACTTCATCGCGTTGAGATTCTGCTGGTGATTGCCCGCGCTTCGGAAGGGAGGCTTGGAACGCCGTTCGAGAAACCAGTCCGCCAACTGGCTGAAAGTCATCTGCTTGCTGCTCAAGACAGTGGGAAGTCGACCTTCGTCTCGGGCGTCCAAACGGTCGCGCAGAAAGCGCTCTGCCTCCTGCCGATCGCTTGTGCCGGTCGATTCTCGTTGGATATCTCCTTTCTGGTCCCTATACCAGACCTGCAAAATCGTTGAATTCGCTCGTTCGTAGACCGCGCCTTGACCTTTACGCGGCCGTCCTCGTTTACTCATTGGATTCCTCCATTCAGTGGAAAAAATGGGGTGAACCGCCTCCGGTCCCAGACGAGGGCATCCGGACGCGATGCCCCGGTTTCTGAACAGGGGAATCTGCTTCCGCTCATCACCAGGATACCCGGCGGACAAGGGACTGTGGGGCGGGCGTGGAGGCATGGACGGAGCCATTGCATGCCTTACGCCGTCATGCTGACGACGCGGGTGCCATTCTCCACGTCTTGTTTGAACTGCGCGCGGAATGTCTCCAAATCCGATTTCAGGAACCGAATATTGCGACCCATCACGCGGAGGTGGGGAATCTGCTTACGCTCCACCCACAGATAGACCGTTTGGGTGCTGACGCCAAGGAAGTGGGCGGCCTCTTTGACCGTTATTGGCAATTCCCTATTGTCCAGAGTGCGGGCCGGCTTCGAAATCCCGAATTGCGATGCCTGCGACGACATGCTCGATCACCTCCAATTCGTCCTCGATTGCAGTTGTAGAAGCCATCCGCTCGGGACCATTTCGCGAACGGGTCTACGGCGCGGCTCAACCGCCATTCGGCGGTTCACGGGTTGGTCTCCGACCCTGCCCGTTGACGCCGTCTTGGTTTGCGTGGGTGTGCGAGCGCAAGCTCGCCTTGATTCGTGACCGCACCTGGAAACGACGGTCCAGGTATTCCAGGCGTTCGAACGCTTCGAGCAATTGCAGGCAGGCTTCTCGCATCTGCTCGGACGGCTGCGAGAATTGCTCGGCGTGCTTGATCGCGAATCGGATTCGATCCATTGCGACGCGGGCTTGGTAAGCCATCTCGTATTCCATAGGCGACGGACGCGAGTGGGCCGCGGATTCCATCATTTCGACAATCTCGTGCATGATATCGGAACTCATGTTTGTGGCCTTCCCTATGGCCGCGCCGGAGTGACGGCGATCGGCTCGTATGGGGCTTCGAAGAGGATGTCGCGGTTCACCCGGACAGTGAACTTGTATCCCGCCGGGACCTTGATCGTGGGCTGGACGTTGAGGTTGCGGCGGGTAATCTGGGCGCCGGTCTGGGCAAGATCCTGTGCGATGGCGCCAGCGACAATCTGGCCGGGGTTGGGGTTCACGAGAATGCTTTGGTTGCGCGGTTGAGACACTGCGAAGGCGGCTGTGAACAGGCTTGTCAGGACCGAAAAGCCCATCAGGCGCCGGTAGTGCCGGTCCACTTTGTCGCGGAGTCCGGCGTTTCCGTGCGAGTCGAGGCCGACCATACCGTTGAGGTCGATCACGGAAGCATCCGGGAAGATCACTCGGCTCCAGGTGACTTGAACGCCTTCCTGGCCATAGGACACGCGGGAATCGTATTGACCGATCAGCCGCGAGCCCTGCGGGATCAGCAGGTACATACCAGTTGCCGTGTCGTAGACGTTCGAGGTGACGAGCGCTTTGAGTTCGCCGGGCAGATCAGAATTCAAGCTCTGCTCGAGAACGGCCGGGATCTCCCATCCAGCTTTGACTTCGAACCTGGATAATGGGGCGGAGCGAATGGAGCGGAGGTAATCGTCGGTCTGTCGGCCTGCAGCGGCAGTCAGGAATGCCTCCTTGCGGGCTTGCATATTTTGGAGTGCGTAATCATCGCTGGGGTCGGTGGGAGGTTGAGCGGCCTGGCTGCGCGCCAGGAGCTGGCTGACGTCCGGCAGCGGCGAGGCGCTGGAGTTGGGAGGGCGAACCGCAGACTGAGGTGATTCCAGCGACCTCGAGCCCGTGGTGCCCGTGGGAGCCAAAATTGCCTCCTGCTCGCGCCGGTAGGCGAGGGCCGCTGCTTGTTCTTGTGGTGTCGGTTCCCTTGGCTGTTCCACTTGCCTCGGCAGACCTTGGCGAGGGTTCTGTCGAACGACCACACGTTCCTGCTGGATGCCCTCGCACGGCTGGCCGGTTTGAGGATTGTATCGGTACTGGGTGCCGGTCCGTGAGTCGGTGCCGCATGCGGCGGCGGCCACACCCTTGGAATCGGGGGGCGGCTGGAGTTCAGCCGCTTTTGCGAGAGTCGCATTCCCCAATGGAACTGCGCTCACGAACTCCGTTCCGGCTTGGGTGGCTGGGGCAACCGTAGTGGGCAATCCGGCTCGGCGGGCAGCAGCCTCGTCCTTGACGCTTCGGCGGTAGCCGCCGTAGGCAAAGGCCAGCAGCACTGACGCGATTACGCAGATCACGGCCCCACCGGCGCGGCGGCTGATGCGAACAGCCCTCTGCGGTTGGGGATGTAGGTCCAGACCGCTTGGCGACTCGATTGGTTGAACTGGAGACTGGCTATCCTTTGGGCTCACGGCTGATCTCCACTTTCTGGGCCTTCTTGCCCGACCCCAGTACCAGGTTTGCGTGATCGAACAGGCAGTCCACGATGTAGGTCTGGTCTTTCACGCGGTAGTTCGTCATCTCGCCCTTGCCGTCGGTGCCGATTATCAGCAGCACTGGCGCCTCTCGGTGCTGGATTTCTGCGGGCATTTGGATGTACGTCTTTGCGCCGTCGTCAAAAACGCGGCGAGGGCGGATATGGTCGTCGCCACCCTTGATTTGGTAACCGAAATTCAATTTGTCGGCGGCTAGGATGGCGGGCAGAGTCTCGGCGGAACGGAATTCGAGCTTTTCTTGTGCGTGTTGAGCGGCCAACTGCTGTTGCCACTTGCGAGCGCTGTCGTCCTCGGCATAGGCGAAAGCAATACGAGCCACGTATTCTTCGGGTTTTGAGACGAGCCGCAGGTAGTACGCCCGGCGGTCCGTGGTGATGAGGAGGTTTGTATCGAGGCCGGCATTCTGCGGTTTCAGCACGATGATCGAGGTGGCCTGGTCGCCCGTGCCGTACATCGCCGGGGCGATGTTCCAGCGTACGGAGTCGCCGATGTGGGGTTCGCCAACCACCTTTTCGCCGGCCTGGAGTTCGATGATGCAGACGCGCAGCGGCGCACAGACGACGGTCGGGAGGCCGGCGCCATACGAGTACAAGACTCGGCCGTCAGGCCCGACCGCAGGTGGAGTGCCTTCACCCCGCCATCGTTCGCTCACATTCACGGCTTCCTGCGCGCCCTGAGGGAGCGTGACGTCCTTCGGGGGAGAGTCCCTCGGGACGGGCAGTCTCGGAGGCGTCGCTGGAATGGACGGTTGGGCAAGTTGCTGCTTCACCGTACGGGCGGGTGCGCCATCCGGAGACTGGAGTTCCTTGACCTGAGCACCGAAGTCGTATTGCTGAAGCAGCGGTGGAATGGTTGTGGGTGTCCGCTTGACCTCCGCCGGATTCTGCGCCAGCGCCGCCGACACCAGAATCGCGGAGACAAGGATGATTCGTTTTCGCATGGAGTCCCTCCCTTATAGAACTTTTGCCAAACTCACGTTTGTGACGTAGACGCCGAGCGGATTGATCCGCGCCAGCCGCTCATCCGTCGGCGGATTCAAGGCGATCGAAAAAGAGCCCTTCCACCGGTCAGTAGCCTTCACCGCCCCGTAGAGGTCGCGCGTGGTTTCAACCCAATCGACTTCGAATGTGCGATCGCTCGTGGGTAGAACGGAATTGACGTCAATCGACACCGTCTCGATCTGCGCTCGTTTGAATGGCGGGATGGAGCGGTAGAAGTCGCTGACGAAGGCCTGCGCCTGGCTGCCGCTCGCGATCTGCGCGTAGACATGGTCAATCGCCTTGCGCTGGGCGATGCCGTCCGACGTCACCAGGCGGAAGTCTCCGACCCAGGCCAGAATGCTTGCGCGCTTCAGGCGGTCGTCATTCACGGTCGCTTGCTCTGCGATGCCAGAGGCGAGTGGGCGCCCGCGGTTATCGACCAGGACGACGAACGGCACGATGCGTGAGTGGGCAGAGAGCCACATCAGGCCGCCAGTGGCGACCAGAGTGGTCACAGCGCAAATGACCGCGAGGGTTCGCCAGTTGCGGGCGCGTGTAATCAGGTCGCCGTAGCGCTCGTCCCACTCGCGGCGCGCGGCCAAGTACGGATTGGTGAGTTCCATCGGTATTCTCCCTCAGTCCTCGTGATGGTCTATTTGCATGCGCGGCGGCGATGCACCGGGCGCGGCATCGGTTGGGAATTGACGCCGTATGAGGTACATCTGGTAGGCGGCCCGGGTCAGGCCTTGCCGAACAGTCTGTATGGTGGACGCCAGGCCCGACGTGCGGCCCGCGCGAGTTGGCGTGGCCACCGGCATGCTGCCTGAGGGCATGGACGCGACGACCGATGTTCCCGAGCCGACGCCGGCAACTGCGGCGGCGGGAGCCTCTTCGACCAAGGGTTGCTGGGAGGCTGGGGTATCGGATGCAGCCACGACCTGAGTCGCCGGCTGGAAGCCCCTGGCAGTGCGTTCACCCTCGAAGCCAGACCCGGCGAGCGGCTGGCCGCCAACGGCTGACATTGCCGTGTGGCTCGAAGGCGGCCTCGATGGCGGATCCGGCTGGCTTCGGATGGCGGCACCAGCGCTGGCGGCTCCGGACGCCGCCGAACTCGGAGGTGCGATGCCGGTGGCTCCGCCGGTCCCCTTCGCTGCTCCCACACCGGCGACGGCACTCGATGCCCCAGGTGCTGAGCCACCTCCACCTGCAGCGCCCGCACCGGCGGCCTTGGATGCCATCGTGCCTCCTCCGATCAGCGTCCCGGCTCCGGTCCCCATGGTCGAACCCGCGGCCAAGGCGGCGCTCGCCAGCACACCCACGGTCGCGCCAAAATCGCCCGCCGTCAGGGATGGGGCTCCGCCGAGCACGCCGGCAAAGAGCTTCGGGATATGCCAACAGAGCATCATGAAGATCACGGCGGCCCCCATCACGTCGAAGGCGACAATCAAGGGTCTATCTGCCGCACTTACGCTCTGCGCTTCGTCGATCCAGTTCAAGCCGAGGCTCATGCCGGCGGCGATCAGGCAATACAGCAGTAGAATCTTGATGCCGATTGCCACCGCCAGTCCGATGAAGCGCTCGACGTACGGTGCGGTCCAGCGGCTCCCACCGAAGCCAAGGAAGACGAAGCCGACCGAAACCAGGATGTAGCTCTCTACCATGGTCACGATGAAGTTGATGGTGATCATTACGTAAGAGATGACGATCAGCAGCGCGCAGAAAACCAAGGCCAGCGACGGGCCGGGGTTGGTGAAGAACGCCGAGGTGCTGGCGCCGCCCAGCAAAGCGCCCGCGATTTGCAGCCCTTGCGCGAAGACGTCGCCGGGTGAAAGGGCGACCACGCCGGACGCGGTCTGCCCCATGACGGTGAAACTGTCGATGATGGCGGGGATCCAGGAACCTCCGTAGAGCAGCAACGCGTAGAACGCACCGAGCCACATCATCTTTCGGACCAGTGCGGAGGTCCAGCTTTGCAGGTCGGACTTTTCCAGGAGCATCACCGCCGCGCTCCACGCGAATTCAATGATGGCCAGCAGTCCGAACAAAGAGTTGGCGTAGAGCCAGACGCCGGCGGTCCAGTTGGCGCGCTGTGCGCGGAACTGGTCCATGATCGAACTCGGCACCTTGGTGGTGTAAGTTTGGCCGGCCGCCGCAGAGACAAGGCAGACGCCGATGGCGGAGAGCCAGACCCATCGCGACGCGGTTTTCGAAAGACTCATCGTATCCCCCTAGCGTTTCAGCGCGACCCGGGCAAGTAGCTCTTGCCGTCGCTGGTCACGGGTCCGGTCGTGAAGAACCACTCCGTTGCAGCCTGGCTGGTGGCCTGCTGTTGGATCATGGTTGCCTGGTACGCCTGCTTGCTCGACATGTCTGCAAGCATGATGGCCCGCAGTTTCATGAGCTGCTGGACTTGTTGATCGTTGATGTCCGCCAGCACCTGCAACGCCTCCATTCGGCCATCGGCATTCTGCGCCATGCTCTCCAGCGAGCTCTCAACGGCCTGCTCGCTCGTAAGCTGTTGTCCCTGGAGGCCGGCGGCGCGGAGTGCCCCAAGCGTCGTATCCAGGGATGTT
>Ga0182017_10001469_pt1 | contig 18133 bp, 17 predicted proteins | sample 712E3DmetaG_FD_120492 | JGI IMG/M metagenome (GOLD analysis project Ga0182017, IMG submission 120492) | Permafrost microbial communities from Stordalen Mire, Sweden - 712E3D metaG | ecosystem: Environmental > Terrestrial > Soil > Wetlands > Permafrost | place: Sweden: Stordalen | collected... | reverse complement strand
CCGGAATAACGAAATGGCTGTGGAGCGTTGATGCGGTTCTTTTCGGCGCATCGGCTGTTTCTGCTGTTCAGTTTTATCGGCTCAGGCGGCATGCTGAACGTGAAATGAGATCCGGCGGAATGGAGGGAGGGAAATGAAAACGAAAGCATTTATTATCGCAAAGTGGGAGTTTATCGAAAAAGTTAAATCGAAAGCTTTTATTATTTCTCTTGTCGTTATGCCGGTTGTTATTTTCGGCATAGCGTTCATCCCGACTCTCTTTGCAATGAAGGAAGACGATGAACCTGTCGCCATCGGTGTGATCGACCGGACAAAGCGGCTTATCGATCCGCTCGATCTCCGGCTGCGAAAATTGTATACGCTCAAGGACGGTCAGGCCAACTACCTCCTGCGCAATCTCGACGGACAAAAACCGATCGATGAGCTTAAGGGGGAAGCAAACGATCTGGTTGCAAAAGGGAAAATAGAAGGATACTTTTATTTCCCCGCATCGGCTCTGGACAGCGGCAGAGTGGAGTTCCGTTCGAAAAATGTTGCGAACGTTAAAATACAGGAGCGATTCTCACGTGCTATCGAAAAGGTCGTCGTCGAGAATCGGCTCAACGCTCATGGCCTGGACACTGCTCTTATTCATAAGCTGACCGCGAACATCGAAATGAAATCGGTCAAACTTTCTGAAGAAGGAGCGGAAAAAGACGAGGGATTCGGCGAAACATTTGCTCTGGCGTATATCGGAATTCTCATGATTACGTTTATGGTTATCACATCCGGGCAGCTGCTGGTTCGCAGTATGCTGGAGGAAAAATCGAACCGTGTGATCGAAGTTCTGCTTTCTTCATGCTCGGCGCGGGATCTGATGACGGGCAAGATTATAGGCCTCAGTGGTCTGGGTATTCTGCAGATGCTGGTTTATGCACTTATCGGTATTGCCGCAGCCCTGAAGATGAACATCAACATCATCGAACCGGGATATTTTATGCTTATCCTTCTCTATGCGATTTTAGGATATCTGTTCTACAGTGCGGTGCTTGTCGCCGCCGGATCGCCGGTTACAACCGAACAGGAGGCACAGCAAATTACGAGCTATATCAGTTTGCTTTTGGTCGCCCCGATGGGTATGATGATTGTGGTTATGCAGAATCCGCATTCTTTATGGATAAGAATCATGTCGTATATTCCTCCTTTTACACCTTCCCTGATGGTAATGCGGATGGCAATACAAGCGCCCTCGACGACGGAAATTATTTCGACGGTTGTTTTGTTAATAGTATCGACCATCGGCATGATGTGGATAGCGGGAAAAATTTTCAGAACCGCCATACTATCGTACGGAAAAAAACCGACCATGGCGGAATTATTGAAATGGGTCAAAGAACAATAGAGTACGAACGATGACTCTGGAATCTGTGATGTTTTACGTGCTTTCGTCGATCGGTATCGCCTCCGCTGTTTTGGTGGTAACCCGCAGGAATCCTATTATTTCTGCATTATGGCTTATCGTCAATTTCTTTTGCCTGGCAGGTTTGTACCTGACTCTCCACGCGCAATTTATAGCTGTCATTCAGATACTGGTCTATGCCGGGGCGATTATGGTGCTGTTCGTTTTTGTGATTATGCTCCTGAATTTCAGAGACGAACATACATTGTTCGAACGTGTGACATGGAAAAAAAATGTTGCCGCCGGGCTGGGACTCGCCGTTATGATGGAAATGATATATATCATTATGACGGCTGCGTATCCGTCGGCACACTATTTTTCAAGATCGGGATACATAGGAACGATCGAAAATTTAGGCGTGCAGTTGTTTACGAAATTCCTGCTTCCGTTCGAGGTAACCTCGCTGCTTTTAACGGCGGCAATTGTCGGTGCAATTCTGCTGGCAAAAAAGAAAATGGATTGAGAGAAGCTATGATACCGCTTCAATATTATTTGATCGTGAGTGCGGTGATGTTTGTCATCGGGGCTGTCGGGGTTATAACGCGGCGGAATGCACTCGTTGTATTTATGGCAATCGAGCTCATGCTGAATTCCGTCAACCTGACGCTGGTGGGATTCTCGGCTTTCCTCGGCGATGCAAGCGGGCAGATTCTTGTCTTTTTCGTCATGACGGTTGCCGCAGCGGAAGCTGCCATCGGACTTGCTATTATTATTGCGCTGTTCCGGAAAAAATTAACAGTCAATTTGGATGAAATAAATATACTTAAATGGTAAAATTCCCGATATATATACTGAACCGATAGGACTCCTTGATTTCAGAACTTTCCATAGCTCTTGTTCTTTTACCGCTGCTCGGATTTCTTTTCCTCGGCCTTTTCGGCGCTCGTCTGAAGAACGAAAAAATAATCGGGTTCCTCGGCAGCGCTGCGGTCGGAATTTCGTTTATTCTTGCGCTTTTCATCTTTGCGCAAATGGCGGCCGCCGGCCCCGAACAGAGGAAATATACGGTCAACCTCTTTACATGGTTCTCTGCATTTACCGGCTCGCCAGGCGGGTTAAGCATCTCAGCAGCGTATCAGATCGACCAGCTTTCTATACTTCTTACGCTTATTGTGACCGGTGTCGGTTTTTTGATCCATATCTATTCCATCGGGTATATGCACGGGGACCCGGGGTTCTGGCGTTTCTTTGCGTATATGAACCTCTTTATTTTTACCATGCTCAATCTGGTTCTCGCCGATAATTTTGTTTTGATGTTCCTGGGCTGGGAAGGAGTCGGTCTCTGCTCGTATCTTCTGATCGGGTTTTGGTATGAAAAGAAACCCGCGGGGGACGCCGCAAAGAAAGCTTTTATCGTCAATCGAATAGGAGATATTGGATTTCTCCTCGGCATGTTTTTGATCTTCGCTGCCTTTGGAAGCTTAAATTTTGACACAGTCTTCGCGGGGGCTTCATCCGTTTCACGTAACAACAGCACGATGCTTTGGATTTGTCTTCTCTTGTTTCTGGGCGCGACCGGAAAATCGGCGCAGATCCCGCTCTTTGTATGGCTTCCCGATGCCATGGCAGGCCCGACTCCCGTGAGCGCACTTATTCATGCGGCAACGATGGTAACGGCGGGTGTGTACATGATCGCGCGGTGCTCGATTCTCTATGCCGCTGCTCCGGCGGCATTGACGGTGGTCGCTGTGGTCGGAGCTGCAACGGCAATCTTTGCCGCGACGATCGGCTTGGTACAAAACGACATCAAAAAAATCCTGGCTTATTCGACCATCAGTCAGCTCGGGTACATGTTCCTTGCGCTCGGCGTTGCGGCTTTCAGCGCGGGAATATTTCACTTGATGACGCATGCTTTTTTTAAGGCGCTCCTGTTCCTTGGATCCGGCGCTGTTATTCATGCCATGCATGAGGAGCAGGATATACAAAAAATGGGAGGCCTCAAGAAATACCTTCCGGTGACATACAGGACATTTCTCATCGGCGCGATTGCCATCTCTGGAATTCCGCCCCTTGCAGGATTTTTCAGCAAAGATGAAATTCTCTGGAAGACCGCTACCGGCGATCAGGGGTCGTGGCTCCTGTGGTTCGTCGGTCTTCTCGGTGCGATCTTAACGGCTTTTTATATGTTCCGCCTCGTCACATTAACGTTCGAAGGAGAACCGCGATTCGATGAACATCGACTTCATCCTCATGAAGCTCCGAAGACGATGACGGTTCCGCTGATTATCCTGGCAGGGCTTTCCATTGCCGGCGGATGGATTGGAATACCGCATGCAAACGCTCTGGAGCATTGGCTCGACCCGGTATTTGCGCCGGCGCAGATGAAACTTCTGGCTTCGGAGTCAGGCAGTACGGGTCTGGAAATTATTCTGATGATAGTCTCGGTTTCGGCCGCTGCTGCGGGAATTTATGCAGCACGGCGGCTGTATCTTCAATATCCCGGGAAGGAGCGCGCTGCGGCAAAACGTTTTCCGGTTCTCTACAGAATCCTGTCTCAAAAATATTATATCGATGAAATATACGACGCGGTTGTAGTTAAACCGATCGCATCGATCTCTGAAAAAATATTATGGAAGGGCATTGATAAGGGAGCCATCGATGGAAGCGTCAACGGTGCGGCGTCTTTTATTTCTTCGTGCGCACAGCTTTTGCGAAAGGTTCAAAATGGCGTTGCGCAATTCTACGCTGTTATGTTTGTCGGCGGAATACTCTTTATACTTACGTGGCTTTTATTCCGTTAAGAAAGAAGGTAACTTCCGGTGCATTTTCAATATTTATAGTCTATAAACACAGAAACACATTTTATACTTGAAAGAAGATTGATGATCTCTGCTTCTCTTTTATCGATGACGATATTCCTGCCGCTGGCTGCAGCAGCGGTGATTCTTCTTTTTATCCCGAAGGAGAACGTATTGTTTGTCAAATATGCAGGACTTGGCGGAACCTTCATAACCTTCTTTTTTTCGCTTTTTTTGTATTTCGGATATGATTCTGCTGCGGGCGGCTTTCAATTTCATCAGAAAATACAATGGATTCCAAATCTCGATATCAGCTACCATATCGGAATCGACGGGTTGTCGCTGCTGCTGATTCTGCTGACAACATTCTTGACGCCTCTTGCACTCCTGGGCACATGGAATTCGATTCAGGTGCGGATTAAAGAATATACGATCATGGTGCTCCTGCTGGAAGTCGGCATGCTCGGCGTTTTTGCTTCGCTCGATTTATTCCTGTTCTATATATTTTGGGAAGCCATGCTTATTCCGATGTATTTTATCATCGGACTGTGGGGCGGCCCGAACCGGATTTATGCTGCGGTAAAATTCTTTATCTACACACTGTCCGGAAGCCTGTTGATGCTCGTTGCCATTCTTTCGCTCGGATATTTTGCATCGACGCTTCCGCAGGGTCATTACACGTCGAATCTTCTGGAGTTGTACCGCATTGCTCCGATGATTCCGCCGGATTGGCAGATGTGGATGTTTTTGGCTTTCGGATTGAGCTTTGCCATTAAAGTTCCTCTCTGGCCTTTCCATACTTGGCTTCCCGACGCCCATGTGGAAGCGCCGACTGCAGGGAGCGTCCTTCTTGCCGGAGTGCTGCTAAAAATGGGAACCTACGGGTTTATCCGCTTCAACATTCCGCTTTTTACGGATGCCGCTCTGCGTGCCGTACCCTATGTATGCACACTTGCAGTGATCGGCATTCTCTACGGTGCGCTCGTTGCCATGGTTCAAACGGATATTAAAAAATTAGTCGCTTATTCATCCGTTTCTCACATGGGCTTTGTGGTTCTCGGAATATTTTCCATGACGGAAGAGGGAATGCAGGGGGCGGTTATTCAGATGATCAACCATGGGCTGTCGACCGGCGCTTTGTTTCTGCTCGTTGGGATGATCTATGACCGGACCCATACGCGTCTTATTTCTGATTACGGCGGTGTCGCAAAATTGATGCCGGTGTTTGCCGCATGTTTTTTGATTGTTTCTTTATCTTCCATCGGTTTGCCCGGATTGAACGGTTTTATCGGGGAGTTCATGATTCTCTTCGGTGCGTTTCAATCGCCGTTTCTCGGCACGCACGCGTACACGGTCTTTGCCGCTCTCGGTATCATTCTCTCTGCTGTTTATATGCTCTGGATGTATCAACGGGTCATGGTCGGTCCCGTACGGCAAAACGCATTATACGGCGGGCATCATCTAAACGATCTCTCGCGGCGCGAAATCTGCGTGCTGGTGCCGGTATTGATTTTTATTGTTTGGATCGGCGTCTATCCGAAGACATTCCTTCGGCTTTCCGCGCCTCTTGCAAAACAGACAATCGAACGTGTAGAGAGTATCAAAATGGGAGAAAAAATTAATTTTACAGAATTAAGGAATGTGCGCTAACGTATGGATGTCTATATTTCCGATATTCTTTTGAATGCTCCGTTTGAGATCGTTGTCCTTACAGCGTTGATAGTGCTTGTCCTTGAATCGACCAGGGGAACGAGGCCGAATATTTCCTCCTGGACAAGTATCGGGGGATTGTCGCTTGCTGCAGTTGCTGCATTAACGAACCTGGGAGCAAGCGTAGAAACGTTCGGCGGAATGCTTCAGAGCGGCGGATTTGCCAATTATTACGGCGCGCTCTTCTGTATTTCCGCCGTGATGACTATTCTTTTTTCGCGGAATTACTTTGAGCGCCAGAACTACCATCGCGGCGAAGCGTATATCCTCTTGCTTTTTGCAACGCTCGGTATGATGGTCATAGCGGCTTCAAATGATCTCATCATGATTTTTCTCGGGATTGAGCTGATGTCGATCTGTCTCTATGTGCTTGCCGGGTTGTTCCGGCACCGGGATCGATCAAACGAGGCGTCTTTGAAATATTTTCTCCTCGGCGCTTTTGCGACCGGATTTCTACTCTATGGAATAGCATTGATTTACGGCTCGACGGGGACTACGAACATTGCTTCGATACGCACTGCCTTTCCGCATGTTTCTCATGATCTTTTGTTCTTAACCGGAAGCGGATTGCTTCTGGCGGGATTCGCCTTCAAAATTGCGGCAGTTCCGTTTCATATGTGGGCGCCTGATGTATATGAAGGCTCTCCGACACCGATCTCCGGATTTATGTCGACTGGTGCTAAAGCCGCTGCGTTTGCCGCATTGATCGCTGTTTTTTCAAGGGTCTTCGGCCCTTCGGAAAATGCCGTTCATCAGATCATCGCGCTCATAGCGGCTGCATCGATGATCGCCGGGAATGTCGTTGCCCTTGCTCAATCGAATCTGAAACGATTGCTCGCTTATTCCAGTATTGCTCATGCCGGATATATGCTTGTGGGATTGGCGGCCGGGACAGCCGATGGACAAATCGGCGTGATGTATTATCTCGCAGTTTATGCATTGATGAACCTCGGAGCATTCGGAATAATCGGTGCATTGGAAACGGAAAACGATCAGAATTTGCAGATGGATGATTATGCAGGGCTGAGCGAGAGGGAGCCGGTTCTCGCTGCGTGTATGGCTGTTTTCCTGTTTGGGCTTGCAGGGTTTCCCCCGCTTGCAGGTTTTTTTGGAAAGTATTATGTCTTTCTTGCTGCAGTGAAGGCACGCCTTCTTTGGCTGGCAGTTATCGGCGTGCTTGCAAGTTTGATGTCAGCATATTATTATCTTCGCATTATTGTGTTTATGTATTTTGAAAAGACTAAAGCCGAATCGGTTCCAATCTCTGTGCCGATGTCCGTGCGATGGACAGTGATCTTCTGCGCTGTGCTCGTTCTTCTTTTCGGATTGTTTCCGTCGGTCATTGTGCAAACTGTTCTGCGCGTGCTATTCTAAGGATGAGGTGCCCATGCAAACTGTATTGACTGCGGATGAAATGCGCAGCTGCGATGAAACGGCAATACGGAAGTGCGGTATTCCGGGCCTTCTTCTTATGGAAAATGCCGGACGCGGTCTTGCGGAGTGTATCCTTCATGCGTATTCCCCTTTGAGCCAAAAACAGATTCTGATTTTTTGCGGAAAAGGGAACAATGGGGGAGACGGATTTGCAGCTGCGCGTCTGCTCTCCAATTATGCTGCCGGAGTTACCGTTCTGCTTCTTGCGTCTCCGTCGAAATTGGAAGGGGATGCGCAAAAAAACTATAAAATTCTTGTTCAGCTTTCAAAAACAATTTTGAGAACAATCTCCATCCGGCGTTTTTCACTCAAAACGCTTCAGTCCGTTCGGTCACCCGGTATTATCATCGATGCAATGTTCGGAACGGGATTTTCAGGGATTGCACGAAAACCATATTCCGATTGTATCGAATGGATCAATAAGTCGGGAGCGGAAATCGTTGCAGTTGATATTCCCTCTGGAGTGAACGGCACGACGGGAGCAGCGGAAGGTACAGCGGTTCATGCGCACCGGACTGTCACGTTCGGTTCGCTCAAGACCGGATTGCTCTGCAATCAGGGGAGAGAATATTCCGGTCGCGTATCGGTAGTGGATATCGGCATACCGAAGCAGGTCATCGGCGATCCGGAACATACGATCCGGCTCGTTGATCTTGAAGACGTAAGGAATGTTTTGCCGAAACGATCGCTTCAGGCCAATAAATATACCGTGGGAAAAGTATTTGTTCTGGCGGGATCCAGAGGATTGACAGGAGCGGCAGCTCTGACATCCATGGCTGCGCTGCGTTCAGGAGCCGGAGCTGTGCTGCTCGGCACTCCCGATTCCGTGTATCCGATACTGGCACGTAAATTGACCGAAGCAATGGTGCTGCCGCTTCCGTCAACTCCGGAGGGCGGGCTCGGTATGAAATCTTTCGAAATGATTCGGGAAAAAATAAATTGGGCGGACGTTGTTGTCGTGGGGCCCGGACTCGGTCAGCAGAAGGAAACACAGGAAGTCATTATTAAGATTCTTATGGAATCACACGGGAAAATTCTGATCGATGCCGATGGGTTAAATGCAGCCGCAAAATGGGGAATTTCAAAACTTCGTTCGATGCATTCGGAAGTTATAGTAACGCCGCATACGGGAGAATTTTCCCGCATGGCGAATCTGCCTGTAAAAGAAATCGAGGAACAAAGATTTTTTGCAGCAAGAGCGCTTGCCCGGAAGATACATGCAGCGGTCGTTCTCAAGGGCGCACCGACTGCTGTCGCATCGGCGGAGGGAGATGTTTACTGTAATTCCACAGGCAATCCCGGAATGGCAACTGCCGGATCAGGCGATGTGCTGTCGGGAATTATTGCAGGTTTGTGGGCTCAGGACATGTCTGCGATTGCAGCTGCTTATGCCGGCGTATACATCCATGGTTTTTCCGGAGATCGCGCCGCAGCTCGGCTTGGAGAAAAAAGTCTGGTAGCTCACGACTTAATTGATTATCTTGGAGAGTCGATGAACTCTATAGAATCAGGCAGGAGTGGATGAAAAAAGTTTTTCAGTATCAATTTCCGTTGTTTATTTGGGCGTTGTTGATTTTTTGGCTTTCCTCAATACATAGAATTCCCGCAATAAAATTTCCGGTTCAGCTGGACAAAGTAGCGCATATATGTATTTTTTTTGTTTTCTGTTGGTTTAGCAGGAGAGCGTTGTATTTTCAGGATACTATTCCCTTTTTAAGAAGGTGGGCTTTGCCGGCAGCGTTCTTGCTGGCATGTATCTATGGTTATTCGGATGAATATCATCAGTTATTCGTTCATGGAAGGACCTACGATATGAAAGACTGGCTTGCAGATTCCTCGGGAGCGGCTCTCTTCATTTTTCTTTTCTTCCTGACGTTTAAATGGCGCGAAAGGCTTTCAGCACGGACTCTAAAAGCGTTCAATTGACATCCCGTTGTTTTCTCGCTATATTTTAAATCAGACATTTGATATAATCCGCCGCAGAATCAGTTCTTCTGCGTTTTTTTTTGGCAGGGAGATTCTTGAAGTATACACTCATTGGAAACGACGGAAAAGCGCGAGCGGGTCTCTGTGAGACCGACCATGGGGTTATTGAAACTCCTATTTTTATGCCTGTCGGAACACGCGCTACGGTAAAAGCGGTCGAACAAAGAGAGCTTATTGAGTTGAATGCCCAGATCATTCTCGGCAATACGTATCATCTGTTTCTACGTCCGGGCATGGAAATTATCGAAGAAGCCGGCGGATTGCACAAATTCATGAATTGGCATCGTCCAATTTTAACCGATAGCGGGGGTTTCCAAATCTTCAGTCTTTCCGATCTCCGGAAAATCACAAGTGAAGGCGTGACTTTCCAATCGCATCTCGACGGTGCACGGCATACATTCACACCGGAACGGGTTCTGCACATCGAGCGCCAGCTTGGTGCGGATATTATGATGGTGCTCGATGAATGCACGCCGTATCCGTGTGAATTTTCGTATGCAAAAAAATCGAATGAAATGACCGTCCAGTGGGCGGCTCGATGCCGGGACGCGTATGAGAAGGATCCCGTCCTCTACGGACATTCCCAGTCGTTATTCGGAATAGTTCAGGGCAGCGTTTATCCGGAAATCCGCGAAATGAGCGCAAAGGCGCTGGTTGCAATGGATTTTGACGGATATGCTATCGGAGGACTTGCAGTTGGAGAGCCGGTCGAAGATATGTACCGCACGATCGAACAAACGGAGCCCTTTTTGCCTTCGCTTAAGCCGCGTTACCTGATGGGAGTCGGGCTGCCGGAAAATATTCTTGAAGCGATCGAACGGGGAATCGATATGTTCGACTGCGTTATACCGACGCGCAACGGCAGGAACGGCATGTTTTTTACGAATAACGGGACGCTCAATATTCGCAATGCCCGGTATAAAGCGGATTTTACGCCAATTGATGACGAATGTTCGTGTTATACATGCCGGACATTTACCCGTGCATATCTGAGGCATCTTTTCAGCAATAAAGAAATTCTTGCACTGCAGCTTGCCAGCATTCATAATCTCGCATTCTTTCTGTATCTTACAAAGAATGCTCGTATGGCGATTCTCGATCGACGCTTTAGCGCATGGAAATCGGATATGCTGCGGCGTTTCCGTTCCAATAGTGCGGAGGATGAATGCGCGGCAGATGAAAATCAATTATTAACTCAACAATAATAGTATCATAAGGAGAAAAAACATTGAACCATCTCTTCACAATTTTAATGGCGCAGTCTAGCGACGGAAGCGGCCCCGGGCTGATGGCGAACGTCGTTCTCTTCGGTTCCATCATACTCATTTTTTATTTTATGATCATCCGGCCTCAGCAGAAAAGGCAAAAAGAACGGCAGAAGATGGTCGAAAACATGAAAAAGGGGGATAAGGTCGTCACAACAGGCGGAATTCATGGAATCATATCAGGCATGGACGAGAAGACGGTTCTTGTGCAAATTGCAGATAACGTGAAAGTGAAGTTAGACAAAGGCTCCGTTACTATCATTAGCAGCGATCCGGAACCGATCAAGTAAACATGGCCAGCGCTCCGATACAATTCAACACGATTGATGAAGCCGTAGAAGATTTTCGCAGCGGAAAGATTCTTATTGTCGTGGACGATGAAGACAGGGAGAATGAGGGAGACTTCATTCTCGCTGCGGAAAAGGTCACGCCCGAGGCGATCAATTTTTTTATCAGCGAAGGGCGCGGCGTTGTCTGTGCTCCGATTACTGCCGGGCGCTCTATTGAGCTCAATCTGGATCTGATGGTCGATAAGAACACATCGATTCACGAAACTCCTTTTACGGTTGCCGTCGATTATCTGCACGGGACAACGACGGGAGTTTCCGCTCTCGATCGTGCTGCAACGGTACGGGCGCTGGCCGATCCGAACATTAAAGCGGAAGATTTCGGAAGGCCGGGGCATATTTTTCCTCTGCGCGCTGTGGATGGAGGAGTTCTTCGGCGTGCCGGTCACACGGAAGCAGCTATTGATCTCTGCAGACTTGCCGGCGTACAACCGGCCGCTGTCTTGTGCGAGATTCTCAATGCCGACGGCCGCATGGCGCGCGTCCCTGAACTTCTTCTTGTTGCAAAAAAATTCGGTTTAAAGCTTATCACCGTCCGCGCTCTTATCGAATACCGGATGCAGCGCGAAAAATTGGTGCAATCCGTAGTATCGACACATCTGCCGTCGAGATACGGCGATTTTCAAATCCATCTTTATAAAAGTCAAACGGATCAAAAAGAACATATCGCCCTGGTCAAAGGGGATATTCGGCCGGATGAACCGGTGCTCGTACGCGTTCACTCGGAATGTTTGACGGGCGATGTTTTCGGTTCGCTTCGATGCGACTGCAATGCTCAACTCGTTGCCGCAATGGCGCTTGTTGAAAAGGAAGGTCGCGGAATCGTTCTTTATATGCGGCAGGAAGGGCGCGGAATCGGTTTGTTGAACAAGCTGAAAGCATATAAGCTCCAGGATGAAGGCCTCGATACGGTAGAAGCGAATGAAAAACTTGGTTTCAGGGCAGACCTTCGCGATTACGGAATCGGTGCGCAGATTCTTCACGATCTCGGTGTACGGAAAATGCGCTTGATGACGAATAATCCGAAAAAAATTGTCGGGCTTACCGGATATGGTTTGGAAATTGTGGAACGGGTTCCCCTGGAAATTCGTCCGAATGATTACAACGAGCAGTATTTGATGACCAAACGGGATAAAATGGGCCACTTGATTCTCATCGACTCGAAAAAACCCGTTTCCTGACGTTTCAGGCTATAAAAAGATTTTTCTTGCGTCTTATCGGTTTTTCATCTACTTTCAAAGTGTCGTTATAAGTATGATAGCCATCGTCCTCAGGATGATGGCTATTGCTTTTGGAACTTCCCTTCAGGAAAGCGCTGAAGGGATTTTTTTGCGGAATGAGGTTTGTATGAGTGAAGTGAATAGCGGAAAAGTATATCTAACCCGCGAGCGGTTGATAGAAATGGAGCGGGAGCTCAAGGAATTAAAATCCAACGGGCGCAAGGATATGGCGCAGAAGATAGCGGAAGCGCGCGGTTATGGGGACTTAAGCGAGAATGCGGAGTACGATGCTGCAAAGGAAGCGCAGCAGCATCTTGAGCTGCGCATTGCTAAATTGGAGGAGACGCTTTCCCGTACTCAAATCATCGATACAGCCGGCCTTCTGACCGATAAAGTCTACATTTTGTCACTCGTCCGTTTGCAGGATATGCGAACAAAACAAACAATCGAATACCGTCTTGTCGATCCGGAGGAAGCAGATTTTGAAAAAAATAAAATCTCCGTTACTTCGCCCATCGGCAAAGGAGTGATGGGAAAGAAGCAGGGAGAGGTAGTAAAAATAAAAGTTCCTGCCGGAATGCTCGAATATAAGATTGTAGAAATCGGCAGATAACATGCCGCAAAATCTGGAAATGAAGGCCGTTTTTCCGGATTTACGTTCCGCGGCGGCGATTGCAAAAAATCTCGGCGCACGCAGCAAAGGCATACTTAGCCAAAAAGACATCTATTTTGATATTCCACGCGGCAGACTGAAGCTCAGAATTCTGAACAAAAGAAACTGCGAATTGATTGCATACACGAGACCCAATAGCAGCGGTGGAAGGTACTCGACGTATCGGATACTCCCCGGCCGGGATGCGGCTGCAGCCGAGCGGTTTTATGCGGGGATTTTCGATACTTGTGTCATCGTGAAAAAAAAGCGCCGTTTGTTCCTTTATAAAAATGCGCGCATCCATCTGGATACGGTCGAACAGCTTGGAAATTTCGTAGAGTTTGAAGTCGCCGTTACTCATGGAAGAAAGCAAGCCGTAAAACTTTTTCAGGAACTTGCCGGTGCGTTCGGCATCAAAGATTCGCAAACGATTGAGGGTTCGTACGGCGATATGCTTATGTAATAAAATGAGCCGGTCGTTTATTCGTCGTTGCTGAGTTCCTCAGTTCCTTAGTTATTTGGTTCCTTGGTTTATTTGTTCATGAGATGATGCATTGTTTGCAGTTCGCTGTTTGCTTTTTACATGTCGTATAAAAAGCACTTGCAGTGAGTATTCATTTTTGCTATATTGAAATATAGTCATCTGCGGGAATAGCTCAGTTGGTAGAGCGCAACCTTGCCAAGGTTGAGGTCGCGGGTCCGAGCCCCGTTTCCCGCTCCAGTTTTAGATTGTAAACGCCACTTTTCCCCCACCGCGAAACCGCAAACTCCTTATTCAAGAAAAAACGGGACGTTTACGGGACGTTTTGTGACGTAAACGTGACGTGAATTTAAGGAGATTGTATGGCAACATTATTTAAACGCAATGGTGTGTACTTCATGAATTTCGTTTATCAAGGTAAGCGAATTAAAAAAACCACTAGCACATCAGATAAGGCGCTTGCAAAAAGAATTCTTGAAATACTGCGTGGTCGTCTTGCAAGCAATCAGTTTAAGCTTGCTGATTTTGAAGAAAAGAATATTGTGCTCAGAGAGTTCTATGAACAATATTCGAAGTATTGTTCAATTAGTAAAAGATCTGGTAGTGCAGAGGTTGATTTGTATGCTCTAAAAGACTTTATCGATTATTACGGTGCGAACAACACATTAAGAAGTGTGACGGAAACGGATATGAGAGATTTCCTTGCCGAGTTGGTAAAGAATAAGTTGAAGCCGTCAACGATCAATCGTAAGCGACGAGCAATCAAGACTGCTTTCAATTGGGCGATGACAGGTGATCGCAAGTGGATTGATAAAAATGTCATTGATGCTACAAAGCCAATAGCAGAATACGAACATACTCCAAGATTCATGACTCCGGAAGAGTTGAAGGCATTGATGGGTGTAGTTCACAATGATAAGGATAAAAAACGTGGACGTGATTATGGTCGATACCTTGAATTATTATTCAACACCGGATGTAGACGTTCCGAGGCGTTGGGATTAGTATGGCGTAATATTAATTTCGATCATCGGTTTATTATGTTTGAGAAGACAAAGTCATCCAAGTTTCGGTCGACACCGATGAATCAACATCTTTTTGATATGTTGATACAGATTCGCAATGAATCGTCTGCAATTGCTCCGGATAATAGACTGTTTCCTTGGACAGATGATTACGCATCGCATCGATTCAAACGTTATGCGAAGGCGGCAAAATTGTCGAGTGAGATTCACCTTCACTGTATGCGACATACAACGGCATTTGCGCTGAGGATGGGTGGAGTCGATATTTCGGGCATTAAGGATATGCTTGGACATGCAAAGATCAGTACGACTGAAATCTACAATCGTATTACGCCTGAGTTTTTACGGCCTGCAGCGGATACACTGGATATTGAAAGAGCGCAAAACACCGACCGCATGTTAAGTAACGTGGGAATGATTAAGCCCGATCTTCCGGTTGTCGTGAAAAGAAATAGAAGAAGGAAGCTGGCAGTTTAAGATGTGGGTGTATATCCTATTTGACAACACCACATCTAATTTGTTATATTAAACTAAGCTCATTTATAAACCCAAAAAATAGAGTGGGTGGCGTGGAAAGCGAAATAGGCAATAGTCTCACCGGCGAGACTATTTTTTTGGTCATAGTGTTCAACATATCAAACAGAAAGGCGGAATGATTGTATGAATGAACAGTTAGTGGAAGTCGTACCAGAAGCTGGTGCGATTCCGGAACAAGCCAATGCATCGGTTGAGACATCGACGGCATTGGTTGTGGACCGACGTATGGTCGAGATCAAGCGTCTTGAAATCAAAGCAAACTGGATGGGTAGCATAAGCGATAAGGGTGCGTATCAGTTGGCACGCATGGCTATTGCTTACGGTCTCGACCCTTTTCTCAAGGAGTTGGTCATACTCGGTGACAACGTGTATCCTACGGTTGCGGCGTTGCAGCGCAAGGCGAACGAAGACCCCGATTACGAGGGCGAGGAAATACGGCCATGCAATGAGCAGGAACGGAAAGAATTCTATTATCCGGAAGCTCCACCTGAGCATGAATATCTCTGGATTTGCAAAGTCTATCACAAAAAACGGAAGTATGCCGCCATTGGATATGGACGGGCAAGTGGCGTTAATGTGAAGATGTCGACCATGCAGATATGGTTGCCGGAGATGGCACAGAAGCGAGCGCGAGGACGTGCATACCGCATCTTCTTTAATATCAGTATTCCCACGATCGAGGAGATGTATGAATTTGAGGATGGTTCGAGAATGGCAAAGAATCAAGCCAGTCAAATTCAATTGGCGACACCTGAGCAATTGCAAATGCTCGAAGAGAAGGTGCTGTTGAAGGACTACCTTGAAAAAGGTGTGGTTCAACGGCATGAGTGGGATGGAATCATCAGCAAGGTTCAGCAGAAAATGTTGACATATAAGAACGCTGATGCCGCGCTTGAATATTTTCTCGGTGTCGGAATGGACGGTGAAACAGGAACAATCAAGGAACGGCTGGATAGATTGCAGTCGGTCCACAGCTAACAATCACATATTCAGAGAGGAGTTACAGTATGGTACACATAGATAAGCCCCTTGACGAGATCGAGTCATGGGATCCCGGTGCAAGCGGTAGCGTTAAACCGGGTATGCACGAAGTCCAGATAGCCGAGGTAAAACTCGAAGACACGAAGAACGGGTCTGGATATCAGAAAGTCAGCATGAAGTGCAAGGTCGTTGCCGGTGAATGTATCGGTGGCAATGTATTCATTAACAAGTCCCTGCATCCGAATGCGCTTGGCTATTTCAGGGGCATGCTCGATATACTTAATTGCTATGCGACATCGCAAGATATTGACGAACAGAAGCTCAAGGGCAAGTATATGCGGGCACTGGTCGAAGAGGTTCCTAAAACCGATGGTACCGGTGGAACCGTAATCAAGACCGAGAAGTTGTTTGTATCGGAAATCAATGCTGATAAGAACTTGCCTACGGACATCTCGGAAGGTGCGAAAGCGCGTCCCGTGGCGGCCCCGCAACATTCGGTTGCAGGTGGAGGACAGGTTGCAGGCGGTGGTAACGGTAGATCCGCCGCTTCGTCAAGGCAAGCGCCTCCGCAAAAGATCGATGATTTGCCATTTTAATCAACCAGTACGTGGGGAGAGTAGCAAACTCCCCACGTCTCATTTCAGAGAGAGAGAGGATTTGTGAAAAAGAAAGAAGAGAAAGTGACGGCATCGACCAAGGTAACGGTCAGGAACGTGAAAGCGTTTGTTACTCTTTTCAATACATTCTCCATCTTCGGAAAGTCGATGATGATGAAGGAATGTGTTGAGTTGATGTTTGCCGGTGGCAAGCTCGTTGTCAAAGGAAATAATGGCGAGCTTAAAATGGCACGAGCATATACAGTCGATCATGGTCTGTTAGAGAAACCGAACCAATCCATTTTAGTTCCATACACGCGGCTGAGTCAATCGTTGAAGTTGTTGAAGGGAGATGTTGATGTGACCGTGGTTGAGGATGACGGTGGCATTCGGTTGCTGATCGAGCAGGATGACAAGGAATACAAAATCACTGGTGAGAAAGTAGAGGAACCGATTTCGTTCGTGAAAAAGCATGAGAAAACGATACGGATTAGCTCTGACATCTTCAAAGCAGGATTGCGGAAAACGCTATCGTTTACCGAACCTGTCAATACGATGCGAATCGCAATGACCGGTATAAAGATGGTATGCAAAAGCAGGGTGCTCACGTTCTGGGGGACACGAGGTACGATCGCGTGTCGATTTGATGTGGGCGTTGAATTCGATGATGAGTTCGCGGTGTTGGTGCCACCTGCGACAGCAAAGTTGCTTCTTGATATCGACACGAAGGAATTTGAATTGTCAATCGATGAAGCACAAATTCACATTGATTACGCCGATGGATTAGGAGTAATGGAGTCGGCGCTGATTACGGAACCGTATCCGAATATCGAGGCCGTCGTCGATGAAAAAGTAAAGGAAGCGACAAATCAGTTCGTAATTGCAAAGACGGTTCTTGAAGATCTATTCCACATGGCGAACATTTACGCAAACGATCTTGCACATGATGTGTTGATGATTGTAACACATGACCGCATTGAATGTCGTGGAGAAGATCTGGATTTTGGCGTGAACTGCAGACAATGGTCAGGTGGAGAGCATGCCCTTCTTTCACCTATTCTGACCAAGATCAGCGCGGTATTGATGTCAACAGCTTTAAGTGTCATAGACACTGAAAATGTTATTGTTTCCGTCCTTGATCGCGGTAATCAAAATGCTTTCGTCATTACTCCGGATGTTGAAGAGCCCAACGTAAAAGTTCTTGCACTCGTCATGCCTCAGCGTATTGATGAATTTGATGAAACCTATGAGAAGGTAATGCAGGAACAAGGAGTTGAGGCCAGTGTATAAAATATCGATTCCTATTGAGATGGGGTTCTGCACACAGGTTCAGGACCCTAAAGTTCTTGGAGTATTCGTCAAGTTATTGCTGGCTTCGACGAAGATGAGGGTCAATGGTGTATTTGTCAATGGCAAGGTTTTCACATTGGATGATATTGCCAAAGAGCTTGGTGTCTGTATTGATGAATATGCACTGCAAGCGCTCATAAAGGGTGGCATGTTGAAATGTGTCCACGGTGTTTACTTCATCGAAAATGCTCAGGACTATTTCTCCGGATCTATACGGTATTGTGAGAACACCTTTTCATCGGTCATGGCAAAGATTCGAGAAACCGTATCATCGTCAAAGCAGGTGGCCGAGATTGCAGAGAAGCTTACAGAATGTGGCGACTTCCAGATGGAAAACGATGCCACATTCAAAGATAAAATCATTGAAATGTAT
>Ga0182017_10001468_pt1 | contig 18135 bp, 15 predicted proteins | sample 712E3DmetaG_FD_120492 | JGI IMG/M metagenome (GOLD analysis project Ga0182017, IMG submission 120492) | Permafrost microbial communities from Stordalen Mire, Sweden - 712E3D metaG | ecosystem: Environmental > Terrestrial > Soil > Wetlands > Permafrost | place: Sweden: Stordalen | collected... | reverse complement strand
TATTGGATTAATTGCTGCAGGAATTGAAGCAAATATTATTGATCGGCCGGGCGGAATATTTGTTCGCTCTGCAGACCAAATATCAAACGAGGACCGCATTCTTTTCCAAACAGTTGCCCGTGCTATCATTAGCGACACACGGGGAGCTTTGGAAGATCAAATTAACAAGCGTGGCTTTGGGGAATTGTCAGTTTCGCATTTCAAACCAACCCGTACATATAGGCCTAATTCACAGCCAGATGTGATATTACCCAGACAGGACCTGATTTTTTACAATGGGATAGGAGGATTTACACCTGACGGACGGGAATACGTAATTACAACATCGAAAGACAAGGTAACACCTGCACCATGGGCAAATGTGCTGGCAAACCATGGGTTCGGGACTGTAATCTCTGAGAATGGGCTTGCCTATACCTGGGCTGAAAATTCCCATGAGTATCGTCTCACACCATGGAATAACGATCCTGTAACCGATTCGAGCGGAGAAGCCATGTATATACGTGATGAAGAGACAGGTCGCTTCTGGTCGCCAACACCTCTGACCGACAGCGAATCAAAACTGTACCTTAGCAGGCACGGATTCGGCTATAGTGTCTTCGAACACAACGAAGGGGGCATAGTTACCGAACTTTGGGTTTATGTTGCAATTGATGCTTCGATAAAGTTTTCTGTATTAAAAGTGAGGAACGAATCGGGTCGATCGTGCAAATTATCAGCGATAAGTTATGTGGAATGGGTATTGGGCGATTTACGGCATAAATCTGCCATGCATGTGAATACCAGTGTTGACTTAAACAGCAGCGTGATATATGCAACAAATCCATATAGTTCGGAATTTGCTGATCGGGTTGCTTTTCTTCAGACTGACGATACATCATGCTCTATTACCTGCGACCGTACCGAATTTTTAGGACGAAACGGCACGTTGAAAAATCCTGCTGCAATGTTACGTTCACGCCTTTCAGGAAAAAGGGGATTGGCTTTGGATCCTTGTGCAGCCATTCAGGTTCCATTTGATCTGGCTCCCGGACAGGAACGCGAAATAATATTCAGGCTTGGATCAGGTCGGGACCTTGTTGATACAAACAACCTCATACGCCGCTTTCGCGGATCAGGTCTTGCATATGCTGCGCTGGAAGCAGTCTGGCAATATTGGAGCCATACGCTTGGCGCTGTGCAGATAGAAACACCCGACCAATCTCTGAATGTCCTGGCTAATGGATGGCTTTTATACCAAACGTTATCATGCAGGATTTGGGCCCGAAGTGGATATTATCAATCGGGGGGTGCATTCGGTTTTCGCGACCAGTTACAGGATGCTATGGCCGTTATCCATGCCCAACCGCATCTCCTGAGAGAACTGATTCTGTTATTTGCAAGCCGGCAATTCCTTGAAGGAGATGTCCAACATTGGTGGCACCCACCAATCGGTAGGGGAGTGCGCACCCATTGCTCAGACGATTACCTGTGGTTACCATTAGCGACATGTCGCTATGTAATTGGCACAGGAGACATAGGGGTCCTGGATGAATCCATTCATTTTCTTGAAGGACGCCCTGTAAACCCCGAAGACGATTCGTATTACGATCTTCCAAACCGGTCGGAAGAAAAAAGTACATTATACGAACATTGTAAACGTTCTATCCTGCATGGGCTTAAATTTGGCGATCATGGGCTGCCCCTTATCGGCACCTGCGATTGGAACGACGGAATGAACATGGTTGGGAACCATGGTAAGGGAGAAAGCGTCTGGCTTGGTTTTTTCCTTTTTGATGTACTCACCCAATTTCTCAAAGTTGCACAGGCAAAAGGTGACTTTACATTTGCTGAACGCTGTAGTAATGAAGCCGAAAAGATACGTCACAATATTGAACAAAACGCCTGGGACGGCGAATGGTACCGACGTGCTTATTTCGACAATGGTTTACCACTTGGATCGTCAAGTAACGACGAATGCCAGATTGATTCCATCTCTCAAAGCTGGTCTGTGCTTTCAGGAGCGGGCGGCGCTGATCGCTCACGGACAGCTATGGAATCGGTGAATAAAAGACTTGTCCGGCGTGAGCATTCGTTGGTCCAATTACTGGATCCTCCTTTTGACAAATCAGATTTGAATCCCGGTTATATTAAGGGATACGTTCCCGGGGTCAGGGAAAATGGCGGTCAGTATACACATGCAGCTATATGGGTGGCAATGGCATTCTCAAAATTAGGAGACAGTAAAAAAGCATGGGAAATTTTTACGATGATCAACCCAATTAACCATGCCAAATCTCCTGAAGAAGTTGCAAGGTACAAAGTTGAACCTTATGTAATTGCAGCTGATGTCTATGCCCTTTCGCCCCATATTGGCCGGGGTGGATGGACATGGTATACAGGATCGGCCGGCTGGATGTACCGCCTGATTGTGGAATCGTTACTCGGGTTAAGGCTTGAAACTGATAAATTGCATATCGAACCTTGTATTCCACCCGATTGGGTTTCTTTTAAGATACATTACAGATACAGGGAAACCATATATCGGATTACAATAACTCAATTACACGAAGTCAATAGGAAACAAATAATAATAGTTGACGGGTCTGAATGTCAGGATACGTTTATCCGTCTGGTTGATGATCGTCAGGAGCATCTGGCAGAAGTAAAAATTTTCCGGGAAAATATATAAACATGGAGTGTAAGTCTTTTCCTTATGCTTTAAAGCGAAACATGTTTTCGCAGTTTAAACATTTTATATATTTCGAACCAAACGATGGTTGTTAATCCTGCCAAACTACAGATGACGATATTGATCAATGTAAGTTTCTGGAACTGGAATAAATCCAGGAAAAACGGAATATTTAAAATGAGTGCCAGAAAGAAAATTGCCCCGCCTGCAACCCATAATAAAGCTTTATTGGGTGTGGCTATAATTTTAAATATATTATCGGTCCATGACCGGTTTGTTAATATAACCGCGATGTTTGAAACAATTAAGGTGATAAATGCCATTGCCCGTACTTCTTTAGCTTCATACCCGAAGTATAAGCCTACGAAGTAAACGGTAAGGGTTATGATAAGGATACCTACCCCCTGCAGACAACTGAACAAGATTTTTTTGGCCCCAAAAAAGGGTTCATCTATTCTCTTTGGCGGCCGGTTCATTGCGTTTATCTCTTCTTTTTCGGCTTCAAATATGATAGAACATGCCGGGTCTATGATTAATTCGAGGAAAACAATGTGTACAGGCCATAAAATTAGCGGGAAATTACCCAGTAATATGGGGATTAACGATAACCCGGCAATAGGCACATGGATAGCAAACGTGTATCCAAAAGCTTTTTGGAGGTTATCAAATATTCGCCTTCCCATTTTTATGGCCCCTACAATGGATGAAAAGTTATCGTCCATGAGTACCAGCGAAGAAGCTTCCCTGGCAACGTCGGTACCCTTTTCGCCCATTGCAATTCCAATATTGGCCGATTTAAGGGCAGGGGCATCATTGATCCCATCTCCCGTCATGGCAACAATTTCCTTATTTTTCTTTAAAGCATTTACGATTTTAAGTTTTTGTTCCGGGACCACCCTGGCAAAAACATTTATTTCTTTTATCTTTTCGCATAATTCATCATCTGTCATTACCTGTAATTCCTGACCGGTAATGCATTTGTCAGGATTTTCAAGGCCTATTTCCAAGGCAATATTTTTGGCTGTTATAGGGTAATCTCCTGTAATCATAATTACCCTTATACCTGCTTTATAGCATTCGCTTACAGCTTTTTTAACATTTTTGCGGATGGGATCGGACAGTCCTATTAAACCAATAAAATCAAACGTAAAATTGTGCTGGATTTCAGGTAAACCTTTCGCATTAATTTTGGCTTTAGCTACGCCCAGCACTCTTAATCCGCTTGCGGCTAATTCTTCAACGGCCAATGACAGGTGTTTTTTGTTTTTTTCATCCAGATGACACAGATCAAAAATGGCTTCGGGAGCTCCTTTTGTGGCTATAATTTTTTCTTCTGTTCCTTTAAACGAAAAAACCCGTGACATGGCCAGCAATTCTTTGGAAAGAGGGTATTCTTTGATCATTTTCCAGTTCTTATGAATATGTTCAGTCCCTTTCAGGTATAAATCGCCCATGCTGGTGATTGCCTTTTCCATGGGATCAAAAGGATTGGTTTGACTGGAAAGAATTCCATACTCAATTATTTCATGAAATTCCGAATTAAACTCGTTGGCTTTTTCAACGGTTAGATAACCTTTTCCATTATAGAGCCTTGTCACCGTCATTTTATTTTGGGTAAGCGTGCCTGTTTTATCGGTACATAGCACTGTTGCCGAGCCAAGCGTTTCTATTGCCGATGGTTTTCGTGTTAAAACTTTCTTTTTTGATATTCGCCATGCCCCAAGGGCCATAAATACAGTAAGAATTACAGGGAATTCTTCCGGTAATACAGCCATAGCCAGTGTTATTCCGGACAAGAACCCATTGACCAGACTACCGCGGGTTAGTGTGTAAACAATAATTACTAAAATACAGAGTACAGCGGCGATTATCGTAAGTTTTTTCACCAGCGATCCCATTTCCTGTTTTAACCTGGTGGGTTCTTCTTTAACGCTCTCCAGCGCTTTGCCAATTTTTCCAATTTCGGTATTGATCCCTATGCTGGTTACCCTTGCAATACCATTGCCCTGAACAATCATAGTCCCGGAATAAACGAAAGGTAAATCGTCGCCACCAGGCTGAATGATTTTTTCAACCCCGTCCCAATCGTTTTTCCGAACGGGCACCGGTTCACCTGTAAGCAATGATTCATCGGCCAGTAAACTAACCGAATGGAGCACGGTGGCATCTGCCGGAACCCTGTCGCCTTCCTGTAAAACAATAATATCGTCAGTCACTACTTCAAAACCAGCAATGCGAGTTTCCACACCATCCCTGATTACCAAAGCCCTGGGACTTGCCATGTCTTTTAATGCATCGAGGGCTTTTTCGGTCTTCTTTTCCTGAAAGAATTCGATACCCATGATTACGAAAACAAAGCCCAGAAGCATTAGCCCTTCCCGCATATCGCCCATCACTAAATACAAAGTACCACACCCAACTAAAAGTATAAACATGGGTTCTTTGACAACCCCCAATGCAATAGAAAAAAAGTTTTTAGGTTTTGAAGACGGAAGATTGTTAAAACCTTCGGTTCGTAACTTCTCCTTTGCCTGGTTGGCGGTTAATCCTTTGTATTTTTCGGAAGTAATGTCCAAGCTAATTGTGTTTTTTAGTCGGGACGATGAATAGCGGTATAGAAGTGTGGTTTAAAACTTTTTCTGTTACGCTTCCCATGACTATTTTTTCTAACCATTTCCTGCTGTGAGAGCCCATAACAATCACATCTACGTGCAAGTCTTTTGCAACCTTTAATATAGATTCGGCAAAATCACCTTCTTTTACCAGGGTTTGAATAGCTTTATCACCAAGGTGCTGTTTTGATTTATCAAGAAAATGTTGAGATGCTTTTTTCAACCCATCAACACTGTCTAATTGCAATGGAGCCATATCCATGTAACCGGTAAACCCCATTATTGGAGAATATTCGGTTGAAGAATAATACACCGGATCTGATATTACATGCAGCAATATAACTTCAGCGCCCATAGTTTTAGCTAATGAAAACCCTGTTTCTGCGACTTTTTGTGCGGTTGGATCATAATCCAGCGCAATCAATACTTTTTTCATCTTATTTGTTTTCATAATACTGTTTTTTAATTTGAAGCTATTAACCCCAACCCCTTAAAAAGGGGCAATAACTATATGGTGCGAACTGGCCAGTTAGTTCTCTAATTGCTGTTTTTTAAATCATTTGCAAAGTGCATCATATTTTAATAATAAATTCTTATCAAATGCTATCGGTTTTAGTTGGTCGTTGGCCGCATCATATTCGTATAGCTGTTTGTTATTTGGGTTGAATGAAAAGCGGGCAGTATTTAACTGCCTATCTGAATATGTTTCGTAAACTGTAAAATCATAGGTTTTGGAATAGCTCCATGCCTTATCTTGTCTGGGATTTGGACTTCCTTCCAAACTAATTCCAAAAGACAACCCTCCATTTTTTACTACCGCTTTGTAAAGTCCTTTTGTTAGTTGTTTATAGCGTGGAGAAGTTGTCACAATCTCTGTTACTAAGTATTCACATGGCTTTAATTCTTTTTGTTCAGTTTTGTCTGGTTTCTTAATAATGGGTTTTTCAGATGGCAGTTTTCTAACTGCAGAGGCATTGTCTTCAGCCTGTTTACTTTGTTGATTATTACAAGCAAAAGCAGCCAGTATGGAAAATACAATTACTGTAATTCTAATTGTCATTCGTTTTATATATATATACTTACCTCATTTCTTGATGTGTGACCCTTTCTTTACAAGTTCATGGGCCTGAATAACCCAATTATCCCTGTCGATACGACCTGGGGAAATTTCTAATATCTCAGTAATGGTTTCCACATCTGCAGGTGTAAGCTTACTGATTTGTTCAAAGGTATATATGTCCAGCATGTTGAGCCTTTCTTCGATCCATAAGCCAATTCCTTTGATCAGGGTTAAATTGTTAGCCTGGTGTTTGTGGGCAACTCCTAACCTATCGAAGTAAATCCTTCCCTTCCTTTCCCTGATGCGCGTAAGGAGTTCAGACTTTTTGCCTGCGATTCGAACAAGTTCCTGGGCCTGAAGTATCCATTCATCTCTTTCAATTCTACCGGGAAAGTATTCAATTGCTTCAGTAACCGTATGAACATCCTCTTCGGTAAAATTACTGATCTGACGAAACGTATAGATATCCAGCACATTGAGTTTTTCCTGAATCCATCCACCAATGCCGCTAATGATGGTTAGGTCATCGGCTTCTTCTTTTTTGGCAATCCCTATTCTATTATAGTAAATGTTCGTCTTTCTTTCACTGATCCGTTTAAACAGCGCCGTCCTTTTATCTTTGCTATGAACAAGTTCTTTGGCTTGTGCAACCCATTCGTCCCTTTCAATCCTGCCTGAAAAGTATTCAATAGCATCATTAATTGTATCAATATCCTTAGCGGTGAATTTACTAATCTGTCTAAAAGTATAAATATCTAATGCATGCAACCTTTCCTCAATAAAAGGGCCAATGCCACTGATCATTTTCAGGTCATCCTTTTCTGCCTCTGTGGCTGTTCCAAAACTTTTGTAATCCAGTAAGTGCTTGCGTTGTGCAATAAGAACCAAAGCTTCATCTTTTTCATACAGCATTTGTTCTGTTCTTGTGTTTTTTAATGTCATATCATCTGTTTCATGAACTGCCTCTGCATGAAGCGCTTTAAGAGCATTAACTTCCATCACAAGATGTTCTATTTCATTGTTTTTTTCACGAAGGTTTTTTTGCAGGTTACTTTTATCCGCATTAAGGTTAACGATATGCTTATTCAATTCATCCTTTTCGGATTCAATAACTTTAATCCTCTTTACATAAACCGACTTATAATAAAGCCATGCAGTTATATACCCAATGATTCCAGCAACCAGTAATAAAGAGAGTATTTCAATGGTTGCCCCAAATTTTGTTTGTGCTAAAAGAATTATTAAAGTGCTCATGATTTTATTTTTTTATAGTTATTACTGTTCTCCTGTTATTTGCCCTTCCTGCCTTTGTATTATTATCACCTACAGGCTCTTTCTCGCCCTTGGATTCTATGATGATTTTATTTGCAAGCATGCCCTTGCTTTCAAAATAATGCTGCATACTTTGGGCCCGACGATAACCCAGGGCCTGATTATACTCATCGGATCCAATGGCATCGGTGTGGCCTATGATACTGAGCCTGGCTTGTGAGTTGTGATCCAGATATGCATTTGATTCATCAAAGTACTTCCCTGTCTTTGCATCAGAATTGAATTCAGATTTGTCAAATGCAAAGTAGATTATCAGGTCTTTAGGGATTATTGCTTGTTCCCGAACTAAAGGTTTACGTAAGGTGTCACCAGCGATGACATCTTTATGGTTGACCGTACCAATTTGCATTGCTATCGGTTCATAACACAATCCTCTTATCTTGCATACGTAGATATAAGTTGATATTGCTGACCATGTAGTAAATGCAAGAAATCCAATTATTAAAATTCTCATTGTTTTATATTATTAAGGTTATTAAGACTGTAGGCTTTTAGGCTGCATACTTTTAGGTTTGCCGCAATGTTCTAATCAAGACTTCCTGTATTTTCGCTTTGCGTGTTTCTTCCTACATCCTAATAGTCTATAGCCTATCTACCTTTTTCGTTTACCTGATGCTATGAAAATCATTCAGATTAAAACCATCTGGGTTATCGTTAGTGATCTTGCGGTAATTATAGTAATAGAGGTTACCTTCAACATCAAAAATCATCTCAAAGCATTTTCCTGCCCCTGTGTTCTGAGTTGGGCCAACATGAAAATTAAACAATGTATTTATCGGGTTTGTAGAGAGTTCCGTTTCAATCTCCGAAGTAGAAAGCAGTTTAACATAGTATGCATAAACAGTTTTAATTTTCTCAGGCGTATTAGCATCTAAGGCCATCATCTCTTTGTTCAATAGCAATACCTTTCCTTTAAAACCTGCTGAGTTGTTGTAGTATTGCAACCCTTCCAGTGAAATTTGGAAACGTTTTTTTTCAAGATTTTTAGCATGTTTCTGCATGAATTTAATAATTGAAGGTATGGCATATCCATAATCAATATTAGTGTCGTCGGAATATGAAAGCGGAATGCTGCATAATTCGGGCATGTTGGTCATGTTACTTGCCGCAGCATCTCCCAGCACAAGGCTTATGTAATTATAGCTTACGCCACCGGGATCTTTATCGAAAACCCCTTTCATAAGCACTAAAAAAGAATACTTCGGATCAAACCGTCGCTTTTCAAACTCCTGCTGGTCAATAAACTCAAATTCAGTAGATTTCCAATATTTCTGAACGGCATCTTTTATTAGCACATTGTAAGAAATGCTGCCATTTTCAAGCACAACACAAGTTTTCGAGTTTATAAACATCCCTATTTGCTGTTGTGATGCCAATGGAGGATTTGCCAAAGCCCCCAAACCAAAAAAACCTAAAGCAAAAATGAAAATATATTTTTTCAATATCGTACCCGCCATAAATCCTGTTATAGCATGGGTTAAAATCGTTTTTCTCATGGCGTTATTTTTTAATTAATTGGCGCAATTATGTGATAATACAAAGGTGAGAATCTTTATAACGAGAGGTATTACATAACTTTGGGAAAAAGTTACATCATTCACACATTTTCTGAAACGCCATAGGGAGGTTGATTCTTTTGAGAAATTGATTTTCAGTACTAATTATAAAGTTAAGAGAGGTAATTATTTATTACTTCCATAAAGAGATCCCTATTAATAGGTTTTGAAATATAGTTATCGCAACCTGCTTCAAGGGCATTTTTCCTCTCATAACTAAGCGCATAAGCTGTTTGGGCAATAACCGGCAAGGTTGGCCTCATTTTTTTAATAATTCGTGTGGCCTCATAACCATCCATTAAGGGCATTTTAACATCCATTAATACCAATGAAATATCGGGGTGGTTTTTTACCTGTTCAACTGCTTCCTTGCCATTCCAAGCGTGAAGTATGTTAACATTTGTAACGGAAAGCAATGCTTCAATATAAGCATGATTGTTTGCTTCATCTTCAACTATCAGGATCGTTTTTTCATTCCAATGCATGAATTTATCGGGTTTGGTTGTTAATTCAGTGCTAACCGTACTATCAATTTTTTCTATGAACGGTACCGTAAACATAAAAGTTGAACCTACACCAAGTTCTGAATCAACTGTAATAGCGCCACCCAGTTTTTCAACCAATGCTTTTGAGATCGATAGACCCAAGCCATTGCCACCATATATTCGGTTATCTGTTGCGTCTACCTGCCTGAAACGTTGAAAAACAAGTGCATGGTTTTCCTGCGAAATACCAATGCCGGTGTCTTTAACGTAAAACACTATGAAATTCCCTTTTATTTTATAACCAAACTCAATGTTACCTTCTTTCGTGAATTTTATTGCGTTGTTCAGTAAGTTGCAGAGTACCTGCTTAACCCTGTTTCCATCTGTTTTAACCTGAATAACGTTATTGGGACGATCGCATAAACAATTCAAACTTAATTTTTTAAGCTCAACTAATTTTTTATAGGTTACCCATAATTCATTCAATAAATTGTTGATATTAATCAATTCTGACTCAATGGTTATTTGACCTGTTTCAATTTTAGAAATATCTATGATGTCACTTATAATAGTCATGAGCTGCAGGCTGCTTGCATTAATAATTTGAACAAAATTCTCAATTTTTTCGTTAGATAACCCAGGATGTAAAAGAAACGCCGAAAATCCCATGATTGCGGTCAAGGGAGTGCGTATTTCGTGGCTCATATTAGCCAGGAATGAAGATTTAAGCTTGTCTGACTCTTCAGCCTTAGCTTTTGTGATAATTAGTTCATCGTTAATATGTTGGATACGATTTAAGCTTTCTGTTAGTTCTTCATTAAGGGCTGCATATTCTTTATTAAGATTGAGGTAATCAGTGTTTTGCTTTACTAAGGTTTGTTCACTTTCTTTTAAGGCAAATTCTGCCTGTTTACGATTGGTAATGTCTTTGGCAAAACCAAGAAATCGTGTTTCAGAAAGCATTACTGCGTTAATAGTTAAGCAGCGCATTGAACCATCTATATGTTTATGCCATAGATCAGATGTAGCAATGCCTGTTTCCATTAATTTTTTAAAGTAATCCTGTCCATCTTTTAAAGATTCATCGGCAAGTAAATCACGGATGGACATTTTTTCAATTTCTTCTTTAGAATAGCCGGTAATAAGGCATGCGGATTTATTAACTTCAATATACCGGCCGGTATTATCTATTATAAATACACCATCCGGGGCACACTCAATATAAGTACGGAACTTTTCTTCGCTCTCGAGAAGCGTTTTTTCCGCCTGCTTACGCTTAATCTCAAGCTCATATTCATGCATGGCCCTTGTAATCGCGGGAACCAAACGCTCAAGTTTGTTTTTGAGCATGTAATCCGTGGCCCCGTTTAACATCGCGTTAATAGCAACATCTTCTCCCATTGTTCCTGAAACGAATATGAATGGCATTTGGAAATATTTTTCCCTTGCAAACTTTAATGCTTCGTTGCCATTGTAACCGGGCAGGCTGTAATCTGATAATATGATGTCGATATTTTCAGTTTCCAGGGTATTTATGAAATCTTTTTCGTTGTCGGCCACAAAATAATCATGTCCGATACCTCCTCTTTCAATCAAAGAGTGAATTAGTTCGGAATCGCTTGAACAATCTTCAAGATGCAGTATTTTTATTTTATTATTCATAGTTGCAAGCATTATAGGCAACGAATTTAAGCGAGGTAATTATTTATTACTTCCATAAAGAGATCCTTATTAATAGGTTTTGAAATATAGTTATCGCAACCTACTTCAAGGGCATTTTTCCTGTCATGACTGAGGGCATAAGCTGTTTGGGCAATAACCGGCAATTTTGGCTTGATTTGTTTAATAAGCCGCGTGGCTTCATAACCATCCATTATTGGCATTTTAATATCCATTAATACCAATGAAATATCGGAGTGGTTTTTTACTTGTTCAAGCGCTTGTCTTCCATCCCAGGCGTGAAGTATCTTAATATTTGTAACTGAAAGCAATTCTTCAAGATAAGCATAATTGTTTGCTTCGTCTTCAACTACAAGTATCGTTTTTTCGTTCCAGTTATGCTTATCAGATACAGTGGTTATTAAAGGATTAACGGTATTTACAATTCCATTTTTGTAAGGAATGGTAAAAACAAAAATTGAACCTGCCCCAAGTTCTGAATTCATCGTAATGGCGCCGCCCAGCTTTTCAACCAAAGCTTTTGAGATTGATAACCCCAGGCCATTACCCTCATATATAAGACCGTTTGTTGTTGTTACTTGCCTGAAGCGTTGAAAAACAAGTTCATGGTTTTCCGGCGCAATACCAATGCCGGTGTCTTTAACATAAAACTCTATGAAATCCCCTTTTATTTTATAACCAAATTCGATTTTACCTTCTGTAGTAAATTTTATGGCATTGTTCAGTAAGTTGCAAATTACCTGCTTAATCCTGTTCCCATCTGTGTAGGTTTGAATTAGGTCATTGGGACGGTCACATGAATAATACAAACTTAATTTTTTAAGCTCAACTATTTTTTTATATGTTACCAATAATTCATTCAGTAAATTGTTGATATTAACCAATTCTGAATCAATAGTAATTTGCCCTGTTTCAATTTTAGAAATATCTATGATGTCGCTTATAACAGACAAGAGCTGCAGGCTGCTTGCATTAATAATTTGAACATAATCCTCAAGTTTTTCCTGAGATAAACCGGGTTGTAAAAGAAACGCCGAAAATCCCACTATCGCGTTCACAGGAGTGCGTATTTCGTGGCTCATATTAGCCAGGAATGCTGATTTAAGCTTATCTGCCCCTTCAGCTCTAACTTGTGCAACAATTAGTTCTTCATTTTTCTCTTTGAGAATTATCTCCGCCTTCTTACGCTCGGTGATGTCCCTTATATTGCATTGGATTACCTTATGACAATCTACTGGATACACATTGCTGACAAACTCAACATTGATTTTTCGCCCGTCAGCCGTTTCAAGCGGCAAATTTTCATAACGGACATATTCCTGCTGCTGTAATTCTAAAAATTTATCCTGATTAGCAATTAAATCTTTAAAGTATCCTATTTCCCAGATTGTTTTTTCAATGAATTGTTCTTTTGAGTAGCCCAACATCTCAATCAAAAATGGGTTCACATCTTTAATCATCCCGGTTTCTGCATCGAGTATAAGAATTCCGTCTTTCGCTGTTTCAAAAAGGCGGCGATAGCGGGTTTCTGAAACTATCAGCGCCTCCTCTGTCAGCTTTCGTTTAACCACAAGCTCATGTTCGTGCAGCGCCCTTTTAATCGCGGGGAGCAACCGCTCAAGCTTGTTTTTGAGCACGTAATCCGTTGCCCCGTTTAACATCGCGTTAATAGCGGCATTTTCTCCTATTGTCCCTGAAACGAATATGAATGGTATGTGGGAATATTTTTCCCTTGCAACCTTTATTGCTTCGTTGCCATTGCAACCGGGCAGGCTGTAATCCGATAATATGATGTCTATATTTTCAGTTTCCAGGATATTTATGAAATCTTTTTCATTGTCGGCCAAAAAATAATCATGCCCGATTCCTCCACTTTCAATCAAAGAGTGTATTAGTTCGGAATCTTTTAAAGAATCTTCAAGGTGCAGTATTTTTATTTTACTATTCATACTTGAAAGTATTATACACGCTCAGGCGGCACTTGATTAATAACAGCCCAATATTGTCCTAAAACTTTAATTGCATCAATAAATTGATTAATATCAACAGGTTTAACCACGTAAGAATTAACGCCAAGGTTGTAACTCTCAAACAGGTCTTTTTCTTCAGCGGATGATGTTAACATGATTACCGGAATAAACTTTAAATTAGGATCGGAGCGGATGTGTTTAAGTACTTCTTTCCCATTCATCTTAGGCATTTTCATATCTAATAAAATAACAGCGGGATTGCCATTTTCATAAGCAGCAAATTTACCGCGTTTATACAGATAGTCTAAAGCCTCTTCTCCGTCTTCTGCAACAATAACTTTGTTAGCAAGATTTTTTTCAGCCAGGGCAGCGATTGTTAGCTCAACATCCTTAGGACTGTCGTCTACAATAAGTATTCTTTTTACTTCTGCATTCATAATTTATTTTTTATTAATGGTTGAAAAGCATGCATTAAATTTGTTTAACCCTAATCTTTTAAAAAGGCATCGCTTGTTGCGCCGCAATTCGATGCCTTTGCAAAGGGCGCCCGTTCCGACGCAGAAAAGGCTTTCGTCCTTTCAACAAATTGTTCGTGCGTCGAGAAATGACTTGCGTCATTCTTAACCCCGGCTTAAAAGCCGGGGTTATTCATAATTTAGCCCTTTCAGGGCTGTAAGATGCAACAAACAAAGAACTTAATACTATTAACCTGATGGTTATGCCTTAAAAAGGTACTATATCAGTGCATTGTGTACTTCTCTGTTTCCTCACCTTTTTAAGGAGGGGGGGGTGTATAAAAAAATTGTTAAGTAAATGACATTTTAATATTTATTAATTACCCGGTACACTAAAGTAAAATGTGGCGCCTTTGCCGGTTTCACTTTCTGCCCAGCATTTTCCGCCATGCCGCGTTATGATCCTGTTAACATTAGCAAGCCCAATCCCGATACCTTCAAAATCCCGGGCTTTATGCAGCCGCTGGAAAACGCCGAATAGTTTATCTGCATACTTCATATCAAATCCAACACCGTTATCTTTGATATAAAATATTGTTTTATCATTCTCTATGTTGCCTCCAATATCAATCATTGCTTTTTCTTCATTCCGGGAATATTTCAAAGCGTTAGAGATAAGATTGGCCCAAACCTGGTTGATTAAACCTTCGTCACCCATTGCATCCGGAAGTTCAGATATATTTATTTTAACATTTCTGCCAGCTAATTCATCGCTGAAAGTTTTAATTACCCTGGTTACCATGTTTTTTGAATTGATTTTTGTCCGTTGCAGTTCGGTCCTGCTTAATCTTGAAAATGCCAGTAATGCATCTATAAGGTTCCCCATTTCATGGGTTGACCCTGAAATGGTATTCAAATATCTTAAACCTTCCTCATCGAGTTGAGATGAATGATTTTTAATCAGTAAATCGACAAAACCACCGATATGTCTTAGGGGCGCCCGTAGATCGTGAGAAACAGAATAGCTGAATGCTTCGAGTTCTTTATTTGCAGCTTCCTGTTTTTCTTTTTCTTCGGTTTGAAAGACAATTTCTTTGTCAGCAATGATTAACTCTGCTGCACGTTTTTCTTTCTCTTCATTTTGAAAAACAAGTTCATTGTTGGCAATGATTAACTCTGCTGCACGTTTTTCTTTCTCTTCATTTTGAAAAACAAGTTCATTGTTGGCAATGATTAACTCTGCTGCACGTTTTTCTTTCTCTTCGTTCTGAAAGAGAAGCTCTTTGTTGGCAATGATCAATTCGGCTGCCCGCTTTTCTTTCTCCTTGTTTTGAAAAGCAAGTTCTTTATTAGCAATGACTAACTCATCCGATTTTTTGTTCTTACCCATATCCTGTTCCAACAAAGTTGTTTTATTAATAATAACTGAAATAAGAGCTTAATTCGGCATTATCCATCTTTTCCAATGCTATTTGCCAATTTATAACTATTTAGGTTATTTAGACTGTCCTGCCAGCTGTTTAGACCTACCTACCGTAGGCAGGCCTATCTACCTAAGTAATTGCGCCAATCTAAATGTCTGAGATGAAGGTCAAAGGGGGATTTTATAACTTTGATAAATGAGGGGGTATGGAAATTATAAATTACAGAACTAAGGTACAAACTTTTTTTTAAGAACCATTACATAACTTTGGGCAAAAGTTACATAATTCACACATTCAGTAAATTCAATTTGCTTTTGGTTAGTTATATATAATTAAAAATTAGTGATGACGCCCACCGCGGTCATGACGCTCACTGTGGCCACGTTGCTCACTATGCCCTTCATGTCCCCGAACAGGAATAAAGGCAACACACGAGGTCAGAAGGATCATCCATGATAACATAAAGATAACAAGTATAGATTTTAATAATTGGCCTGCCCTTACCTTTTTTGGTGTTTCTTCATTATTGCTTTTATCAGCCATAAGAAGAATTTTTGACGTTTTCATTTTTTGAATTTTAATTGTGAATAAATTTTTATGATATAAAGGTAAGTCCATTAATTTCGGGAAGTGTTACATAACTTTAACAATAAGTTACATCATTCACATATTTTCTGCAACGCCATTGGGTGGTTGATTTTTTATTGTTTAAAATTCAAAGTAATGGATTATCTGTTGACATAATTTTCAATTACTTTCCGGATTGTTGTTCCTGGTCTGCTGAAGTTGCTTGAAATGTGAAGGCGTGAGGCCTGTTATGCTTTTAAACTGTCTGGATAATTGTGCTACGTTGCTGTAATGCATTTTAAGTGCAATTTCGGCAAGGTTGAGATCGTTGTGCACGATTAATTCTTTTACCCGTTCAATTTTAAGTTTGATGATGTCTTTTTCAATGGTAATGCCTTCTATTTCTGCAAACAGCGTGTTAAGGGAAATGAAGCTATCGTTTACACTCAGACTGATGTAATCCGAATAGCCTGTTTTCAAATCTTCGTCCGAATGATGCTCCAAATCAACAATGGCCCTTTTTAATTTCTCAATAAGGGCATTTTTCCGGTCGTCTAACAATTCAAGACCGGATTGTTGCAATGCAATATATAGCTTAGTATGTTGTCCTGACGTTATTTTTTTATTAATAGTCACTTCACCTAACTCCACTGTAACATAATGAACACCTATTTTGTCCAGTTCGGTTTTTACGATCGTTTTGCAACGGTTACACACCATATTTTTAATATAGAGCTTCATAATTAAAGTTTTTTTAAATCTTTAAAAGTTAATTTAAGTCGTAAGTATTTAGTCGTAAGAAAACGACATATATAAACGCTGTGAAGTAAGCTGCATAACTCTGATAATTCTAATCTTACTTACGACTTACGATTTTCATTACAGCTTTAAAATTATCTCATGTAGCTCATTGCCGGTTTTCCCAAGTTTTTGCTGAAGCTTTTCCAGCATTTCTTCCTTCCTGCCATCGTTACACCGTAAATCTTCTTCTGTTACGCTGGTGTATTGTTGTTTAAACTTAGCTTTAAGTTCTTTACAGTTTTCTTTAATATTAAGCGTGTACATGTCTGTAGTTTTAAAGTTTATATTATTGCGTTATTGATTTGTTATAGAAAAGCCTTATCAATAAGGTAAAGATTGCTATTGCCGGCAGTATATGAATGATTCCACTTACATGAAACCCAAAAAATCCTATTGCCCAAGCTATAATCAACATTAAACCGCCCGTCAAAAGTATTTTCGACATGGTTTTGTAATTATTTAAACAATCTCAGGTAAAGGTAGGGTGTTATTTCGGCAAATTTGTTACACAATTCCTTAACAGATTTATATGATTCACACATTTTATGATTTGCGGCGGCTGGTATTCCGAAGTTGTCTAAAAAAAGAAAGTGTTAAGCCTGTTACCTTTTTAAACTGGTTAGATAAATGGGCCACACTGCTGTATTGCAGTTTATAAGCAATATCACTAAGGCTGAGTTCATCGTACACGAGCAATTCTTTAACGCGTTCAATTTTTTGTGCAATGATATATTTTTCAATAGTAATACCCTGCAATCTTGAGAAAAGATTGCTAAGGTAGTTGTAATCGTGATTGACTTTCTTACTGATGTAATCGGAATAGTTCGGTTTCGGGAGGTTGTCCGAAAGATAAATCAATTGGTAAATGGCAGCTTTAATCTTTTCAACAAGGAGGCTTTTCTTATCATTTATTAATTCGAGCCCGGCACTTTTCAGGGCAATATCAATCAATAACAATTTCTCCCTTGATAAATTCTCTTTTAGTTCTACTTCACCCAGTTCCACGGTTTTGTAGTGAAGTCCTAGCTTATTCAGTTCATTCACTACCATCGCTTTACAACGACTGCTTTCCATATTTCTAATATGTAGCATCATAATTAAAAATTTTGTGATTTGTTGATTTTTTGATGTGTTTCAAATCATTAAATCTCTAAATCATCTTTCTTATAGCGCTGCAATAATATTAACCAGTTCTTCTTTTGTTTTTCCAAGCTTATAGCCCAGCATTTCTATCATTTCTTTTTCCTTACCATCGCTAAAACGCAAATCTTTGTCGGTAATGATTGCATATTTTTGTTTGAGTTTTTCTTTTTTCTCGTTCCAGTATCCTATTACATTAGTATTCATGATGATGAATTTTAGGGTGAGGCGAAATTTCGGTAGTATAAATGTAGTTGATATATAATTAGCCCCAAAATTTAGACAACAAGTATCATTAGAAAAATTAATAAACTTGTTGTTATGAAAAAAAGAAAAAATTACACATCAGGATTTAAAACGAAAGTGGTTCTTGAAGCGCTCC
>Ga0182017_10001467_pt1 | contig 18136 bp, 16 predicted proteins | sample 712E3DmetaG_FD_120492 | JGI IMG/M metagenome (GOLD analysis project Ga0182017, IMG submission 120492) | Permafrost microbial communities from Stordalen Mire, Sweden - 712E3D metaG | ecosystem: Environmental > Terrestrial > Soil > Wetlands > Permafrost | place: Sweden: Stordalen | collected... | reverse complement strand
TCAGGCGGATCGCTCATCAGGCGCTTGCTGCCCACGTTGGAGGTCATGATGATAACCGTGTTGCGGAAATCGACCGTGCGACCCTGACCGTCGGTCAGTCGGCCATCGTCGAGCAGTTGCAGGAAGACGTTGAAGACGTCGCCATGCGCTTTTTCGATTTCGTCGAAGAGCACCACCGAATAGGGACGCCGGCGCACCGCCTCGGTGAGCTGGCCGCCTTCTTCGTAGCCGACATAGCCGGGAGGCGCCCCCAGTAGGCGCGAGACGCTGTGTTTTTCCATGTACTCGGACATGTCGATGCGCACGACATGGGTTTCGTCATCGAAGAGGAAGGCGGCCAGGGCGCGCGCCAACTCGGTTTTTCCCACGCCGGTGGGCCCCAGGAAGATGAACGAGCCGATGGGACGGTTGGGATCCTGTAAGCCGGCGCGCGCACGGCGAACCGCGTTGGCGATGGCCTCGACCGCGCGATCTTGGCCCACCACGCGCTCGTGCAGGCGTGCTTCCATGTTGGTCAGCTTGGCCTGCTCGCCCTCCAGCATTCTTTCCACGGGAATGCCGGTCCACTTGGACACCACCGCGGCGATGTCGTCCTCGGTGACTTCCTCGCGCAGGAACGAGCCGTTTTTCTGCGTTTCCGTCAGTTCTTCGTTCTTGGCCCGAAGCTTCTTTTCCAGCTCGGGCAAACGGCCGAAGCGAATCTCGGCGGCACGTCCCAGATCGCCTTGCCGCTGCAGAAGCTGCGCCTGCGTCTTGGCCTCCTCGATCTCGCTTTTGAGCTTTTGCAGTTCGACGATGACCTGCTTTTCGCGCTGCCAGGTCAGCTTCATGCTGTCCACCCGCTCGCGCAGTTCCGCAATTTCGGACTCCACCTCGGCCAGGCGGTCGATGGAGGTCTGGTCGTTCTCCTTCGCCAGCGCCGATTGCTCCATCAGGAGGCTGGTCAGGCTGCGCTCCAACTGGTCGATGGGCTCGGGCAGCGATTCCAACTCCATCTTCAAGCGGCTGGCCGCTTCGTCGACCAGATCGATGGCCTTGTCGGGCAGCTGCCGCCCAGAAATGTAGCGGTTCGACAGCCGCGCCGCCGCCACCAAGGCGCTGTCGCGAATGCGAATGCCGTGGTGGACCTCGTAGCGCTCTTTCAAGCCGCGCAAGATCGCCACCGTGTCGTGCACCGACGGCTCGCCCACAAACACAGGCTGGAAGCGGCGCTCCAGCGCCTTGTCCTTCTCGATGTGTTTGCGATACTCGTCGAGCGTGGTGGCGCCGATGCAGCGCAGATCGCCGCGCGCCAGAGCCGGCTTGAGCATGTTGGCCGCGTCGACCGCACCCTCGGCCGCGCCTGCGCCGACCAGAGTGTGCAGCTCGTCGATGAAGAGGATCACCTGGCCCTCGGCCGCCGTGATCTCCTTGAGCACGGCCTTGAGCCGGTCCTCGAACTCGCCACGGAATTTGGTGCCCGCCACCAGCGAGCCCAGATCGAGCGCCAGGATGCGCTTGTGCTTGAGCGATTCCGGGACGTCGCCCGACGCAATCCGCTGCGCGATGCCTTCCACGATGGCGGTCTTGCCCACGCCGGGCTCGCCGATGATGACCGGGTTGTTCTTGGTGCGGCGGGAGAGCACCTGCATGGCCCGGCGAACTTCCTCGTCGCGGCCGATGACTGGGTCCAGCTTGCCCTGGCGGGCTAGCTCGGTGAGATCGCGCGTGTATTTGGCCAACGATTGGTAGCGCTGTTCGGCGTCCGGGTCGGTGACCCGTTGACTGCCGCGCACGTCGGCCAGGGCCTTCAAAACCGTGTCGCGGTCCACGCCCGCCTCGCGCAGCACGCGCGAAGCGGCGCCCAGATCCTTGGACAGAAGCGCCAGCAGCAAATGTTCGCTGGAAACGTACTCATCTTTGAATTCGGCGGACTGGCGAGCCGCCTCGTCGAGCAGATCCTTCATGCGACGGCCCACATAGGCCTCGGCCGTGGCGCCGCGAACTTGCGTTTGCGCCGCGAGCGCCTCGTCCACCTTGCCCACCAGCCCCTCGGGATCCGCGCCCACCTTGCGCAGGACAGCCAGAGCCACGCCTTCGTCTTGGGTCAGAAGCGCCCGCAGCACATGCTCGGGGGTGACCTCCTGGTGGGCGTGCTTCTCGGCCTCCGCCTGCGCGGCCGCGAGCGCCTCCTGCGCCTTGATGGTGAATTTGTCGAGCCGCATGGTTGGTTCCCTAGCTCCAGAATAGACACGCCGCTCGGCGGGACAAGCTCACGCCCCTGGCAGACCTGTGCCCGAGAGCTGAATGAAGCCAGGATTCCCGCTGGCGGCAGTGACGTTGAGGATCGCATTCTCCGACCCAGGCGCGGTCGGATGCAGAGACACAACTACGCTGCAGCTTGCGCCTGCATCAAGCGAAGTGCCGGTGCAGGTATCGCTGCCCTTCACGAACTGCGGGTCGCTGATCATCACGGTGAGCGGGCCCGTGGCAGTGGCTCCGGTGTCCTTCACGGTGAAGGTCTGGGGTGTGCCGGTGCTGCCAATCGCGACTGCACCCAGGTTGGCCGTGCCGGTGACAGTGAGGGTGGCGGGGCTTATCGATACGCAGGTCAGGGTCGCTGAGACCGCAGTCGCAGCTCCGCTGAGGTCCGCGACGTTCAAGGTCGCGCTCTTGGTCCCGACGCTCGTCGGGGTGCACACAACCTGCACAGTACAATCCGTGGCCTCGGCGAGGGGCGCAAGGCAACCCGAAACTGTGATCGCGAACTGGTCGGCGTTGGCGCCAGTCAAGGTCGCCGAGATTTGGCCCGTCGCCGTGCCACCGGCGTTCGCAACTCCGAAGACGATGGCTGGGCTTTGTATCCCGCTCTGAGTCTGGAAAGAGCCCTTGGGCGGGATGATCGCCAGCTTGGCCGGGTCAAGAACCGTGGCCGTAACCGCAGCCGTCTTGGTCAGCCCAGCGGCGCTGCACACCACCGCGTCGGTCTTTGAACCTGCCGTGGTCGCTTTGAAAGTGAAGCCGACCGTGCAAGAAGCGCCAGCAGCCAGCACGGCCGGGCAGACCTTGGCGGGGTCAGGCGTCAGATCCAAACCACTCACGGTGCAGACGAGGTCAGTGACAGAGACCGTGGCCGTGACGGTGACCGATCCAGTGACTGGGGTGTTCGTCGTCAGCCTGTCACCGAAATTGACACCGGTCGTGGAGAAACTGCCCTGGGGCACGCCCGTGCCGCTCAGGCTGACAGCCAGCGCGCTGGAGATCGACAATATCCCACTAGCGTTTCCTACCGCGGCCGGCGCGAAGACCACCAAGATTGGGCAACTACCAGCTGGCGGCACAGAGGCGCAGGTATCGGTGAGGCTGAACGACATCGGACCGGTTATGGTCGGCATGATGGCGACCTGCTTGGACCCTGAGTTGGTCACGGTGACGGCCTGTGCGGCGCTGGTCGTGCCGACATTGACGCTCCCAAAGGTCAGAGAAACTTTGTCAATCGTCAGCGTGCCCCACGGAGGTCCAGCGTCCGGGGTGCCCATGTTCCCGCCACTGGCACCGGCTGTGCCTCCAGTGGGCTTGGTCGTGATGCCACCAACGACAGCGATGCCCCCGGCCCCGCCGGTTCCGGCTGTGCCCCCGGCCCCGCCGGTACCGGCCGGGCTGGGAACTCCACTCGTTCCGGCTGTGCCCGGAATTCCGCCGGTTCCGGCTGAGCCCCCGGCCCCGCCGGTACCGGCCGGGCTGGGAGCTCCACCCGTTGCGGCTGTGTCCGGAACTCCGCCGGTTCCGCCTGAGCCCCCGGCCCCGCCGGTTCCAGCTGTGCCGGCGTCGGCTCCTGTGGGGGCGGGCGCATCGGCGGGACTGGCAGCGTTGCCGTCGCTGCCAGATAGGCCAGCTTCGGCAACGGAGGGATTTTCGACGGCTCCATCATGGGAGGGCGGCGTCGACGGCGGCATTCCGCTGTCGTTGGAGGAACACGCCGTGGCCAGCGCAGCGATCAGGCAAATGCCAGGGACATCAAGGCGTGTTGACAGGAAGGAGAACGCTTTCATGGCCAGTACCCCGCTGCGGTGATGAAGCCCGTCATCCCGTGGCACCGCACCTAGCGCTCTGCCCTCGACTGAGCAGGCAGGATCATACGCACCACGGCACGATCGACCAGTAGAGACACCGAATCGATGCTAGCACGCCAAGGCAATCTTGTGGTCTGGCCCTATGGGCACGCTGTCCGGTTGCAGATGCACAGTTTCTGTATCTCGGCCTGGACATCACAATTGGTTCCGCGTGTGGTCCACCAGGTCGAGAAAGCGGCATCGCCGCTCGTCACGACATTTCCACTGCTGCCATTGCTGTATGTGGCGCCCCAGGAATCCCGAGGCGTACCGTCGGGAAGGAGAGTGCATTCAATACTAATACCTCACCGTCGCGGTGAAACCTGTCGTGGCCCCCGCCATGGGCGCCGCGCTTACGGGTTTTCCTTCAAAATAGAACAGCACGCCGGTGGTCACGGCGCCGGCAGCGGCCAGGCCCCATAGGACGTTGGCCGTGATCTGGCGCGAACTCACTGAATCGATTCCGCTCTGGCTGCAGCCAGAGGTTTTTCCGCTGGTGTCGCCGCATGACTTGTCCAAACTGTCGAATCTGGACTGCATGGCCAGGCCGGCGGTGATGGCACCCGCTGCCAACAGCGCCGTCGAGCCAGCGGCGACCCAGGTCCACTTCCGCCCCAGCCACCAACCCTCTTGGGCAGCGCTTGGCGCAGGGCTGGCCCCCAGGTCGATTTTCGCGGGGGCTGGCTCCGGGCTGGCCGTCAGGTCGAGTTTCGGGGGCGCTGGCGGCTGGGCCGCCTCGGGCTGCGGGACTGGCTCGGCGGCCACGGGAATCGCCGGAGGCTCGAACCGCAGGGTGACCGTGCCCACCGAACCGGCTATCACGTCGATATTTTCGAGCACTGGGGTCGCTTTGGGATGGCTGGCCACGATCAGGTGGCGGCCGGGCGTAGCCCAGACGAGGTCAGGCAGCGGTGTCAGGCCTACGCTCTTTCCGTCGATGTTCACCTCCGCGCCCGCGGTCTGGCAATCGATGCGGATCCGTCCCAGCTTATCCTGCAACTTGGCCACAGCCTTGCGCGCAGCCGCGATCGTTTCGGGCGATGCATCGGTGTCGCTGGCCAGGAACTTCTCGAAGGCTTCCATAGCTTCGACAGGCCGGCTGAGATCGCGATCGGCCTGGCCGATGTTGAACAGCAACTTGGGCGAGGGGTAGGCGGCATAGGCCGCGTTGAACTTCTCCAGCGCACCCGCGTGGTCACCCTTCTCGTACAGTGTCCAGCCCGCGTTCAGCAAGCCCTGCGCCTGGGACTTGGCCTGTGGGTCGGCGGGAGGCGCGATCTGAGCCAGAAGCGAGAGCACGACAAGAGCGCTTGTACACATGATGCAGCATTCCCTCATCGGGAATGGAATAGATCTCGGCACTAACGGCCGGTGTCTTTAGGGACGAAACGGGCGGTTCGATCCCCTCACCCGGTCATAGATCCCTGATCAGTTGCGGCTTGGCCTTGTGGCTTGGGGATCGCGTGGTGGGGTGCTTGGCTTGCGCTCGGCCGGCGGGAGATGGGGGCTTCGCGGATTTGGCGGGCTTCGTGCGAGGGGGCTCGGGTTCGAGCGAGGCTGGTTGGACCTGCGAGGGTTCCGGCTTGACCACAGGTGGGGCCGGCGGCGGTTGGACCGGCGCGATGACTACCGGCGTGCTGACCGGGTGGTTCGGGCTCGCCGGTTTGGGTACGGGCTTCGAACGAAAGAGCAGAAGTGCGCCGAGCAGCAAGAGCGCAGCCGCTGCCGCAACAATGGCATGAACCGGCTTGATTGCTCTCCATCGTCGCATAAAAACCGTGTTGTGCCCGGCCGACGGCAACGCGGCTTGGGGCGCGCTCTCATCCGGCGGGGTTCGGGTCGCGAGAGAAGTGCCGGGCGTGTTCGCGGCTTGCGCCTCGCTCTGCCCGATGTTCGCGCTGGCGGGCGAAAGGGACGACAGCAGGAACGGCGCTGGCGTCAGGTCGGCGGGCCGGCCCAATGCGGCGGACGCGAAGGCGCGGGAAAACGCTCGAATCGTGGGGAACCGATCCACCGGTCGCTTGCTCAGGGCATGCCGCAACTCGGTCTCCACCGTCGGCGGCAGGCCCGGCACGCTCGGCGCCAGGGGATGTGGGTCCATCTTGATGATCTGAAACAGAAGCGCGGTCACATCGTCTGCCACGAAGGGAGGGCGACCGAGCAGCATCTCCCAGGCGATGCAGGCCAGCGCCCACTGGTCGACGCGGTGATCGACCTCGTCGACCATGCCGGTGGCCTGTTCGGGCGACATGTAGAGCGGCGTTCCCAGGGTCGAGCGCGCATTGGTCAGTCGCGTGCGCGACGCCATCATTTTCGAGATGCCGAAGTCGAGCACCTTGACGAAATCCGGCTCGCCCGGGATTTGCACCAGAAAAATGTTCCCGGGTTTGAGATCGCGGTGGACGATGCCCTGCTCGTGGGTGGCATTCAACGCCGAGGCGACTTGCCTGACCACGGGGACCACGGCCTCGATGGGCATGTGACCCACGCGACGTAGGCGGTGGTCGAGATCCTCCCCTTCCAGATACTCCATCACCAAATAGGGCTCGCCAGATTCGGCCTGGCCGAAATCGATGACGTTCACCAGGTGCGGGTGGCCGAGGTGTGAGGTGATCTCGGCTTCGCGGTGGAAGCGCGTCAGGGCCTCCTGGTTGGCGGCCAGGTCGCGCGCCATCAGTTTGATGGCCACGCGCTTGTTGAGGCGGAGCTGTATAGCTTCGTACACCGCGCCCATGCCGCCCACACCGATGAGGCGCGTGATGCGATACGCGCCTTCAAGCACAGTGCCCACGCGCGCGTCGATTTGAGGCATAGCCGGCACAGCGGGGCTATCCTATCACGCGAACCCGCGAAGTGTGCTCAGGTTGGCCAGGCGCTCGGAAAGGTACTCCCCGAAGGCCGAAGCGCGCTATCCTTTGGGGGCGAGTGGCGTTATGAACACTGCAAAAGAAACCGTACGCCGGTTACTCGATGACCTGCCTGACACCGCCTCACTGGAAGACATCCAGTACCACATCTACGTCCGCGAGAAGATAGAACGCGGCCTGCGCGATGTTGAAGCCGGGCGTGTTGTTGAGCAGGACGAGGCCAAGCGACGGATGGCCAAGTGGCTGGGCTGCTAGAAATCCAGCCCGCCGGCAGGAATCGAACAGTTGTTGACCCATGTTCCCCCCCAAAAGAGCTGGGCCGCGGTGCTGGTGCCGGCGGTCACGTCGATCACGTTGTAGCCGGCTGTCTTCGGCGCGGGGATCGGATAGCCCCCGCAACCCAAGGGACCACCATTGATCGTGATTGTCCGGTCGCCATTTATGCTCGCGCAACCCCAATTCGTGATGGTATCGCAGGTGACGTAGCAGATTCCGTTGACGGTGCCGATCGCCGGCGGATGGCCGGCGCTCACCGCATTACCCGACCACACGGTGCAACTCCGCGGCGCTGTCGACGAGGAACCCGAGTTCGCCGAGCTACACACCCCATTGGCGTTCCGGGACGCCACCACGTAGTAGTAGGTCGTCCCGTTGGTTACGGCCGAGTCGACGTAGGGACTGGCAGTCACTGTGCCAAGCGATGCGAACGGTCCGCCGGAGCTGGTCGCGCGCTTGACTTCGTAGGATGTCGGACTGCCTGTCGAGGCAGTCCACGACACCGTCACCCGACCTATTCCCGCTGTGGCGTTGACACCGGTTGGTACTGTCGGGGGAACACAAGGGGTTCCGTGCAAGGTTGCGCTGCCAGAAACTGTTCCGTCACCGACCGTCACGGTTGCGGTTGCGTTCCCAGCAACGGTGGGCGCGAAATGGACGGCGAACACGCAGGTCTTGCCAGGGGCCAGGGCGGCGGAGCAGCCGTTGCCCGCGACCACGAAGCCATTGCCCGGCGCTGACACGATGAGGGCACCTGTGGCTGACCCGCCGCCGTTGGTGACGGTGAAACTCGCGTCGGCGCTAGCCGTGTTGATCGGTATGGACAGAAAATCGTACGACGAGGGGGCCACAGTCAGCGCGCCCGCGGCCAGGCCGATGCCCGAAAGCTGGATAGAGCCAGGGTTTGCACTGGCGCCAGTCACGGTGAGGAGCGCACTCAATAACCCAGCCGAGGTCGGGTGCAGGGACACAACCACGCTGCAGCTCGCGTTCACATCAAGCGAAATGCCAGTGCAGGTGTCGCTACCCTTCACAAACTCCGGGTCGCTGATGGCCACGGCGAGCGTGCCCGAGGCCGCGGTTCCAGTATTCTTCACGGCAAAGTTCTGGGGCGTGCCGGTGCTGCCGATTACCACTGAACCCAGGTTGGCCGTGCCAGTGACGGTGAGGGTGTTGGGGCCGACCGAGACGCAGGTCAGGGCCGCTGTAACTGGAGTTGCGGCTCCGCCAAGGTCCGCGACGTTCAGAATCGCGTTCTTGGTCCCGACGCTCGTCGGTTTGCACGCAACCTGCAACGAGCAACCAGTGGTCCCGGCCAGTGGCGCAAGGCAACCCGGAACGGTGATCAGGAACTGGTCCGCGTTGGCGCCAGTCAGGGTCGCCGAGATCTGTCCCGTCGACAGGCCACCGGAGTTGGCAACGCCGAAAGTCACCGCTGCGCTCTGGGTGCCGCTCTGGGTCTGGAAGGTGGCAGAGGGCGGGGTGATCACCAGCTTGGCGGTGTCAAAGACGGTGGCTGTAACCATGGCGGTCTTGGCCTGCCCAGAGGCACTGCACACCACCGAGTCGCTCTTCGAACCTGGCGAGGTCGCCTTGAAGGTGAAGCCCACCGTGCAAGAAGTGCCGGCGGCCAGGGCGGCCGGGCAAACTCTGGCGGGGTCAGCCGTCAGATCCACGCCGTTCACCGTGCAGAAGAGGTTGCTGACAGAAAACGTGGCCGTGACGGTGACCGCCCCGGTGACGGAGGTGTTCGTCGCCACCTTGTCGCCCAGGTTGACACCGGCCACGGTGAAACTGCCCTGGGCCACGCCACTGCCGCTCAGGCTGACCGCCAGTGTGCTGGAAATCGACAAGACTCCGCTCGCCGTCCCGGTCGCCGTCGGTTGGAAGACCACCGAGATGCTACAGCTTCCCACCGCTGGCACAGAGGCGCAGGTATCAGTGAGGCGGAACGCACTCGAACCGGTGATGGTCGGGATGATTGCGACCGGCTTGGACCCTGAGTTGGTCACGGTGACGACCTGTGCGGCACTGGTCGCGCCGACATCAGCGCTCCCGAAGGGCAGAGTAACCTTGTCAATCGACAGTACGCCCAAGGGTGTGCCAGCGTCTGCGGCGCCTGTGCTCCCACCGCTGGAAAGGACGGTGCCTCCCGTCGCGTTGGTCGTGATGCCACCGCCGCCGCCGATTCCGCCCGCACCGCTGGTTCCGCCCGCACCGCTGGTTCCGCCCGCACCGCTGGTTCCGCCGGCACCGCTGGTCCCGCCCGCACCGCTGGTTCCGGCCGCACCACTGGTTCCGCCTGCGCCCGCAGCTCCGCCCGTTCCAGCGGAACCGCCGCTGCCGCCCGTGACGGCTGGAGCGTCGGGCGCGCCGGTAGTGGTCCCGCCGCTTCCGGCTGCGCCAGCATCGTGCACGGCGGGCGGCTCGACGGATCCGTCCGCAAGAGCCCGCAGTTGGCTGGCGTCGAAGGAGCAGCCCCCAGCCAGCACGGCGATCACGCAGACGCCAGGCGATGAGAACGCCTTCACGGTCAGTACCTCACGCTTGCCACAAAGCCAGTCGCGCCACCCGCCATCGGCGCTGCGCTTACCGGCTCGCCTTCGAAGTAGAACAGCACGCCGGTGGTTGCAGCGGCGGCGGCGGTCAGTCCCCAGAACACGTTGGCTGTGGTCTGGCGCGAACTGACCGAGTCGATGTCACTTTGGCTACAACCCGGGCGGAGGGCATTGCCCGCGCCGCAGGAACTCCGCAGGCTGTCGAACTTGGACTGCATCAACGCCCCGGCGGTGATCGCGCCTGCAGCCAAGAGCACCGTCGAGCCGGCTGCCACCCATGTCCATTTTCGGCCCAACCACCATCCCTGGTCGGTGTTGCTGGGCGATGGCGCAATCTGCACGTTCAAGCCCGGAGCAGCCACAGGAGCCGTCAAAGGCAGCATCCGCATGGTTACTGTGCTCAGCGAACCCACGGTCACGTCCACATCCTCGATCACCGGGGTCGTGCTCGCATGCTTGGCCGTCACCTGGTGGCGGCCAGGGGCGGCCCAGATGGGATCGGGCAGCGGTATCAGCCCCACGCTCTTGCCATCAACACTGACCTCGGCGCCTGTCGTGTCGCAGTCGATCTGGATCCTGCCCAGCTTGCTCTGTAACTGCTCCACGGACCTGCGCGCGTCAGCGACCGTTTCGGGCGAGGCATCGGGCGCGCCCACCAAGAATTTCTCGAAAGCCTGCAGCGCCTCAACCGGCCGGCTGAGATCGCGGTTGGCTTGGCCGATGTTGAACATCAGCTTGGGCGACGGGTAGGCGGCGTAGGCGGCGTTGAACTTCTCCAGCGCGCCGCCGACATCGCCCTGCTGGTAGAGCTTCGTGCCCTGGCCCAGCAGCTCCTGAGCCTGGGCCTTGGCCTGCGGATCGGCGGTCAGCGGCGAGGCTTGCGCGAGAATCGCAATCAGGATGAAAGAGGTCGTACACATGGTCATAGCTCCTCGATCAGGTGGCGCCTGGGGCGCCTTCCAGATACTCCATCACCAGATACGGCTCGCCGGATTCGGCTTGGCCGAAGTCGATGACGTTCACCAGGTGCGAGTGGCCGAGATGTGACGTGATCACGGCCTCGCGATGGAAGCGCGCCTTCGAGCACGGTGCCCACTCGTGCATCGATTTGAGGCATAGCCGGCACAGCGGGTCCATTGTATCACGCGAACCCGCGAAGGGTTCTCAGGTTGGCCAGGTTCTTGCTTCGCTTGCAGACGCAGAGATCAAGGCTCCACGCCCCAGACGAGCTTCCCACCTTGGTAGAGGGTGATCTTGCTGTTGTACCCGGTTGCTCCGCCGTTGTAGCTGTAGTCGTTGGTTACGTCGACTGTGCCCTGCCATTTCAAGTTGTGCAGCAGGATGTTGGAGGCGAACTGGTTCTTTGCTGCCAGCGTTCCGGTGAATGAAAGCTCCAGGTAGTGGTCAGCGCCTGCAGTGGGGCGAGGGGCTGCGACGGCTTTGCCGCCGGTCACATTGTCGCCGCTGATGCTCTTGTAGTCGACCTCCAACGTCAAGGTGGTGGTGTCCCACCCTTCGTCTTGGTACCAGTAGCGAAGGGTCACGTTCGACAGGTCGACGCTCGCAGATGTCTGGTTGTCGATTCGGAAATCCAGTGAGATCGTTCCGCTCGTGCTCCCCATAGTAGTAGTCGGCTGCGTCAAGTACACCTCCAAGACATTGGTCGGTGACGTTGTGCTGGACGGCGACGTCGTGCCTCCGTAGCTGCTCGCGCCCCCGATGCCGCCGGTTCCCCCGGTCGCGCCGCCGCTGGCAGTTCGTCCTGCGGTACCACCGCCGCTGCCGCCGGCAGCCGAGCCGGCCACACCTGCGTCGGCGCGAGTCGTGCCTCCCACGGCTCCTGCGCCGCCTGTTGCGCTCCCGCCGGCGTAGCCGCCGTTGCCGCCCGCGATCGTGGGGGCGTCGGGTGGATTGGTGGTGCCAGCGTTGCCGCCAGTGGCAGCAGGAGCATCGAATGGACCTGCAGCAGTGCCGCCGCCGCCGCCCGTGGCGGCAGGAGCATCGAATGGACCCGCGGCAGCTCCGCCGCTGCCGCCAATGGCGGTGGCAGCGTCGGGTGGGCTGGCGGTACTGCCACCGCCGCCAGATGCGCCCGCGACGGGCTCGGCGGCGCCATCAGGAGCGCTCGATGCCAAGGCCCGCAGTTGGCTGACGTCAAAGGAACAGGCGGCAACCAGCGCGGCGATGAGGCAGAAGCCGCGAATATCGAGGCAGGCAGAAAGGAAGGAGAACACTTTCATGATGGTTTGGTCATTGCGTCGCAGTCACCGTGAAAGTGGACCATTGCGACCGACTGGCGGTCAATGTGGATGTCATGTTCATCGACTGACTTGCAGTCACAGCAGACGTCGACGCCGCCGATACACTGTTGGTCATCGTGGATGTGCGTGAGCTGGTCTGGGTCACTGTCATGCGGGTCGGCGGTCGGCGGCGAAGCTTGCGCGAGAATCGCGAGCAGGATGAAAGAGGTCGTCCACATGGTCACAACTCCTCGATCAGTTTCCTCTTGGCCTTGGGCTGTGCAGACTTGGGCGCGGTTGCTTTTGTGGGCTTAGGTTTGCCGATCTCGCCGTCGGCGAAAGGGTCGACCCACTTGGCGCGTTTCGCGCGTGCGGGCGAGGGCGCTGCCACGGCTGGCTTGGCTTCTGTGGGTTCCGGCGCGGCCCTCGCTGGCGGGGCTGGCGGCAGCGGCAGCGGCTCAACCAGAGGCTGGACCGGAATGGGGGCCACTGGTTTGGCGGCCGGGCCCGGACGAAACAACAGGAACGCCCCGAGCAGCAGCAGCACGCCGATTGCCACAGAAATGGCAAGAATCGGCTTGATCCGATTTCGCGGCAGCACCTGAGTCGAATCGTCGTTGGCCTGCGCACCATCAGCGTCGAGCTTGCGCGCGTCCCGCGGCAGTCGTGCGGCGGGTTTGTTTGCATCTCGGGGGGTTCGCGCGGCGGGTGAGGGCGCGGGTCGTCCTGGGACCGGAGTCGCACCATACGCGATGGTCGCGCCGGGGGGCGGCGTGCTCGATACCAGCACGGGCGTCGGTGTCGCATCGGCGGGCCGACCAAACGCGGCGGCCTCGAAGGTACGGGAAAACTCTCGCATCGATGCGAACCGCTCGGTCGGCCGTTTGCTCAACGCTTTTCGCAAGACCGGCTCGACCGCCGGCGGCAGGCCCGGCACCCGTGGCGCCAGGGGATGCGGGTCCAGGTTGATGATCTGGTACAGCAGCGCGGCCACCTCGTCAGCCACGAACGGCCCGCGACCAAGCAACATCTCCCAGGCGATGCAGGCCAAGGACCACTGGTCAGTGCGGTGATCGACTTCTTCGACCATGCCGGTGGCTTGCTCGGGCGACATGTAGTTCGGCGTGCCCATGATGGCCGATGCGCTCGTCAGCTGCGTGCGCGCTGCCTTCATCTTGGAAATGCCGAAATCCAGCACCTTCACGAAATCGGGCTCGCCCGGGATTTGCAGCAAGAACACGTTGCCGGGTTTGAGATCGCGGTGAACGACACCCTGGTCGTGGGCGGCATTGAGCGCCGAGGCGACCTGCCTGACCACATGGACAGCGGCCTCGATCTGCATGCGACCCACGCGGCGCAGGCGGTGGTCGAGATCCTCGCCTTCCAGATACTCCATCACCAGATACGGCTCGCCGGATTCGGCTTGGCCAAAATCGATGACGTTCACCAGGTGCGGGTGCCCGAGGTGTGACGTGATCTCGGCCTCGCGATGGAAGCGCGCCAGGGCTTCGCGATTGGCGGCCAGGTCGCGCGCCATCAGCTTGATGGCCACGCGCTTGTTGAGGCGGAGCTGCACAGCCTCGTACACCGCGCCCATGCCTCCCTCGCCGATGAGGCGCGTGATACGGTACGCGCCTTCCAGCACGGTACCGACCAGCGCGTCCAGGGAAGGCTCAGCCGGCACGACGGATTTCTCCTACCAAGGGAACCCGCGAAGGGCTTCCATGCTCGCCAGAGTGAATTCCAGGGTAGTCACGCTCGCCAGATCGTTCTGAGCAGCCCTGCGACGTCATAGCCGCACAGCAGACACTGATAGCGTAGACCCCAGCCCATTTCGCGTCAAACGGAGGTTTGGGCGTTCTCGGAGTATGAAGGGTGACCGAAGTGCTTCTACCGGGTCGGAGCGAGCAGGGCTGGAACCACCTCGAACGCCCCAAGGGCCAATGCGGCGGCGTGCATCTGGCGGTCATACGTGACCAGGGCGCGAGCATCCGCAAGGGCGGCCGCGGCCAGGTGCAGGCTGTCCGCCGCTCGCAGGGGCGCGTGACGTCCCAGCGTCAGCAGCAAGCGCTCTGCCTCGCGGTGGGTGGCTGAAGTCAGGTCGAGCAACCGGTACTCGCCCGTGCGCACGTCGCGGAGAAGCTGTTGATAGATGCGCCGGCCGACGGTGGCGTCGACCTGCTTTTCACGAACGCGGCGAGCGAGAGCTGAAGTCAGCTCGGTCAACGCCAGCTCCGAGATCAGAAGGTCTCGCCGCCCGGTCAAGGCCGCGTCCAGTGCGTCGCTGTCTGCCTCCTGGACGTAGATCTTGGCGAGCGCGCTGGTGTCCAGGTACAGCGGGCTAGCTTCGATCTGCACGGTCTTCCGCTATTGCAAGCGACAGGGGGGCCACGTCTTGGCCGGCGGCCGCCCGAAAGCGTCTGTGACTGCGGAAGGCGCTGGGCGCTTCATCGCGCAAGGGCACCAGCCGCGCCACCGGCCGGCCGTGCTCGGTGAGGACGATTTCTCTGCCCTTGCGCACCTCCGCTACCAGCGAGGACAGCCCCTGTCGCGCCTCGCGAATGCCAGCAGTCTTCATGATGTCCCAATTGTGCTACAGGTAGCACAATTGGGCAAGGGGGATCGACCTGGCGCGGCGCCCTCGGGCTCGTTGACCGACACGGGGTTCGATTCGCCTGTTGACTGCCGCGGGTTGTGTCCAGAATATGCGTGCATGTCTTACCTGGTTCTCGCGCGCAAGTACCGGCCACAGAAGTTCGAGGATCTCCTCGGGCAAGAGCATGTGGCGCGCACCCTGACCAACGCCATCAACATGGGACGCGTGCACCACGCCTTCCTGTTCACCGGCGCGCGTGGCATCGGCAAGACCAGCGCGGCACGAATTCTGGCCAAGGCGCTTTGCTGTGAGCAGGGGCCGACCGCCACTCCCTGCGGAACCTGCGCCATCTGCCAGTCTATCTCCAGCGGGCAGTCGGTGGATGTGCAAGAGATCGACGGCGCGTCCAACACGGGCGTGGATGACGTGCGGGCGTTGCGCGAGGGCGTGCGCTACCTGCCGGCCGAGGCGCGCAAGAAGGTCTACATAATCGACGAGGTTCACATGCTGTCGGTGAGCGCGTTCAATGCGCTGCTCAAGACGCTGGAAGAGCCGCCCGAGCATGTGGTGTTCATCTTCGCCACCACCGAGGTGCACAAGATCCCCGCGACCATCATGTCGCGCTGTCAGCGCTACGACTTCAAGTTGCTGCCCAGCAAGGTGCTGGCCGATCACCTGACGCGCATCCTGACCGCCGAGAAGATCGCGTGCGAGCCGGACGCCGTGCGCTTGGTGGCGCGCGAGGCAGCGGGCTCGGTGCGCGACGGGCTTTCGCTGCTCGACCAGGTGGTGGCCTACGTGGGCGACGAGACGCTGACCCGCGAAAAGGTGGCCGAGGTGCTGGGCGTGGCGGATCGCCGCCTGCTCTTCCAACTGGCGGACAAGGTGCTGGCGCGCGACGTGGCCGAGACCCTGCGGCAGGTGGCCGATGCGGTCGACCGCGGCGTGGACCTCATGCAGATGGCGCGGGCTTTTCTCGGCTTTCTGCACGACATCGAGCTGATGGGCGCGGTTCCCGATGCCGAGGATTTGATCGACGCGACCGCCGAGGAGGTCGCCGAGACCAAGGCGTTGGCCAGCAAAGCCGGCAAGGGATTGGCCACCTCGCTCTTCGATCGCTGGGCTCGCGCTGTGGATGACGCCGCGCGATCGCAGACGCCGCGCCTGCTGCTGGAGATGGCGCTGGTGGACCTGTGCAACGCCGAACCCATGCTTCCTCTCGGCGACCTGCTCGATCGGCTGGAGAAACTGGAGACTCGGCTGGCTGGGGCTGGCGCACCATCGGCGCGGCCGGCGTCGTCGGAACCGCGGCCCCGGAACGCGCCACCTGCGCGCCAATCAGCTACGTCCGCGCCGACGACATCGACAGCGGCACCGTCGCTGTCGCCCCACTCGGACATCGCCGAGGTGTGGCGCCGGGTGCGCGAATCGTTCGGCCACCGGCCCGCCATGGCCGCGGCCTTGGACCACGCCGAGGTCGGCGGTTGGGAGGGCGGCGCGGTCAGCCTGCAGTTCTCGCAGAAGTTTGCCCTGGACCAGACTGCTCGGTTCAAGGTCGAAGTGGAACGCGTGCTGACCCAGATCACGGGCACGGCCACTCGGGTCGAATTGAAGATGGCCACGGGCAAGGTGCTGCCGCTGGTGCGTTCCGAGGTGGGCCGCGAAGCCGAGGCAGCCCAGGTCGACCAGCACCAGCGCGAAAGCGAGGCGCGCGAGCATCCCATGATTCGCAAGGCGCAGGAGCTATTCGGCGTTGCGCCCAAGGAGATCAAGACGCCATGAGCGACGGACCCAACCTGCGCAACCTCATGGAGACCTGGCAACGCGTGCAGGAGCAGCTCAACCAGGCCAAGGACGCCCTGGGTGACAAACAGGTCGAGGCCGAGACAGGGGGCGGTCTGGTCCGCTGCGTGGTCAACGGCCGCAGCGAAGTGCTGTCCATCACCATCGAGCCGTCGCTGATGGCGGGAGCCGACAACAAGATGATCGAGGACTTGCTGGTGGGCGCGGTGAACCTGGCCTTGGAGCGGGCGCGGCAGGTGGCGCAAGAAGACCTGGCGCGCGTGGCTGGAGGCTTGGCCATGCCACCGGGAGGCTCGGGTGAATGAGTAGCCCAAGTCCCATCGCGCGTCTGGTGGCTGAGCTGGGCAAGCTGCCTGGGGTGGGTGAGAAGACCGCCGCGCGCCTGGCCTTTCACATTCTGCGCGCGCCCGCGGAAGATGCGGCGGCATTGGCTGCGGCCATCGGCGACATGCGCGCCAAGATCAGTTTCTGCAGTGCGTGCTGGGATTTCACCGAAGACGATCCCTGTCCCATCTGTCGCGACGCCCGCCGTGATTCGTCGCTGGTGTGCGTGGTCGCGCAGCCTCAGGACGTCTTGGCCGTCGAACGCGCGGGTGGGTACCGGGGGCGCTACCATGTCTTGCACGGGGTGCTTTCTCCCTTGGACGGAGTCGGGCCTGACGATCTGCGCGTCGCGGAGCTCGTCAAGCGCTGCAGCGGCGACATCAAAGAGGTCATCATCGCCACCAACCCGAGTGTGGAAGGCGAAACCACCGCGGTATATCTGGCCAAATTGCTGCGGCCGCTCGGCGTGCGCTGCAGCCGCATCGCCATGGGCGTGCCCATGGGCGGCGAGCTGGAATATGCCGACCGCCTCACCCTGTCACGCGCGATAGATGGGCGCAGGGAGATGTAGGTAAGCCGTTCTGTCGCCCGCGCCAGATACCTGATAAGCTGCCCTTCACTCCCGCGCTTGGATGTGGGAGAAAGTGCCAGCGATTCCATCCCTTGAAAGCTTGTGCGCGTCGATGTTAATGGTTGCAAGATTTGCCACTTTGAGCTTGACCCGACGCGAAGGAGTCTAGACAGCCAGATGAGCGGCCCCGAAGTGATGTACCCAGAGGAGCAACGACAGATCGCTTCTGTCTGCCAGCGCCTTCACCGAGATGCCAACGCCAAGGCCGTGCTTCTCATCGGCCGCGACGGCCAACCCATTGCCGAGGCTGGTGAGGTGGGTGAGATCGACGTGACCTCGCTCTCGTCGCTGACCGCGGGCAACGTGGCGGCCACCGGCGGCATTTCCAAGATCCTGCGCGAGAAGGACTTCACCAGCCAGTTCCACGAGGGTGAGAAGACCCATGTGCACATCACCCTGGTGGCCGGCCGGGCCATCCTCGTGGTCCTGTTCGACGAGCGATCCTCGCTCGGCCTGGTTCGCCTTCGCGTCAGGAAGGCAACCGAAGAGATGGCGCGTCTCTTTGAGCAGGTGGCCAAGAAGGTCGCTGCCAACACCGGGCCGTCCATCCTCAACGAGATCACCGACGCTGACATCGACAAGCTCTTCAACGACTAGCTGTCGCCCCAGATGAGCTTCATCAACTACTCATCCCGCGAGATCAACTGCAAGCTGGTGTACTACGGCCCTGGTCTCGGTGGAAAAACCACCAACCTTCAGTTCATCTATGCCAAGACTAGCCCCGAGGCGAAGGGAAAAATGATCTCGCTG
>Ga0182017_10001466_pt1 | contig 18138 bp, 14 predicted proteins | sample 712E3DmetaG_FD_120492 | JGI IMG/M metagenome (GOLD analysis project Ga0182017, IMG submission 120492) | Permafrost microbial communities from Stordalen Mire, Sweden - 712E3D metaG | ecosystem: Environmental > Terrestrial > Soil > Wetlands > Permafrost | place: Sweden: Stordalen | collected... | reverse complement strand
GCTTCACGACAGGTGTCGGCCATAGAGGCGATAATCCTTTCCAGGTCTCCAACCGGAAATCCTTCTTCTATAATAAAGGAAACAGTGAGATAGAGAGGCTTTGCGCCACTTACTGCCAGATCATTTATAGTTCCGCAGACAGCAAGTTTGCCGATATCGCCCCCGGGGAAAAAGATGGGGTCGACAACAAATCCATCGGTAGTGATTGCCATTTTTCCGTCTTTCACAGGAAACAAGGCGGCATCAGTAAGCGGGCTGAGCAGATCGTTGCTGAAAACAGGTAAAAAATACCTCTCCAGCAGTTGATGCGTAAGAAGCCCTCCGTCGCCGTGTGCGAGCAAAATCACTTCATTATCTTTTTTAGTCGGCATCTGTTCCACCCTTAAAGGTTATCGATAGCGTCCTATATTACCATATTTTGTATTCTCATTCCTGCTCTTATCTGCTATATTTACGTAATTTTCGTTTTAAAGGATGTTAACATGCATGAATGGGCATTAGCAGAATCCGTAATTCATACGGTCGGGCAAGAGGCAGAGAAGAACCATCTGAAGAAGATCGAAAGGGTCGTTGTTAATGTTGGCGAACTGCAACAAATAGATATGGAGATATTCCGGTTTGCCCTCGATACGGTCCTTGGATCATATAACCTTGAATTAGACCCGGCCAACATTCTGCTCCAGATTGAAAAAAGCTTATTAAAATGTAGGGTCTGCGGGAATGAATGGAGCTTCAGCGATACCATGGAGAAGATACAGAACGATGAGGCCGAGTCAATCCATTTTGTCCCGGAAGTTGCCCATATTTTTATGCGATGTACTGCCTGCGGCAGTCCCGATTTCGACATTATTGTAGGTCGGGGGATCTGGATAGAAAGCATTGAAGGCGAATAATGATAGACCCGAGACTGAGCATAATCAAAAAGAGGTTAGAAAACATCACGAGGATCGTCGCCGTCTCCGGAAGTAAGGGGGGGATCGGCAAGAGCACTGTTGCATCCGCACTCGCCCTGGCTCTTGCAGAAAAAGGAAAGAGAGTCGGTCTTTTGGACCTCGATCTGAGCGGTCCATCCACCCATATCATTCTTGGCGTGGAAGGGTTATTTCCGGAAGAGGACAAGGGGCTCATACCTCCTGTAGTTCACGGCATCAAGTTCATGTCCATTGTATATTTCATCGGAAACAACCCATCGCCCCTGAGAGGTAATGATATCTCCAATATTATCATAGAGTTACTCACTATCACCCTCTGGGGTTCCCTGGACGTTTTAGTCCTTGACATGCCGCCGGGGATCAGCGATTCGATACTAGATGTCATACGGTTTATCGGCAGAATGGAGTTTCTTGTTGTTACCACACAATCGAAGGTAGCGGTGGAGGTAACAAAAAAGGAATTGAAAATACTCAGAGAGCTGAACATACCAATATTAGGAATGATCGAAAACATGGCAACAAGAGAGGGTTCTTCGCTCCACAAAGAGGTGGAGAGCCTCCATATCCCGATACTGGGCTCGATCAAATTCGATGCGGAGCTTGAAGATGCTATAGGGGATGCACAGCGGTTGTCGAGGACGGGCTTTATGAAAAGCCTTGTTGCTTTATTGGAAAAAAGCACAATTTTCAGACCTGATACTGCGTAAACAATGCCGATCACCGTGTTGTCTGGATGTCTCTATCGTCAGGATCGACACGTTAAGCTTAGATTATTTCAATTGCACACATACCCCGGATTTTTTAGTGAAACAGTATAGACAGGCTAAATGAAATAATTCACAATTTGAGAGCTTTTTCAATTGACACAGATTGATAAGTACCATATATTAATAAAATCATATAATCGTTTTCTGCTATAACGTGTAACTTAAACTTAAATGAGATAAACGGGTTTTTATGATCTTCTTAATATGTACTGGCGACTTCATATATCACATAATAATTATCCCGCAAGCCCTGTTTTGCCTGACGCAAAGCACATATAGATTAACCCAAGAAATATAAATAAGGAGGTAAAAGCATGTGGCAACTGAGGAACGATAAAGATGCAACGGTAGAAGCTGCGGTAAAGCAGGTTTTACCCCCCTGCCAAGTCAAGTGTCCGATAAAAGAAGCAATTCAGCGGACCAATGTAATGATTTCCCTGCTTCCGAGCGATCCGGCGAAGGCGAGAGAAGGCGTCATTCAGATTGGGGACTACCTGTACGATAGAAACCCTCTTTTTACGGTCTGCGGTTACATCTGCGGTATCTGTGAAAGGGAATGTAACTACAAGACCAAGGGAGGTTCCATAAAGCGGAGGCTTCTCAAGAGGTTTCTGTCCGATTACTATACCCCTTATCTGCCCACGAGGAGTCCCCTCGATATAGTGAAAGACAAAGGCAAAGTAGCCATCATCGGCGGAGGACCAGGAGGTCTTTTATGCGCCTGGGAGCTGAGCAAGCGAGGATACGAGGTCACTATCTTTGACAATAACCCGAAACTGGGCGGTGCTGTCCGGTTTATTCCCAAATATCGTCTTCCGGAGGATGTGCTCGACACTGCAGTAGACCAGATTGTTCGCCTCGGCGGCATCAAGGTCGAGAAAAACCTGAAGGTGGATGGAGGAGACCCCATCGCGAAATTGACAAAACAGGGTTTCAAGGCCTTTTTCGTTGCCACGGGTACGCCCTATCCACGTCCGTTGACCCTCGGGATTAAACCGGTGGAGTGGCAGGGACTGAAGAATGTGGAATACGGCCTTACCTTCCTCGATCAGGCAGGCAAAGGTGAACTCCCGCCTGATTACTACAAGGGCAAAAGAGTGATCGTCATAGGGGGCGGAAATGTGGCGTTTGACGCGTCTCGAACCGCTCGCCGGCTCGGTGGGGATGTAACCATGGTATGTCTCGAAACAGAAGATAAGAACCATAGAGACGGTATACCCGCTGATGCCGAAGAAATAGAAGGAGCGGAACAGGAAGGGATACGGATCGTCTATTCAAGGGGCGTTGGGAAGATAGCGGGCGCTAAAGGTAAATTCACAAAGATCGATTGCCCCAAGTGTGTCGGCGTATTTGACGAAAAGGGTTTTAATCCTCAGTTTGATGCCGCTGATCGCATGGATATCGAGGGCGATGTGCTATTGATCACCATCGGGCAGATGTGGGACAAGTCGCTTCTGCAGGCTGCCGGCCTGTTTGACGAAAAAGGCAGACTTGCAATTGACCCTTTGACACACCAGAGTCTGAAGCAAAAGGATGTCTTCATCGGCGGCGATGTGCGGAAGGTCGGCTTTATGGTCGACGCCATGGCCGAGGGAAGACAGGCAGCGTATGCCATAGACCAGCATATTAAGGGAGCTACTGTACAGCGCTGGGCCCTAAGATATGAAGGCAGCGAGGCGCCCCTCAGGGCGGTCTATAAAACTGAACCTCCGGCTAAGTGGACCTCCCCGGATAGCAGGATGAATTTTGATATGTTTGAGGTAGGCTTCACCATTGATGAAGCCGTTGAAGAAGCGCGCAGGTGCCTTGAATGCGGACCCTGTATTTCCTGTAAGGCCTGTGTGGCTACAGGCATTCAACCCGTTCTGCCCACCGTCAAGGTGGATGAACAGATTTGCAGCGGCTGTGGAATATGTGTAAGCGCCTGCAACTACCATACATGCCACATGGTGGATATGGACGTGGTTTTCGAGGGAAAAGTGATAAGCCAGGACAGAGTTTCATTCACCGATTCTCTCCTTTGCAAGGCCTGCGGTCAGTGTGTGTCCGCTTGTCCGGCAGGTGCCAGATCGATTTCGCCCGACTTCTCCTCCATGGCTAGAGAGAAGATAGATGACCAGCCCGGCATTGTATGCTTTGCCTGCAAGTTTGGCTGGGGATATACTGCTGATGACGACAAGTTTGCAAGTATAAAAGAAATAGTTCCTGTAATCTGCATAGGAAAGGTCAAAGGAACAGATATTCTGGAGGCCTTTACGAAGAAGGGCGCAAATGGCGTCCTCCTCCTCGGCTGTGCGCAGGGCGACTGCCACTTCATTGACGGAAACCTGGACTCACAGAAGAGAATTTTTATGCTTCACAGAGTAATGGAGTCTTTCGGGATAAGAAAAGAAAGGCTGGAGGTAGTCACCTCTGTTGATCCACGGGGAGACAAAATGCCTGCACTTATTAACAGCCTGAGAGATAGGCTAAACAGGCTTGGGCCGCTCGACTGGAAGAAGCATATAGCAGCGAACAACAACAAGTAAGGAGGATTGATATGGCCGAAAATAAAAAGCTCAAACTGGCTCTCTACTGGGCTGCCTCTTGTGGCGGATGCGAGATAGCCATGGTAGAACTTAGAGAAAAGCTTCTCATCGTCGATCAGGTGGCAGATATTCTCTTCTGGCCTGTCGCGGTAGACGCCAAATATAAAGACGTTGAAGCAATGCCTGATAAACATATCGACGTCTGTCTCTTTAACGGAGCCATCCGTACCAGCGAAAATGAACACATGGCACATCTGTTCAGGAAAAAATCGAAGGTTTTAGTAGCCTTCGGGTCATGTGCCTGTGAAGGTTGCATCCCCGGTCTCGCAAACCTTAATGATCGTAAGTCTATCTTTGATTATGTTTACCTTGAATCCCCCTCCGTCGATAATCCGGCCAAGATAGTGCCTCAGACCACATACCAGGTGCCAGAGGGTGAAATTAGTATTCCCAGGTTTTACGATACCGTGAAGACACTTGCCCAAGTAGAAGATGTAGACTACTTCCTGCCCGGTTGTCCGCCGCAGGACCCCCAGATATGGAAGGTGATCGAGGCTATCGTTAACGGCAACCTGCCACCCAAAGGCAGCGTAGTCGGCGCAAATGACAGGGCGGTATGCTATGAGTGCAAACATGAGCGCCATGAGAAAAAGGTCAAGAAATTCTATAGAATCCATGAAATCATTCCCGATAGCACCCAGTGTCTTTTTGACCAGGGGATAATCTGCGCGGGGCCTGCCACCCAGGGTGGGTGCGGTGCCCTTTGCACTAAAGTTGATATACCCTGCCGCGGCTGTTACGGCGCACTGCCTCACATGGAAGATCAGGGCGCGGCCCTCATGTCCGCGGTTGCCACAGTGTTGGATGCAGACACAGATGAAGAGGCCCGCCGCATCCTGGACGACATCGACGACCCTGTGGGTACATTCTACCGCTTCAGCCTGCCCAATTCCATGTTGCACCGGGCAAAGTTAGCGAAAGGATAGAGGAGAGAAGGCTATGAAAAAAATATCGATTGATCCCGTTACCCGGCTGGAAGGCCACGGACGTATAGACATCTTTTTGAATGATGCCGGAGACGTAGCCAACGCATACATGGTTATCCCTGAACTGCGCGGCTTCGAGAAATTCGCCCAGGGCAGGCGTGTGGAAGAACTGACCGACATTACCCCGCGTATATGCGGTGTCTGTCCCGAGGCACATCATATGGCCTCTACCAAGGCATGCGACAACGTCTTTCACGTTGATCCCCCGCCTACAGCAAAGAAGCTGCGCGAGATGTTCTATTCAGCATTTTATGTAGCAGACCATACCGTTCATTTTTACATCCTCGGCGGTCCCGACTTTGTCATGGGTCCTGACGCGCCGGTAGCAGAGCGCAACATCCTCGGCGTCATCCACAAGGTCGGTGTTGAGGTTGGAACAAAGGTTATCGAGTCAAGAGGCAAGGCCATGGATATCATCGGCATGCTGGGCGGCCGCAAGATCCACCCCACCTTCGGACTTCCCGGTGGCGTCAGCAAGAAGCTTTCCGAAGAAGAAAGAAGACAGGTAGAAGCTACCGCAAGGGAAGAGATAGAATTTGCCCTCTTCACCCTGCAGCTCTTTAAAGATGTTGTCCTCGCCAACAAGACATATCTTGATATGATCCTGTCGGCCCCCTTTACCATGCCCACCTATTACATGGGTATGGTGGATGAAAATAACAAGGTCAACTTCTATGACGGCAAGATCCGCGTTGTTGACCCCGAAGGTAAAGAATTCGTCAAATACAACCCTGCCGATTATCTCGACGTAATCGCAGAAAAGGTTGAACCCTGGACATATCTCAAGTTCCCTTACCTCAAGAAGGTAGGCTGGAAGGGCATAGTCGGCGGCAAAGACAGCGGCCTCTATCAGGCAACGCCCCTTTCCCGTCTCAATGCCTCCGATGGAATGGCAACACCGAGGGCGCAGGAAGCCTACGAAGAGATGTACAAGACATTGGGCGGCAAACCGGTCCATAACCTGCTCGCTACACACTGGGCACGCCTCGTGGAGCTCCTCTATGCAGCGGAGAGGCTCCTTGAGCTCTCCACCGATCCCGAGATCACCAACCCCCACGTGAGAAACATCCCCACGGAGAAACCGACAGAGGGCGTAGGCGTTGTAGAAGCACCCCGTGGTACCCTCACACACCACTATACGACTGATGAGAGAGGTATTGTTACCAAAGCCAATCTTATCGTCGGCACAACAAACAATTACGGGCCGATCTCCCTTGCCGTGAAACAAGTGGCACAGGCGGTCATACAGAAGGGCCAGGACATCACGGAAGGTATGTTAAACCGGGTAGAGATGGCCTTCAGACTCTACGATCCCTGCTTCGGCTGCGCGACCCATACGCTGCCGGGCAAGATGCCGCTTGAAATACGCTTCCATGATGAGGCGGGGAATCTGAAAAATACACTGTCGAGAAACCTGTAGCAGCAGTAAACAGAACATAAAGCATAAAGGATATGGGGTTCAGGCGTTTTGATTGCTTGAACCCCCCCTTTTTTTTGATGTAAAATAACGGACGATGCATATGGATACTAAAACTTTAATCATAGGACTCGGCAATACCCTCCTCCAGGATGATGGGGCAGGCATATATGTAGCCAGAGAAGTTAAAAAACAAATTCAGGATTGTCACAATGTGGACATCGTTGAGGCCAGTCTCGGAGGTATCGGCCTACTCGATCTCATGCAAGGATACGATATCGTTTTCATTGTAGATGCAATAAAAACAGCAAATAGCGTACCCGGCAGGACTTTGAGATGTAACGTTGAGGACCTTGGCAAACCTACGTATGCAAGCGGCCCCCATTTTCTTGATGTAAGGACCGCGGTGGAACTTGGTACACGGTGCGGGTACAAAATGCCGCGCCATATTGAGATATTTGCCGTAGAGATTATTGATAACACGGATTTCAGCGAAAGTCTGACCCAGGAGGTTGAAAAAGCTATACCTTTGTTGGCAGCGGAAATTATAGCCGAGATACAAAAGGGCAGTTGATCTTATGCCTGTCCCCTTTTTGCTTTTACTACACTTCTGCTATACATTAAATACTATATATGCCCGGCAATAAGATCAAACCCTATAAAAGGAAGAGTGCCAAACCAGGACCCGCAAAGGTAACGCGGAATCGTTTTGCCGAGAGTCATAAAGAAGGTATTTCCCGCAGCAGGATCGTAGTTAAAGGCATCGTTCAGGGTGTCGGTTTTCGCCCCTTCATCTATCAGCTTGCCGGAACATATAACATTAAAGGGAGCGTGCTGAATTCAAGCGAGGGTGTCATTATCGATGCGGAGGGCAAAATTGGCGATATCACACTATTTTTAGCGGCCATTCGGGAACACCCGCCGATGCTCTCCCGAATAAACGAAATCAGGGAGGCGGTATTGCCCCCCGCAGGGTTCACCACCTTTACCATACTGCAGAGCGATCGTACCAGTATCAATGAGGCACTTATTCCCCCGGACGTTCGAACATGCCAGGCCTGCGCGCTGGAGATGTTAGACCCACTGAACCGTCATTATCAATACCCATTTACAAACTGTACCGATTGCGGCCCCCGTTTTACCATTATTAGAGAAGTGCCCTATGATCGTCCCGGAACCTCTATGAAGGTCTTCGAGATGTGCGAGGCATGCGCGAAGGAATATCACAATCCTCTGGACAGGAGGTTCCACGCGCAGCCGGTGGCATGCCCGGTATGTGGCCCGTCGGTTGATCTCGTTGACCCGACAGGCAAAAGCGTCCTCAACGGAAAAGGCTGGCTTGAGGCCTCATGGGACGTGCTATCTCAGGGAAAGGTACTTGCCCTTAAGAGCCTTGGCGGTTTTCATCTCGTCTGTGACGCAAAGAGTGGTGAGGCCGTCGATATACTCCGCGAGAGAAAGGGAAGGCAGGCAAAACCGTTTGCGGTGATGTGCCGGGACTTGGAGACCACCGGACAATATTGTCTTGTAAACGCTGAAGAGGCAGGCTATCTGACATCCCCGCAGGCCCCTATTGTGGTTTTACAAAAAAGGCCCGACTGTATGCTGCCCGAAGGACTTGCGCCCGGACTTACCACGCTCGGGGTGATGATGCCATACACGCCGTTACACCTTCTCCTTTTCAGCGGCTTTTTTGATTGCCTTGTCATGACGAGCGGGAATTATACGGATTTGCCTCTCGCAATCGATAACGATGCGGCGCTCCATGAACTGGGCCGGATTGCAGACTTTTTTTTAATTCATAACCGGGAGATTGTAAACCGCTGCGATGATTCCCTTATCCGGGTGATTGACGGGGAGGCCGGCTTCCTGAGACGGTCGAGGGGGTATGTGCCATACCCGATCTCTGTAAAACGGGAAGATAATTCCCCTGTAATCCTCGGCATCGGTGGTGAAATGAAGAATAATTTCTGCCTTTTGAAGGACGACATGGCATTTATCAGTCAGTATATCGGGGAGATAGACACACTTGAAGGTGAAAAAAACCTGCGCACAAGTCTCCTGAACCTGCAGGAACTGATTGGCGTAGTGCCCGAAATTGTCGCTTATGACGCGCATCCGGACTACGCATCGTCGAAGATGGCCCGTGAGATTGATGCAAAGGCGTATATCGCGGTTCAGCATCACCATGCGCACCTTGCAAGCTGCATGGCCGATAATGGTCTTGATAATGATGAAACAATCGGCATTATTCTCGATGGCACCGGTTATGGCACCGACGGCAATCTCTGGGGATTTGAGATCCTGGCAGGCGATTATATCGGGTTTCGTCGCCTCTTTCACCTCGATTACGTTCCGCTTCCGGGCGGAGAGGTCTCAATTCGCGAACCATGGCGTACCGCCTGCAGCTATCTCATCCATTGCCTCGGCGACAAGGGGAATCAATACGGAAGACGGATCTTTAAAGACAGGGATGTGGCTATAGTGGAACAGATGCTGAAAAACAGATTCAATACCCCTCTTGCCTGTGGCTGTGGAAGGCTCTTTGACGCCGTATCCGCCCTTTTGGAGATCGCCCTTGAGAATACCTATGAAGGCCAGGCTGCCATAGAACTTGGAGAGGCGGCCATCAGGGCAGAGAAAGAGGGGAGTAAAATCGGGCCCTATTCATATGAAATAAAAGAGGGTATTGTTTATCCCGGAAAGATCATTGCAGGGGTTGTCGAGGACAAATTCTCAGGAGTATCTGTCGGAGAGATTTCGCTGAGATTCCACAAGACCCTGGTTCATATCATATGCGATGCAACGGATATGGCTTCGGCTGATACAGGACTAAAAACTGTTGCATTAAGCGGCGGGACATGGCACAATGATTACCTCTTCAGGGCCTCAAAAGAGGTTTTGCGGAAGAGGGGTTATAAAGTGCTGTATCACAGACAGGCGCCAACAAATGACGGGTGTATCGCCCTCGGTCAGGCCATGGTGGCACACTGGAGATGGCGAAAAGCAGCACAAAACCATCCATATAAATGGGGTAGTATAATATGTGTTTAGGAGTACCCGGTAAGATAGTAGAGATCAACAACGAGGAAAAGTGGGCCATTGTTGAGGCAATGGGCATAAGAAACAAGATATATACGCCTCTCGTCGAGGAGGAGCTGGCGCTTGGCGACTACCTGATGGTGCATGCCGGATACGCCATAGGCAAGCTCGAAAAAGAAGAGGCCGACGAGACCTTGAGGCTGCTCGAGGAGATTTCCAAGCTTTCCTGAGAGTGCCGGAGGTTAAACCGTAAGGCTGGCTATTTATGAACTCGGAATTAACCAAACAATTTCTTGAAAAGTTGATTGATCTGGCCAAAAGAGTCAACGACAGGCTCGGCCGTCCTGTCCAGTTCATGGAGGTGTGCGGTACCCATACGACAGCCATCTCAAAAAGCGGATTAAGAGGACTCCTTTGCCCCCACATCGAGCTCTTGAGCGGTCCAGGCTGTCCTGTCTGCGTTACGGACCAGGTCGATATTGACATGATGATCGCCCTTGCCCGCATACCGAATGTTACCGTTGCAACCTTCGGTGACATGATCCGGGTCCCCGGAACAGAATCGACCCTTGAGGTTGAGCGGGCGCGAGGGGCAAACGTAGAGATTTTCTATTCCCCCATGGATACTGTTCTCTACGCGCAAGACCATAAAGACAGAGAAGTAGTCTTCCTGGGGGTTGGTTTTGAAACGACCGCGCCCGCTGTAGCCATGAGCATTATTGAGGCGCGATCAAAGGTTGTTCAGAATTATTCGGTATTTTCGGTCCATAAGATCGTTCCACCGGCAATGAGGGCACTGCTCGCTGATCCGGAATTGCGTTTAGACGGTTTTATCCTGCCCGGCCACGTATGCACGATTACCGGGAGAAGGGCCTTTGATTTTATCTCCTCCGAATACCGGCTGCCTGCGGTCGTTGCGGGATTTGAACCTATGGATGTGATGGAATCGCTCTATCTTTTGATGCAGCAAATGTTACAGGACAAAGCAGAGACGGTGATCGGCTATAGAAGGCTTGTCCATGAAAACGGGAACATACGGGCGCAAAAGGTGATGGAAGAATGTTTTGAAATCGCGGATACGCCATGGCGTGGCTTTGGCGTGATTCCGGGAAGCGGGTTGCGGTTGAAACCGGCCTTCCGCGCGCATGATGCCTCTGTGAGATTCCCCATAGAAATCAAGGAATCTTCACCCCCTGAAGGGTGTTCCTGCGGCGAAGTCCTGAAGGGGAAGATGAAACCCAACCAATGTCCCCTGTTTTCAACAGTCTGTACCCCCTCTGACCCTATCGGCCCATGCATGGTCTCGTCAGAAGGGGCCTGCTCGGCCTATTATCATTATGATGTGACCGTATAATACCAATTCTCATTCATGCATATAATAAAGCTTCCTCCTCGGCATCTCGGGTACCCTTTGGGTGCTATTTTTGACTTAGAATTGGTATAATGCAGGATTAATCCGGGGCTGTACCATTTTCTTCGGATTTAATTTCAATGTGCGGTCATCAATGAACGAACAACGCAGTATGCCCCCCACCCACGGGGCGGGGTTTGGTACTACAGCTTGACGGAGACGGTCTTTGAGACACCCTCTTCTTCCATGGTAATGCCATAAATAGTATCTGAACCTTCCATGGTGATCCTGTTGTGGGTAATGAAAATGATTTGGGTTTTTAAACTCATGCTCTTAATAATCTCAAGGAGCGCCATAAGGTTTGCGTCATCGAGAGGCGCATCGATCTCGTCCATGAGCGCGAAGGGACTTGGCTTGGTGTCCATAAGGGCGAGGAGAAAGGCCAGCGAAATAAGGGCCTTTTCCCCACCGGAGAGGAGCTCCATACGAATTATCTTTTTTCCGGGGGGCTGCACGAACATTTCGATACCACCGTTTTCCTGATTGACGGAAAGATTGCCCTTTCCACCCTTAAAGAGCATGTCGGTGAATCGTTTAAACGCTTCGTTTACCTTATCGAAGGTTTCCACGAATAATTCTTTAGTAAGATGATCTATCTTCGTGATCGTCTTTTTTAAAGACTCCATGGCATTGCGCAGGTCTTCTTTTTGTTTTTCAAGAAATGAAAGGCGCTCCTGTAGCTCAAGATATTCCTTTTCTGCACGGAAATTAATTTCCCCCATAGCCGCAATCTCTTGAACGACTGCCTCTCTCTCTTCTTCCATATGGGGACTCAACTGAATTGAGATGTCATCAGGATTTTCGATATTGTATGTCGTCTTTAATTTTTCGAATATGGTCATTTGTTTCTCTGTAAAGACCGCAATGTCTTTATCCGTATTTTCTCTTCTGCCCTTGGTTTTTTCGATTTCTTTTGCCACAGCGTCGATTGTTTCCTGCAATGTATGTTTTTCCATATGGAGATTGCCGAGCATCTCTTTCAGCTCTTCAAATCTTCCCAGGTGTTTTTCATTGGTTTTCTTAAGATCATCGTAGTCTCTCTCGAGGCTTTCAGTTTTTCGTGAACATTCGGCCATCTCCTCTCCGGTATGTTCTATCTTACCCTGGCCGATCTCAATTTTATCGGTGAGCTTGTTGATACCCACAAGTTTCCTTTCTTTATCTTCCTCGAGCGCCTTCAGGGAGTTTTTCTTTCTCTCAATGTCGATCGTGATTTCATGCCATCTTGACACGGTATCTTCGTAGTCTTTTTTAATGCCGTTAAGATCGGCCTTGAGCGCTGCCATCCTTGATTCTCTGTCGACCCTTTCCTCTTCCCCTTTCCGCCTTTCTTCAAACAATTGATCCATTTCTATGGACGATGTTTCCTCAAAAGGGTCAACTTTTGCTTCCAGTGCTTTCAATCTTTCAACGGTTGTTTTTAATTCGGCTTCAACCAGTAACATTTCCTTTTCTGTTTTGCTTATTGTATTTTCCCTTTCTTCCCTATCTTTTTTTATTTCCTGGTATTCATTATCGCGGGCTGCGGATCTTGTTTGCAAATCTTGTATTGTGTTGAGGCATTCCTCACGAGTACCGTCTATTGTTTTTAGTTCTTTTTCAAGCTTTAGTTTTTCCCTTAGCTGCTTCAGGTCGATCTGTTTTTTATCTTTCCCGCTGAGGATAAAGCCCCTCGAATCCACATAAACAGTATCATTAAGAAATATCCCTTCTTCACCGTTTTCGATTCTTGAAAGCGCTTCATCAATGCTCCCAATCCATTTTACCTCAACCTCAACCTCCTGATTGCCCAGTCTAAAGATACCTTTCTTCGGAAAAAAGATGTAATTGCCTTCCCGTGTGCGGACAGTCTCAGATATGGTTTCCGGTGCGGTTTCCGTGAGCACAAAGTATTCCAGTTCATGCGAAAAGAATCTTTCCAGGGCTTTTTCTTTTGCTTCCTCAACCCTTATCATGTTTATCAGTTTATTCGCATTGAGGTGACTCGACTCTGCGTTTTCACTTTCTATGTAGCCGCCGAGTTCTTTTAGAAACTCTTCTTTTATTCTTCTTTCGTTTTTTAGTCTCTCAACGGTATTGCGCTTTTCCTCGAGCCCTTTTTTCATCGTTTCGCACTCATTGAAGAGGCGGTTCTCTTTTGCATTTACGGTGTTTTTTTCTTCCCTTTCTTTTTCGAGGGTATTTTTTAGAATTGTCTGTTGGGTTTCCAGCTTTGTCTGTATTTCTTTGAGTTGCTGCCTTTCCTCATGTTCTTTTTCTTCCCTTTTTTGTCTTTCTTTCTCCATCCGTTCTATCTCTAAAATTCTGTTTTTTGTATCTGTAAGTTTGCTCATGGAAACAAAAAGCTGCATCCGCTCTTCTTCAAGTCTTTTTTCATACCCTTCTATCGTTGCTTTCACCTTTTCCGTTTCTTCCCGTAATGTGAGCTCTTTGCTTTCTTCCCCTTGCAGTTCACTCTTATGGATAACGGATTTCTCTGACAGTGTTTCTATTTCCTTTTGATATGCTTCGATTTGCGTTTTAATAGCGGTCTCGTCTTCCCTGTGGGCATTGCATTGGGTTTCAAGTCTTTGCTTTTCTTCTTTTACGTATTCTATTTCAAGGAGGCGGTTCTCCATATCTTTTTCTTTGCCTTTTATATCGACCTCAAGCTGCCTCAAGATGCTATCCGTCAAGGAGAACTCCGAGTCTTTCGCCTCAAGCTCTTTTTTAAGCTGCGTTTTTTCCTCCTCTTTTTTTACAATTTCCGTTTCCAGGTCTCCCTGTTTTTCCTGAATTTTACCTATCCTTTTTTTCAGTTTTGAATAGCCGTCAAGGAGTATCTGTTTGTCAATCTCGTGGAGCTTGTCTGCCAGTACTTGATATGCCTTCCACCGCTGCCATTCATGTTCGGTTTTTTCGAAGGCGCTTGTCACTTCTATGTATATGTCCTCAATCCTTTCGAGATTGATCGTTACTTCTTCCATTCTCGCAATGGCATCCCGTTTTTTCTCTTCGAATCTTGTGGTGCCGCTGGCCTCTTCGATGATAACCCTTCGCTCCAGAGGTTTCATTTGAATGAAGCCCTCGATTCTTCCCTGTTCTATGATTGCGTAGGAATTAACCCCGATGCCTGTCCCAAGAAAGATATCCTGTACGTCTTTGAGCCTCACCGGATTGCCATTGAGGAAATATTCGTTCACGCCATCCCGGTAAATTCTCCTTTTAACAACGAGGTCCTTGTCGCCGTCTGTGAGCTCCAGGGAAACTTCCGCAATATTGACCGGCCTCTTGCCGTTGCTTCCATGAAAGATGACATCCCCCATGTCTTTTACCCTGAGGCTTTTCGTTCCCCGCTCCCCCAGCGCCCAAACAATGGCATCAACAATATTGCTCTTTCCACATCCATTGGGTCCCACAATGGATGTGACACCCTCTCCGAGTTGAAAAACCGTTCGGTTGAGAAATGATTTAAATCCAAAAATTTCTAATCTTGATAGCTTCAATAGTGAAACCTCTGCAAAATCAGTTGCGATCCCGGCTTCTTCATGGTTTTACCGGATCGATTCAATGGCTCTTTTAATCCTTTTTTCCACACGTTCTTTACCGAGAATGCTCACGACTTCAAAGATCCCAGGACTTACTGTCTTGCCTGAAAGAGCAACCCTGACGGGCTGGATTATGTTGGCCAGCTTCGTGTTATATTTCTGAGTGAGCCCCTCAATGAGCTGTTTCTGTTCAACCTCTTCGAGGGAAGCAAGCCCCCTAAAACCCCCGTAATAGTCTTCCAATATTGGCTTCGTGGCAGTTGTTAAAAACTTTTCTCGTGCCGCATTGTCATAAGGAAAATCGTCGCGGAAGAAAAATTCTGCCATCTGCGCCATCTCTTTCAATGTTTTTGCCCTGCCCCTGAGATTGATTACAATCGGTACCAATATGTCTTTGTTCCCAATGTTGACCCCCAGGGCTTCAACGAAGGGTGTAAGTCTATCGGCAATCTCATGCTCGGGAAGGGTTTTGATATAGTGACTGTTCAGCCAGGAAAGCTTGTCCATGTCAAAGATTGCCGGAGATTTGCCTACATTCGTAAGGTCAAATTTTTCTATGAGATCTTCTTGGGAAAAGATCTCCTCATCTCCGTATGCCCAGCCAAGCCTTGCCAGGTAATTCATAAGCGCTTCAGGAAGGAAGCCGTCATTTCTGTATTCGAGAAGCGATGCGGCGCCGTGTCTTTTGCTGAGGCGTGTTTTGTCTTTGCCATGGATCAGGGGGACGTGGGCAAACTGCGGCACAGGGAACCCGAGCGCCTCATATATGAGCATCTGACGGGGGGTATTGTTGATATGGTCATCGCCCCTGATAATATGGGTAATCCCCATGAGGGCATCGTCGATAACAACAGTGAAATTATAGGTGGGGGTGTTGTCGGTCCTCAAAATAATAAGATCATCCAATTCTTCGCACTTAAAGGTGATTTTTCCCCTTACAAGGTCATGGAAACTTACTTCTCCGTTTAAGGGGCCCTTAAATCGTATCACAAAGGGCTTGTCCTGATTATTATCGCCTCCCGGCAGGTCTCTGCATGTCCTGTCGTAGGTCGGCTTCTTTCCTTCCTTGAGGGCTTTCTTTCTCTTCTCTTCCAGTGTCTCGGAGCTGCAGTAACATTGATAGGCATGGCCAGCCTTAAGAAGCTTGTAGGCATATGCTCTGTAAATATCCACCCTTTCTTTTTGAAAAAAGGGACCCTCGTCCCATTGAATACCAAGCCAGGCAAGACCCTGCAAAATATCTTCAACATAATCTTGTCTTGACCGTTCAATGTCCGTATCTTCGATTCTGAGAACCAATATGCCCCTCTGGTGCTTTGCATAGAGGTAATTAAAAAGCGCTGTCCTTGCCCCGCCGATATGAAGATTCCCCGTAGGGCTCGGCGCAAACCTTGTTTTGATCATCAGGATTGCCTCCGAAAAATGTTGTAGTTGATTATAATGGAAAACGAAGCCTTCATCAATTGTTTTTATACAAGATTTATCAACCCTTATGTATAACTACATTTAACAAAGAATTTATTTGTCACTTTTTTGTAATTTTTTGTTATAATTAAAGTTGTGGGGAATAATGGCAGGGAATCAATTTACAGAACAACTCATTAAGGTAAGCGAAAGAGGCGATTTAGAGGACGTCATGCAGTTTATCGGCAAAGGAGCCGATGTAAACGGCAGGGACAATAATGGCAATACACCGCTCATGTATGCATCCATGCATGGTTTTACCGATACGGCAAGATTCCTCATCGATAACGGCGCCAATATAGATGCAAAAAATAATTTTGGTATTACACCGCTCATATATGCCTGCCGGGCTAATCATGTTGGTGCGGTTAGGCTTTTGGTTTCCAGGGGAGCCGACGCCAATGTAAAAGATACAAACGGTGATACACCGCTTACATTCGCCTGTAAACACGGGAACATGGATATAGTTCACCTGCTCGTTGAGTTTGGCGCTGACGTTAATGCGGGTGATCGCGATGGCAACACCCCTCTCATGTGCGCTATAGCGAACAAATTTGCCGGGATGATCAATTTTTTCATTGTAAAATGCGCAGACCTGAAAGTCGTCAATAAGGATAATAAAACAGCTCTTGATATTGCCAATGAACGAGGACTTTTCCGAGTAGTCAACGAAATAAAGTTTAAGATTCTGGAACAGCAAAAGAAAGCATCTTGAGAACCCTGTTCTTGAAAAAAGCAGGGCAAAACAGCGTACCACCCTTTTCATCCCAAACAAGATAGAGGAATATACCACAATTACAAAAACGGATGTTTGCGAACCATTTTGACACACACCCATTGCTTGAAAAGATAAGGAAAATAGAGGAGTTATTGACTACAGGTAATAAATTTATACTTCCGAACCGCTTTTATAACGCAGATAATTACGTAAAAACAATTATACTTATTGAATTTTATTATATATATGTGGTAAAGTATAGAGTGATTTGCCGGAAAAGGTCAATCGTTTGATTGGAGGCATAATGTTTCAAATAGGAGAAGTAGCCGTATATCCGGGTCATGGTGTTGGGAAAATAGAATCTATCGAGGAGAAAGAGTTTTCCGGTACCAAACAATCTTTTTATATCATCCGGATTCTCGACACTGATATGACCATCATGATCCCTATAGACGGTACGAAGAATGCCGGCCTTAGGTGTGTCATTGATTCTTGTGAGGTTACGAAAGTATACGATATTCTTAAGGATAAAAACGTTACCCACGATAATTCACCATGGAACAGACGGTATAAGGAATATATGGAAAGGATAAAGAGCGGTTCCATATTCGAGGTTGCTACGGTACTTAAAGAGCTTTATAACTTGAGACACTGGAAGGAACTCTCTTTTGGAGAAAAAAAGATGTTCGAAATAGCGAAAGGTCTCATCACGAAAGAGCTTTCCATCGCCCTCGATAAAGAAGAGATAAAGGTAGAACAGGAAATCGAAAAGATTTTTTTGAATAATAACAATCATAATAACCATAAGGGGAATAACAATAACCATAAGGGTTGACCTTTGGACATCATCTTTCAGATAGTTCTCACAGTAGTCTCGACATTGAGCGGTTATTTCATTTTAAAAGAAATTTTTTATAGTAATATCTGGGCGCTGCTTGGGGCCGTCTTTGGACTTCTTTTCGGTTACGTAATTCTCAAGATAGAGGAAAGACTAAAGAATATATCCTTAAAGATTATTGTCGGCAGCCTGATCGGAATTACCGTCAGCCTTCTTGTGGCAAATCTTTTTATTTCCCGGCTGCTTCTTGCGCTTATCAAGGATATACCCATTACTTTGCCGATTTACATTCTTTTCTATTTTGTTATGGGGTATCTCGGTTTAAGGATCGGAATAGAAAAAAGCAAGACCCTTGACCTTTCAAAGCTACCGCTCTTTGACAGGTTGGAAGACAACGAGGATGCCAAGATTCTCGATACAAGCACAATCATTGACGGAAGGATTGCAG
>Ga0182017_10001463_pt1 | contig 18155 bp, 11 predicted proteins | sample 712E3DmetaG_FD_120492 | JGI IMG/M metagenome (GOLD analysis project Ga0182017, IMG submission 120492) | Permafrost microbial communities from Stordalen Mire, Sweden - 712E3D metaG | ecosystem: Environmental > Terrestrial > Soil > Wetlands > Permafrost | place: Sweden: Stordalen | collected... | reverse complement strand
GTTTATTCTCTTGCTGTTAAGCGTAATCCTTATCGTTGGGGGGTTGACATTCTTCCCTCCACTGGCTTTGGGCCCTATTGTTGAACATTTCTTAATGAATTTAGGTGTTTCTTATTAATTATTTCTAAGATGAACAGTACAGAAAAACGAAATATGGGTCGCTTGTTTACCAGGGAAATTGCGGTAAGGGCAATAAAAGATTCCTTTATCAAACTGAACCCTGCCGTTTTGGTCAAAAACCCGGTTATTTTCATCGTCGGGATTGGCGCGCTGATAACAACGGTAGTTGTGTTTACTGATATTTTTACTGGCCATTTTTCTAACTTTAACCTCCAGATTACAATCTGGCTTTGGTTTACCGTATTATTTGCCAACTTTGCCGAAGCAGTTGCTGAAGGACGGGGAAAAGCCCAGGCAGATAGTTTGCGTAAAAGCCGTACGCAAACAAAAGCCCGTAAACTAGTCCATAATAAAGAAGAACTTGTATTGGCAAATGACCTGAAAAAGGGAGATATCGTAATTTGCGATGCAGGGGACGTTATTCCCTCAGATGGAGACGTGATTGAAGGGATTGCCAGTGTTGACGAATCGGCTATTACAGGCGAATCAGCGCCCGTAATCCGCGAAAGTGGTGGCGACCGTTGTGCTGTGACAGGGGGCACCAAAGTAATCAGCGATCAGATCAAGATTAAGGTAACTTCTGAACCTGGTAATACATTTTTAGACCGCATGATTGCATTGGTTGAAGGCGCAAAACGTCAAAAAACACCAAACGAAATTGCACTCATCATCCTGTTATCAGGCCTTACTATTATTTTTCTGTTAGTGGTTGTCTGTATGCCGGCATATTTTAGTTATAGTTTAAAAGCTTCGGGCGTATCCGCAAATCACAACCTTACTTTGCCTGTTCTGATATCACTGCTTGTGTGCCTTATTCCAACAACAATTGGTGGCTTACTGAGTGCAATCGGCATAAGCGGAATGGACCGGTTATTGCGTAAGAATGTTATTGCAACCAGTGGTAAAGCCATAGAAGCTGCCGGTGATACTGATGTTTTATTGCTTGATAAAACTGGTACTATTACATTGGGAAATCGCATGGCAACCGACTTTTTACCTGCTGAAGGTGTAACGGTGGAAGAACTCGCCGATGCTGCCCAGCTTTCTTCCTTATCGGACGAAACACCTGAAGGGCGTTCCATTGTTGTACTTGCAAAAGAAAAATTCAATATCCGTGGCCGTGATGTTCATAATCTGCAAGCCTCGTTTATCGAATTTTCGGCACAAACCCGGATGAGTGGTGCCGATATCAAAACTCATGATGGGAAACTTCATCAGATACGTAAAGGTGCATCAGATACTATTCGTACTTTTGTGCAAAGCAACAATGGATTTTACCCTCAAAAGGTCGAAGATATTGTTTCCGAGTTAGCACGACAAGGGGCAACACCTCTCGTTGTGGCTGAAGATAACAAGGTTTTGGGGGTAATTCATCTCAAAGACATTGTAAAAGGAGGTATTAAACAACGTTTTGCCGAACTTCGGAAAATGGGTATTAAAACCGTTATGATTACAGGTGATAATCCATTAACAGCAGCTGCTATTGCTGCCGAAGCAGGGGTTGACGACTTTATGGCCGAGGCAAAACCTGAAGACAAACTGCGCCGTATCCGGGAAGAACAAGCGAATGGCCACCTTGTGGGAATGATTGGTGACGGCACCAATGATGCACCAGCCCTCGCCCAAGCAGACGTTGGTTTAGCAATGAATACCGGAACTCAGGCAGCCCGCGAGGCAGGAAATATGGTCGATCTGGACAGCAACCCAACAAAGCTCATAGAGGTGGTAGAAACCGGAAAGCAGTTACTTATGACCCGGGGAGCGCTGACAACCTTCAGCATTGCCAACGACGTGGCGAAGTATTTTGCTATTATTCCTGCTATTGCCACCTTATTGTATGTAACATCTTCAGGAATAGCACCTTTAAGCGCCTTGAATATCATGAAACTGGCTACTCCCGAAAGCGCCATTTTAAGTGCAGTAATATTCAATGCCCTTATAATTATAGCCCTCATTCCGCTGGCACTGAAGGGTGTGAAATATCGGCCAATCTCTGCCAATCGGGTACTTGCACTGAACATCGTGATCTATGGTATTGGCGGTATCATTGTTCCTTTTATTGGAATAAAGTTGATTGATATAATTATTAATTCAATTTGAAAATGAGACAATTTGAAGATGAATGGTTCTGGTACTATATTTTCAAATCTTCAAATTGCCAAATTTTCAAATTGCTTAAACAAATATTATTATGAAAACACAAACAATTATAGCACTAAAATTTTTAATGGTAATGACCCTTCTGACAGGAATAATTTACCCCCTTTTTATGACCGGGGTGGCACAAATTACTTTTCCAGCCAAAGCGAACGGGAGTTTGATCATGAAAGACGGTAAAATTATAGGCTCAGAGTTAATCGGACAAAAGCTCGATAGCAGTATCTATTTCTGGTCAAGGCCCTCTGCCATCGATTACAACCCAATACCTTCCGGCGCATCTAATTTTGGGCCAACAAGCAAAGCTTTACAAAAGCAGGTTGCAGACCGACGCGTTTTATTTGCAAGCAAGAATTCGATTACAGATACTTTGGCAATTCCCAAGGAAATGATTTTTGCATCGGCAAGCGGCCTCGACCCGCATATTTCACCAAAAGCTGCTTTAATGCAAGTTGACAGGATTGTGAAAGCCCGGAATTTCAACGCTGATAAAAAACAAAAGCTGATTAAATGTATAAAAGATATCACAGAAGCTCCACAGTTTTTGTGTTTGGGCGAAGAGCGAATAAATGTATTGGTTTTAAATCTTGAACTTAATAAGCTTTAACGGGATAGTATTTAAAAACAATATGACATGTCACGAAGAGGTTGAACTTATGTAAGCGAAGTTCAACCTCTTCGTGGTTATAGATTTGAGTTTTATTTAAATGTCACTCATTACCTTCAGTGTAATTGTAAATAAATTCCAGGCTTTTATTAAATTTGTTCTTTATTTTTTAACACTAAATTCGTATATGTCATGAAAAAAACATCAATCCGTAAAAGATTTATTCTGGGTGTAGTGTTTTTCTTAGTAATCATTTTGTTGTTATCGATCTTATCGGCTTTTTACCTAAACAGGTTGTCGGGGAAAACAAGTGCAATCCTTAAAGAAAACCATTATTCCGTTATTTTTGCCCGTGATATGTCGGAAGACCTGACAAATATAAATCAGGAAATCACAAATTATTTCTTAACGAACAAAAAACCTGATAGTTTATTTATTAACAACGAGTTAAAGCTATTTGACAAATCGCTTCAATTAGAAAAAAATAACATAACAGAAACTGGCGAAGACAAACTTGCAATGGGTATTGAAACAGGTTTTAATGAATACCACGATTCTGTTGAAAAATTTATAAGATCGCCAAAACCGGTTGACAAGGCTATTTACCTGCAAAAGAAATTTGAAAACCTTTACCATCAGTTGGTGCTATTATCTCAAATAAACGAAAATGCCATTGAAGTAAAAACCAATGATGCCAAAGTTTCGGCAAAAAATGCTTCGATACAAATGACATTTGTCGCAAGTTTGTGTTTTTTGATAGCTTTTGCTTTTACTTTTAGCTTTGGGTCCTATTTCAACGAACGATTTTTTCAGTTGTATAGTGGGATAAAAGAAATAGTTTCCAGTAATTATGGCCATAGGTTACATTTCGAAGGAAATGATGAATTTCATGAAATTTCATTGTTATTTAACGAAATGGCAGAGAAACTAAGTGAAAAAAATCAAAAAATGAACTTAACTTTACAGGCAGGTTCGGAAAAAGATTATAGTGTAAACGACATTCTGGCATTGAAAGGGATGCTGGTCCGCATGAAAAGTATTGAAGAACAAGCCGTAGGGTTAATTTCCAAATTAGAAAACAAGAAGATTTAAAAAGTGAACAATCCCGATGATAACCGCCCCAATCCCGATGAACTTTTAGCTTCTTTGATTAACGAAGAGGAGAAAAGCAAACGGGGAAAGCTGAAAATATTTTTCGGTATGTGTGCAGGTGTGGGCAAAACATACACCATGCTGCAAACTGCCCATGCCGAGAAATTGAAAGGGAGTGATATTATCATCGGATATATTGAAACGCACAAGCGTAAGGAAACTGCCGAATTGGTAGAAGGTTTTGAACTGATACCGCGCAAAACCTACGAATACAAATCTACTCCCGTTCAGGAAATGGATTTGGATGCCATCATTGCCCGAAAGCCAAAAATTGTCCTGGTTGATGAACTGGCACATACCAATGCCCCCGGAAGCCGTCATACAAAAAGGTATCAGGATGTTCAGGAAATCCTCGAAAATGGCATCAATGTTTACACAACGCTAAACGTGCAGCACCTTGAAAGCCGCTCCGAAACCGTTGCACAAATTACCGGTATTATTGTTCGCGAAACCTTGCCCGATGAGATTTTTGAAAATGCTGATGAAGTTGAAGTGGTTGACCTTTCTCCCGATGAACTGCTGCAAAGATTATCCGAGGGTAAAGTTTATACTCCTGAGCGTTCAAGAGAAGCCATAGGAAATTTTTTTCGTAAAGGAAATATTACCGCTTTGCGTGAAATGGCTTTGCGCATTGTTGCCGACCGTGTGGACAAGCAACTGCACGATTACATGCAACATAAACGTATCCGTGGCCCCTGGAAATCAGGATTACACCTTTTGGTGGCAATTGATTACAGTCACCAATCAACAAGGTTATTGCGATGGGCTAAAAACCTTTCCTATTCCATGGGAGCAAATATTCAGGCCATTTATGTTGAAACCTCACATCAGGTTACAACTAAAGAACGGGAACAGCTTGATAAAAACATCAACCTGGCAAAACAATTGGGTATTAAATTTCGGATTATTACCAATTATGATATTGTAAAAGCAATTGTCGATTTTGCCCAAAAAGAAAACGTAACACATATTATAGTTGGCAAGCCCCGTATCCGCAATGCTATATCTATGTTCAGGCTTGGCAACTTTGTAAACAGGTTAATACAGTATAGCGGAAATATAGACGTTTACATTCTTGGTTCTGATAGTCAGGCAAAAGATCATTTTAAGGAAAAGGTTTCAGTTCTGTCTTTTACCTCAAATATTACCCAATATATCATTACTTCACTTACTGTTATTTTAGCCTCCATTGTCTGTTATGTTTTGAAAGACTTTATCGGCTACCAGGTAGTTTCATTTGGTTTGCTGTTTTTGATTTCTATTCTTGCCCTTTTCTATGGTACCGGCCCTATATTGCTTGCAGCAACACTATGTGCCCTCATTTGGGATTATTTTTTTATACCCCCGCAATTTACCATGCATATCGGAAAACCTGAAGATATGCTCATGCTTACCATGTTTTTTATCATTGCCATGCTTAATGGAATTTTAACTTCAAGGGTACGCCGCCAGGAAATGAAAATACGGATTCGTGAAGAACGTACCCACGCACTTTATCAGCTTACAAGAGATTTAAACATGGCATCAGGGATTGATGAGGTATTAAAAATTGCTGTAAATTATATTAAAAAGAATTTTAATTTAGATTGTGCAATTATTCTTAAAAACGAATTAAATCAGATTGAAAACTACGTTAGACACGACACTAACATAAAATTGTCTGAAAATGATATGAGCATTGCTGCCTGGGTTTTTCGTCATTCGGCTAAAGCCGGGAAGCATACTGACACTTTGCCATCCACCGATTATACATTTTATCCCTTAACTGGAAATAACGATAATATGGGGGTTATTGCTGTTAAACATACCAATGTTTTTACGCAAGGTGAAGAACAATTTTGGGAATCTTTTCTCTCACAAATATCAGGGAAATACGAACGTGAATTTTTGCGGAACACTGCAAAAAAAGCATATATATTGAACGAATCGGATAAACTCTACAAAACCCTTTTCAATTCCATATCACACGAATTGCGTATTCCGGTGGCCACTATTATGGGAGCTTCCGACACGCTTTTATCACAGAGTTATCCCGAAGAAACAAAAGTGAAATTGTATGCTGAAATTAATACAGCCTCGGTACGGCTCAACCGTCTTATCGAAAACCTGCTAAATATGTCGCGGCTCGAATCGGGCCGCATAACTCCACGTCCAGACTGGTGCGATGTCAACGATTTGGCAAACAGGGTCTCCGAAACCCTTAAGCAAGAGTTGCAGCCATTCAATCTGTCAATAGTCATTCCTGCTGACATGCCACTGGTAAATATTGATTTTGGGCTTATCGAGCAAGTACTCCACAATCTTATACTTAATGCAACACAAAATGCACCGGTTGGTAGCAAAATAAGGCTTAAATTTTTTTATGACAATGGCTTTCTTACAATTCAGGTGATGGATAGGGGAAATGGCTTTCCTGCATCTGAATTATCATCGGTTTTTAACAAGTTTTATCGTGGAAAAGATGCCAAAGCAGGAGGTACAGGTTTAGGATTATCAATAGTAAAAGGTTTTGTGGAGGCCCATCAAGGTAAGGTAATTGCCGAGAACCGACAAAATGGCGGTGCTATATTTACAATTAAAATTCCGGTTACAACTTTTAATGATTTGAAAATAAAACAATTTGAAAATGATAATACAATTTGAAAATTATTTGTAGAACTTTACTCAATTGTAGTCTTTCATCTTCAAATTTTCAAATCAACTAATCTTCAAATTCTCAAATTTTCAAATTAAAAGTATGCAAGAGAATCTTCTAATTATCGATGATGAAGTACAAATACGTCGTTTACTTGAAATAACCCTTTCGGCAAATGGTTATAAAATTTCCGAAGCATCAACGGGCAAAGAAGGCCTGGCATTGGCAGCAACCGGGCAACCTGTTTTAATAATCCTCGATTTGGGTTTGCCCGATGCTGATGGTCTTGATATTCTAAAAAAACTTCGTGAATGGTACCAAAAACCCATTATCATACTTTCGGTCCGTAATTCAGAAGATGATATAGTAAAAGCGCTTGACGAGGGGGCAAACGATTATCTTACCAAACCCTTTCGTACAGGCGAATTACTGGCCCGTATCCGGGTTGCTATACGGCAAAGTCAGGGCATTTCTGACAATCCTTGTTTGTCATTCGGCACATTGACCATAGATTTAGCCAACCACATAGCACGTAAGAATAACGAAATAATAAAACTCACTTCCACAGAGTTTTCACTTTTAGCGCTTTTGGCCAAAAACGAAGGAAGGGTGCTGACCCATCAGTACATTTTAAAAGAAGTATGGGGAATGGGTTACACCGAACAAACCCAATACTTGCGGGTATTCATTGCCCAGTTACGCAAAAAGGTTGAAGAAAACCCTGCAAAACCTAAGTTACTTAACACAGAATCGGGTATAGGCTATAGGTTTGGCAGTTAGTATCTTCGAACACCTATAGCCTATAGCCTGAATAGCTATTCCATTTTAATCGGGAAGATCACAATCGGTATCCCAAATTTGAAAAATCTTTTCTGGATGGAGAAAATGGTATGGTTATGAAGTAATTGAGATAAGTAAAAGGCTTTGGAAAACACCAATTGTCCTCCAAAAAATGTGGCAGTAGAAAGCTTTGGCATAAGCTTTTTTACAATCCTGTAAACTTCATTCACAGGATCTGTGCCTATAGTCCAGATACTTTTACTGTAGAAGCCAAACTGGTTGGCTATTTTAACATATTTTTGTCCGTCTTCTTTCACAGATGCTTTGAAATGTTCAAGTTCTTCCGACCCTCTATAGATTTTGGAATTTAAGATACCGATCCTGATAAAAATAAAATTTTTATAAATTCCTTTAAAACTTTCATTAATCCTTAAAAAGGTATGTAACCCGGTACCACCGAAGCCGCTAACTAATATAATTGCTGTTTTTTCATTCGGGTCAAACTCCACTTTTGTTTGGGGCCGTTCGTTACAAGGTACCTTATCGAGGGCTACTTTAAGGTCGGCATAAGCTTTAAGGCGTAGTTTCTGTAAACGTGTGGTTGTTTTGAAGTAGTGCCGCTTAATGTTAATTGCCAATAAAATGAATAGTCCTGTGATGAGCAAAGTAATCCAACCACCTTGTCCGAATTTTATGACGGTTACTGAAATGAGAATGAATGAAGTTAAAATTAGGCCAATGCCATTCACCGACATTTTTCTTTTCCAATGCTTCAGTTTGCCTCGCGATATCCACCAATGCTTTACCATACCAAGCTGGGAAATAGTGAAAGTAATGAATACATTAATACTATAGAGTACAACCAGCAGCGCTACGGAACCTTTCGAAATAACCATCAGGATTATAGATGCTGCGCCCATTAGCAATACCCCATTCATGGTAACTAACCTGTCGCTGAGAGCTGCAAATTTTTTAGGAAACCAATGGTCAATAGCCATATTTGCCATAATCCTCGGTCCATCAATAAAACCTGTTTGTGCGGCAACAAATAACAAAGCTGCTTCGGAAATCAGTGTCACCAGGATAAAACCACCTGACCAGAATTTTCCCCAATGCGCAGTAATATCACCAACCAACACTGCATTCAGTGTTTTATGCGAACTAATTTGAACATTGTATAATGCATAAGCAACCATAAGCCCTAATACAATAAATGACAAAGATATTGCCATCAAGGTCATGGTCCTCCTTGCTGTAATTACTTTTGGTTCCCGAAGTATGGGCATACCATTGCTCACCGCTTCAATACCGGTAAAGGTACCCGCACCCATGCTGTATGCTTTTAGTATAATAAATAAAGTCCCTAAAACACCCACTTGTGATACTGTTGAATGCCATTGGTTAACCGTTTCGTGTGTAACTGATTGAAAGTTACCAGAGTGTGCAAAAATTGCATAAACAATTGCAAATACATGCATCACAATGAAAATAACAAAGATGGGCGTAAGTGATAAGACCGATTCCTTTACCCCGCGAAGGTTTAACAGGATAAGCAGGCACACCCCTATAATGGCTACACTCAATTTATACGTTTGCCATGAGGCAGGGAAAAAACTAAAAAGAGCATCGGAACCACTCGAAATGGATATGGTAATGGTTAGCACATAATCAATAATGAGGGCACAACCTGATATCATTCCAACTGTGGGTGACAAAAGTTTGCTTCCTACAAGATAACCACCGCCGCCATGGGGGAAAAGTTTAATGATTTGGCTATAACTGGAGCTAATAATGAAAATAGTAAAAACAGTACCCAATGCCACAAAAATAGCCAGCATGGGATGTCCCTGCAAGTTTCGGAATGCTTCTTCAGGCCCGTAACATGATGATGAAATACCATCCGCTCCAAGTCCGATCCATGCAAAGAAAGCAACCAGTGAGAGCTTATGGAACAGGGATTTATCCTGCAAAGTCTTTGCTTTACCAATGAAGATGTCCTTCATTTTTTCCAGAATAGGAAAACTTACCGCAGAATCAGTCATAATCCAAACTATTACCCATCCTTAAAATCTATAAATCCGTTTCGCACGGGCAAAACAACTTATTTTTATTATAGAATAGCTTATTTATTTTAATCCGATAATTTAATCTCGCCTGTTTTTATAATTTGTAACTATTCAGGTTGTTTAGGGTCTGCTGTTTAAGTCCGAAGGACTTTAATGTGAATAACCAGCGGTGTAACCGGTGGTTAGCACAATAAATGCAGTTACAACCCTGAAGGGGTTGAATTTGCTTATATTCAACCCCTTCAGGGTTGTAATAATTTTATGGGGGGTAAAAAACTTATGCCAATAACAGTAAATATCAGGATTACATATTTTCATCAGTGTTATCAATTAAGAAGGCACAAAAGTAGGCAGCGTGTTATAAGGAAATTATAAAGAAATGTACCGTAAGTATAAAGATTTTATAAAGAAAATGATTAGTGTCCAAAATAAAAGGGCTGGAACACGATAACGCATCCCAGCCCCTACAATTATTTATTAATATCGGATTACAACTTTGTAATTCGTTTTATAACCACACTGTCAGGAGTCGTAATCTTTATGATATAAACCCCTGGTGCAAATTTACCCATGTCTATTGTAGTTAAATCACTATCGATTTTTGTTATCAATAATTGTTTACCGTTTATCGAGTAAATGCCGATGGTTTGTTTTTGCAGGAGGTTTGTGCATGAAACGTATAAATAACTACCTACAGGATTGGGATATACCTCAACCTTCTGCGAAGCAATTGAATTAATGCCCACTCCTGACTTAATTGTAAGCGTTCCATTAACACGGGTAAAATCATAATTAACATCCGAACCGCCTGTAACAACTATAGCATAAGTACCTGCAATACTTAGAGTGGTTGCAGAACAAGAGGCTGTTGGTTGTGCGGTAATGCTGTTAACATTATCAGTCCCTTTAAACCCTGTGTAATCAATCTTAAAGACAGGATTTGCTACCCCTCTAGCACGACTTGTATCGCGGACTGTAGCTGTTAGCATTGCTTTTTTAACCGTTAAGAGTTGCGGAACATCCGGCGCCGGATTATAGGTGGCGCTTCCTGCCTGGGAAGCAGTAATTGTAGAAGTACCTGCAGCCAAAATGTGAAGTTGACCGCTTACAATGGTTGCAATGTTTAAATCGCTGCTGGTATATGTTACCGGAAGGCCCGATGAGGCAGTTGCCCCAATAGCTATGTCTGCATCGCCGTAAGTAATATTGTCAGATAATGCCATAGTAATGGTCTGCGGTGTACCAATGATAAAGTTGATGGTATAAGTTTTTGTAGCTATACCATCCTGCGCTGTAACAACTATTGTTGTAGCCCCGGGTATGGCAGTTGCATCTGTTTTAACAGCAGTTGCAAAAGCAGCAGTGGTGTCAGTAACTGCCGGAAGGGTACCAACAGTTGTACCAACCGGTAGTGCAACATTATATGTTAAAGTATCCTTATTAAATGCCGGATAAAGGGTATTACCTGCTACCGACAGGGCAGTTAAGTTAGCGTCAGTACTTAAACCGGTTACATTTACAGTCCAGTGTTTTGTTACTGTACCGTCTTTTGAAGTAACCATGTATGTTACAGGATGCGTAAAGTCCTGGGCAACCCCGGAAAGCGGACTAATTGAACCTCCTGCAAAAAGGGTAATAGTTGGCGCCAAAGCAGTAACGTCAGTTCCGTCAGGAACAGCTATCGTAACAGTAGAATCGGCCTGACTTATCACACCGGTTATCGAAGGCGTTGCAATATTAAATGATGTAATGTAATTGAAGTTGGTGTAGCCCTGGACGGTTGCTGTACCTTTGTTGATTAAATTGGTAGTGTTAGGACCAACATAATGCCATCTTACAGTACTATCTTTAATGGTTCCGGGACTGCTATTGTTACCGGTTGGAGGGGTTGCATTGCTGGTTGTGCCAAGGGTATCAACGACATATATATTTCCTGCGTAAGATCTTTGGGTACCTACGGTAACCGCAGTTTTTTTAACCCAGCCAAGTTGACCAATCCACAGATCATTAAATATAAACGCACCAGCGCCTGATATGGTGTCAGTACCTGCTTTTGTGAAGATTACGTTAGTTGCAGAAGTTGAAGTTGGCACTGCCTCAATAAAAGATATGGGTGTTACTGCACTTAAATTTCCCCCAATCTTCAAAGTCTGTGTTAAGTTCGCGGTACCTCCCCCGGTGATCATACTTGAGCCCCTTTTAAAAGCAACATCTCCGTTAGCAGTGAGCGTTCTACCATTGGTGCCAGAATTACTAATCTGAAAACCTGAACCGACAATAACAGTTGGTGCAACGGTATAATTACCGCCTGCAGTAATTACAATACTATCTACACCGCACTGAAGGGCATAACTTGCCCCTGAGCCATCGCCTGTTATTGTGATAGGAGGAAGATTAGGTGTTGCACAATTAATATGAGACCCCGGGTTTGTTATCGTTATCCCTGTAACCTTGCCTCCGCTAATTGTTGCGTCAGCGGTGGGAACAGTACCGGCATAACTCCAATGTACACCACCATCTGTAATGTTTGCGCCTGTGCCGGTTGGTCCGCCGGATGCAGCGCTGGTACCTGCAGTTATAACATTATAAAAATTTCCTCCATTAGTGGCTTGGGCATTTAAGGCATATACTGTATTTGGGGCCCAGGCTGTCGCGAAAGCAACAGTTGCAGTAGTATAGTTTATACCTTTGTTCCTGTAATAAGCACCCACTGCTTTATAAGTCGCGTATCCGGCAGCAGAAACAGCCGTAGGGCCAACATAATTCCACGTTAAACCTGTAACGGCGCTGACATAATCCCAGGTTACAACGCCATCTGAAATGCCGGTTCCGTTACCTGTTGGAGCTGTTGCCCCGGTTGTGCCGGCACTTGTAGCAACATATATATTTCCTGCGCTATATCTTTGGTTACCTATACTAATCGCAGCACCTGCAGCCCAGGCTGCCGGGTTAACTGCACTGACATAATTCCAGGTTACAACGCCATCTGAAACGGTTCCGGTACCTGTTGGAGCTGTTGCCCCGGTTGTGCCTGCGGTTGTAGCAACATATATATTGCTTAAGTTATATCTTTGGGCACCTATAGTAACCGGATTAGCCGCAGTCCAGGCTGGCGGACCATCTAAAATGTTTGTACCGTTACCCGTTGGACCGCCGGCTGAATTGCTGGTACCAGCGGTTACAACGATATACATTTTTCCTCCGTTACTTTTTAGGGTACCTACGGTATAAATGGTTCTTGCTGCCCAAAGAGTATAAGGAACAGAAGCAGAGCTGGGGCCAAGAAATGTTACCCCCGGATTGGCCATTAATGCCCCTGCATTGTTAATAGTAACACTGGTAACAGTGTCGGCGGCAAGATTGGCAGTGCCCGAAAAAGCATTCCCTTGTCCTACGGTTATGTTTTTTGCAAAAATATTAGCATAATTACTGGTTTGCGTAACACCGTCCATAATGAGAAGATTGGTATTTGGTGATGGATATATAGAAGGATTAACACTAGCGTAATCCCACGTTACCCCACCGTCTATAATGCCGGTTCCTGTACCGGTTGGCCCACCATTTAATATTGTTCCACTGGTGCCAGCAACTGTAACGGTATATAAATTCGGACCATTTGCTCGCTGTATTCCTACAGTATATGCTGTACTTGGAGCCCAGCCTGTTTGCGTTCCTAACACCCAACTATCGGTAGCAAACGAATAAACTTCAAAGGAACCGGAAGTATTCCAGCCACCATTGTGTTTTGTGGTACGATAATCACCATCGGCCTGGCCAAAGCCCAAAGATGGCTTTAAAAGAAATAAAAGCAGCAGTACACCTGCTATAAAATAGTACCCTTTTTGAACAAAAGGAAGGAACCCAAAATATGCATTAAGCTTTTGTCTGATAAGAATGAGTAGATTTTTTTTCATAGCGTATTTTTTTATTTAAAGTATTATATAAATATAAAAAATTGTACAACAGAGTTTATAATTAAATTTAAATCTAACAAATTATAGTTACATTTCCAAATAGATAAAATTTGGTAACTACCCACTTATTGAACGTTGCTTCTTATCTCACCAACCTGTAAACCTTGCCGGGTAAACTACGTACCAGGCCTGCAAACTCCAGGTTTAGCAGCATAGCCGAAACCTTACTAACAGGCATGTTTATTCGCAAACAGAGTAAGTCAATGGGAAGTTCGCCCTGTTCGCGGAGCATGTTGGCAATTAATTGTTCTTCGGCCGACAGTTCAATAAACATTTGGGTTTGCATGGATACTGCCTCTTTTAACGGCATGTCCCAGCCCAGGTGGTATTCCAAATCTTCAACGCTTTCTATTAAAGCAGCCTTATTTGTTTTGATAAGCCAGTTAGCGCCTTTGGAATACGAATCGTTTGCCCTGCCAGGGTATGCCAGTACATCGCGGTTGTACGATCCTGCTATATCGGCCGTAATTAGCGCGCCACCTTTAATGCCCGATTCAACCACGATGGTGGCATCGGCAAGGCCGGCAATAATGCGGTTTCGTTTCACGAAATTGCTACGATCGGGCAAGGTAGGGCTGATAAAGTCGGTAAGAAGGGCCCCTTGTTTGCATATTTCCTTCGCCATGGGCTTATGCAAAGGCGGGTATATGGTGGACAGCCCATGACCCAGCACTGCCACAGTGTCGAACCCATTTTTAAGGGCAGCGCGATGGGCGCAAATATCAATACCATAAGCTAACCCGCTAACAATTATAACCTGGTGCTTACGGGATTTCAGATCGGCTATTAGCTTGTTGCAACATTCCTTGCCATAATCGGTGGCATTCCGAGTGCCTACTATGCTTAAAACTTTCGCCTGGTTGAAATCAACGGCGCCTTTAAAGAATAGTATCACCGGTGCATCTTCGCAATTTTTCAGACGCGCAGGATAAGCTTCATCGAGATAAAAAGAGCAGTGGATTTCGTAACGGTTGATAAAATCTATTTCCTTTTCTGCAATATTCAACACTTGCTGGTTCACGATATTATCTGCAAGGTATCCGCCAATGCCGGGTATTTTCACCAGGTTTTTTTTCTTTTCCTTAAACACACCTTCAACACTGCCTGTATAGGCAACAAGTTTTTTGGCATTAATACTGCCAATCCCGGGAATAAGGCTGATCCCAATTTTATATTTCAATAATTCGTCGGGCATAAAGCTTAAGCTTATCCTGGCTAAAATATTGGTAATAATTGAATTTTCAAAGTAATAAAAAACTATTTTTTTTAGCCTGAATAATTGGCTTCGCCGAGCTAAAGGTTCACAAGTTTCTTTAATTACCTCACCCCAACCCCTCTCCTAAAAGAGAGGGGGCGCTAGATTTGTACGGACTCAAAGTCCCTCTCCCGCTTGGGCTACTCTTTATACATAACTTATGTAATTTACGTTAGTTCTCATTACAGCGCTGCCGAAGGCTAAAACTAAGTTTCCACATCGGCTGCAAGCTGTTCGAGTGAAGACGAGGGACGAGGCGGAACGAGTTCTCGCAGTCAAAGAGTTTTTTGGTTACTTTTTTGATCACAAAAAAGTGACAAAACAATAAGAAACAATTCATTCCTCTCAAGGCAAATTAAAATAGAATATAATTAAATGTACCGTTCTTGCCAAGAGCTGTACCTTTCGACGCATGCATGGATAACACTACTATCATGATGATTCTTGCGTCGAAAAATCAATCTACCCGATTCCGCACCCGGGGCGATGCCCTGGGCTACAAATAGACCGCCCTTCCCAAAGGGATGCCTGTGGCATACAGGGCTATAGAGCTAAAATATATAAAATACTGTTAATCATAATTTTATATTTAGAATGATTATAAAGTTCTATTTTTTTCAAAAAAAGTTAAAAAAAGAGGGTTACCTTTTTTCAAAATTGTCATTAATATATATAGGCCAATTTCAAATTACATTTTTTAAATAAAAAGGTAAGACGTTGAAACCCTGAAATTATCCAATATTTTTGACGAATGAATTTGACAATCAAATGGTAAGCATGTAAATCGTTGTTTTTGCAACATAAACATGGGTAATCACCCTTGCACCGCCTGATTTACCTTTACCTTTGGAAGATATGGCAAGGCGGATTTTGTAACAATCCTGCCCAATAGGTTTTCCTAATGCGGATTAGCGGTTAATTGCTTGCCGAGTTCTGCCAAATCGCTTTTAATCGAAGGATATTTTTTAGCAAGCCGTTTTAACTGCCTGTCAAACGGAGGTATGGTAAAAACACTATAGCTCATCGAGAAGCTCGTTTAACGGTTTAGCTTTCAGTTTGCCCTGCTTAGCCAATTTTACGTTTTCTACCGCTTCTTTAATACCGGCCTTAAACTCATTAATGGTTATTGGTTCGCCGGGCAATGCCCAGCTCTTTTTTTTAGTTTTTATTGTTTTTGTTTTCATGACTACAAATTTGATAATTAAACAGCAAATGCTTTTCTTCCTTTTGCTTCATTGCTATTTCTGTTGCAAAATTAAAAAAAACCAATTGTTCCAGTTTTATTTGTGCTTCCCTTACTATCATAAAACAAATGTATGGCCAAATATGGAATTCGAATTCATATTTGGCCAATTAATTTATGATTTAATATACAGCAGGCACATATGTTTGCGTATCTTTAGGAGGCCGCACATAATTGCTATTATCCTGACGTTGCGGTATATCAAGCTTTTGATAAGGTATTTCTTTATAAGGTATTAACGAAAGCAGGTGGCTAATGCAATTTAACCTTGCCCTTTTTTTATCATCGGCTTCAACGACATACCAGGGTGATTGCTTTGTGTCGGTATGCGCGAACATTTTATCTTTGGCTATACTGTAATCGACATAATGTTTTCTGGACTCGATGTCCATCGGGCTGATTTTCCAATGTTTGGTCGGATCATTAATCCTGGCCTGAAAACGGCTTTCCTGCTCTTCGTCGCTTACTGAAAACCAATATTTGATTAAAATAATATTTGATCTTATAATCAATCTTTCAAATTCCGGGCAGGAAAGTAAAAACTCTTCATATTCGTTTGCCGTACAAAACCCCATTACTTTTTCGACCCCTGCTCGGTTATACCAGCTTCGGTCAAACAAAACCATTTCTCCGGCTGCCGGTAAATGCGAAGTATAACGCTGAAAGTACCATTGTGTCTTTTCCCTTTCAGTTGGCACGCCCAGCGCTACAATACGACAATATCGGGGATTTAAACATTCGGTTATACTTTTTATGACCCCTCCTTTACCGGCAGCATCCCTACCTTCAAAAATTACCACAATCTTCAGGCCTTCATGTTTAACCCATTCCTGTAATTTAACAAGCTCTATCTGAAGTTTCTGGAATTCTTTAAGATAAAACTCCTGGGTTAGTTTGCCTTGTTTATTTTCTTTTGCTTCTTTTTTCGATTTCTTTTCATCTTTCGATTTGGACATGGCAATAAAAATTTATTTAACTATTCAGGTTGTTTAGACTATCGACTGTCAGGCATTTAGAAAAATGTAAATCAATGAAAGTACCATTTTTTTTATTAATCCCGGAACGGTAAAATGTCTTACCCCGAATTATTCATAGAATCGGGGTTTCCTGCATTTAGATTCATATCTGAAAAAGGTATGAATAATGCAGGTTAAGAAGCTTTTCTCTGGCCTAATAGTCTAATGACTATCTACCTGTATAGATACTTAATTATTTTTAAAGATAACATTAAAATAAATATTGTTGCGTTTACTCCGAAAAGTTGTTTTCACCTCACCAGCGCCTCAAAAATCTCAACAGTAGCCCTCGATTTATTAAGTGTATAGAAATGAATTCCGGGCGCTCCCAAAAGAAGCAATTCGCGGCATTGATGAATGGCATAGTCCATGCCTATTTGATAAATTTTTTCGTGATTATCCTGGTAAGGTTCCATCTGTTCAATTAATTCCTGGGGTACCACAGCTCCGCTCATTTGCCCGAAACGCTTAATTTGACTGAAAGCAGTAATTGGTATAATACCCGGAATAATCCTGTTTTTTATGCCAATGGCACGTGCTTTTTTCACAAATTCAACATAATTGCTATTAATAAAAAAAAGCTGAGTGATCAGAAAATCAGCGCCAGCATCAACCTTCTTTTTAAGGTTCTGCAGATCAATATCAATATTTTGTGCCTCAGGATGTTTCTCGGCATAAGAAGCCCCTCCTACACAAAATGATGGATGACATTGCTTGGCAAATTGTACCAGTTCGGCGCTGTGAGCAAACCCCTGTGGGTGTGGTACAAATTTTCCTTGCCCCTTGGGAGGATCGCCACGGAGCAGCATCACGTTTTCAATGCCAATCCGGTGAAGATAATCAAGATCGGTTGCTACCTTATCCCGTGATGCATTCACGCAGGTATAATGCGCCATGGTAGTAAGCCCAATCTTATTTTGCAGAAAATCGACCAAGGCAAACGTGCGTTCGTGGGTTGAACCGCCTGCACCATAAGTAACGGTAACAAATGAAGGCGATAGCTTAAGAAGTTGCCCTACGTTAATGCCAAAATCAACAGCAGCAATTTCATCTTTAGGCGGAAAAAACTCAAAAGAAAAGGTGCGTTCCTGAGCTTTGAATATGTCGGAAATTTTCATATTTTTTAGTTGCGGGTTGCAAGATACAAGTT
>Ga0182017_10001462_pt1 | contig 18156 bp, 6 predicted proteins | sample 712E3DmetaG_FD_120492 | JGI IMG/M metagenome (GOLD analysis project Ga0182017, IMG submission 120492) | Permafrost microbial communities from Stordalen Mire, Sweden - 712E3D metaG | ecosystem: Environmental > Terrestrial > Soil > Wetlands > Permafrost | place: Sweden: Stordalen | collected... | reverse complement strand
CTTAACAAAATGGAAATTGACCGGGTAGCCAGACACGTCGCCGTTTTGCACTATTTTCGGCGGCCTGGCAGTGTCGTAGACCACCTTGCTGTCGAACGCGGCGTTGGGCGTGTACCAGAAGATCTCCGCGGAATCGTTGGTCACGCTGCATACCTTGACATTGGTAATCGTAGCGCTTGTCGGGCAGGTTTGCAGGGTCGTGAAGGTAAAGGGCTTCGGAAGCTTGTCCTGGTCGATATCGGTAATTATGGAATCTTTTCCATAGAGGTCCTTGACGTCGACTTTGAAATAATAGATTGTCCCGGGAGTCAAGCCGGTAAGGGTGATGGTCTGGAAAACACCCGCCGAATCGCTTACCTTACTTTTATCGGGCGTTATCGTCGTGCCGTAGTTTACGGTCGACCTGCCGTAGCGTGACTGCCGCACTTCGATTATTGCGCTGTCGCAGCCCACGTAAACCGTGCGGACCGTGGCGGTCGGCGCTGAGAGTGTGTCTTCCTTGGCCATGCCCATGACCGGCAGGAATATCGATGTTGCGGCGTCAAGCGAAACCTCGGTATGGAAATATCCGTCGCCCCCGCCCATGTATTCGTTATAGAGATTGACCGTTGGAACATACCCGCCGCTCAAGGCGCCCACGGGCGGCCGATAGCTGTAAAACGCGCCGGGAAAGTTCTGAAGTTCGGGAGTAGCGGCGCGATGGTGCGGGTGGTTGAGGCATTTGGCGCCCAGGCCCTCAACCATGCTTACGTCCCAGGGGTTCATGCCGAGCATGTAATTAAGCTGCTTAAGCAAAACCGACTTTACGTCATTTACTTTCCAGTCAGTTGAACCGGGAGAATTCGGCAATTTAATTCCCTGCATTTTGCTCGCCACGTCGTAATAGCAAAACAATTCAGTAATGTTTCCGCACTGATACCGGTTAGGCATCCAGGAACCGCCTAACCCGACAAGCATCCATCCCCAGTTGCTGTCGCATCTGAGAATTCCCGATTTCCACTGGAAACTGGGCGCTGGTAAGGTGATGGATTGGTCGCCCACGCCGATGTCGCCTATGTTGGAGATTTGGCAGTAGAGAACGCATTCGATGAGATGCAGCCGCTCCGTTGCGCTTATGCCATACGATAGCGCCGTGGCCTCATCGATGAGGATCAGGCGGAAAAGGCCCCAGAGAGGATATGCGTCCATATCGGCCCAGTCGGTGTTCGTAACGTCCTTGAACATACCCGCCTGTTTATGGGTAAACCATCCGCCGGAAAATCCGCCTTTCGGGTAATTCGCCGGTTGGGCGCTCGGCCCGATGGTTTTATCGTACAACAAGTCGTTTTTGTAAAGGCTGTCTTTGGTGGCCCACCACAGCGCCAGCGCGCCGAAGGCCAGTTCGTCGTTGGTCCTGTCGCTTCCATTCAGGGCCGCGTCCTGGTAAGCCGTCTGGTTCGCCTTACCATAGGCGTATAGCGCCTTGGCGATTTGAATGCACGTGGCCGCATAGGCGGGATCGTAGGGCTGGTATAATCTTCCTACAAACGCAAGCCCCGCGGAAAACGATCCGCAGGTGTTTCCTCCCAGCCCCGAAACAGCGGGCCGGGGCGGACCGCCGCGGACCGTGGGCACCGCATCTTGATATTCCGGCCTGCCCCACCAGCCATGGTCGGCGCCGAAATCGCCGATAGTTGTTTTCATTCCGGTAACGGTCTGGCCACCCAGGTTCCAGGAATTCACCAGAAAATCAGCGCCCACCTTCGCTTCAACAAGCACGTCGGGAATGCCGTCGGTGATCTGCGTTATGGACTGGTTCTTCGCGTAATGGTCGAGGTCGCGGTCCTTGAGGGCGGCGGCGCACAAGCCCAGAACCGCCATGGCATACCCTATGGACGGCGATTCCTTCAAATGGTCCCCGGCGTCGTGCCAGCCGCCCGGCACGGGGTCCTTCAAATGGCATGGCGCGTGGAACCATGAATCGTTATTGCCGCAGCGGGCCACGCCGAAATATTTCAGCACCGCGTCTTTTACCATGCCGTAAACGTCGGCCTTGATCATGAATTTCGCCGACGTGTCCGCGCCCACCACGATTTTATACGCACCTTCGGGAAGGTCGGGAACAAACCCCTTGAACATGGTCCCGGAAATTGGCGGGCTTGTCAAGTCGTATTTTATCGCCCCGTTCGCAACGATTGACGCCTTATAATAGCATTTCATTTCCAATTGTGTGTTCACTTGCGCGCCGGTGGCCATAAGCGCGCCCGTGCCCACCACCGCGCGCGTGGCGGCGTCGATAACCGAAAACGCCGCACCGGTCGTTCCGATCGTGTAAAAAAGCTTTTCGTCCTGCGGCCGGTAACCCGCCTGGTTCACGCGTATCTTGGAAATTTTCAGGTTCGCGGAATCGCGTAAAAGCTGGTCCATGGTGTCGGGCATGGGGCAGGCGATGGCCGCGTAGGGCAACGGGTCCGCGGTCTGGGCGCGGGCAAAAGATGGTACGGCAACAATGACCAGTAAAAGGATATTGAAAGTGCGCCGAAGCAAGCTCCGGGAAATCCGAATACAGCCTCTCCCCTTTGTCCCCTCTCCGCAAGCGGAGAGGGGAAGCGCTTCGCAGAGGTGAGGCAAATGTCGAAGCAAGCTTCGAGAAATTAAACCCATTGAGATGAATAAACGCATTTAAAATTTCCCGCCCCTACCGTTTCACGCCGATCGATACCGATTTCGATGATGTTCCCGTTTCGTCAGTCACGGTAATGATCGCCCGGTATATGCCAGACCCGACCCACCGGCTGTTTTTATTGCGGCCGTCCCACACGAAGTAATACGAATTATTGTCGGCGCCCCTCAGCGCCAATTGGTTTTCAAACATGCAATTGCCGAGCACATCAAAAATTTTGAGGCTCGGGGCCATGGCCGGAAGCGTAAGAGATGCAATGGCCGGTTTTATGATTATTGCAGTGCCGGGGACCGGCCCATCGATTGACACGCATGTGGAACCGGGGCCGGGCGCAAAGGGATTGCACGCGATGGAGGCCTTCCAATCGGTTTTGGGCCGGATGATCTTAAGCGCCACCTTCCGGTTGTTCACGTTGTTCTGGAAAACTCCCCCGACATCGCTTACACTGCTGTTCGCGGCGATCCACATCGCGTCGCCGGTCTGCGGCAGGCCCTTACCCGGAGGAGAAACGCAGAACAAGGCAACGGCGCCGCTGCCGCCTGTCCGAGACAACGTAAAAACATACGGAGCGCCCGATTTTCCCGACAACATGAACGGGGTTATCGATTGGCTTATGTTTGCAGGTTCGGAGAACACGACCTTGAGCGAATCGCATGCGGCATTTGTTTCTTTGTTGACGTAATAGACCGCGCTGTCGATGACCGGCGCGGCGCTGTCCGCCACCTTCGCCTGCCGGGACTCGCCGGGGAATGAATTAAACCTAACGGTGACGAGCATGTCGCCGGAGGTAGCAAGCAGGCCCGTATACGGGAAAACCGTGCGCAGCGCTATGCCCACGCTCATACTGTCGGCCCCGGCATAGGCAACGGTATCGCCCGCTATATTAGTCACATTAAAGCCAATGCCCCAGTCGAGTTGAAATGAAAGGTCGCTTAAAGAAACCTTTTTATTGAATCGGATTATTGCCGTATCGAGATACCCGTCCGCCGCGCCGCCGGCGTCACGGTCGACGTAATATGCCTTGAAGATGGCCGGCGGGATTTGCTTGAGCGTGATGGCAACTGCGGGATTAAGCGGATGCGCCGCATTGCCGTAGAGATCGCGGACGGGCCCCGCCGTGTTGATGCGCACCGAATCGCCCGGAAGCGGTTGCGGCGATCCGGCGGCGCAGGCGAGCGCAAAGCGGCTCGGGGTAAGCGAATCGACCGTATCGACGGCAACGACCGTGGGTGCGCCGTTTTTAATCAGAATAAGCGACTGGCCTTTTAAAGACGTCTTTTTGATCGCCTCGGAAAAAGTCACGTACAACGTGTCGATGGTCGCACCACCCGCCCTCTCAACAACCTGCGCGTCGATTATTATAGGCCCGATGCTGTCGGCGACCGGGAACTGGAATTTTCGTACTGCGCCGCCGGTGGTAAGAAAGGAAAAACCGCTCCCTTGTCCGCCTAAGGTGAAGCTTGTGGTCGCGCTTCCGAACGGCGAGGCGAACTTTACGAACAACAGGTTGCCGTTCGGTTGCATGCTCCCCTGGCCGGTCTTGACGGTCTGATAATTTACCTGGTCGGGGAAATATATCCGCAGCGAGTCCGGGGAAGCGGCAAGCGCCTTGCTGAATACCACCACGGCGCTGTCGGCCCCGCCGTCTCCGTTAGCGTCGAGTATCCATCCGTAAACCGGGGTCGGGAACGCCGCGAGCGTCACCAGAAACGCCTGCGAAATATCGGTTGAATCGTTCTGGTCGGTATAGGTTATGTACACCGATTCGCCGCCGTTGGTTACGATTTTATTGGGCCCGCTTTGCGAGGCCACCATAATGGCAGCGGCGCTCTGAAAAACGCCGGTGGCGTTGCCCGTCTCGATGAGCTTTACCATAAGCGAATCGCCCGACGACGGGTTCTTGACAATAGCGGAAATGGTATCGCGCGCGGCGTTGTTGACGTTCTGGTCGGAATCCTTGACCGTTATGAAGAAGGCGGTGGTATCAATTCGGGCCGTGTCGCCGTTGGGAATGATGTTGCTTGAAGGGTCCTTGAGCGTAAGCACGGACTTTGTGGGGGTGATGACATTCATGGAATCGCACATGAGAGTCACGATTGAACTGTCGGAAACCGGTGATTCCTTGTCAGCGGAAATCCATGTACGATTGACCAGGCGCTTGGTCCTGAGCGGGCATGAACTCGATGCAGTCGCCGTAAATGTGATTGTTCCCGAATCCTTTACTTGCATTTTGGGCTTGGTCCAGGTAATCACGTTGCCGCTAATCGTTTGGGTAAAGCCCGGAGGCGTCATCACGGTTTGAGCATTGAGCGACAGGCCCGCGGGAATGGTGTCGCGAATGACGACATTATTCACGTCGCGTCCTGGCAAGGGCCCGTTTCCCGCGACCCTGCGCCAGGTGTAGCCGTCCCATTCCTCGATCAAAACGTTCTTGACGGTATGCGAGGCCTGGGAACAGGCGTGCGGGTTCCAGGTGGTAACGGGAATATTGGGATTGTCAAGGTCGGTCCAGTCGTTGGTGATCGGCCAGTACATCCCGCCTTCTATGTCCACTGCGCTGGCGTCCCACGACCAGTCATCGTTCCAAACGGATTGAGGATTATTGTAATCCGTGTGCAAGTCCCATATCAAACGCAGCGGAGAACCTCCGCCCCGGTGAATGTTCGTCCCCAGATTGCCAAAGTACTGCTGCAGCAGGCAATCGGTCGCGGCAAGATTGATGACCCTGTTCGGATTGGTCGGGTCGGAGAATTGCACCACGATACGCTGGTTCCATTTCCCCAGCGAATCCTGGCCGGGGGTGATGTTTTCCTGAAAAATTTTGATATAACTCGCGTTAAGACCTTCGGTAACATACGTCTGCACTTGCCATCCAAGTGTGCAACCCGATGCTCCCTCCGGGTAGCATTTTCTCAGCGAATCGTAGAGGAAATACGAAAACCGATAGTTGCCATAATCGATATACGCTTCATCGGCGTCATGGAACAATCGCAGCCGCATCACCTTGCTCGCGCCAGACGGAGTGTTCGCGTCCATGGCATACGCAAAATGCACTCCAGGCCTGCCGCCATTGATCCATCCGGCATCGGACGTATTTTTAAAATTTATAGTGAACTGAACGCTGGTTCCGGATTTCGGGCTCGGGGTTGATACTAAATTCTTGACCACCAGCGCGTGCTTTGCAATATCAAGGAAGTTTCGCTCCATCACGGACGAAATATGGTTTGGATATTCGTTTGAAGTCCAACCGCTTCCGTTAGTACAGGAAACGGTCGCGCGGTTGCGGTATTGGGTTTGTGTCGGATTGCCGACTTTAATCTTAAGGACAACTTCCCCGGTTGTGTGAGCAATACCCGTCGCGCTTTTGAAACCGGGGACCGCGCCGATGTTCCAGGTTACGGTATTCGCGGCGGGGCTGTAAACGCCGGAAATGGTGCCGGGCGCCGACAGAAAAATAAAGTCTTTCGGTAAAGTGTCGATAATTGTTACGCCCGATGCGTCCAGCGATCCGTAGTTGCGATAGTCAATGGTATAGGTTACGCTGTCGCCCTCGAACCCGAAAGTCTTGTCGATAGCCATGTACACTTTCATGTTCGCAGTTGGTTGAAAAGTTGACGGCGGCTGGTAATTGCCCGTCAAGACCAGCATCCCTAAAAGCCGGAACCATCCGTGGTAATACTTCGGCACGCTTGTCAAGTAACCGTCGCCGGGGATTTCGGCATCCCACGTCAGTTCGCACTGCCTATACAGTTGCGCCATGAGATTGAAATCCTGGGAGGCTACCGCCGACGGCGCGCCGGTACCGGGGACCCAATTCAGGAAAAAAGTGCCTAAAGGATTGCCTAATACATCGTACTGGTTTTTAATGACGGGCGTTCCCCAATAGGTATAGGCGGCGTTGGGGACCGTCGTACACTGGTTTCCCCATGGCGCCTGGCGCGTGTCCCAGAGGAACTTTGCATACCGCAAGCCGACATCTCGCTCAAAAGTGTTGGCAGCGCCGCTTTTGGGTTGATGCGCCGCCGGGTCCCATATGGAAGGCGGATTGCCGTGCCAGACGTAATTCAATATCGTGCGCCACGACAAACGGAAATCCTCGCCTTCGTTCATCTGGGTGAACGTGGCCACATTGGCGGCGGACAAGGCGACGTGGCCCGCGGAGGGGATCATGCGGGGGCTGGTCAATAATTGGCCCATGATCCAGTCCGACGACGCCTCGCACCGCTGGAACTGGCTGATGTTCCAGGCATAGAGCGAAGGATTCTCTTTTGTCAAATAGTCCGCGAATTCATGAAAATACGACGGGGCCGTATAGTCGATGTACTCCGTTTGGGGGCCGCCGTAATTCGGCGCTTTTGAAAACCCGCTCTGGGCGATATTGCTGGCCCAGTTGGTCATCTCCGTCCAGGTGTCGCCGCCCTTGATGTAGCCGTCCATGCCGATGTCCCCGCAAATCAACATTGCCGGATTTGAGGCAAACGGCAGGGTGTCCGTCATTCCCTTGAGGAATTCAATCAAATCATGCTTATACGAAATGGGATTGCCCTTGTTATCGTTTATCCCCATGAACTCGCCCCATTGCTTGTAGGCCGTGAACAATGCCAGGGCAATGTCAACGTCGCCGTCGGTCGCGGAGTTGGTGCCCGTGGAATTTTGCCAGCCCGGAAGCGTGCTGTAAAGATACGCGGGCGCGGCCTGACCCGTTGAATAGCTGACGACTTTATTCATGGCATTGTCGTGTATCCACAGCCACAGTCCGTCGAAGGTTTTCTTATCGGCCATGGCCGCGGCCGCTAGCATGGCATAGCCGTCACCTTCAGTACAACTTGGGTTCGAATTAAAATAAACATAATCGGTTCCGCCTACCCCTCCGCCGGGCTTGGAGGCACGGTTCATCATGATCCGATACGCATCGCGTATGGTTTGTTCCATTTCCAAATGGGTTACGCCCACACCGCTATGCGTTGCAAGGTTTCCAAGTGCACCATTCTGATAAGGTAGGAATTGTGGAAAAGGAAATTTCGGGTTACCAGAATTGATGTAAACCGAATCTATCGGAGTCCAGGCTTGAGCGGAAAAGGAAATTGGAAAAATAATAAGGAATAAAAGTAAAAAACGCATTAAATTCGACCTCTCCCCTGACGCTTCGCGTCTTTCCCCTCTCCCACAGAGAGAGGGGGTTTTAGATCAATTCTCTCTCCCCTTCTCCAATCGGAGAAGGGGCCAGGGGATGAGGTCAAAAAGGCCAATAAAGTGCACCTTACCCCTGACATTTTTGCAATAAAGTAAGCCCCAGTAAAATCATGGCATTAAGTTGTTTTTAGAGAAAAACCAGCTATAATATGTAGAATTAGTAGTAAGGAACGCGCCAATAGTTCTTAAAAATGGCGGTTTGTTGGATGATTTAAAAACAATAACCGACATTCCTACCATTAAAGGCATTTGATCGCCTGGACGATCCTTTTTGCGAGTAAACGGGCCGATTCTTCCCAATGTTTGCGCTGCATGGAAAGCATGAATTCGACTTTTTGCGAAAGCGGCCCATAAAAAACAGGTCTGTCGTTTTTGCAATCCCAGACAAGGACAATCGCGTCCGCTTCAAGATTGGCGGACTGCCGGGATTTATAGTCCCAATAATATTCCATGTGGAAATTGTTCCTTTTAAATTCGATCCGCTCGATGATGACCAGGACCGTGCTGTCGAGTCCGTGCGCCATGAGCGACGCTTTTTCAGGGAGCGTATATTTGATCGGCGCGTTAGCGTCCCCGGTTTGCAGGGTGATTTCTTTTTTCCCAAGGGAATCCAGGGGCAATCCGGGCCGGTATTGGTCGAGCAGGAAAAAAGAATCATTGCTGACAAGCGACTTGAGCGTTTCGAAAAACCACGGAAAATAAAATTTCCTGATCCGCGACTCGGGTTTGGCGTTCGCCCCGCCGAGGTCGTCGGCCACGTCGTCTTTATTGGCAATCACGATTTGATCGTCGTCGGGCAACATGACAACGACCTTTCTGTCGGACAGATTGGCCGATGCGTAATCGGTGGAAAGCGTGTACGGCCGCTTTATCGTCGACATATTGCAGGAAACAAACATGCTTCCGGAAAAGGCGATGACGATAGCGATCAGGAGTTTTTTATTGAAATACATGAAGGAATTCCCCCGATATTGACATGTGCGCTCCACCTCAACTCGCCCTCCGGGCACCGTTGGCTATGCCGCTACTCCATTAGGGAATATGCAGTTATAGTCGTGGTCTCCTTACCAAGGAGAAGGGCTGGGGATGAGGTAAAAGTCACCGGCGCGCCGTGCCCTTACATCCGGTCCAATCTGATAAGATAAACGCCCGATGACAACCCGAAATCCTTTTTCAGGTTGATATTCCGTTTTCCTACAACGCCCGATTTAAGCAGCTTGCCGGTGACGTCGAACACCGCAAGGGACGTTTTTGCATTCTTCCGGACAGACAGCGTAAAGCGGTCCCCCACTACTTTTATCCATCGGCCGCCTTGAGCAAAAACCGTTGCACGCACGCCCGGTTTTCCAAAGATGCCGGCCTGGTCGCTTGCCTTTACGGTAACGGTCAGCGAGGCCGGCGAAAGTCCGGTGGCTGACGCCTGGACGGTCATCGTCCCCGTCGATAGTCCCGCCTTTGCCAGAACGACGCAGGCCCCGGCCTGGGCGCTTATCGGAAAATCGCCGATGAGCGTACCATCGGCAACGCTGCCCGATCCGAGACTGAAGGTCACCGCGTTTTTGGTGGAAGTGTCGGGAATCCACGTACCGTTTGCGTCGACGATATAGGCTTCTATCCTCGAAATGTCCTCACCGTTGTCGTCAATGACCGGCGGGTCGGCCACCAGCTTGATGCCCGCCGCGGTCCCCGGGCTCCGCGCCGTGTCGCGCGCCACGACCACGCCGCCGATGAGGCCTTCCGCGCGCAGCGACCCCGCTGAAAACGCCACGTTCTTGAATGTAAACGGCGGGTGCGCCAGGTTCCAGGTCGCCGCGGGCGATCCGGTGAACGCCTGGTACATCGGCGCCGTATCGGGCGCTTTCGCCGAGACGAGGACGTCGTTCTGGTACAGTTTGACCTGCTCGCAATTGCTGTACACGCGCCGGTTGACCGGCGAGTTGGGCAGATTATAATTGGCGATTTTCACCATGGGGTGTTTCGACCCGTCGAAATTGTCGCCGCCCGACTGGCTCTTGTAAAAATATGCGGCGAATTTAGGTATATGCATGATGTCAAACACGCCGTGCGGCTTGAAATAGGGCGTGGCGTCCACACTGCGGTTCGTATAGTAATCGAAACCGCACCAGCCCACGTTTCCCGAGCAAAACGGCCGGTTGCGTCCGTCGGTCACCATAAGGGCATGCATTGTGGCGTGATCGAGGAGGAACTGTTCGCTGCATGTTGCGCGTATGGAATACTGTTCGAAGGTATGTCCCGTGTGTTCGCTGTTGAGGTACCCTACGGCTGCGGGATCGGGATTGGCCATGGGAAGGACTCCCGGCGTGAAGGCATTTTGGCCGTAGAATGTATAAATGTTGTTCGGAGCGTCGGTGCCCTGCGGCCTGGCCGCGGTGGTCGGCCGCGTGGAGTCTTCCGAAAGGCACAGGTTGTTCTGGGGAGTATCGAAAGCGGCCAGCTTGATCCCTTCATTGAGGCCCGCGCCCCAGATCATGACGCTGGGATGGTTGCGGCCGTTGCGCACCATGAACCGCACTTCATTCGCGCAACGCGCGATCCAGGTCGAATCGAGCATGGGCGCGATGCAGCAATGCCATGAGGGCATTTCCACCCACAAGAGGACTCCCACGCTGTCGCACCCTTCGTAAAAGGCGTCGGCCATGGGATAATGCGAGCACCGCACAAAATTGACGCCGAATTCCCGGAGTTTCGCGGCGTCGCGTTTCTGCTGGTTGTTGGGCGCCGCGTGCCCGATGAACATCCACTCGTTGGTCCTGTTGAGGCCCAGGATCTTAAAGGGCGTCCCGTTGCACGACACGCCGCTTGCCTTGTTGTAGGTTATCGAACGAACGCCGATTCGCGTGCTGTAAACGTCCACGGCTGTTGTCCCATTGTAAAGTACCGAATAGACCGTGTACAGATATGGCGTCCAGGGCGCCCACAGGACCGGGTTCGATATCGTCAGCGTCTGCGCGACCTGCGTCACGCCGGCTGTAGCGGCCGTCAGGCCCGCGCCCGCGCTTTGAACGATGGCGTTTGAGGAATCGACGATAAAGGTCGCCAGCGAACAGCTTGCCGCGGTCCCGGTGACGTTCTTGACCCAGGTCGATACGTTTATCGAGGCCGAGGTGGCGCTTACCGAAGGAAAGGTCACGAATTGACCGCCCTGTTCAGCCCACCCCGAGTTCCATGAATGAATGGCCTCGGGCACATAAATTTTGTCGGTGACGATCAGAAAGACGTCTTTATTTATGCCGCCGAACAGGTTATAGTCTATGTCCGTCAAGGGGTTCTGCGGAGGGACCTGAATGTTGCTGCTATTGTCGAGCTTGACGGCGATGACGTTGTCCGCGCCCAAGACGCATTGCTGTGTGATGTCGAAACAGAACGGATGGAACCCGCCGTAATTAACCGGCAGGGCTGTGCCGTTGATGTACACGGTCGACACTGAAACCGCCCCACAGAAATACAGCGTCAGGACCTTGTCCTGATAGGAATTGTCGAGGGTGAAATGCTTCCGATACCACCCCACGCCTCGGTAGTAGCCGCTGTTGCCGTTGACCGGGACGTTCTGGAAATTGTGCGGAAGGTGCACGGCCGTCCACGCGCCGTCGGAAAACGCGGGCGCCTGCGGGGAACCGGTTACGTCACTCCTGATGAATTTCCAATCGGCGTTGAAATTGATTTTCTGCCTGCCGGTCTGCGGTTGTTGATAGGCCGCACCCAGCGCCATCGACGCGATAAACAACGGAAGTAAAACGGCCAGCGCATAAACGAAATACACATGGTGTTTCAGTGGATGTACCATTGCCCGACGCTCCTTTTTTTAAAAAATTACTTTTTTTTTGGGTTTGCCATGGCAAACCCTTACAAAAAATATATTTATGCAAGCCAACCCAAGGGAATTTTAAGAAAAAATGGGGGCAATTTTAACCCGTACGGTAGACAGGAAAGTTGGGAAACCTTTACTTGAATGAAACCAGCTTGTCGTTTTCCCTCTGGTTCATAAAACAGAGCCTGATCCAGTCCGGGCTGAGCGGGGCGCTCGAAATGCGCACTTCGTCAATTTTACCTTTAAAATAGCAGAACCCGTCATAGCTTGGAGCCGTTACGGTTTGCATGAACCTTCCGATCGTGCAATCGTTGCTCGTATTTCTGGAAACATATCCGCTATAAATAGAATAGCTGCTATCGACCAGTTCTCCATCAAGATAGAAATATTGCTTATATCCATCCCGTTTTCCAACAAGATACTTCCATGTCTTGGACACCGCCCCCGCTTTCGTCGATTGCCACCCTGTTTTGTCAAGGTAATCAACAAACTCCCATGATGCGAAAGGAACAATGGACCATTTCTGTTTCAAATAGTACTGTTCATGTCCTTTGCCGAAAATGCAATGGTTCAGCGAATCAAGCGTGTCCTCGTATACCCATGCGGACAAGGTATAATGACCGTTTTCAGGAAAATTCAACACGGAGGAGGCGGTCGCGGGTATATGGATATAGCTCGAAAAACCGTTGAATTCCTGGGCCGTGCCGATGACGCCCGGCGCGGCCGAGGTCGCGCTCGTGCCCATCGAGACGCCGTCGAAATGGTTATAGGTCGCGTCGCCGGCGACGCCGTTTACTGCTTGCGCAAGGTGCCACACCCCCTGAAAACCGCTTGACGTATCGAACACCACGGCGCCGTTTGACCGGCCCGTGGCGAGGGAATTTCCCCAGCGCAGGGTAACGTACTGTGTCGCATTGTTTCCAAACACGGTATCCGCCTTTACCCAGATCTCCGCCTGTTGGCCCGCCGAATCCCAGTTTTCTATTTCAAAGGGAAGCTCGGAACTGTCGGGCTTGGTAAACCGTAGATCTTCGCCGTTTTTCATGGCCTGATTGAAAGCAAAATTATTGCCGTTCAAACGCACGAGAACGGGGAAATTACAGACATTTTCATTCGTGTTCGCCCCTGACGGCGAGGTATTTAAAACAAGCTGACGTGAAAAAGCGCACACCTTCACCGGAGAAGCCAGCTCAAGGCCGCCCAGGTCCGTCTGGCCCCCCGGCAATACCTTGATATTAGCTATCTTGTGGCCCGCGTTCGTAGAAGCCGATGATACGATCCGGATGGTATATTGACCATTCGGAACATCGCCGATGACGAATTTGGGCGAGGCCGTTGAAATAAGCGTGACCCGGCCAAGCCCGTACACCTGGACGAAAACATTTATTTCCGACGAAGAAAAAGAATCGATGGACCCCGTTATGGACCCCGTTGGTTTCAGGGTATCAACCGGGATTGTAAAGACGCTGTCGGTATCGGAAACGGAACATTTCAGCAGCACGGCATTTGCCATAAGGTCGTTGACTTCGATCGAATAGTCTCCGCGCTGCACATTTTCGATGACAAAACCGCCCGTATCGTCGGTATAGGCGTCCGGGTTGGACAGCATCCGCGAGGACGACGAAATGAGCGAGGTATCGGCAAGATAATCGCTGCTTCGCAGTTTAACGGCCGCATAGCGCGCGGGCTGACCGTTTGAATAATGCACTTTTCCCACGACTTCGGAAGAACTCCCGCCTGTCGACACAAGCCCGTTTCTGCTGCATCCGATAAAAATGCAGAGCGTAAAGACAATGGAAATAAAAACAATCCGCTTCATCGTTTTTCCTCCTCACGCACATTCGTCAGGGGAAAAAGCTGGAAATTCATCTGATAGACCCTGTCGATATTGTCGTCTTTACTGATGATATCAACCAACTCGGCGCGAAACTCGTTGATCCGCTGTTTTATTTTTTCATACCCCGGCCCGGAAATGCTCGCGGTAAGCGCTGAAAAGCTCCTTTTTTCCTTGGGGAATTGGTAAAATGCGTTTTTGGCGATGTCAAGCGTATTGATGAGGAAGTTATTGATGATCACGGCGTCGGTGTCGAGGCCCGTGCTGATGTGCTTGGTGGTCAGTTCATACTGGCCGGCCTCGTTTTTTTTGAGGAACCCGAGGCGCTCCAGCACCAAGACCGCCTTTTTCGCTTCCGCCGGGGAAATCGACGGGACGATGGTCTTCGCCAGTTTCTTGTAATCGCCGTCGAACGGGGAATAATGCAGGACGGCCCGGAGGGCCGAATAATACCATTTGTCATAAAACTCGTACATGTCGGAATCGACGTGGATGACCTGCGATTTCTTGGTATTGACCATTTTTTCAAAAAACTGTTTTTTAAGCTCATGCGAGTCGGACTGGTTATAATGGACCATGAGTTCGAAATAGTTGGCCTCGCTGGGTTTAAGCTCGAAGACCTTTGACAAATTCGGAATCAGCCTTTTTGACAGGCGGACTTTGTCCTGGAGCACCTGCGTGAAAAAACCCGGTGATTTAAAGCCCGCTTTGGAGGCAAGAAAGCGATAGGTGAATGACCGGTTGGCTTCCTTCATCTCGGCGAACCTGTCCTTGAGGAATTTCCGGTAATCGGTATAATTATATATTGAGGTCATAGTAATCACCGGCGATGTCAGGCCTGTTGTAACTTTAACTTCCTGTCAACATTTATCAATATAATATACCACAATAATGACGCTTTGTCAAAGTTTTGTTTAGTTGAATTTATTATCAAGGCTTTTTTAACACCTGTAAAACGTTGCCATTTAATAAAATAGATAGAACTTTTGTTTAGCAAAACAATTATGCTTATTTTGCCTTCTACTGCGCCCTTTTTGATTATAAAAATGCTCTATTGTGACTGCCGTCACAAAAGGCGAGTAAGCCGAATCTGAAACGCAACGGCATTCAGCACTTTTTTATTATTTTAAAAATATTGTTGACCTCACTCCATAATCATCGTATATTTATGGAGTATGTTCCACAGAATTTTAATACCTTCAAAATCAAGCAGTTATTTTCTGTTTGGCGCCAGAGGCACAGGGAAAACAACGCTTTTACAAACCTTATTTAAGCCTGATGAAGCTTTATTCATTAATTTGCTTGATCCCGAAGAAGAAGATCTTTTTATAAAGCAGCCGGACCAATTGCATCACCGGCTTGCCACGGTTAAAGAAGAAATTCAATGGATCGTGCTGGATGAAATTCAGCGGGCCCCCCGATTACTCGATATTGTCCACGAACTTACCCAAACTTCCCGGTTCCGTTTTGTCATGACCGGTTCGTCGGGAAGGAAATTAAAACGAGGGGCGTCGAACTTACTAGCGGGGCGGGCTTTTGTTTACAATTTGCATCCTCTTGTCATGACGGAAATAGGAGACCGGTTTTCCCTGCAAGACACACTTGAATGGGGGACTTTACCGCGAATCTTCCAGTTTGAAAATAACGATGACCGGTCGCGGTTTCTTCGTTCTTACGCGCTGACCTATCTTAAAGAAGAAATAGTTTCCGAACAAATTATCCGAAAACTCGACCCGTTCCGGCAATTCCTTGAAGTCGCCGCGCAATCGAATGGGAAAATCGTCAATTTCACTAAAATCGCGGACGACGTGGGGGTCGATACCAAGACGGTTATTTCCTATTTTTCCATTCTTGAGGAAACGCTTATCGGATACCTACTCCATCCGTTTCACCAATCGATAAGGAAAAGTCAACGTACCAACCCAAAATTCTATTTTTTCGATCTGGGTATTAAACGCGCGCTTGATCGAACGCTCGGGCTTGGTCTTCAAGAAGGAACCTATGCATACGGAGAGGCTTTTGAGCATTTTGTGGTGATCGAAATAGTCCGGTTGTGTTCCTATCTGAAGCCCGATTGGCGGTGCTCCTATTTACGCACGAAAGATGGCGCCGAAATAGATCTCATTATCGACAGGCCCGGTTTACCCCACGCGTTGATCGAGATAAAATCAACGATTAATGCCGGGGAACGCGATGTGGCTACCCTCAATCGGTTTTCGAACGCGTTTTCTTCCGCCGAATTGTTTTGCATTAGCCGTGATCCGCACGAAAAAAAAATAGGCTATGTTTGGTGCTTTCCTTTTAAAATAGCGTTGCAAAAAATCGGGTTGTCGTAAAAAAACAAAGCCCGATTCCATCCGAATCAGCTCCTAACCAATGTCCCCGCGGCATAAAGCGGAATAGTCTGTCGAGCGCCGCATGTGGGATATTGCAAAAAACTTCGGCATTTACTGAATATTAAAAAAACGCCGTTTTGTGACCATCGTCACAAAAGGCGTATGCGGTAAAATATATATTTTTTGTGTTTCAAAAATATGGTTTCAGGGCACGTTGATTTCAAAAGGAGCCTATATGTCTCGCGCAAAATTGTTCGGAAGTCTGTCGGCTTTTTTATTGACCGCAATTCTGTTATCATTTCTTTCCTGCGTCAGCGCACCGCCCAATCCGTATGACTTTTCCAACACCAAAATCTACTTGACCTTGAAGTCTTCCGCGAACCAGACGGCCATCGATACGCTCGTCGACACCGTTGACAAAACCATTCAAGTCGGGATCACCGCCAACTTTCCTTCATACGTTGATTCAATTGAAATCACGGTTTTCAATTCGATAAACGGGCATATCGATATCGACACAATGCTCAAGCAATTGCTCCCGTTGAAAAACGGGGACACTCTCTGGTATCAAACGGCTTTCGCACTCAGCGGCAAAAGAACCATTCTGGGCAGCGTGTATACACAGGGAAACAACAAGTATTCCACGAAAGGAATTATTATCAATATTTTCGACAAGCCCGTCAAGCCCGTTCCTCGCGCATGGCCGCATTTGGTAGTTAACAAAACAATAACCATCGGTCCTTCCCAAACATGCTCCCTGTCGGTTTCGGCGCTTGACAGCAATCCCGCGCAGGCCCATACGTTTTATGCGAAGCAGGACACGCTGCCGATGACCGCGTTTATTCCTCCATTTAAATGGACGCCTCCGTCAGGATTTATTGGCACGTCGGTGGTCTTATTCAAGGTCACCGACACCGACAGCCCCTCATATTTCGACACAGGCACGGTCACGATAACGGTTTCCGCCACACCAATCAATCACGCACCCCAATGGACAAACAAGACCCTTAATGAAATGGGCAATCCGGGAAATGCGATAAATCTGACACTGTCCACCATGTGCAAGGACACCGACAACGACCCCATAACTTTCTCGCTTATTCCAGGAGCGCCTGCCAACGATTCCATCGCCAATGCCGCAACAGCCCCAACGTATATCTTTTTGCCGGGTCAAAGCGATACAGGCATTTTCTATCCCAAGATCGTTGCGTCGGATTCCAGGGGCGGATACGACACGCTGACAATTACATTAACTATTCACGCCCAAATCGTGACGCCTGTCGATTCCCTGCCGCCGGTCATGGCGCTTCTCTCCCCCACGCGCGACAGCGCGAGCGTGAGTTCGAGCGCGCTTACCATCAGAATTTCCTGCGTTGACAATAGCGGCGTGGCAAGCGTAAAGTGCCTTTTCGGCGCGGATTCTTTCCCCGTTGCCAAAGCCGACAGCAACAGGTATTCCGCCATTGTCACCGGACTCAAGCCCGGCGTGTTCAATAGTATTTCCTACATTGCCACGGATTCTTCAAGCCGCGCCAACAAAGCCACGCTTTTGGTGCATGTCAAATACGATTCCACCGTGGCGGATAATGTCCCGCCGATCATTACGCTTGTCAGTCCGTCAAAAGACACGGTCATCGGCGGGGATTCTTGCGTCATGCGAGTGAAATGCATTGACGCCAGCGGCATTGCCTCGGTTGTTTATGCAATAGGAACGCAGACGTTCACCGCGACGAAATCAATCCCAACCGACAGCATCTATGTCGCTACTGTCAAGGGACTTGTCGGCGGCGCGTATTCGACCATTACGATCACGGCAACCGACGCTTCGCCCGCGAAGAATGTTGCCACCGCCTCGGTGAAAATCAAGTATGATAACGATAAAACGCCTCCGGCGCTCAGGCTTTTGTCTCCTGCCAAAGACAGCATGAGCGTATCAGGAAATGCCACGGGTATCCAGGTCGTCTGCACGGACGCAAGCGGCATCGCTTCAATGACGTGCAATGCGGGAACCACTTCGTACACGATAACCAAATCCACGACCGCCGACAGCATCTGGTCTTCTAACATCACCGGTCTTGCCAAAGGCCAGTTCACTACGCTATCCATTGTCGCCACAGACAATTCCCTGGCCGCCAACAAGGCCACGCTTCTCGTGCACATCAAATACGATTCCACCATGACCGACGCGACAGGCCCCGTCATTACCAAGGTCAGCGGTCTTGCAAACAATTCTCGAACCGCCAATGCCAACGATACGCTCGTTTACACCGTCATCGATCCGAGCGGCGTGGATACGGTTTCG
>Ga0182017_10001458_pt1 | contig 18171 bp, 23 predicted proteins | sample 712E3DmetaG_FD_120492 | JGI IMG/M metagenome (GOLD analysis project Ga0182017, IMG submission 120492) | Permafrost microbial communities from Stordalen Mire, Sweden - 712E3D metaG | ecosystem: Environmental > Terrestrial > Soil > Wetlands > Permafrost | place: Sweden: Stordalen | collected... | reverse complement strand
GTGTCAAAAATAAAACACCGCATTGCTGTGTTTAGCGGTAAAGGCGGAGTTGGAAAAACAACTGTCGCTGTCAATCTCGCATACGGATTTCATCTGAAAGGATTCTCGACAGGAATTCTCGATGCAGACATAACTGGCCCCAATGTGCCTAAAATGCTCGGCGTGGATGAGGATCCTATTGTTTTGAACGATTACATGATTCCCTTTGAAAAACATGGTGTAAAAATGATTTCCATGGCCGGTCTATTGAAGAAAGGACAGCCGCTGATCTGGAGAGGGCCAATGCGCTCTAAGGTCATCAATCAGTTTTTAGCCGATGTTGTATGGGAAGAGCTTGATTACCTGATTGCCGATCTTCCACCCGGCACGGGAGATGAAATACTTTCAATAGCCCAGCAAATGAAACCCGATTTTGCCGTCATTGTTACAACGCCGCAACAAGTTTCTGTTATCGATGCGGAACGCGCTGTGAACATGGCAAGAGAATTAAAAATCCCCTTTATCGGTATTGTAGAAAACATGTCCACCTTGCTTTGTCCACATTGCAGAAAAGAGATCGGTCTTTTTGGAAAAGGAGGAGGGCAAGAATTAGCGAAAGAAATGAATATTCAATTTCTTGGCTCTATTCCAATTGATACAGATATCTGTGCTCTCAGCGATAATGGCACACCATTTATTTTGGAGAAACCGGATTCTGAAGCATCTAAAGCGTGCAAGTCTATTGTCGATTTCATTACAACGCAACTCAACAAACAATCATAGGAGGTCGTTATGCCTAATTTAAATGGAACAGGTCCGCAAGGACAAGGACCAATGACCGGTGGTAGAAGAGGTCGTTGCCAAGTTACTCAAAAGACACAAAATGAAAAATCTGAAATAAAGACTGCCGAAAATAAGAACATTGTCTATGGCGTTGGACGTGGCGGAAGACCGTTTGGCGGCGGTCAAGGTAATTGCTTCGGCGGGAATAAACGAAAAGAACAAGGTAAAAGATTTGGTAATTAACTTCGAGTTAACTATGAATACGGACATCTTGGAAAAAGAAATATTAGAAAATCACGAAAAATACTTAAAACGAATAGCTCTGTTTAAAAGTTATGGCTATGATGTAGAAAAGGAAAGAAAATTTATCGTTGAACAAGCAAAACCTCTTAACGGCAAGATTCTTGATGCTGGAACTGGTAAAGGATATTTTGCGCTCGCATTGGCAAAAGAGGGCCATCCATTTGTTACTTTCGATATATCGGCAGACCAACAACAATTTGCAAAGCTCAATTTGGCGTATTTCGGCTTTGCCAATTTAGTGGATTTCAGAATAGAGAACGCGGAATGCTCGAGCTTTCCTGATGAAAGCTTTGATATAATTTTTTCTGTCAACCTTGTTCACCATTTGCAGAATCCTTATCAAGTCGCTGAAGAGTTATCACGGATTCTTTCTCCAAACGGCAAACTAATAATAGCTGATTTTACAGAGACTGGTTTCAGGATTATAGATAAAATTCAGGCGCTCGAAGGTAAAACCCATGAAACCGGAAAAGCTACTCTTTCAGATATTGAATCCTACACGAAAACGAAGGGATTTTATATTACAAAAATGAAAAGCAACATCCAGAAAATTCTAATTGTAAAGAAAGCGTTTCATTAAAAGATGGAGACACCAATATTAAAAATAATAGAAGGGACAAAACAAACTAAAATAGAGGTGCTTCGGAATGCCGGTTATTCCAAGAAAGCAATTCGTCTTCTTAAACAGCAATTGAATTTTGGCTCCATGGAAAAACCGGATATTACTGCCAAGCATCAATCTGATTGCGGCGATATGCTGATTCTTTATTTGAAACTTGATAAACAGACAATCAAAGATGCTAAATATGAATATATCGGATGCAGAGGACTGGAAGCGGCCGCATCAGCTTTAACCGAAATGATCAAGGGGAAGACATTGCAGGAAGCATCAAAAATTGGTTTTCTGGATGTCCTGACATTTCTTGAAGGGATTCCTCCGTCAAAATATGAGTGTGTTCATCTGGCGCTCAATACACTAAAAAAAGGAACGGGAGAGTTCTTATAAAGAAATACTTTAATGATTGGATATTTTTGAATCATTTATTCATTTTCAGCATCATACTCCATGTATATCATGGAGAGGGCAATCAACCTACAATATTTGAAAGGAGCAAGTAACATGAAACACTTCAGAGTTATCTTTACCATGCTAACCATGTTCATGGTCATTATTACAGCAGAATCGTTGGCACAGCAAGGAAAGAAAGGGAGGGGCGCGGGCGGTTGGAAAGCTGATTCAACATCTATGAGATTATTCAATCCGAAAACAGTGGAAACCGTTACAGGTGAAATTATTGCTATTGATACATTGAAACCTGCAAAAGGGATGTCCTATGGTGTGCATCTCATGCTTAAAACAGATAAGGAGAGTGTTTCTGTTCACCTCGGACCCGGATGGTATCTTGAAAAGCAGGATATAAAAATCGAACTGAAAGATAAAGTAGAGATCAAAGGTTCGCGGATCACGTTTGAAGGTAAGTCTGCTATCATCGCTGCCGAAGTGAAAAAAGGAAATGGCATATTGAAACTTCGAGATGAAAATGGAATTCCAGTTTGGAGCGGCCGGCGCCGGAAATAAAATAACTGCTGGTTCCTGCGGTATGGCAAAAGAACGCATGGAGAAAAAACAGGAAGATGTTAAATGCTATGACTGGTTCTTCTGCACGAAGAAACTGGATAAGGAAAAGGTCTTTAGCACGGTCTTGAAGAAATAAACCGTTTGCCTATGAGCCAACCTCTTAAGACTTGAACCGAGGGGTTGGTTTTTTTATCTACTCTTTTAATACTATGCAACCAATAATACTAAAAGTCTTAGGAGAAACCATACAGGTTACACTTTTAGTGTTACTCATGATGGTTGTTGTTGACGCGCTGAATGTTTGGACGCGCGGAAAAATTGCCCTTCTTCTCGAGCAAGGCCATCAATGGCGTCAATATATCATTACGTCTTTCATTGGTGCTGTTCCTGGGTGTGTGGGAGGCTTTACCAATGTATCGCTTTACATTCATGGGATGATTAGCTTTGGTGCACTTGTTGGTTCTATGGCAGCGGCTTCAGGAGATGAAGCGTTTGTTATGATAGCGATGTTTCCTAAAACTGCTTTGATATTATTTGCAATGCTTTTTATACTCGGTATCATCACTGCATGGGTAACCGATAAAATTATAAAAAAGGCAAAAATCCAGACCTGTCAGGATTGCCCGGAATCCGTTGTACATACCAGTGAGAAAGGGATTAAACACTTCTTCAAAGAACACGTCTGGCAGCACATCATTCGCCGGCACTTGTGGAAAACTGCTCTTTGGACATTTGGCGCTTTAATCATTGTAGAGTTCGGAATGCACTATTGGCATCTTGAATCGATCAGCTCGCATTACACATTTGTTCTTCTTCTCCTTGGAGCAGTCATCGGCCTTATTCCCGAATCAGGCCCGCATCTTATCTTTGTTACCATGTTTGCGAATGGGTTGATTCCATTTTCCATTCTCTTCACAAGTTCGTTTGTTCAAGATGGGCATAGCATGCTGCCAATGCTTTCCTTTTCAGTCAAAGATTCACTCCTTATCAAGATGTTTAATCTTGCCTTTGGATTGGGTATTGGGCTTCTGCTCTACGCCTTTGGTCTATGAGAATCCATTCTATTGCGGTATGGAATATTTTTACTTGACCTGTGCGTGTGACTGTAATCCGCATATTCATCCTTTCCCTTTGCACAATCTCTTGGTATCTTCTACACATATGACAAAAGAGCAAACACAGGATATTGACAACGAATCGGAACTGGTTCACAAAGCGCAAAAAGGAGACCAACGCGCGTTCTCATTGCTTGTAAAGAAGTACGAATCAACCGTCTACAGCTTTGCATACAAAGTGTGCCGCAATGAAGAAAAGGCAGCAGAGACATTGCAAGATACGTTTGTGAATGTTTATCGCAAACTCGATCAGTTTGACGGAAAAGCAAAGTTCAGTACATGGCTGTATCAGATCGTTACAAATAATTGCCTGATGAAGAGAAGACGGAACAAAATAGAAAGGTCTTCTGTATCAATAGAATCACCAGAGAGCCCTCAGGAAGATTCGGCGCTTCAAGGTGATGGAACACCGCTTCAAGCACTTCTTTCCGTAAAACATACACCACAGGATGAAGTAGTGAACACTGAGCTTCGTGAAATACTCGACAATGCTATTTTAAAGCTTCCTATGGAACAACGTCTTGTTTTCATTTTGCGAGATGTGGAAGGACACTCATCCGAAGAAGCTGCCAAAATTCTCAAGGTTTCAGTTACGGCAGTAAAATCCCGGCTTCGACGAGCACGCGTGTTCCTGCGCGAACAACTTCAGGAGTACATGGAAGTATGAAAACGAAACCTGTCAACAAAGTGCGTTGTACCGAAGTGGCAAAATATGTCTGCGAGAATCTCGATGAACAGTTGAACTCCCGAAAATGCCGCGCAATCAAAAAACATCTTCTGACCTGTCCGAAATGTTCAAAAGACCTTATAGATATGAAAAAGGTAATATCACTCTACCGAAAAGAATTAGTCCCTCACATTCCTAAAGCCATTCAGAAACGACTTCTCGCATCAATAAGTCATAAATAATGATGTGCAGATTCTTAGAATCCCGGCATATCGCTCAGCCCGCCGGCATTTGTCACATCGGTATAACCTGCTGAACGTAACAACTTTGCAGCATAAGCGCTTCTTGCTCCGCTGGCACAATAAAGCACGATCGGTTTATTATTTTCTCCAAACTCTGCCATGCGCTGTTGGATCTGACCTACCGGAATATTGAGCGCATTTGGGAAATGCTCTTCCTCAAACTCGTCTGTTGTTCGGACATCGAAGACTAAAGCGCCTGCTTTAATTTTATTTTCTAAACCAGACATTGTATTCTTTCTCCTTAAGGTTAAGTATTAAAATTCCAACCGTCGATCCATCGTGCTGCAAGATAGCCGCCTGCAATGTTATACACGCGCGTCCATCCGTTTGCTTTAAGAATCTGAAGTGTTGTATGGCCTAAAAATCCGTCTTTACTTAATAGGAAGACTGTCTTGTTCATTGGAATTTCGCTCAATCTGTCCCGTATCTCATCGGCCGGAATATGGAGCGCATCATGGAGCGGCGCTTTCGATTGCTCACCCATCGTGCGCACATCAAGAATAATATTTTCTAAGTTCTTCAGCTCATTGAGAGTTTCGAAAGGAGTTTTCAATGGACTGAATTCAGTTATGTGATTTAAACCGATAAATGCAGCAAGGTTCACAGGGTCGTTGGCGCCGTTATACGGAGGAGCGTATGCTAAATCTAACTCGGATAAATCTTCTAATGTCATTCTTCCATGCAGTGCCGTCGCAAGAACATCAATGCGTTTCTCAACGCCCGCCTGACCATACGCTTGTCCGCCAAGAAGCCGCGTTGTTTTCTTATCATAGATAAGCTTTAATGCCAGCGGTTTGCTCCCGGGATAGTAGGTTACGTGATGATCTCTGAAGACATACGATATACCGACATCGAATCCCGCTTCTCTCGCTACTTTCTCCGACAATCCTGTGGATGCGGCTGTGAAATCAAATAGCTTTACAACGGATGTTCCCAGAGCGCCGTGATAAAGCATATTGCCGGCAAGCATATTAGTTGCAGCTATTCTTCCTTGGCGGTTCGCAGGACCGGCCAAAGGAATACGAACTTTTCTTCCGTGGATTTTATTGACCACTTCTATCATATCGCCTGCAGCATAAATGTCCGGATCGTTGGTTCGCATCGTCTCATCTACAACCAGTCCACCGTTTTCGCCGATTTTCAAACCGGATGCTTTCGCCAATGCCAATTCCGGACGTGTACCGATAGACAGCAGCACCATATCGGCGTTTAGTTCAGTCTCATCACTTAAGAGCACCGAATTGTTTTTAATTTCTGACAAACCAACATGAGTTTTTATTTGAATGCCGTGATCTTCGAGCCCGCTTTTAATCATGGCTCCGAATTCCGCATCCATCGAAATCATGACCTGTGGCGCTGCTTCAACGATAGTTACTTTGAGCCCGCGTGCACTCAGCGCTTCTGCCATTTCCAGGCCGATGAATCCGCCGCCTGCGATGACGGCATGGGTTGGCTTATTCTCTTCAATGAATTTATGGATGCGGTCCATATCAGGTATCGTCCACAGTTTGAAGACATGGTTCTTTGCGACACCGGGGAGTGCAGGCACAACCGGCGATCCGCCCTGTGCAAGAAGCAGCTTATCGTAGTGGATTTCCTGGTTGTCACCCGAAGTGCGTGCGACAACAATCTTTTCACTGCGTTTAATCTCTATTGCTTCCGTATTGGTTTTCACTTCGACTCTGTACCGGCTATAGAACCCTTCAGGAGTTTGAAGTAATAAGTTTGATCTTTTTTGTATATCCCTGCTGATAAAATAGGGAAGGCCGCAATTGGCAAAGCTGACGTACTTTCCTTTTTCTAGAATCGTGATCTCGGCTGCTTCATCCAGCCGGCGCAATCTTGCTGCTGCTGTCGCTCCGCCCGCTACGCCGCCGATGATCAATATTCTTTTCGGCTTATTATGTTCACCAACGGTGCTCATTTTCGGTTTTTCATTTACATTCATATTAGAGTAACTTTTTGATTTCTTCTTCAAATATACTTCTATTTGTAAATCCCTCAAATTTATTTATAATGTTTCCCTGTCTATCGATAACAAATGTCGTTGGAATGCCGGAGATACCGCCATACAGATTAATAATTGCATCGTTACCAACGACCACTGGATAATTGATACCATGCTCCTGGACAAATGATGCAACATTGTTCGGCTGATCTAAGCCAATACCGATAATCTGAAGTCCTTGTGAGGCGTATTGATTTTGGAGCGAAATAAAATCCGGGATTTCCCGCCTGCAAGGCGGACACCAGGGAGCCCAAAAATCAAGAATGATAACTTTGCCGCCATAATTTGAAAGGGAAACGGAATGTCCGTCAATATCAGATAATGTAAATGAGGGTGCTTCGGCATTTGTTGTCGAAGAAGTCGAAGAAGGATGTTGCACAGATGTCGGACTGATCATATAGAATATGATTATCGCAACAATAAGTGCGAGAAGCCACACAATCCACATTGGATATTTATTTTTTCCTTTTTCTGTCATTTTCATAAAATAATCTTTCCTTTTATCGCATATCCTCGCTGTAAGGCGTATCACCACAGTGATCTTGCAGGCATCAGGATTGTAACTTCTTAGGTTTTCCAGGAGAAAAGAGAAATCCCATGATTGCCCCATACATCGTGCTTATCCATGGATTACTTGAAATCGGGCATGTGCCCGTGCTGCATCCGACAAAATGATAGTATGCATATCCCGCCAAAGCGCCGAGAAAAGAATAAGTAATCCTCTGGCGCCGGACCGAACCGGTGAAGAATCCCTTAAGCCGAAGTGCGTATTGTTTCATTGTACTGACGCTGATTTTTGCATCGATGGTATCAAGTCGCTCTCGATAATTCTTTTGAGCTCCTTTTTTGGCAAAGCGCCCATAGCCATTTTCGGTTCTCCATGAACCGGAATAAACAGCAGCGATGGAATACTCTGAATACCGAACAAACCAGCGAGGTCTTGCTCTTCGTCGGTGTTGATTTTGTAGAAGTTCACTTTTCCTGCGTATTCATCGGATAGCTCATCAATGACCGGCCCGACCATGCGGCAGGGTCCGCACCATGGCGCCCAAAAATCCACAAGCGCCGGAAGAGTTCCTTCATATTTCCACTCTTTGTTTTTTTCAAAGTCAAAAACCTTATCACGAAAGTCCTGTTTATTGAGATGTTCTGACATGTTTCTTCTCCTTTGCTGAAATGTTCATTTTTCTTTGTTATACATAAGATGATGGAATATGGAAAACGATTCGTCATGTAATGAGGAATATCATAAGAGGGAACGAACCTTTTACAAGTTCCGTGCATCCTATCTATAAATCATTCACATACACACAGGAGTATCGTCATGAAACAAAACATGGGTTCTATCGATAAAATAGTCCGTGTTCTTGCGGCTGTTGTCATAGGAGTTCTGTACTTTACAGATCAAATCACGGGTATAGCGGCAATCATTCTTGGTGTCTTTGCAGTCATATTCATATTGACAAGTGTCGTCGGATTTTGCCCGTTGTATCTACCGCTAAAACTTTCGACGATAAAAAAGAAAGACGCTTAAAGGAATGAATGTGCAGCAGCGAATTATTATTAGAAATGTGTTGAGAGGAATTGGAATTCTTGGAGTCATCCTCTTTCTGTTGGGATATCCCAGGAGCTATTCCTTGTTCATAGGTTCAGGTGTTGCGCTGTTTCTTGGAATAACAGATTTTGGCAGGCAATGTCCGCTTATGCTTTCTGTGCAGCATCATCTCAACAGGATGAAATTAAAAAAGCAGTCTCAAGTCCCGCACTAAAATGACCGATACTTGTTTTTATTGCGATTCTACTGTTTATTGATAAAGAACATTTTACGCAATAAAAGAGGATCGTGATATGAATAACATCGTTGCATATCTGCTCTTAGGTTTGGCTGCCGGTATTCTGAGCGGGCTTATAGGAATAGGCGGCGGCATCTTGATTGTGCCGGCGCTTGTTTTTCTTTTTGGCTTTACACAACAACAGGCACAAGGAACGACGCTTGCACTTCTCGTTCCCCCTATCGGTATTTTTGCCGCATGGGCATATTATCAAAAGGGCTTTGTCGATATAAGGGTAGCGGCAATCATTGCAGCCGGATTCATTGCCGGCAGCTTATTCGGCGCTCGATTTGCGACAGGTATATCAAACGATATCCTTGGAAAAGTCTTCGGTACTTTTCTTGTGCTTATTGGGTTGAAAATGATATTTGGAAAGTAATAGAAAACGATACAAAACATGATAGAGAATGAAGAGCTGTTCAATGAACGGCAATTTATACAACTCGGTCAGATAAAACAATCTGAGCTTATCATCAGGCATTGCTCCGGAATTGAGGAACGTATCCGCAATGCACGATCCAAAGAAGAAGCAGAACGCTTTGTCAATGTTGCATGCGAAAAATTTACAAATGAATGCACAAGCGATATTGTACATGCTGCACTTAAACAACACATGCAAACGAAAGTATCGCAATATTGGATGTTGGGATAAAAAACAATAGAACTCACGGAATAATATGCATGAACGCAGGTACAATGGAGAAGTAGAACGTCTTCGAGCATCGCAACGGGTTGTACTCCTTGAAGTAGAACGGACTGTTGATCTTTGTCTTGATGGTTTTCAACCGCTGAATGTACTCGATGTAGGGACTGGCAGCGGAATATTTGCTGAATCATTTTCAAAGAGAAATCTCCAAGTAACCGGGATTGATCCGAATCCCGAAATGACAAAAGCCGCAAAAGAGTTTGTACCAACCGGTATATTTCTTCATGGAACTGTAGAAGAAATACCATTCGAAAATAAATCGTTCGATCTTGTGTTCTTAGGTCATGTGCTGCACGAGTCCGACAATATCGACAAAGCACTTTCTGAAACGATTCGTGTTGCAAAGCAAAGAGTTTGTATCCTTGAATGGCCGTACAAACAGGAAGAAAGCGGGCCACCTCTAGAACATCGTCTTCAAATCGAAGAGGTGGTAACGGCCGCAACACAGGCGGGGTTCTCTCAGGTTGAATCAATTCCATTACAGCACATGGTGTTGTTCCGGTTGAGCGTCTGACGAATGGTAATTTCTTAAATATATATTTGTAATTTCAGTTATACATATTGGAAACTTATAGATGATGTGGTTGAAGAATAATTATCGTGGGATCGGTGGATCGCTTTGTGTTGCAATCGTTGCCTACTTTTTAGGAAACTACGTTCCGCTTATCGGCGGAGCTGTTTTCGGAATTCTTATCGGCATCGGTATTGGCAATATGAAACCTCTCAAGGCATCATTCGCGACGGGGATTAATTTCACATCCAAAAAAATCCTGCAATGGGCAGTGATTATTCTCGGCAGCGGATTAAGTTTGCGTCAAGTATATGCCACAGGTGCAGCATCCGTACTCATCATCCTTGTGACGATTACAGCAGCATTTGTTGCCGTGATCATTGCTGGAAGATTGTTAAAAATAGATTCTAATTTGAAAAGTCTTATAGGTGTTGGAACGGCAATCTGCGGCGGATCAGCTATTGCAGCAGTTGCTCCCATTATTGAAGCAGATGACCATGATATAGCGTACTCTATATCTACAGTATTTCTTTTCAATATCGTTGCAGTTTTTATTTTTCCAGCGTTGGGGCACGCACTGGGATTGACACAAATGGGCTTCGGGTTGTTTGCCGGTACTGCTATTAACGACACTTCCTCTGTCGTTGCGGCTGGATATACGTTCGGCAATGCTGCCGGCGATTATGCGACCATCGTTAAATTAACACGAACAATCATGATCGTACCTATTGCACTTGGATTTGTAGCGTTGATGATAGTTCGAAAAAAACGTGAAGCACAACAAGTACAAGGTTCTCATTTCCATCCGGCAAAAATATTTCCGTGGTTTATTTTAGGATTTCTTCTGATGTCTGCACTCAATACATCAGGAATACTGGATAAAGCAGCTATTGCTTTCCTGAAAGAAGCAGGAAAGTTTTTAATTATTATGGCTCTCAGCGCCATCGGACTTAAAACCGATTTAAGAAAAATGCTCGCAACCGGTCTCAAGCCTATGCTGCTTGGTTTCATTGTCTGGATGTGTGTTGCATTTACGAGTATTGTGATACAGCATGTAGCAGGACAATGGTAACAAGGAACCGTTGAATGAATACATCCTCTCCACAAAGCACCTCTGTCATACATCCTGAGCAATTGAAGAAAGCATACAAAGCATTCCAACAAAATTATCCTGAGTATAAGAAAACAAAAACGATTGATGATCTGCGGGCGAAACAATATTCACGCTTAGATAAACTGGGGCAGGTATATTTAGATTATACCGGTGGGGGAATTTACGCGGATTCACAATTAGAAGAAATCGGGGCATTGCTGAAAAATGGAAATTATGGAAATCCTCATTCCAAGAATCCCACATCGCTTGCGTCAACGCTCTTGGATGAACAGGCAAGAAAATATGTGCTTCAATATTTCAACGCTTCTCCGGACAAATATGTCGTGATCTTTACGCAAAATGCAAGCGGAGCGATCAAGCTTGTTGGAGAATCCTATCCTTTCGAACCAAACTCGCGCTATCTCTTAACATTCGATAATCATAATGCTATTAATGGAATCCGGGAGTTTGTCCGAGCCAAGGGTGCAGCTATTACGTATGTTTCTATTATAGCTCCTGAACTTCGTATCGATGATACTCAGTTGCAGAATCAATTGAGTAAGCATTCTCCGAAAGGAAACAATCTATTTGTTTTTCCAGCACAGTCCAACTTCTCCGGTGTTCAACATTCACTGGAATGGATAGAGAAAGCACATGCCTATGGATGGGATGTGCTTCTTGATGCAGCAGCATTTGTTCCGACGAATCAGTTGGATCTCAGTGTGTATCACCCGGAGTTTGTGCCGCTCTCATTCTATAAAATGTTTGGATTTCCCACCGGAGTCGGTTGTTTGATCGCAAAAAAAAGTGCACTCCATAAATTACGCCGTCCATGGTTCTCAGGCGGAACAATTCAAGTAGCTTCTGTACAGGGAGACAAATATTCTTTTGCTGAAGGAGCGCGCGCATTTGAAGACGGCACGATTAATTATTTAATGTTGCCGGCAATAGAAATCGGATTGAAACACTTGAATGCCATTGGTATCCAGACCGTTCACGAACGGGTCTCTTGTCTTACAGATTGGCTGATAAAAAACCTTTTAGAATTGCGCCACTCGAATAATGTGCCGGTCGTTGAAATTTATGGTCCACGAAATATCAAACAGCGAGGCGGTACGATCGCTTTGAACTTTCGTGATCCTGATGGAAAAACTTTTGACTTCCATGTTATTGAAACCACGGCTGGTACATTTAATATCTCACTTCGCACCGGCTGCTTCTGCAATCCTGGAGCTGGTGAAATTGCTTTTGGACTGACGAAGAAAGACATGACGGAGTGCTTTGACCATGAAGAACGAGCCTCATTTGAACAATGCATACTCAATGTAAAAGGAAAAACCGCGGGTGCTGTCCGTGTGTCATTAGGACTTGTGACAAATTTCTCTGATGTCTACCGATTCCTGCAATTTGTGAAGACATTTCTTGACAAGCAGAGTGTACAATAGTCTTTTTATATAGATTTCTTTCCTTCAGGCTTTCTTTCCAATTATTCAAAACAAATTACCATAGTTTTGCATTTCTGCATAAAAATCAAATTGTAAAGATGATTTTTTCTCATTTTCGCTGGTATTTTTGCGGTACAATAGTTGCTAATTATAAATGTAGCTATGAGAACCGAAACAATAGAATCCCCAGTTTATTCCATTGGTGAAGTCGCAAAATTGCTCAATGTGTCCGTTCAAATACTCCGATTGTATGAAGAACGCGGACTCCTCGTCGTACAAAAAAGTTCGGGTCATCAACGCATCTATACAGAGGATGACATTGCACGCATTCGATGCATTCGTATGGCCATCAATGAACAGAAGATCAGTATGGAAGGTATTCGCAGGATTCATTCCTTGATACCATGTTGGGAAATTGTAAATTGTCCCCCAGAAAAACGAAATGATTGCCCTGCCTACGGTTCTCATATTGCAGGATGTTGGACCTATGAACAAAAGAATACCGATTGTGCTTCACGCGACTGCCGTGCCTGCAAAGTATACCAACTTTCTTCCGATTGCGGGAATATAAAAAAATTGATCCAACGATCACTCAGCATTTCCGAGTATAAAGACTCTTCCTCTTAAAACAAGGAATCCATTCACATGAAAAAAACGATTATTAGCATTGGGTTTGGTGTTCTTGTTCTTTCCTTATTGACCATGTTGACTTTGACTGATCATGGTACAGCAACAACACCGCTTATGAAATTGCATACAAAATACCGACAGAAAGTAACGCCGTCTGTCGATCATACGCAATTCACACAGCTCAAGAAACATTTTTCAAAACCGCAGGATGTTACCTCAGCGTGCATTTCATGCCACAATGAACGGCATACAGAAGTGATGCAATCCAGCCACTGGAATTGGGAACGGCAGGAATATGTGGAAGGCAAAGGCATTCGCACACTCGGCAAGAAAAACATTTTGAACAATTTTTGCATCGGCATCTCCGGCAATGAACAAAGCTGCAATAAATGCCATATCGGATATGGCTGGGGCGACAAGAGCTTTGATTTTAAGAACTCGTTGAATGTTGATTGCCTCGCATGTCATGACAATAGCAACACATATATTAAAGCCGTTGGCGGAGCCGGTATGCCGGACGCCTCCGTTGACCTTGCCAACGTCGCCCGGCATGTCGGCAAGCCAATGCGCACAAATTGCGGTACCTGTCATTTCTATGGCGGCGGAGGCAACAATGTAAAGCACGGCGACCTGGAAAAAGCACTCTTCGACCCGTCACGTGATGTCGATGTGCACATGGCATCCGACGGTGAAGATATGCAATGCGTGGATTGCCATACGGCACGCAAACATCAAATGCTCGGCAAAATGTATTCGGTCTCTTCAATGAATCGCAATCGCGTTGAATGCGAGCAATGCCATACGGCTATGCCGCATGCTGATGATATTCTGAACAAACATACTCTGAAGGTGGCATGCCAGACCTGCCATATCCCAGAATATGCCAAGGTCAATCCGACAAAATTATATTGGGACTGGACGACTGCAGGGAAATTAAAAGACGGCAAACCGTATGAAGAAACCGATTCCACTGGAACCGATGTCTATATGTCGATCAAGGGTTCATTTCGCTGGGGAAAGAATCTAAAACCCGATTATATCTGGTTCAATGGAACGGCTTCGCATTACTTGATAGGCGATACTCTCGATCCTTCCGTGCCTGTGAAAATCAATACACTTTATGGCAGTTATGATGATCCTGATTCAAAAATTGTTCCGGTAAAAATTCATAGAGCAAAACAAATTTATGACACCCAATATCATTATCTCATTCAACCGAAAACGTTTTCAACAAAAGCAGGCGACGGTGGCTATTGGAAAGAATTTAATTGGAATCGCGCTGCACAAGAAGGCATGAAACAAATAAATCTTCCTTACAGCGATAACTATGGATTTGTGGAAACAGAAATGACCTGGCCGATCAATCATATGGTTTCGCCAAAGAACAAAACCGTACCTTGTGCTGAGTGCCATACACGTAATAACGGAAGGATTGCCTCTTTGACCGGATTCTACATTCCCGGAAGAGATTATACTTCATGGGTTGAATATCTTGGCTCGGGATTTATACTGCTCACGCTCGCTGGTGTGTTTATTCATGGCGGTATGCGCATAGCGTCTTTTCGAAAGCAAAAGGAGAACAACGCATGACACGTGAATATGTTTATAAAAGATTCGAACGTTTTTGGCATTGGATGCAAGCTTTGCTGATTATCTTTCTCGGTTTCACGGGATTTGAGATTCATGGCAGCATTCATTTCTTCGGCTTCGAGCAAGCAGTGAAACTGCACAATGTTGCTGCAATTGCATTTCTGGTTTTGATCATTTTTGCCGTCTTCTGGCATATCACAACGGGTGAATGGCGGCAGTACCTGCCCACACGAAAAAACCTCCGTGCGCAGATGGAGTATTACATCTTCGGAATCTTTCGCAATGCTCCCCATCCGACAAAGAAAACGGTGTTAAGCAAGCTCAATCCGCTGCAGAAGATTGTTTATGCAGGGCTTAAAGTAATCGTTATACCATTGATGGTTATGAGCGGCCTTGTATATATGTTTTATCGATACCCACAACGATATGAAGTAATCAGTCTCAATATCGCCGGATTAAAAGTGGTAGCGACTTTGCATACGCTTGGAGCATTCTTATTGGTATGTTTCTTCATTGCACATCTCTACCTTATTACAACCGGAACCACAATCACGTCCAACTTAAAAGCTATGTTGACCGGTTATGAAGACCTGCCCGATGATGAATCGGAAAAGTCAAACTCTTTAATGATGGAGCAACTATGAAAACAAAATATATGAATCCCTATCTTGCCGGTTTTTTCCTGGGACTTGTGCTGCTGGCAGCAATTTTTGTAACAGGCAGAGGACTTGGAGCAAGCGGCGCAATTAAAAGCATTGTCGTTGCAACCGTTGATGGAGTTGCATCAACGCATGCTGAACAATCATCATTTTATGGATCGTATGTCGGTGTAGGGAAAGATAATCCCCTAAAAACCTGGCTTGTCTTCGAAATAGCCGGAGTGTTAATCGGAGGATTTCTTTCTGGCTTAATCTCTGGAAGATTGAAATTCGTAAGTGAAGGCGGCCCGCGCATCAGCCCTCATCGGCGGTGGCTCTTCGCAGCTATTGGCGGTGCCTTATTTAGTATTGGCGCTCAGTTTGCTCGCGGCTGCACAAGCGGCGCAGCGCTTACAGGCATGGCTGTGCTTTCTACGGCTGGTTTTATCACAATGATGGCAATCTTTGGCTCCGGCTATGTGATTGCTTATTTCTTTCGCAAGCTGTGGATATAGGAGTGACGACCATGGGACCATTTGTACCTGAACTTATTTCCGATCAATTAAATTTGATCGTTGCTCTGTTCATCGGCGTCGCATTCGGTTTTGTGCTTGAACAAGCGGGCTTTTCTTCTCCACGCCGATTGGCAGGTGTTTTTTACGGATATGATTTTACCGTTCTGCGTGTGTTCTTCACCGCGGCTGTCACGGCAATGAGCGGTATCTTGCTGCTTGCATATTTCGGTTATCTCGATATTCAATCTATCTATGTAAATCCAACATGGTTAATGCCTGCAATCGTTGGCGGCATTATTATGGGATTTGGTTTTATCATTGGCGGTTACTGTCCGGGCACATCGGTTTGTGCGGCAGCAATTGGAAAAATCGACGCAATGTTCTTTGTTGGCGGCGGCCTCCTTGGCGTATTCGCGTTTGGTGAATTCTATCCGTTTTATCATATATTTTACGAATCAACAGCCCTAGGAGCCATTAAAGTGTTTGATTCACTTGGTATCTCGCAAGGATTGTTTGCATTCATGCTTGTTGTCGTGGCCGTTGGAGCATTCACTATAACGACGATAATAGAAAAAAGAGTAAATAAATCTTTCGCGCCATCGTTGGAATTCAAACCAATAAAACATAAAATTGCCGGAGCCGGTATTACTATGCTGGGTGTTATGTTTATTTTCATGCCATCCCGGCAAGCACACTTGACAGAAAAAGTGCAGAGTGCATCGTATGGTGCTTCACATAGTGTGAAAATCATGTCGCCAGATGAACTTGCATACCGCATCATCGACAAGGAAAACAGCGTACAAGTTGTGGATATGCGTTTGCCGGAACAATTTGCAGCACTCGCCTTACCCGGCTCAGTCAATGTGCAAGTAAAAAACCTGTTTGGAAAAGAATTGACTCCGATTCTTTCTGATCGGCGCGTAGTCAAAGTAGTCGTTGGGCAAAGTGATAAAGAGAGTCAGACAGCGGCGCTACTCTTACAGGAATTGGGTTACGAGAATATTGCTATGCTGCAAGGTGGTTTGGAAAACTTTCAGAAGACCATTCTGATTCCCAAATCGCAAGCGACCGGCAGTCGGTGGGATGCTGATGTGAATACATTTCGTGCCAATGCTTCTATGGTAATTTCCCAGATGATTGCTAATGCAAAGAATGAGCAGCCAAAAGTTGCAAAGCAAGAAAAGAAGATTCAGGGCGGATGCTAAACGAGTAAGCACAAACAATGGTTACTATTGAATACTGATTGAAAACGGCACTTCTTGGAATCACCCGTTGATTGCAATTACCTTGTCACGCATAGCTGTTCAGGACATTATAAGCCAATGGCAATTGTTCTCCTCTTCCTTAACACATCCTTAACATTCTCTTCATCCTCCGCTAATAGCTCGTCGGTATATTACACGCGTCCTTATAAAGGAGACTGTGATGAAAGAGATACTGGCAACTTCGTTTTTCTCGACATGTGACGAACCGACTGATAGAAGCGGACAAATATCGAATAAAGAATTTTATTCGATTTTGGTGATGACATTCAGCGTGCTGTCGCTCTTCGGGATAATCGTACACTTTTTCTAATATCGGTGCAGAGCTGATCAGCGGTAAGCCAAATAGCTACAAGGGATTCTTTATGCGTATTGCCTATTTTAATGCAAATCTGAAAGTCGGTCAGGACGGCGTGACACGAGTTATTTATAAAATGATCGAAGGATCTCTGGAACGCGGGCATGAAGCGATAGCAATCACCTCGACGCTCCCTGCAGAAAAGGAACGAATTATTCCGATGTACGCCGTGCCGTCGGTTGCACTTCCATTGCAAAAGGCATACCGGCTGGCAATGCCGGGTTATCAATCGTTTCAAAAAATTCTTGCAGAGTTCAAGCCGGATATCCTTCACATCAACAGTCCTTGTACGCTCGGATTCGGCGCATTAAAATTTGCCAAACAATTTAACATTCCGATTGTTGCGACCTATCATACGCATTTCCCCACCTATCCCCGTTATTACAACCTTTCGAGTCTTGAAGAATTGACATGGCGTATATCGCGGAAACTCTATAATAATGTAGATACGACGTTTGTCCCGGCGATGCCGATACTCGAAGAGTTGGAGCAGCACGGCATACAGCATCTGCAATATCTTCCCAACGGTGTCGACACGGGGTTGTTTTCCCCCGAACGCCGTTCGGAGCCGTGGCGCCGCCGGTTAGGTGCCGCCGATAAACCTATCGTTCTGTTCGTAAGCCGACTTGTATGGGAAAAAGATTTACGCGTGCTGGCCGATGCGTACAAATTACTGCGTACGCAACGCGCCGATTTTCAGATGGTGATAGTCGGCGACGGACATGCACGCGTCGAATTTGAAGCGATGATGCCGGGGGCGCATTTTCTCGGTTATCAAAGCGGATTGACACTGGCGGAAAGTTTTGCGTCGGCGGATATTTTCATGTTTCCTTCGACTACAGAAACATTCGGTCT
>Ga0182017_10001457_pt1 | contig 18176 bp, 10 predicted proteins | sample 712E3DmetaG_FD_120492 | JGI IMG/M metagenome (GOLD analysis project Ga0182017, IMG submission 120492) | Permafrost microbial communities from Stordalen Mire, Sweden - 712E3D metaG | ecosystem: Environmental > Terrestrial > Soil > Wetlands > Permafrost | place: Sweden: Stordalen | collected... | reverse complement strand
CGGGTCCGGTTTCATCCACCTACCCATGCTGGATGCGTAGTACCTGGCCCCGAAGTAGTCGTTGCCTGATTCTTGGTCGCGTTCTTTGCCGGTGAACTTGTATGGATCGTTGGTACTGCTGCCGTTGTTAAGCTGACCAAACGGCGCATAGTCCTGAATGCCGCCTAACAGCGCTCCTGTTGAGGAGAGTATACCCACCGACGAGCCCAGGTGGTCGGTCATGCGATAGACCTGAGCGCCGCTCTGGTTGAATGGGACCTCGGCCAGCAGCCCGCCAGCGCCGTAAATCAGGTCGGTCCACGCGCTGCTCGCGTAGCGCGCCACTGGACGCCCGCCGAAGTAGACCGTGTCGGTGGGCGTGGTGCCTGACTTGCCCACGCGGTCGCCCTCCGCGTCGTAGTAATAGCTCGTCCCGTTGCTCGACGAGATCATCACGTTGGCATCCCAGGTGAACGTGTTGCCCAATCCGTCTGCCAAGAGGTTGCCCGCCGCGTCGTAGGGCCAGTCCGTATTAGGCAGGGGCTGGTTGGCCGTATTGAACGCCGCCGGCAGAAAGCTGAAGTTGCCTGATTGTTTCAGGTTGCCGAAGTCATCGTAGATATAGTTCTCGTACAATCCGCCACCCTGGGCAAGCTTGAGCCGGTTCAATGTGTCGTAGCTGAACTGGCGGGTTGTTGCAGAAACCATATCAGCTTCCTGATAAAGATTTCCAGTCGGCAGCCATGTAAATTGCTTCGACCACACTGTGGCGGAGTTGCTGGTATATGCCAGTGAGCCGATCTCCAGTCGCGAGTTGTAGCCTGCCGATATACCCGCGCCGTTTCCCATGGTGGCTGATGTCAGGTGTCCGGCAGGGTCGTAGGAAATCGCGGTCAGGTAGTTTGTGCTCGCGTAATTCACCGTGGAAAGCCGCGTCGCAGTGTCAAAGGTTTGCGCCAGGGTCTGTCCGTCCGGATAGGTGAGCGAGGTCACATCCCCGGCGAGATCGTAAACGGGAGTCACGGTTGTACCCCAGCCCGAAATCTGCGGCGTCCAGTACCACGTCTTCTTTGTACGCCCTAAAGGATCGTAAGTGTTAACCGTCGCAGCATTTACATTGTTGGTGGAATACGACAATCGCCCTATGCTGTTTGCCATGCCAGTCCAATTCTGGGCAGTCCAGTCGTAGTAGTAGTTATAAGTGAACGAATTATTCGACGCCGACTTCTGCGTCACTCGATTCATTCCGTCGTAAAGGGACGTGACTGTGATACCGCGTGCGTCAGTCTTGGTCAACACATTGCCGTTGGCATCATAGCTATATCCGACTGTGCCGTTCTCTGGATTTGTGGCCGTCAATAGCCGTGAAAGGCTGTCATACGTAAATGATCGACTTCTTGTCCCCGAGGAACCAACTCCACCTAACTGCGTCACTGAGAGCAGATTGCCCAGGGCGTCGTAGCCATAATCCGTCTCTAAAGTTGGAGATTGAGTGACGCCGTTTGGCTCCAATACTTGCGTCAGTCGTCCAAGCGCATCCGTGGTTCGCTGCCAATGGTTGCTAGACTCGTCGGCGTAGGTGACTTGGTTGCCGTTATACGCCCAGGTCTGCATACTGGATCCATCTGAATCAGTCTGCGATGTTTTTCTGCCAAGGGCGTCATATGCAAATGAGGTAATGCCGTACGTTGGGTCGCTGGTTGTCCAGTACGGGTTGGAGACGCTCTGAACTTCGCCCGCGACAGTATAGTTCGTGTCAACTATGCTTCCAGACGGATGAATCTGATCGATTTGACGTTCCTGATGGATTACACGTCCAAATCCGTCATAGTAATTCCGCGACTTCACCGCTCCATCCCACAATGTATTCTCGTCCTGCGCGGTATCCGTCTCGGTCAGGCTCGGGTAAGAAATCTTTTCGGTGTTACGGTCGCTTGTGCCGACAGCACGATCAATCCACCGTAAACGGCCAAATGGATCGGGAGTACCATTTACAGTCGGAGGGTCGCTGTAATAAAAGTTCGTAGTGACACTGTTAGGGTCGGTCACGCTTGTTAGTTTTCCAGTGCTGCAATCGTATGCGTATGTAGTTGTTTCCGGAATCGTCGTTGTGCTTCCGTAGGGCACCGTCACTGACTGTGGAAACAAACCCGCCCCGCACTGATAGGCATTGACGTTTGTAACGTTATTCTTGGGATCGATAATCTGTAACGGCATGCCGTGGGAATTGTATGAGGTTGTTGTTGTCACGGCTCCCGCAGTGGTATTCACCCACCGGCTGACCGAGGTCTGATCGCCGTATGCGTCGTAGCCGTATGTCGTCTGTGCTTGTAAATCATTCTGTGCGCCGAAAACCTGACTCTGTCCAGGAATATCCAGCATATTCATAGCTTTGTAGGTGGAGTTCACCATGTATTCTGGAGTTGTTACATTGGTCCGCAGGACATTTTCCGATCCATCGGATATGACCACCTGCGAGGGCGTTGCCGAGGAAACATTCAGCGAAATCGAGTTGCTGTTTTTGGGGGATACCCAACCACACTCAGCATCGTTCGCATACCATGATGCACATATAATCTCCCCCACACTCCATTGAGCCGGGTACGACATGCTTTGCACTGAGGTTGTTACTCCGTTATAGCTGGTGGAAACATTTGTGGGCAATACGTTTTCAATACCTCCGAAGGGATTCAATCCGAATGCCGCAACCAATCGTTGCTGGTACTGATACCCCATTGTTACTCTCTTTAACGGAGTTCCCGAGGCGGCTCCCTGGTAGTAGTCTGTCTCCGCTTCATAAAGATTATTTAAGTTACCGTCGCCATAAAGATCGTAAAAATAGTGCTTTGTGACACTATTGTCCGGAGCGGGGCCGGTTACCGTCGTCGTCATCCCATTTGGGGTATTGTTCGGGGTAGGAGCAATAGTATATGTATAGTTTGTAGTAGCCGATGTGCCATTCGCATCGTTTCGAGTTTCGGATGCAACAGAATGGTAATACGTCGTAACCGTCCCTGTTGCCATGCCGGCCATCACATCGTTTTGGTTGCACGAATAGCTCGAAGCGGAGACATCGCAGCCGTAGTCAAAAGTTGCTGTGCCGCCTTGCGGATAAATCAGTTTAGTTAAAACACCATATGCTTCTGTCGAGGAGCCATTCCAATTGTTGTCATACCATACAGTGCTCGCGTCATAGACAAAACCCCAATAGTTCCCGTCAGGCAAAACTACCGACTGCAGCGCGGTGAAACTGCCAACAGTGTTGAGCGGGATGGTTCCATAATTTGTGTCAGGCTGTAAATCATATCCAAGTTCCGGGTTACCGTAAACCGCATTCATGTTGTCCCATGCATACTGATCATACGGCGCGATTGCAGAGACAATTCCGAGATGATAGGGCACTGACACATAGCACAGGCCGTAGGTTTGAGGTGTGCCATTAACTCCAGGGAAAGAGATAGTTGTGCTGGCGTAGGGAACCTGATTTGCATAACCGAGATTCGGGCATTGGACTTGATTGCTCAGTGAAGTGGGGAATTGGACTGTCGGAAGCCTACGTCCTATTGAGTCGTAAACTTCCGGGAGTGGGCCTGTGATATAGGGAGAGTAGAATGTGGGCGAGTAAGTGAATTGATTGTTGTGAGGATCGGTAACAACGGCCGAGAAGCCGTCTGGCGCCGCTGTATATTTGACTCCACTGCTGTCGTATACCTGAGCAGTGCCGGGGTTAGCGATAGTTGGCCATCCGTTAGCAATGGGATATTCAAACAGGTTGGAGCCTGTTGGGAAGATCGCCGAATAGCCGCTGCCGTCAGACGCATGCAGTTCATTGGTTGCGGTTGTGTCGCCAAGAAGCGCGTGAGTGTGGCTCGTAGGGTCGACAACGGTGTAATTCACCAGAACTGCCAAAGGGCCGTCTCCAACGGGATTCTGCACGGTTACATTTTGCTGGATTCCCACACCGTTGTAATTGGATGTGAGTTGAGCCCCGACATTATTGCCGGGCGTAGGGCCGTAACTCACGTCATAGTACATGAAGCAGGTTCCGGTATATGGATCGCAAGTCATGTTTACGCTGTAGGCTGGATTATCGACTTCTATAAAATAGTCAACCGGATGCAATGTACCCATCTGAGGGTAAGACACGAGTGGAATTTGTCCGGTCAGGCCCCCAGTGGACAACTGAACCTTATAGACGTCTTGCACATTATATGGTTGGTACTGGGCGATTCCCGAACTGGGCCCCTGAAGCTCCTGAGCCACTCCGACGGCGAGGCAGCTGAGAAGGATCAGTGTGTTGAGAGACCAGCAAATCGGACGCGTCGTCATTGTGCTACCTCCTTGTCGAATGCCTGCATATCGAAGGGAACCCCAAAGTTGATCGACGCCAGGCGGCGAGTTTGGGTGGAGCCGCCGGGCATATGAGCAATGATGGTGTGCGGAACAAGTATGGAACTTTTATTTGCATAATCCCGCAAAGATAGGCTTTCCCAAATTTCTTTGGTCCCTCGTAGAACATCAGGAAGGCGTAGCTTAATCGTGTCTGGAAGTCCAGACGATGACGAAAGTTCCCATTCCTGCTCCTTCAGGTATGGTCCGTGTGGAGATAAACGTCGATATACGTCAACGCAGGAATAACCTTGGGCACATTCGCTATTGGGCACTGTCTTGAGGAGATACGATGACGTTCGTAGAATGACTTCGGCGGCTGCGGCTGGTATGTGGTGTGCTAGAATCCGCGCCTGATCGAATTCAGGTACCTGGCGGGCTTTTCCGTTCACGCTCGTATTAAAACTAGACCGACCGTCATGGTGGAGTCGCGTCACATTGCTGCCCTCGTGACCTCTGCAATATCGAACGTTGGTCGAAGACCAATCGTCAAGTAGAAGCGACCGATGTGGAGCGTTATGAGAATCTACGGAAGTGTATAGTGCCTTAGCGGAGCGAACCTGCGACCATGCATGTAATCCACCAGACGCAGCTACCACATTACGCATCAGGTTGATTGCAGGTTGATCTGAAGTCGCGTCTGGAGACAACATAATAGGCGTGGTTGCCACCTTTATAACGAATGAAGGCAAGGGCGGCGACCCTTGGACATTATTGGTTTGTGCAAGAGCGATGAGGCATGGAACCATCCAGGCGAGAACCAGTACTGGGAATAACAGCGTCTGCATTTTCCTGTTCGTTAGCAATCTCATATCTTCAGTCCTCATGTAAAGGTGGTTCAACAATTACACGTCATAAAACCGTTTCATGAAGCTATTGAGCGAGTGTGATTAACTTGCATTCATGGTAAAAACATCCTTGAACTTCTGCATGAACAGACGATCTGTCAGAGCTTCGTTTGTACTGCGGTCATTTCCTCTTCGAAAAGAAGTTAAGAACGGCGCAGAGTATTACTTTGTTTGTGCAGAGAATTTTGATGCAAATTTGTTATTTGTCAAGAGAATTATTTTGCATATCACGCGCGAGTATTCCAGTAACCTACTGTAATGATTCTTGAGATATTAATTCCTATGACAACGCTAGCGGGGGATCATCTCGGAATTAAGAGCTGAATTTCATAGAGCCGTTGGCCGCTCCTCTGCCGAGATGAGGCCCAACAGTTTTGTTGGACCGGTTCATTTGCAGGTATCTTTTGGTGCCCCACTTAGTTGCGGCGACATGCCGTAGCCGGGCCGCGATCAACATCAGCGCTGAGCTGGCGATTGCTGTTGAACTCAAAGGGAACCAGAGGGGCGTGCTGAAAGTGAAAGCGCGCGAAGTGTCACGCGAAGATTCGTGTGCTCCATTTGTGCTCCGTTTGATCCGTGTGCAGAGAAAAGATTGAAAAGCCGGTATTCTCAATCGCCAGAACGAGATGCAGGAAACGCTATGTTCTTTGTTTCCAATAGACTGCCGTCTTCCCAAGCTGAATGTCGCCGGTTCGATCCCGGTCTCCCGCTCCATCACTTCTAAGGAACAGCGCTGCCCTGCTTTCGCCCATCTCGTAAGGATCCCGAGTCGGGCGAAAGCAGAAACGGCGGTAGGGAACGCTAGGAGTGGCTCTGCGCCCAGTCGCGGGCGCGATCGAAGCGCCCACGGTCGCGCCACACACTGCGGTTCCAATGATTGCCGATCAAGCTGAACTGCTGCCGGGCCATAACCACATCGCGAAACTTATACGCAAAGTAGGCGATCTCATTCTTGAGCCAACCGGTGGTCCCGTACTGCGCGGTAAGCGCCTGGTATCCCCTTTGAATCCGCGGCCAGTCCATCTCTTGAGCCGAAACTTCTTTTTCGTTCTTGCCAATCACCGCGGTCGCAATATGGAAATAAATCACGTCTCCCTGCTCGCCGCCCACTTTGTCAGCGACGCTCTTGGCAAAGGCCGTGGCGTCTCCGGATTTTCCATCCCATTTCGGCAGAAGGTAATTCGCATATTGCTTGTAGAGATGAAAATAGTCCGGCTCGAATTGGATGCCCTGCTCAAAAACCTCTTTCATCCGCTTCGCGTCCCAATTCTGAGCCAGGCCGACGACCATCATCTCCGAATACCACTGGGGGCACTTCTCGCGCAGGCTGGCCGCGTCTTTCAGCACCTTCAGAGATTCCCCTATCCGCTCTTCGAAGAGACGCCATCCCTCATCGGTCACCGTGTCTGCCATGCCGTTTCCGCGCGCCACCCAAGCCCAGCGATGCAGACTGGCTGCCAGGGCAACCCGCGCGGTGATGGACTCCGGGCGCTGCGCGATCCAGTGCTTCAGGTGTTCAAGATGGTCACGTGTGTCCTTATCGCTGAGTTTCGGCGCATCCAACGCACCGTAAAAAGAGGTAAGTTTCCATGCTCCGCCGGGAAAGCGGCTCTTCTCGCTGCGATACTTTGCGGCCATGCGGTCCAGATTTTCGAACTTCTCCGCAATCAGATCGGATTCGATCGCCATCGTCCAATCGCTTCCATGAAGCGCGGTTTCATCAAAATCGGAAGCCGCATTGTCTACGGAAGGCTGGGCTGCCTGCGCGGAGACCGGTTTCGAAAAGAAGAAGAAAACTGGAGCTAATACAAAAAAAGCGGCAAATTTGGAGACGGACACGTGCGCACCTCGTGGAATGGCACCATGTTAATACCATCCGACCCGCGGTTCAAATGTGTTGCGAAATAATGTAGAAAACAGTTTGGAAAAGGCACTCCCTCATGGGATAAATGGATGGGTTAAAATCCATCCCTACCAGCCCGGATGATTTTACTGGGCTAAAGTGTCGGGGCTAAAGCCCCGACCTACCGGTCCGTATCCTTCAAAATGATCCGCTACAGAAATTAATACCGGCCTTACGACCTCGCTGTCGTGAGCAATGGAACCCCACTCGGCTTTCGCAGCTGAAATAAATCGGCCCAAAACGAAGGCGCCAGAGACTTGCGTCCCTGGCGCCTCAATTTTGAAGAACTCGCAGGTTACTCGGCTCATGCACGCCCTTTTCAGCAGCCAGACGATTCTACGGGTCGCCCCGCATCCTGCATCTGCCCGCTGGCCGGCAATGGATCTTCGAGTTTCCTCGAATCTCGCATCCTATCCGCGCTGCCTTCGGTGATTCCTCGGGTTGCCCCGGTTCCTCGCTCCTCTTGCAACGCTTCCCGATGAGTCTTCGGGTTGCCCCGCATCCTCATCCTCCGGCTGTGCCGATGGTGAATCCCCAGGTTGCCCCGGCTCTTCGCTCCCTCGGCGGCTCCGTCTGGCGGATCTACGGGTTTCCCCGCATCTCGCACCCTCCAGCACCCCGGCGATGCAAGCTCCGGGTTGCCCCAGCTCCTGCATCTTCCAGCGTCCCCCAAAGTGAACCTCCGGGTTGCCCCGAAGCCTCGGTCTCTGGATCGCGCCAGCGATGGATCTTCGGGTTGCCCCGAATCTCTCACCCCGGTCTGCCGTATCTGCGTCTCCGGGTTGCCCCGGCTCCTGCATCTACGGCTGGGTCGTGATGACTCCCCGGCTGGCACCGAACTTTGCATCCTCGGCTGAGCCGCGGATGAATCTTCGTCTCCAATCGGGTGTTGCACATTCCCGCCAGGCTCTTGTATGCGCTCTCAATCTCAATCGGCCTTCCACCTCCGGCAAGCCGGCTGTGAACCGCCCATCCCAACTGTCTCCCGCATCGTCCTGCCTGGCCGAAACTGCGTTCCAATTCCCTGCCAGTCATCAATTGAAAGGAAGTCTGGACCTGGTCGAACTGTGGAAGCAAGTGGATAAAAAAGTTTTATCTGTGGATATCACCATGCATGGTGCAAAAATCGGCGCGAGCATTTGCCGGTTGAACCAATTTCGGTGCAGATCGAATGGAAGTTGAGAGATCGCGGCATCCGGCGAGTCAGCATGTCAGCGAGTCAGCCAAAAGGCGCCGGAGCGATGCTTGGGGCTGTTTTTTGGGTCGAAAATGAGGCCTTTGGGGCTAAAAAATGGGCAAAATCGGGGGTTTGCAGTTACTGATTCTTCAATAGGATAAAAATGTAAGCTATTGATACCATGCAAGTTGAAAGCAATGGAGGGTCGAAAAATAGCCTCCAAAGGGTAGGGAGGGGGGGTACCTCTCTCAGGGGCTAGGGACTAGCCACCCCAGCGACGAAGACCTGTCCCTCCACCCCATCGAGCAAAGACCGCTCGCTGGGGACCCCGTGTCGCCGGGGACCCCGGCAGGGAATAGGAACTAGAAAGCCCCGTTCTGCTAACTGCTTCTATTGTGCGCCGTGATGGGGTAATTTTCTGCAAAAGGGACGGCAGGATTTTTGGATGACCAATCGAGAGCGTGGTGAGCGGCCGGTCGAGGTCTGTAGTTTCCCGCCCTTGCGCAAAATACGCGCAAGGGTGGGGCACTCAGCTTTGGTAGTAATTCAGAGCGTGAGCTGACCGCCGACTCTCTATTCAAACAAGCGATAGTACGATAGTCAGACCGGCTAAAGTAGAGATAATTTCAAATCTCTCGCGTTGAGAGGAGCTGTAAGTGACATGCCGCAAGAACGGTCTGCTTACGTGGCCTCAATAGACTCTTTTCTATCTGCGGACCCTAACGCAATTCTCGGAGATCTGGCAAAGAGCCAAGCAGGGGATCTGACACCTGCACAAAGAGATGCATGGTTGTGCCAGATTGGGATTTTGAAAAGAGCACTGGAAGGCATTGTTGCCGGCACAGTCCTTTTTGAATTCCTTATCCCTCGAATGGGCAAACGAGCCGACAACGTCCTGTTGATTGGCGGCCTTGTTATCGTGATCGAGTTCAAAGTTGGTGCGGAAACCTACGATCGAGCAGCGAAGAATCAGGCAATCGACTACGCCCTAGATCTCAAGAATTTCCATGCGGGAAGCCACGATTTACCAATTGTTCCGATCCTAGTTGCGACGGAAGCCCCTGCGCAGCAAATGCTCATCGAGGAGCCATCCGATGGAGTGTATTCCGTAACTTTGGCAAATGCGAACACCCTGGGTGATGTGATCCAAGTAGTGGTTGCAGCAAACCACTGCGCTGAGTTCGATCATGGGGCATGGCTGATTGCGAGCTACCACCCCACTCCAACGATTGTGGAGGCTTCACAGGTCCTCTATCGTGGCCATGGCGTTGCTGACATTACGCGTTTTGAGGCAGGCGCAGATAATTTAGGCGCAACTACAGATGCAATCCAGGCCATTATCGAGAGGACCCGCGCGGAAGGGACAAAAGCTATCTGCTTCGTGACAGGCGTTCCGGGAGCCGGCAAGACCCTAGCCGGCCTAAATCTCGTGAGCCACCAACGCCGGAGAGAAAACAATAAAGAGGAGCATGCTGTCTTCCTGTCTGGTAACGGTCCATTGGTGAATGTCCTAAGGGAAGCGCTCGCCCGCGACGAAGTCACTCAAGCCAAGTTAAAAGGCAAGGCCTGCACGAAAAGGGATGCCTTACGCGAAGCCAGTACCTTCATACAAAACATCCACCACTTTCGCGACGAATGCCTCAAGGACTTCAACCCTCCGGTCGAGCGCGTGGTGATTTTTGATGAGGCGCAACGCGCATGGGATCTGAAACAGACTTCAAGCTTCATGAAGAAGAAGAGAGGGCAACTGGACTTCAACCAATCGGAGCCATCGTTCCTTATCAGTGTGATGGACCGTCACACAACATGGGCAGTAGTTGTATGTCTTGTCGGCAATGGCCAGGAGATTAACACCGGAGAGGCGGGTCTCGAGGAGTGGCTTGTGGCACTCCGGGACCGCTTTCCAGCTTGGCAGATTTACATGCCTAACCGGGCGATAGCCGCTGGATTTCTTCCCAACTTCAACCTGGATGAGTTGGAAGCGCGTCTCACCTACGAACCTAGCCTTCATCTCAGCGTGTCTCTGCGATCCTTCCGCGCTGAACGACTATCCGACGGTATGGCTGCTCTATTGAGTGGGCACGCAGATACTGCCCGCGAAGAATTGACGGCAATTCAGTCGCATTTTCCAATCCTAATCACGCGGTCAGTCGAGGAAGCAAAGCGGTGGATTCGCAGCAGAGCCCGCGGAACTGAACGCACGGGACTTCTTGCTTCATCGGGAGCAAGGCGCCTCATGCCCTTAGGTATAACGATGGACGTTCAGATCGACCCATGTATGTGGTTTCTCAACGATGCAGATGATGTTCGATCGTCTTTCTACCTCGAAGATGCCGCCAGTGAATTTGACGTTCAGGGATTGGAACTGGATTGGGCTTTGATCGTTTGGGATGGCGACCTAATCTATCAGCCTGGAGGCGAATGGCGTTTTCGGGCATTCAACGGGACAAAGTGGCAAGAAATTCATAGTCCTGCGGCAAGACGCTATCGTCTGAATGCCTATCGGGTTCTTCTGACAAGAGCACGCTAAGGAATGGTAATTGTTATTCCGGAAGGCAACGTAGACGATCCTACGCGTGATCCGAAATTTTATGATCCGACATGGAAATACTTGCTCGATGCTGGGCTTCCGCTTGTGCCAAGGATGAATCCCCGGCCTACCAGCCCGTTACCTTCAACGCAACCCGCTTCTGGTCAATGAGATGTAAAGGGAGCGACCCTACCCCTTCGCGAACATCTGCTTGATCCCTCTGAGCGCCTGGCGGGTGCGCTCTTCGTTTTCGATCAGCGAGAAGCGCACGTGCCCGTCGCCGTAGTCGCCAAAGCCGATCCCCGGCGAGACGGCGGTCTTCGCTTCTGTCAGCAATAACTTGGCAAACTCCAGCGAACCGAGTTTGCGGTACGCTTCGGGAATCTGCGCCCAGACAAACATGGTTGCCTTGGGCAAAGCGACCGGCCAGCCCAGCGCATTGAGGCCCTCGACCAGCACGTCGCGGCGCTTGCGGTATTTCTCGCAGATCTCGCGGACGCAATCCTGCGGGCCTTCGAGGGCCTGGATCGACGCCACCTGAATGGGCGTGAATGTTCCGTAGTCGAAGTAGCTCTTGAGGCGGGCGAGGGCCGAGACCAGCTTCGGGTTGCCGACCATGAAGCCGACGCGCCAGCCGGGCATGTTGTAACTCTTGGAGAGGGTAAAGAACTCGACGGCCACATCTTTTGCGCCGGGAACCTGGAGGACGCTGGGGGGCTTGTAGCCATCGAAGGCGATGTCGGCGTAGGCAAGGTCTTGAATGAGGAAGAAGCCGTGTTCGCGGGCCAGTTCGACGAGGCGGGCGAGGAAGGGCAGCTCGACGCACTCCGTGGTCGGATTGGAAGGAAAGTTGACGATGAGCGCCTTGGGCCGCGGGGTCATGCGGGGGATGAGGTCTTCGAGCTGGGCGAGGAACTTTTCCTGGTCATGGACCGGCACGCTGACTACGTGGGCTCCAGCGATGACCGGGCCGTAGATATGAATGGGGTAGCTGGGGTTGGGCACCAGCACCGTGTCGCGTGAGTCGAGGATGGCCAGGCAGAGGTGCGCGATGCCCTCCTTGGAGCCGATGGTGACGATGGCCTCGGTCTCGGGGTCGAGATCGACATCGTAGCGGGTCTTGTACCAGTTGCAGATGGCTCGGCGCAGGCGCGGCAGGCCGCGGGAGACCGAATAGCGATGGGTGGCGGGCTTGAGCGCCGCTTCGACCAGCTTGTCGACGATGTGCTTGGGAGTGGCTCCGTCTGGGTTGCCCATGCCGAAGTCGATGATGTCTTCGCCGTGGCGGCGGGCAGACATCTTCATGGCGTCGGTGATGTTAAAGACGTAGGGCGGTAGGCGCTGAATGCGGCTGAACTCTTCCATGCAATCAGTTTAAGGCAAGAAAGGCGCGTACACGGCAGAGGGTGTGTGCGCAGGCATTCCAGATCGCGGCATCGAGGACGTGGGATGCGGCGAATTGGTTCCTTTTATACAGAATTTACATTGTCAACGGGTCAATCTGAATCGGGAGCAGGGCGCAGAGATTGGCTCGCTAGCCGTCCTTCTTCTACACGAGGCAACGATGAATGCCCTGTTGATCTACCCGGAGTTTCCCGACACATATTGGGGCTTCAAGCATTCGCTCAAGTTTGTGGGCAAGCGGGCCGCACAGCCTCCGCTGGGGCTGATGACGGTGGCCGCCCTGCTGCCGGGCGCATGGAAGAAGCGGCTGGTGGACACCAACGTGGAGCGGCTGCGTGACCGCGACCTGGCCTGGGCCGACGTTGTGATGCTGAGCGGAATGCACATTCAGCGGGAGACGCTGGTGGCAATCGTGGAGCGCTGCCGCGCGCGCGGAGTGCGCACCGTTGTGGGCGGGCCCATCGCCAGCAGCCTTTCGGCGGCCGAATTGAAGGCGAATCATGTGGTCATCGGCGAGGCGGAGGGTCTGATTGCCGATCTGGCGCGAGAGTTGGAGCAAGGGACGGCCAAACCCGTCTACCAGGCCACTGAAAAGCCGGAGATGGCGACCAGCCCGCTGCCCGATCTGGGCCTGATCAAGATGCGGCGCTACTCAACCATGACCGTGCAATACTCGCGCGGCTGCCCCTTCAACTGCGAGTTCTGCGACATCATCGAGATGTACGGACGCCGCCCGCGCACCAAGGCCGTGGCGCAGGTGTTGGCCGAGCTCGACCAGTTGTATGCGGCCGGATGGCGCGAGGCCGTCTTCATCGTCGACGACAACTTCATCGGCAACAAGGCGCGGGCCAAAGAACTGCTTGCGGCACTGGCCGAGTGGCGCGGGCAACACAAGACCAGCTTCGACTTCCTTACCGAGGCCTCACTGAACCTATCCGACGATCCTGAGCTGATGCAACTGATGAAGGACGCCGGATTCGTTTCGGTCTTCCTGGGCATTGAGACACCGGATGAATCGGGGCTGATCGCCGCCAACAAGCTGCAAAACACGCGGCGCAGTTTGCTCGAAAGCGTAGCCACCATCCAGAGTTATGGGATGCAGGTGATGGGCGGCTTCATCCTGGGCTTTGACACCGACCGCGAAGACATCTTCGACCGCATGGTCGACTTTATCCAGAAAAGCGGCATTCCCATTGCCATGGTGGGGCTGCTACAGGCCATGCCCGGAACGCAGTTGTTCCGGCGCCTGTGGAAGGAGGGCCGGATTCTGGATGCGGGCCACGGCGACAACACTTGCGACAAGCTGAACTTTCTTCCCCATATGGATGCCGCCAAATTGGTAGATGGCTATCGCTCGGTGTTGAAGCGGATCTATGGCTGCGAGGCCTACTACGAGCGCGTGAAGCTCTACCTGAACCGCACCCAGCCGAAGCCGGAAAAGAGGCGTGGCAGACAGCCAGTCTCCCGGCAGCAGTGGATGACGCGCGCCAATGCGCGGGCCTTCGTCACTTCCATCGTTCGCCAGGGAGTCTTCGGGCGGCAACGGTGGAGTTATTGGAAGTTTTTGCTGGCGGTGGCAACGCGCTATCGGCATTGCGTGGGCGTGGCCATGACGCTGGCGGTAATGGGGTATCACTTCCAGGTAATGACACGCAGGCTGTCAGAGGCCGCGGATTTGGCGATGATGCCGGCGGGAATGGAAAACAGCCTGCCCGCGGAAAGTGTCAGCCAATAGAGATTATCCGGCGCTGAACCAGTCCTGGGCCCAGTGCGCCTTCCCGCGACTTTATACTGATAGACGACATGAGCACGTTTCTGCCCGTAGACGAACAGATGGACCTGCTCCAGAAGGGAGCGGCGGAGATCATTCGCGTCGCCGACCTGCGCGAGCGCCTGGAAGAGAGCCGCAAAACCGGGCGCCCGCTCCGCGTAAAGGCCGGCTTCGACCCCACCGCGCCCGACCTGCACCTGGGCCACACGGTGCTGATGCGCAAGCTGAGGCACTTTCAGCAGCTCGGGCACCAGGTCATCTTCCTGGTCGGCGACTTCACCTCGCTCATCGGCGACCCTACCGGTCGCAATGTGACCCGCAAGCCGCTGACAAGAGAACAAATTGACGCGAACGCCGAGACCTACAAGGCGCAAGTCTTCAAGATTCTCGACCAGAGCGCGACCGAGGTCCGCTACAACTCAGAGTGGCTGGGCAAGCTGGGCTACGAGGGAACGATCCGGCTGACAGCGCACTTTACCGTCTCGCAGATGCTGGAGCGCGACGACTTCCACAAGCGCTACCAGGCCGAGCAGCCCATCAGCCTGCACGAGCTGCTCTACCCGGTGATGCAAGGATACGATTCTGTCGCCCTGGAGTGCGATGTCGAGCTGGGAGGCACGGACCAGAAGTTCAACCTGCTCTGCGGGCGCGAACTGCAGCGCCAATACGGCCAGAAACCGCAGATCGTGCTGATGACGCCGATTTTGGAAGGTTTGGATGGCGTGCAGAAGATGTCGAAGTCGCTCGGCAACGCGATTGGGATCAACGAGCCGCCGGCCGAGATGTACGGCAAGCTGATGAGCATCTCCGACGAGTTGATGGGTAAGTATTGGCTTCACCTCACCGACCTGCGCCAATCCGAAGTCGACGCGCTTCTGTCCGAAATTGCCTCCGGCACTTTGCACCCCATGGAGGCCAAGAAGCGCCTGGCGCGGACGATTACAGCGGGATTTCACGGTGAGGCCGCAGCCCTGAGCGCTGATGAAAACTGGGCGCGGATGTTTCAGCAGAAGGAGACTGCGGAAGACTTGGAGGAAGTTGCTGTCGCCTTCACTGTTGTGACAGATCCACAGGGTTTTTTGCAGATTCCCAAGCTATTGGTGCAGATGGGGCTGGCGGCCAGCAATACCGAAGCCAACCGCAAGATCGCCGAGAAGGCCGTTAAGTTAGATGGAGAAGTATTCGGCGGTTTGAGGGTCAAGCTCCCTAAGCTGCCCGCCCGCGTTGTCGTCCGCTTGGGCAAACGAGCCAAGGTTGCGGTGGTCACGTAGAACCTAAACCTCATGTTCCATGTCCGGCTCTGTCCACAATAGGATGGCCTGTGGCAGTGTAATAGCAATCACTACTGCGGCGGTGGCCAGGCCGTAGAGCAGCATGTCAACTGGAATCGAAAGCCTCGCTATGAGGCGGGGAATTTCAGCCTTGAAATTCGTCAAAGCCCACAAAAAAATGACGATCAACGAAAGCACATGGTAAGCCTGGTAATGGGCCTGGTCGCGCTGGTGTAGTTCGCGCTCGTCGTTACGGTACTCGCGCTCATCAGGCCCAGGCCGGTAGACGCGCAAAGCCAGTAGCAGGAAGGGTGGCGGCTCATCGGATCGCCGGGGTGGTTTGCCATTGAAGGGCTTGATCAACCCGCCGAAGTAGTGGCCACCCAGAAAGAGGCGATTGATGGGTATCGTGGCCAGGATCAGATAGGCGGCGCTGGTGTGCCATCGATCGAGAAACCAGAAGCCGGTCATCGCCGCAGCAAACCCGGCGTAGATCAGCACCACCAGCGCGCGGCGGTGGGCGCGGGGCACCATATCCACACGTTTTCCCATGAGCACGAGTTCGGCGTTCATTGCGGCTCCTCCATGTCGGGTTCGGTCCACAGAATCAGGGTTTGCGGCAGGCTCCACAGTGTGATCGTCAGCAGGAAGAAAAGCAAAGGACCGGCTTGCCGCAGTAACTCCTGATTCCAGAAGCCCAACAGGTAATAGAGAGTGAAAAGAAGCAGCGTCATAGTCCGTGCGATGGAGTAAGCCACAAAATGGATGTAGTCACGCTGGAAGCTCTCCCGCTCATCCATCGCTAACTCCTGCGCGATCAATTCACTTTGGGTCGGCTTCGGTTTGGCGAAGAGGGGCTGCACAATGTTGCGAACTTTCGTCTGAGCCCGGAACGGTTTGACCCATCCCCCCGCGTGAACCCCTCCGAGCCAAATCGTGATCCATAAAATCGATAGAACGGCAAAATTCACGGCAATGCCGTTCTGGTTATGGGAAGTGATGAAAACGAGCTGAAATCCCACGCACAGCAGAGGAACCAACCCGCCCCAGAAGACCCCCACCAGCCAGCGGCGGGTCCGCCGCCGGGCGAGCGAATGACCGAAGAGAGTGCTGACGGCAGAGATCATATAGCTGTTTCCTCCTGTATGGACGCTGTTGTGGGCTGTTTCCCATACACCTGCTGGCTCAGCGGCTGGAAGGGCTGTTTCGAGAAGATGGCTTCGACCGGAAGGGCGAAGTACTTGGCTAGCGAGAGTGCCAGCTTGAGACTGGGGCTGTAGTCGCCGCGCTCCAGAAAGCCGATGGTCTGGTAGTTCACTCCCATGGCGTCGGCAAGTTCTTGACGACTGATGCCGCGCTCGGCGCGCAGCACGGCGATGCGGTTGTAGAGGCCGCTCTCGCCGGGTGCTTTTTGGTCGGTCGTGTTCATTTTCCAGAATATATTATTATGTAATTAAAACATATTGTCAAGCTGGGAAATAATATTTCCTCTGAGAGTCGTGTAAGTTGCTAATACGCTGTTGCTTGGTTACTACCGGGTAGGGGGTGGTCAACTTCCCCTTGGTGTCTGGGAACCCGAGCGGTCTGATTCGGAGCCATCTAGTTATTAATTCTGCGCTATTCATGCGTAATGATCTGCAATGGAATGCCAGACTCTTTCCGGCCGCACGTGCGCTGGGGGCGATTCTGTGAAAATGCGCACTCTACCCGCCCAGCGTAAACTTCCGCGCCGATTCCAGCAGCTTGGCGACGGATTCTTTCGAGCAGGACTCGGTGTAGATGCGCAGCAGCGGTTCGGTGCCGCTGGCGCGCAGCAGCAACCACGTCTCGGCGGCGTTGGGCTTTGTTTTGGCCTCGGGGTTATCGAGATAGAACTTCACGCCGTCGAGGTTTTCCTGGCGCAGGATCGGCATTCCGGCAAAGGCCGGGTTGCCCGTCGGTAGCGCGCGGGCGCGGGCGATGGCCCCGTTTTTAATCTCATCGGAGATGGTCAGGTCGATGCGGCCGTACTGGTGCTCACCGTACTCGGCTTGCAGATCGGCCACCAACTGGCCCAGAGTCTTGCCTTCCTCGGCCATCACGACGGCCAGAAGCAGGCAATTCAGCAGGCCGTCGCGCTCCGGCAGGTGGCGCTGGAAGCCGATGCCGCCCGACTCCTCGCCGCCCATCAGAATCTCGCGCTCCAGCATGTAGTCGCAGACAAATTTGAAGCCGATGCCGTGCTCGATCAGCTCGCGGCCGTGCTTCTTGCAGATGCGGTCCAGCATCTTTGTGGTGTTGAAGGCGCGGGTCACGGCGCCGGGCCAGTCGTTGTGGTACTTGAGCACCCAACTGAGCAGGACGCAGTAGATCTTGTGCGGATCGACAAAGTTCCCATTCTCGTCGGTCGCACCGATGCGGTCGGCGTCGCCGTCGGTGCACAGGCCAGCCTGGCAGCCGTTGGCCACCACCGCCTCGCCCAGGGCGCGTATGTGCGGCTCGATCGGCTCGGGATTGATGCCGGGAAAGAGCGGGTCGAGATTGCCGCGAATTTGCACGTGGGCTACGCCGAGGCGGGTAAAGATGTCAGCGATGAGGGTGCGACCGCAGCCGTACATGGAGTCGATGGCGAATTTCATTCCCGAGCGGGCGAGCTTGTCCAGGCTGGTAAAGCTCTCGATGGCCTTGAGGTAGGTGGGCAGGAAGTCTACTTCGGTAATGGGGGCCGGCCTTGCGGCGCGCGCCACCGGCTGGCCCAAGTAGGACTCGATTTCAGCGATGATGGAGGGCTTGCCCGAGCCGCCGTACCAGGCCTTGTATTTGACGCCGTTCCATTGCGCCGGATTGTGCGAGGAGGTAATCATGATGCCGCCTGCACAACCCCGCTCTCGCACGCCCCAACTGAGTGCCGGTGTGGGCGTAATG
>Ga0182017_10001456_pt1 | contig 18187 bp, 17 predicted proteins | sample 712E3DmetaG_FD_120492 | JGI IMG/M metagenome (GOLD analysis project Ga0182017, IMG submission 120492) | Permafrost microbial communities from Stordalen Mire, Sweden - 712E3D metaG | ecosystem: Environmental > Terrestrial > Soil > Wetlands > Permafrost | place: Sweden: Stordalen | collected... | reverse complement strand
CCGAGGCCTTCATGGGTAAACCACCACCAATCCCCCGACGGCGCCTGGATCAATCCACCCTGGTTCGGTTCCCTGTCGCCGGCAATCGACTCTTCCACTTGCGTGGGCGCGCCCCCCGTGGCCCCGGTGTAAGGGCCAAAGATGTTAGTGGAACGCTCCATCATTACAACCCGGTGTCCGGAAACTCCCGCTTGACTGAACAGGTGGTAATAGTAGCCGTTTATTTTATACAGCTTGTTCGCCTCGCTGCCATGAGCTTGATAAATTATTTTATCGCCGGCAGCGATCAATTTTTTGCCGTCGAGGGTCATCTTGAACATGTGTATATTGTAATTATTCGCATAATTTGACATGACGAGATAGAGCTGACCGTCGTCGTCCAATAATGTGCAACAATCGTCCCAGCCCGTGCCCGGCATGGTGGGATCGGTATCGTATGTCACTCGCGTCATGGGTTCCCACGGCCCCGCGGCGTTGACGGCCGAACTCATGAATAAACCTACCGGATTGGCATTAAAGTAAACCCAGAATTTCCCAAGGTAATACCTGATCGAACCCGCCCAGGTCGCCGCGCCCGAGTAAGGGGTGATATCGGCGGCGACGTGCCCGGCGATTGTCCAGTTCACCAGGTCTTTCGATTGACAAACAGCCATGCCGGGCGACCGTCCTCCCGTAGTCGTAATCATATAGAAATTACTGTCGACCCTTATTGCGTCAAGGTCACCGTAGCATCCGGGCAGAACGGGATTTTTGTAAGTGCCGTCACCCTGGTCTCCCCACGCGCCAATATACCCGACATCCGCCCTTCCATTGGTACATACCGAAGCTATTACCACTGTGATGGCCGGGAAAAACAGCCCTTGTATCATCGATTTCCACTTTTTTGACATATGTCTCCTTTTTACTTCGTGAATAGGTTTTTTTCGACATAAATCCCCTCGGGTAAACACTGAGCCTTTTTTCCTTTAACCCATGATCCGGTAACGGTATACAGATCCCCGGTCGTTTTCATTAATGTTGACGTAGTTGCGTGTCCAACAATAATACGCGCTCGGGGTAGGAAGCGTTGCGATAAGGGCGCAATGGCGCCGGCGGTAACAATTTTCGTGACGCCGTACGTTGTGTCCCTTAAGATGGTGCCATGCCGGACAACGGCGGCCAGGCTGCCCGGCAGGGTTATCAAACCCGACCAGGTATTTAAATCAGGACTATTCATGTATTTATAGGGAGCGCCGCCGGCCTGAGGGTCGATAAACATTCTCCATGTGCCGTCAGGCAGTTTCACAATGCTCGGACCCTCGATACCCGAACCCCAGTTTGCCCAGTTGCCGGTTCCCGCCCATGTCCATGGTCCGGTCAGGCCCGACGCGGTGGCGTGTTCGAGGTATCTCGTAGTCTCGTTTTTGATGAAGCAATGGTACACGCTTCCGGATTTTACAACGCATCCGTCAATGTGATTTATTCCGATACCCATGTCGACCGGACCGCTCCAGGAAGTCAAGGCGTCGTTCGTTGCGGTGAAAACATACGGCTTGAAATCGGAATCGGTGTTCTTGGTGTCGCAATGGACGATGAACTTGACCGTGCCGTTGTCGATGAACCATTCCGGCGCCCACGTATGGGCCACGCCCGCTATGCCGGCTGTTGACACGGTGGTCACGTTCTTCCATGTTTTGAGGTCGGAGCTGACGCCGATGGCGCAGAAGGGCTGTTTGGCGTAGCTGTCGTTGTAGGGGGGGCTGGTGTAGACGACATAGTATTTGCCGTCCGTGTATTTCATGATGCTGGGATCGCGGAGAGTTCCGGTCTGGCCGCCCCAGCCCGTGTCCTTGAGAAGGGTGAAGTTGAGCGCGTCGGGCGAGGTATAAATGGACAGCAACTCGCCCGCCAGGTCATCGCCTTTGAATGTGGCAAAGACATACGCCGTTGACGCAAACGTCGGAATCGAGGCCGTACCCAACAGAAGCGCCGCAAGACACATCGGCCGGATTGAAAACAGGCTTGGCGCAGTTTTTTTTAAAATTTTAGAAGTACCTTGAGTTTTCATTGCAATTTCCTTTGTTAATATGCCGCGCTTAAACAATCATGAGGATCGTTTCTTGAGTGATAGTGAATGACATTTCCTTAACTGCATTAGTGTGCTAGTACTGAAGCGCTTGCTAACCATTGCGATATACCGTACTTTCCGCGATTTCATGGGGGCAAATGTTATTTAAAAACTACAAACTTATCATCCGGCCGCTGATTCATAAAGCACAACTTGATCCAATCGGCGGAGCGCTGAACGTTTGAAGCCCTGACTTCGTCTATTTTACCGTTAAAGAAAAAAGCGCGCGAAAATTCTGAAAAGGCTTTCACCCTTCCAACCATGAAGTCAAAACCTTCATAGCGAGCCTCAGTTGTTCTGCTGAGCGTCGTTACGATACTGTCGGCGCATACGCCGTCGATGAAAAGATATTCCTTCGTTCCCGACCGTACGCCGGTGACAAGCGTCCACTTTTTCGCGGCGGCGTACGACGTAGTCATTTCCCAACCCGTTTTGTCCTTGAATTCGCAGAATTCCCATTGGTCATTAACCATATACTTTTGTAAATTATATTGATTGTCTCCCTTGGATACGACGGCATGGTTATTTCCATCCAGCGTATCGATATATACCCATGCTGAAAGCGTATAGATGCCGTTGTTGGGAAAATTAAGCTTACTCGCCGCGGTTCCGGCCATGAGAATATAGCCCGAATCGCCGTCAAACGCTTGACATAGCCCGATAATTCCCGGCATTGCGGAAGCAGCGGGTATGCCGTAGGGCGTTCCATTATAGCCATTTAGCGTGGCGTCGGCGATTTTGCCGTTCATTGCTTGGCCCATGTGCCATACGCCCTGAAACCCGTTGGTGGTATCGAACACCGACGCGCTATTGGACGCCGAGGTCCCTGAGCCCTTCGAAGGGGTCGAAGCGCCCCAGTACATCATGATAAACCGCGAGCTGTCATTGCCGAACACCGTGTCCGCTTTGACCCATACTTCGGCAAGACCGGCGTCCGGGTCCCATCGCTCAACTTCGAAGGGAAGCGGCGAGTTATCTGCTTTTGTAAACATGAGATCGCTGCCGTCGCTCCCGGCTTGCGAAAAATTAAAATTATTTCGAGTCAAACGTATCAGCACGGGGAAATCACGGACGGCGCCAGACACATTCGCGCCGGAAGGCGTGGTGTTGAAAAAGAGCCGCCTCGAATAGGCCCACTCCGGATTGGTGATCGCGGCGGTATCGCCGGAAATAACCTGAACGTCGTATCTGATGACCCTGAAACCCTTGCCGTTGATCGCGGAATAGCACACTGATGGAACAGTCCCGGCCGGAACCTTCGCCATCACCAAGGTATCCTTGTTCCCATTAAGAAAAGAAACGATCTCCGAACCCGGTATGTAGATATACCCGTCTATCGCATTGACGTTGTCGGAAAGTAAGATTTTAATAGCGCCCGGACCGTGAAGCGTATCCATACGAATATCGACGCTGTCGGCGTTTAAATGAACGGCGTAGTGCAGCGCCATGGTTCCAGCGAGGTCTTGCTCGGCCTGGAGGTCATACATGCCGGTGTCGATGTCGTGAAATGCATAGCGCCCCATTGCATCGGTCGTGTCAACGCACTTGTCCGGTAGCGATCCTCCGGTTACCGGATTATACCCGGACGGAATGAGCAAAACTGCCGCATGCGCCGCGGCGGTTCCATGTTCGTCGGTTATGACCCCTCGCGCGATTTTCGTTTCAACGCCCGACGAAGTGCCCGCCAGATTTGCATGCGGGCCGCATCCATACGGCATGACGGAGAGCACGGCAAGCAAGAAAAGACGCGCGGCGAAAGGATAAAATTTGTTTGTCGAATTATCCATCGGCATTGCCTTTGCGCGCCGCGCTGCGCGATACGGGAAACATCTGAAAATTGATCTGAACCACCCGGTCGGCCGGGAATTTTTGGGCGATCTCGGCGCTCCGTCTCCTGAACTCCCTCAACTCCTTCAGCAATTCGTCATATCCTTGCTTATTGACGCCCAAGGTAACGCAGGAGTAGATGCGTTCTTCACGCGGAAACCGGTCCATCGCCTCACGCGCCCGATCGAGCATGGAAAGAACGAAGTTGTTGATCATGACCGATTCCTCGGTCGAACCGGTATCGATGCTTTTCCGGGTCGGCCGCCAAAACCCCTTCGCGTCGGCTGCGATGAGCCCAAGCCCGGCGAGCAGTTTGAGCGATTTTCGAGACTGATCGGGCCTGATCGGCGGCGCCGTCATTTTGGCTATAAACGAGGCGTCGCCCTTGACATCAATGAATTCAAGAAGCGCCCGCAACACGGAATGATACCAGGCGCCATAATATTTATACGCGTGGGTCCCCACGCGATATATCGGTGACTCCCTGAACGCGATCAGTTCTTCGAATAAACGGATTTTAAGTTCGGTGTTTTTCTCCTGATTGAAGCGAACCATGGCGGCGAAAAACTCGGTCTCCCGTTTTTTTAGGTCGCAGCATTGGGCGAATTTGAGCGCCTGCTCTTGGGAAATGTTGACTTTGCCATTGATTATTAAAGAAAGATGTCCCCGTGATTTGATTCCCGTTTGCTTGCATATATTATTGTAGGAAACGGCATGTTCCTTAAAAAAGTCTCCAAGGAACTTGCGATAATCAGTGTAATGAAATGGTGAAATTTTCATGGAAATTCCGGGGTTTGCGACTATAAAATATTCTTTAAGATAATATAATAAAAAAAGATGGAATGTTTTAAATTAATTTCAATTATAATATAAGTACTTTTGATAATACGTTCTAACATATTGATTAATATATAATTATATTATTAATAGTTTTAAATAATTTTACAATATTTGTAAAATATTACTTGCAAAAGTCGCAGTATCGGTAGATTGTGCAAAGATAAAAAGACGGCTACACGAAGATATTATATAAGGTTAAAAAGGCCTTCGGTAAGGTATTCCGAAGACTTGCCGCAGATTGGCAAAAGGCACGTACTTCATCCGGTTGAAATCGGGAAATGGTGTTCAGTCGATGAAGCTTGTATATCAGCACGGCCCCGCGGTATTCATAAGTATGTCGCGGTCAAGTCCGCGTCATTGACGCGGACTTGACTGTTGCATCATTCGGTGACCTGAGGATTATACGAATAAAATTATTCCTTGGTAAAATTTCCATAGAGCATAAAATGCACTATATATTTTCTTATCGTCCGATTTTGAGGCATTAAGATATGCGCTTCGGGCACGGTAATGATTTCCTTTTCCGTTCCAAGCTTGGCTTTTTCGGCAGTGAGAAAGCCGTCATTGTCGCCTTTGATGAAAGGATTGTATCCGACGCCGTCAAAACGGGCCCCGAGAATAATTCCCAATTCGGAGTTTTGGGGGATCGGAAGTTTGTTTGCGAAAGAATTTGAGTCCGTCCTCATATGTTCCACATTAGGGCCTAAAACCCATTTGAGCACCGACGTCGACGAAAAAAAATCCGCTATTTGCGCGCCATGATTTGGGGGCGCCAGCATAACGATCCTCGAAATTATTGGAAAAGCCGAATCAATCCTGACATAGTTTAGAAGCCCTCTAACGACAAGCCCGCCCATGGAATGGGTGACAAAGCAAACAGTATCAACGGCAATCGATTTGATTTTCAGATACAAAAGTTTTGAACAACTATCAATGTCCTTCGAAATGCTTTTATAGCCAAAATTACAGGTCCTGAATTTTTCTTTTATCAAATCCCTTTCTATTGCGGACATGGTAATGGGAAGGCTGCCATAGCCATGCACCAGATATACCGTCAATGACGCCCTGACGGAAGAATAGGTACAGAGAAAAATTGGAATAAAATAAATGAACGTTTTAATTCTGGGTGTATTCATGCTATTTCTGAGGAATTCACAGGGCCTCCTCCACCGGTTTGAGCAGATAATCGACCACTATCCACCCAGTCAACCTTTTTTCCGCTGGACCACGATGCTCGAAAATACCGCCAGCGCGGTAGTGAGCTTTTCCGTGTCGCGGTATAATGCCGCGTCCGAACCGTTTTCCCCGCCGCGGCCGATGAGTTTCAAGGTGTCAAACGCGCGCGCCGTGTCCTTTAAATCCACGCGTCGGGCGAAGACGGCGGAAGGCTGGCCGTTGAACCTGGATTCCTTGCGGCGCTCGGTATAGGTTTCGTTTTTGTCAAAAGAACGGTTGTATTCCACGCAAATAGTGAATACCGACAAGCCTTCGGGAACCATTGTTGTAAGTGTAAAGCTTCCCGCGGGGGTTGCCGCGGTAACAGCGTCGGGAACGGGATGGTTGCGCGTGGGAGCGGGGTTGCCCGCCGAAACGTATTTGTTCATCCAATACGGCATGCACATCGGGCGGAAACACGTATCGGGATTGGGCTTCAGGAATTTCCATTTTTGCGCGCCGAAACTTTGCGTTACATACAACGTGCTTTGGTATTTTCCCGAGGTGTCCTCTATCCATACGGCGATTTGAGGCGTTATTCTAATCGTCGTCGGTCCCATTTTTTTATTAAGAAGCCACTCGGGGCCGCGCTCGAATTTAAGGACCAATGGCGTTCCCTTTATCCCGGCATTCGTTGTGATAATTCCGCCATCCTTAAGGGGGGTTCCGACCGTACACGCGCACAACAATCCGATACCTGCAACCGCCGACGATAACCATAATTTCATGGAGCCTCCTTATTAAAACGCTCAAAAGTAATTTGACCGATTTTACTTATCACCTAAAATTAATTTTAGGCGCATTCAAGGGTTCTTGTTTTTCTTTCTCCGGGACCCCGGCCATTACGCTCGCGCTCGGCGCGGGGCGGCGGCGCGTTTTAATGGAGGAGGTCCATTGCGCGGCGCGCAGGAAGGACTTCAGGCTTTTTCCGAAATCCTTACGCCGCCATGTTCGCAGGTTTGTGCTTACTTTGTCAATAAGCGCCGCCGTTTCACGTTCAAGCCGTTCCTGTGCTTCACGAAGGCATTCGAACGGCAAAAGACCGATATGATCCTTTACCGCGGCCCGGTTATAAAAATCGATTTCCGAGATGGTCGATTGCAGGCCGCTACGGGCTACTTCAAGGTCATGAATGGTCCCCAGGGTTTCGATGATTTTCTTTACTTTCTTTACATAGACGCCGAAAGCCGGGGGGAGATAGGCCTTCGCAAGTTCAAGGGCGTAGCGAAGGGGTTTGCCTTTTATGCGCAGTTCATGAAGCGCATCCATCGCCGCCTGGCCGTCAATCGCGATCTCGGCGCTTGACATGAAGTCATCGGCCATGGCGCCCAGCGCATCCCGCATCAGCGCGGGAAAACCCAGGCCGTTTCCCATCCGGGCCGTCCGTTCGAAAGTCGGGGAGGCGCCGCTTTTCGCGGAATCGATAAAAAGTTCGAACGACGGTTTTTTCTTTAAATCAAGGAGTAATCCCGCCAATTGGGCGATATGCGCGTCGCGCCGGGCGGCATATCCGGCCAAAAGCATGTTTCGCGCCGGGAGTTGGGATGTATCGGAAGGTACAATTAGCTCAGTGAGCGTTTCAATCGCTACATCGCATTCACGAACCTTGCCCAGACCGCGCATGAGTTCGCGGAGTCGCTTCTTAAACGCCCTCAACTTGTTTTTTTTATAAAAGTCCTTAAAAATAATCAGGACCGTTTGCAGTCTGCGGCACGCGACGCGCATGTCGTGGATTGCCTCGACTCCGCCTTCGAGCGCTCCTTGACTATATGAAACTATTTCCCCGATACGCGCCGACGTTATCCGACGCAGACACTCATGCAAAGGGGCTTGCGGGTCGAGGCCCGCCGCTTCGAATGCCGTGGCCAAGGTCGTTGATTACTTTCCGGTTTTTTTTATGGAGCTAAGAGGCTTGAACATAGTGGCGCCTCGCGCATTACTCTTGATATTTTGCTTAAACTTCGCGTACAGTGATTCCTGACTCCGGACATTTATTTTCGCCGGGTCCGGCGTTGCGCGTTTCCATCGACCATCGGACTGCAAACGCCAGGAATTGATCGTGTCGCTGAACCAGGTTTCCAAAAATTCGAGTAGACGGTCGCGGCAAAATGGATCTTCGACCGGCACGAGCAATTCGACGCGTTTGTCAAGATTGCGGGGCATCCAATCCGCGGAGGAAATGAATACCATCGGCCTGCCGCCATTGCGGAAGGCCGCGATGCGGGCGTGCTCCAGGAACCGGTCGACGATGCTTATGACCGTGATATTGTCGCTTTGGCCCTTAACCCCCGGCGCAAGGCAGCATATTCCCCGCACGTTAAGGAGAACCTTTACACCCGCGCAAGAGGCGGCGTAGAGGCTTTCGATGACGGCCACGTCTTCAAGAGAATTCATTTTGGCCCTGATCCAGGCTTTTTGGCCCTGTTTGGCGCGGGCTGTTTCGGCTTCGATGAGTTCGATGAGGGTTTCGCGCAGGCCGGTGGGGGCCGCGCTGATTTTATGAAACGGCAGAGGCTCGGAGCGGCCGGTAATCGCGTTGAAAAACGCCGAAGCGTCGGCGCCGAGGTCAGTGTCGGCGCTGAAAAAACTTATATCGCTGTACAGTTTTGCCGTGATTTCATTATAATTTCCGGTGCCGAAATGCATATACCGTTGCAGTCCGTGCGCTTCACGTCGCACGACAATGCATATTTTCGCGTGGGTTTTCAAGCCGCGCACTCCCTGGACCACTTGGACGCCCGCGGTTTCCAATTCGCGCGCCCATTCGATGTTGCGTTCCTCGTCGAAACGCGCTTTGAGTTCAACGACCGCGGTAACGCTCTTTCCTTTTTCCGCCGCGCGAATGAGCGCCGCGATAATGGGGCTTGAGCGGCTGGTGCGATACAGTGTTTGCTTGATGGCCACGACGTTTGGGTCTTCGGCGGCAGCTTCGATGAACCGTATCACCGGCTCGAAACTTTCATAGGGATGCAAAAGCGTTACGCATTTTTTGGAAAGAATGTCAAAGATGTTCGCGTTTGATGGAACATAAGGGGACGAAAGCGGCGGAAAAGGTTTATTACGCAGGTTATCGCATCCCTGAAGACCGGTCAGCCCCATGAACGCGGAAAGGTCCAGAGGTCCGTTAAAGGTGAAAAACCCTTGCCGTGAGGTTTGCAGGGATTTTTGCAGAAATCGCATCATTTCCGGCGATGCTCCGCCGTCAATCTCAACGCGCACAACATCACTGCGTTTTCGAGCATCAATAACGGTTTCCATGGCCTCCAGGAGTTCGGCGGGCGAGTCTTCGCTCACCGCGAGATCCGCGTTGCGGATAATGCGCATGGGGACGCATTCGAGCATTGTTTCTCCCGGAAAAAAAGTCCCGGCGAATTGGGAAATAGCATCCTCAAGCAATATAAAATGGAGCAATCGGCCGCCGGGCAGGGAAATAAACCGTTGGAGGTTTTTTCCGATGGGGATAACGGCGAACCGGCGGCGAGCGGAGGATTCCGACGTCGATAGCCGTACGCATAGGTAAAGTAGTCGACCGGACAACAGAGGAAATGGCGCCGGGCCCGAAACGGCTATGGGCGAGAGCACGGGAAAAAGTTCGTGTTTAAAAATATAGGAAAGGTGTTGCGCTTGCGGGGCGGAAAGGTCGTTGCTTTTCACACGCACGATGCCCTCTTTCGGGCAGTCTTCTTCAAAAAGCCCCTTGTAGCAGGCGTATTGTCGTCGAACGAATTCCCGCGCGGCAACGTCGATCGCAAGGAGTTGCTTGTTCGGCGAAAGACCTGACGGGTCGGCGATGGTTATGCCACCGCGCGCGGCCGAGGAAAGCCCTCCAACGCGGACCATGAAGAATTCATCGAGGTTCGAGGCCGTTATGGCGAGGAATTTGACGCGTTCCAACAAGGGCTGTCGCGGGTCCATGGCCAGCGACAGCACGCGGTCGTTGAACTCCAGCCAGCTCAATTCCCTGTTGAAAAACAGCGGCGGTTTTATTTTCTTCGATGCCATTTCGCCTCCTATTCTTTAGCGGCGTACGCGGGCCGAACGAGCGCTTGTAAACCGTACACGTCCTCGAACATGTTGCCTTTGTTTTGAAGGGCCACTTGTTCTATGGATACGTCCTGAACTCCCGGGACGGAGATGATGAAGCGGCCGTCCTCAATGGAGCAGTCGATGTCGTCCACGCGCTGCGTATGGGAATGGTCCAAGGCGTCCGCGATGCGCAGAATGGCGGCGAGTTTGGATACTACCGACCGCGTCTCGCGGCTAAGCGCCGCATAGCCGACGTGGGTCGGACGCGGAGTCGTGCGTCGGTGATAGCGCGAAATGAGGGCCACGAGAGCAAGGTCCGGCCTATTGAGGCCGAAGAGATCGCAGTTTTCAATGAGGTACTGGGAGTGCTTGTGGTGGTTCTGCGAATTGATGAAAAGCCCGATGTCGTGAAGGATGGCCGCCACGCGAAGCAGCAGCATATGCCGTTGGCCAAGCCCGTGTTCAGGGGCGAGCGCCGTGAAAATACGGAAACAAAGCTTGGATACGTGTTTGACGTGCGCGATATCGGTCCGGTATTTTTCCCCTATCGACAAAGCTGAGGCGATGATGATGTCCTTGAGTTCCTCGGTCCATGCGCCGTTTTTTCCCATTTCCATGAAAACGCCGTCACGCATGGAAACCCCCGCCGCGATGACCCGCTTGAGATGCAGGGCCTTCGCGAGGCGAAGGTAAAACATGAGCGCCGGCCCGGCGGTTTCGGCCTCTACATACGGCAGATAATATTTACGGACGATTTTTTGGACCGACAACGCGGCGATTTTATCGACGAATTTTTCGAAAGTATTGACTGGTAGCGAAACGGGGCTGACCGTGTTCCATTGCGGCAGAAGCTGCGAAGCGGCGAAACGCATGTCGCCGCCGAGTGCGATGAGGGTTACGGCCCGTTTGTCGGAAATCCCGCCGAGGATTTGCTTGATTATCCGGTCGATATCGTTTTCCATGAGCGGGCCCTGGTTGGACACGGGCACGTGCGACGATTCAAGCATTTCCCGCAGCCGAAGGGAACCGAGGCGGAATGCCTGCGTGAAGGCTATTCCCTCGCGGCGTAGGTAGCAGACTTCGGTGCTTCCGCCGCCTATTTCGGCGATGAGCACGTCGCAGCGGTTGATGAGACGGTCCTTTTTAAGCAGCGGTCGCACGCCGAGGTAATTGAGCCTGGCCGCGTCGGCGGCGTCGATGATTTCCACCACGATGCCGCTGCCGATATGCATGCGCTCGATGAACTCCTCGCGGTTGGACGCTTCGCGCACCGCAGCCGTGGCAACGGCCCTCACCGCGTCGCTTCCGGTAACGCCGTATTCATCGAGGAGTTTGCGGAATCCCCGAAGCGTCTTCACGCACGATTCGATGGTGGTCTTTTCGATGTATCCTTTTGTAAAAACGTCCTTGCCCAGGCTTACGGACTGCTGGAGGAATTCAATGGGCCTGGGCTGCTTATTGTCGCCGGCGTCGGCGATGGTCATGCGGATCGAAGTGCTTCCGATGTCGATAACCGCCATGGTCGCCGAAGAGATGATTTTGGGGGACTGGGACGCCGAGCTATTCATGGTATGGACCCTGTATCGGTAAAGCCGGCCTTAATATAAATGACGGACGATTCCGTTGTCGCCCGGAAATTGAGTAGTGCGTGAATGAAAGTTCAATGATATACTATTATTTTACCGGAATATACGCACGTTTTTCATTGAAAGGCCTGTAGTATGTACGACATGAAAATCAAACCCGAAGACATGCATATAGAAAACCTGGGCGTTTGCCGTATCGAGTCTCCCATCAGCGGCGATTCCGGCATTACCCTGATCCAGGGCAACGAACGCGTGCTGTATGAGGACGCGGTGACCCATCCGACGGACAGGGCTACCACTCTGTCGGCGCAAGTGAGCATGGAGCGGGCCGGGCCTCGTGAAAAAATATATTTTGATCCCGTAAAGGTCAGGGCCGGTATCGTCACGTGCGGCGGGCTCTGTCCGGGCATCAATGCCGTCATACGGGCTACGGTGCTGAGCCTGTGGTACGCTTACGGCGTGCGCCGCATCGTGGGCTTCCAGTTCGGTTATGAAGGGCTCGTCGCCAAGTACGGGCACGACGTGGTGGACCTTGACCCGACGGTCGTCGACGGATGGCAGCATCTCGGCGGCACGATGCTGGGCTCGTCGCGCGGACACCAGGATCCCGTGGAAAGCGTGGATTGTTTGGAGCGGTTGGGCATCAACCAACTCTATATCATCGGGGGCGACGGCACGATCCGCGGCGCGCAAACAATTGTCAAGGAAATCACCCGCCGAAAGCTGCATATTTCCATCATCGGCATACCCAAAACCATCGATAACGACATTCTCTTCATCGACGAAAGCTTCGGTTTCCAGACCGCCGCGGGCGCCGCGGTGCAAGCCCTCACGTGCGCCCACGTTGAGGCCAAGGGCGCCTATAACGGCGTTGGACTTGTCAAGCTCATGGGGCGTCACTCCGGGTTCATCGCGTGCCACTCCGCGCTCGCCATGAGCGACGTTAATTTTGTGCTTACTCCCGAGGTGCCCTTCGCGCTGGAAGGTCCGAAGGGCTTTTTGCAGGCCCTCAAGCGGCGCCTGGAACTCAGGCGTCACGCGGTGATCGTCGTTGCCGAAGGCAGCGGCCAGAACCTGCTCAAACCCAAGGGCGGAAAGGACGCTTCCGGAAATGACAAGCTTGAGGACATCGGCACGTATTTGCGCGACCGGATTGTCGGCCATCTCAAGGAGGAGAATCTTCGCGCTACGGTCAAGTATATCGATCCATCATACATGATCCGATCAATCCCTCCCAACTCCCACGACGGAGTTTACTGCCTGCAACTCGGACACGATTCCGTACATGCCGCCATGGCGGGAAAGACCGCCATGGTCGTCGGCAGATGGCACGGGCTCAATGTCCATGTTCCCATGCGGGTGACCACCATGGGCCGCAAACAAGTGGACCCCAACCGGCCTTTGTGGCGTTCGGTTTTGGAATCCACCGGACAGGCGAAATGGTATAGCTGACGATGTGCGCGCCGATGAACGGCGGACGGTGGTCTCGGGCGGCTTCAGCGCTTCTTTTTTAGGACGATTACCCCAAAAGGTTGTTTTATATTCAACTTATAACACTCAAATAGTAATTTAATTGTGGGTGGGAAATCGCCTTTTACCGTATAATTACGATCATGGCGATTCTTAAAAGCGTTCATAGGGGACGGGGGGGCGATACGGTGTTGGTGCGGAACATCATTTTCGTGATTTTCGGTTTGGTAAATATTATTTATGCGGTTGAACCGCGTAAACCGTTTACCATACCCCTTGCGGTGCTCGCGTATTCTCCCGCTCAAGACACCATGACCGAAAAAGTCTGCGTTTGGTTCGACAAAGCCAATGAGAGTTGGGAAGTTACCGCGAAAGAGCAGCGGCATATTCTGGCAAAGGATATGCAAACCGAGGAGGAGATTTACCGCAAACCCCCAGGAAGGGATTTCCGGCTCAATTCCATTGATGCGCAATTGATAAACCGCGTTTGCAAAACCTTGGCGAAAACTCTTGATATATTTGAAAATGACCTGAAGAATAACCATTGGGATAAATGCCTTTTTCTTGATTCCTATCTTTCTTCGTTTTTCCGCGGATTTTATCATTTGCTCACGGTGGCTAAAAACTCGCCGCGCGCTCTTCCCGAAATCACCTGCCCTCCGGATTCGCTCTATGATCGTTCCCCGGAGTCGCCCAAGTCCGATGTAAGGATCGCCCAATGGCGCGCTAGTGGCGACCATGTGACGAAATTACGCATTGCCGCGCGGGAGCTTATTTTCCAAATAAAGGAGTGGCAGAAAAAGGAGCTGGACAACCCCAATCGCGATACAGGGAACGATCAATCGGGTAATTTTGCGGCAGCGTATGAGTTTTTCATTCGACTCTATTTCAATTTGCCTCCCAAGGGCGGCGATCGGTAATCGCGTGACCGAAACTTTAGTGTAGCGTGGTTTTTAAAATAACCGCTATTCCGGCTGCCAAGAGGGTGATCCCCGTGATGCGGTTAATCCAACCTAAGAATGACGCATTCATGGCAAGAGTAATTTTACTGAAGAGATAACATTTAAGCACATCGAAGCCGATGGCGGTAAAAACGAGGCCCATAAAAAAATTGATCATGGAAATGGAATGTATGCCGAAAGTACCGCCCGCGATTGCCACCAGACCTATCCAGAAAACGCACACGAACGGATTCATTGTATTAATTGTTAAACTGGTAAAAAAATAGGAAAACAATGAGAGCTGTTTTTTAGGAGTGGAAATGTTTGAGGTTTCAAGCGAAGTTTTCGTCCTTTTGAGGCAAAAGCTCATGCCGAATCCCACAAGGGCGACTCCGCCAATGATTCCAATTATGTACCGGTTATGGACATTGGTGAGTACCTGCAATATACCGATATAGCTTAAACATAGCAAGGTAAGATCGCTAAGATACCGGCCGCTGATGACTGCGCATCCGGCCTTGAAACCCCGTTGGACGCTTGCTTGAAATTGCAGGGCCAACCCCGGACCGATGCTCAGCGCCAGGGTCAATGAAACGAGCATTCCTTTTGCAAAAGCCATCATCAATGACGCTCCTCCACCTTAATGAGTAATGATACAATTATTGATCGGTTTCCGTGTATAAAATCCGCCGCGCGAAATGTCCGTCCGTCTTGCGAAGCGGGGGAAAAGGTATATTTATAACGTTCTCCATGAAAATTCTTATTGTTCAAATCGGCAAAATCGGCGACACGGTTTTAACAACGCCCCTTATCCGCGCAATCGCGGAAAATATTCCGTATGTGGAAATCCATGTTTTACTCTCCCGCCGCGGGGTTCCCGTTGTATCGGGAAATCCCCATGTAAAAAAAATACTTTTATACCGCAAGGACCCGCTGCATTTATTTGCCACGATAGCACGTATCCGTTTGGGTCGATACGACGTTTGGGTCGATCCCAAGGACCATTATTCAACGGAAGGCGCCGTGCTTGCCCGGATGAGCGGAGTGAAAAAAAAGATCGGATTCAACGCGCCGGGACGCCGGGTTTTTTCCCAGGCTCTTCCCTCACAGGAGGAAAACTTTTCAAAGCATGCCGCTCTGCGCAATTGCGCGCCGCTTGCATTTTTAGGAATACCAACGACGGAGAATATTCGGCCCCAGCTTTTTCCCGATCCGCGTTTAGACGCCGCCATCCGCGAGGAGTATGGCCCGTGGGACGGAAGAACCGCCCTCCTCAACATATCCGCGGGAGACGCATGCAGGCTTTGGGACATTGCAAAGTGGTCGGTGGCGGCGCAATGGTGTTTGCGGCGAGGTCTGAGGGTCCTCATATCCTTTCAGCCCTCCGATGGAGCCCTCGCCCGTCAACTTCATGAACTTCAGCCGAAAACGCGATTGTTCCATTCATCCTCCATCAGGGAGATGGTCGCGCTGGCGCCTCTTGTAAATGTTGTCGTCACTCCCGACACCTCCATGGTCCATATCGCCTCCGCCTTCAATATTCCGCAAATCGCCTTGTTCCCCTCAGTCGAGTGGAACCTGCGCAAATTCAGGCCGCTCAGCGATTCGTCAATAGTGATACAGCCGAAGCCCGGGGAACAATTGGCGACTATCCCGGCGGACGATGTGGTGAAGGCGCTGGAGAGTATTGCAGGGGAGAAACCGGAGACGCGGTTTTAAACCCTGTTTGAGCGAGGCTTCTTCAAAAAAACACGTACATTGTACCATATAATCCGGTACCTGTATGATTGAAAAAGTACTGAACGGTTTTACCGTTGCCGGGAAGCAGCGTCTCGACCTTGTTGAACTTTGCCGTTTCGACCCGCGTATCCTAATTCCCCGGGTCCGTCGCAACATTGTATTCGAATCCCGCCACATTGGAGTCGGCAAAACACTGCCCTTCATTATTTTGTCCGCCCCGAAGCGGGGCGCCCGGTTCTTACGGAGTGAAAAAATGCCCTCGAACGAAGTCGTTCCAAATGGTATATTTTCATGTATGAAAACAAATACGCTTCAATTACCAATAACCGTTACGCGAGAACTCGCTCCGGCTATTGTCGACCAGTTACCGAGTGAAGAATATACAAAATTCGTCTCCGATATACGTTAGCGCAACCGTGATCGCGCATTGGGTTCGCTGCGACGATTCCGCTCATTTGTCCGAAAAAGCGGATTGACACATCGTGACTTTTATTTGATATGAGGAGAGACACCGATGAAGACCTTAAAAGAGATACAGACGATATTGCATGCCCATGCTGACGAGCTTCGCGAACGATATGGGATTACTAACCTTGCGGTGTTTGGTTCCGTGGTTCGCGGGGAGGCGCGGGAAGACAGCGACGTAGACGTACTGGCCGAAGTAGTACATCCAATTGGTTTAATTGGCCTGGTGGGTGCGGAAAACTATCTTTCCGATCTTCTCGGCGTAAAAGTTGATTTGGTTCTCAAACGTAGTGTACGTCGGGAGTTGAGGGAACAGATTTACGGTGAGGCAGTTGCTGTATGATAAGAAATATTACGCTTTATATAGGAGATATCATTGAGAACATTGACGATGCGCAAAGTTTTATCGGTGGCATGAAGTACGAATCGTTTATCGGTGACAAAAAAACCGTCAATGCCGTGGTTCGCTCAATTGAGGTTATTGGAGAAGCTTCGAAGCATATACCTTCGGATATTAGGGCTAAACGGCCGGACGTTCCATGGAAAGACATGGCCGGGATGCGGGACAAATGCATTCACGATTATGTTGGAATCGACTTTGAAGTTGTATGGACAGCGGTAAAGGATGAACTTCCAGTAATACGGCCAAAGATACAATCACTTTTTGACGAATTGCGCCAAGCAGAGAAGAAATAAAGTAGCCGCGCTACTTCCGAGCGGCGCAATGCGCGTTTTATTCATATCCCCGGCTCGCCCCACCGGTTCGTAATAACGGATGAGGAGGATGTATGAAATATGGAAAGGCCGTCGAAGAAGTCTGGGCTTGGCGTGAAGCTCTTGCCAAAGAAATAGAAAACTTGTCTCCCCAACAGCAGCGGGAGCACATTAATAATAAGGCCGACGAGGCAATTAGAAAATACGGAATAAAGGTAAAGACGATGCCGGAATATTCCGTAACTAGATGGCCTCCTGCAAGGCAAGCACCCACAAAAATTCGGTAGCCGCTCAGGCATACAAGGTAGGTGCATGGTGTCCGCCGACGCAAATGCGGGTATGCCTTAATGGCGCTCATACCGCACTTTGCCATGCTTGCAATTATGCGACCAATTAAAAAATATTGGTGATGAATACCCCTTTTCTAATACCATAGGATTTAGTTTATAATAATCCATAAACATATCAAAGCCGAGGGCACGATAGGGGATGCGAATAAGCCGCGTCACCCGAATACATGTTCACACCGCCGGACGGGGCCATGAATTGGTTGAAGGGGTTTGCGGACTCAGAGGAGGTCTGGAAAGCTTGCGTCGCCACGGTTGTAAAAAAAAAAATCAGGCATAATCTCACCATAGGAAAACCTTACCTTTTAATCAATGTATATGTTTTTTGAAAAGTTTCATTGTGCGTTAATGCAAGGAAATAGACCCCATGAGACATTTGTTTCGTGTTTAATGGAAACGTTTCTTTGCCGCAATATTGAGAAGACACGACATTGCTCGTTACTAATTTCCCAACGCAGTCATATATAAAAATATGGTCGGTATTTTTTAAAAGAGGAATCAAAGCGTATGAGTTAATTGTTTGGACTGCATGGGGGACATATAAACCGCTGCTTAACAGGTCATTTTTTATTCTATTATTAGCCCGACTTTTAGTGGTGTATATCGAGCCATAATCCCCAACACACCAGCCATTATGCCACTTATCAAAATAAAGGGTAGGTGAAAAGACATTAACCGCTGCATAAGAGGAGTCTATGCTCCAGGTATGGCAACCATCGAGAGTTTTTAAAAGTCGTGTTGGCGCGCCCTCGCACGCAACCATATACCCTTTTTGATGATCAATAAAAGTAAGTCCATAGTAGTATTGCCAGAAATTAAGTGCGTTCTTAGGATCTACCAATGTATCCCACGTTTGACCGCCATCGGAAGTAAAATAAATTCCATAGTCGGAATATACGTAGCCGGTAT
>Ga0182017_10001451_pt1 | contig 18222 bp, 10 predicted proteins | sample 712E3DmetaG_FD_120492 | JGI IMG/M metagenome (GOLD analysis project Ga0182017, IMG submission 120492) | Permafrost microbial communities from Stordalen Mire, Sweden - 712E3D metaG | ecosystem: Environmental > Terrestrial > Soil > Wetlands > Permafrost | place: Sweden: Stordalen | collected... | reverse complement strand
TGCCACTGCTGAACAAGTTCCCCAATTGCTCCAACCAATTACTCCATTACAACTCTTAGTCTGAGTACCAGTAGCTTTACAAGCTCCTACACCGACAGAACAAGATTGGACAGGAGCAGTCAAACCATCATCGACGAGACCATTGCAATTATCATCCAAACCATTACAAGTTTCTGTTGTTGGTGTTCCTGGAGTGCAAGCAGTTTCATGACCAGCAACACAACTTGATGCTACATTTCCTGCTGCACAAGCTCCGGATAAGAAACAACTTGTGACTGGCACATAACCTTCATCTATCTGGCCATTACAATTATCATCTATACCGTTACACGTATTATCATTTGCGGCCGGTGTACCTGGTGTGCAACTGTTTTTCTCAACGCCAGCAACGCAGGTTTTTGTTCCTGTTGCTGCGCAAGCTCCAACTCCACAAGTTGTTACTGTCGGAACATAACCTTCGTCTATTAATCCGTTGCAGTTGTCATCAATTCCATTACAGACTTCTGTTGCTCCAGGATGAACTGCTGCCTTGGCATCATTGCAGTCAGTATCGTCAGATATATAACCTGATGGTGCAGTTGTCGCTTTTATCGTAACTAAAGGATCGCCATAACCATCTCCATCAGCATCACGATAAAATGTTGATTCTATCTGACAGGTTGCAGAACAACCATCACCAGAGATAGTATTATGATCATCACATTGCTCTGTTCCCTCAACAATTCCATTACCACAGACTGGCGCAGGGTACCCGTCTAGTTGCACCCAGTTGAACATGACCTGACCCCAACCCAGTGAACACCAAGGGGTATTTGTGTCAGTAGCAACCATCTTAAAATGTATATCTCCTGTCATTCCTGATGGCAAGGCGTATGATGTTGTGAACCATTGCTCAGGAGGGTTTTTGTTTGCCACAGCGGAGTAATGTCCTATTGATTCCCAAATGTTATTGTGCCAGACGAATATGTCAAAGCTATCACCCGCAGAGCCATCAAGATGCCTTAGCTCTATTTGCGTGGGCGTATTGCTTCCAGCATGCATTGTTAATGTTGCCGAAGCATTTGAAGGATCACATCCTGTTGGCGGACCCATTAAACCTCTGAAATTAGCTGATCCACCGTCGTAACCACCGTATCCTCCGCTCGCTAGATATCCTCCTCCGTTATGAACTGAGTCCCCTATGTAGCTCCAGTCATCAGTTGTCATATCCAGATGTCCTATCTCACTTGTCGTATCTCCTATATCAACATAGTCAAGTGATTGTACGGCAGGAATAACTGAGTCTGTTATTTCGAATGTTATATCTTTCTGTAATACTGTTGCCCAGTCTCCTTGGTGGAAGCTTTCTTCTGTTAAAGCAATCAATGTATTATATGTATTAGGAGCTAGAACTAATGAACCACAGCTTCCTCGTTGAATTTCACCTGAAACATCGGCTGGGGCGCATAATCCGTTAACATTTAGGTTGGAATTGCTTGCTAAACCACAAGTTCCTCCATTACACCATAAGACATGATAACTTGAATCTGACGTTAAGGTCTTTGCTAACAAAGCTCCACTACTGTCGGTGGTGAAAAAACCGAATACTAAATATCCTTGAATGCATTCTTTTGTCGGATCGGTGTCTAATTTCGCCTTATTAGCAACATACTGCGCATCGTCTCTATTTTTTGAAAGTGCCGTTCCTGTGCAGCTTGCGCAAGTCCATCTTCCGGCATAACCTATATATTCATTAGCCTCATCATCTCCACTAGACCCATAAATGCATTTCGGCTTGCCCTCTAGCTTAACTTGATAAGTGAAGTCTGATTTAAGGCCGGTAGCACTCAGTATACCAGTTAATTGATGGGGATTGCTATAAGGATAATCAAATGTTACATGCGAGGTATTATAATCTAAGGTTCCCTTATAAGTATTAGCATCCGGTCCTGCTTGGTCAATTGTTGTTATCGGATTCGCTGCCAGTGCAATTGATAAACAAATTAACAAACAAAATGTACTGATTACTATTATTTGTGTCGCTTTCATTTTATTTTCCCCCATTTGCTGAATAGAATTTTTTTATTATTATGAGTAAAAAATGCAGAAATAACAGAAATACGACTAACATTAATGCTCTGCCGCATTCGCTAACCCCCTCTCAACTATCAAATAGGAAACTAGGTATATTTATATAATATATAAATCTTACCATTTTATAGGGGATTAAGAAAAAAAGTGTTTCTATTTCAGGATCATACATATCGCGCAAGCAATAAGTTCTGAAGACACGCCCTTATGATCTCTTAAAAACGTAAAATAATTCGTTGGAAATATTGAACTTCTCAAACTTCCATCCTAATCTATCCAGCAATTTCTCGAACCATCCTCTTTTCGACACATCGATGATGTTCTTTCCGCTGATAGAGACAGTGGGGAATGAAACGACAATTATCTCTGCGTCCACTGCCTTGAGCAATTTTTCTGAGATGTTCCTCTTGACTCTCTCGAGCTGGTCGAGGGTCTTGAATATCAGGCAGATGTCTGCCTTCATATTTTTGAGCTTGCCGTATTCTTTCTCTTCTGTCAAGTCTATCGTGAATACTTCTGAAGCAATTCGCATCTTCTTGAGATATTCTCTTATGAATCTGCAATCCTGCTCAGAAACATCAGACGCAAAATATTTCTTTATTCTCTTGCGATAGAATATGCTGCTGACAGGATTCATCCCGCATCCGAGATCCAAGATGATGTATTTTTCTTTTTCATGGCCAAAATCCCTTACTATCGAGAATATATTGTCGAAAATCTCTTCATATCCTTCGAGCCTTTCTTTTGTCGACTTATGGAGCGAGAGCAACTTCTTATGAAGCTCAAGATCGCATAGCTCGTCGCCTTCGCAATATTTTATGGAATCTAATATCTCATTCCTTTTACCATAATCCTCTAGGATGAACACTCCATAGAGCTTTCGCAACTCTGCGCGCATATTTTTCATCAGGAATTCATGCTCTCTACTTTTTGCGAACTGCTTATATGTCTTTGATGCATCAAGCTTATGCAATGCCCTATCCTTGTCCTGGTTATGCTCTGCTGATTTCAGGTATGACAAAAGTTTCTTTTCGACAAAAGAATCATCCAGCCCTTTCAATTCTTTCTTGCCTTTGATGTCTGCGACCAATTCTTTGAGATATTTCATATTAATCATATCATCATCTTATCTATTTTCATCTTATCTATCCATAGTTCTAGTTCATACATAATTCTATTTCATCAATAGTTCTCTTTCCATCTGAGAATTGCTGCGATGCCTGATAAGCCGTCAAGCTTTTTTGCAGCATCATCGCTCGATATTATCCTTATATCTGCGCCGAGGGATTCTGCATCATTCATCAATAAATCTATCTGATCAAATATCTTCTCTGATTTCATTTTTCTAACAAGATTTTCTGAGACAAGGAGTGCAGAGACGTTTCCTGCGACTATCTTTTCTTTGACCTGCTTTATGCCATAGGCAGCATTGTCTTTTCTTATGTCATCGAGCAGCTCTTCGATAAGCCTTGACTCTTTTGATGACCTGTCCTTTTCCAATACTGTCTTTAACTCTGGCCTTTTCAATATCTCATTTATCGTGCCCTCATCGATGCTCGAGCATGCTGCCAACGTGATCTTTTTTCTTAGGGCATCGTCATCAAATTCCTTGAGAAGATATTCTTTCCAGAATGCAGGACTTGCGAGGACAATGCTGCTAAAGCCTTCCCTTTCATCATAGGCTTTTATCTGCTTATATATCTCTGAATAGAAATTAGATTTCTTTTCCTCAAGGTCTTTTTTCGAGACATCGCCTTTCAGGTCCAATAAAATATCATATCCCTGATTCTTCAACAATGCAAATATCGCCTCTTCCCTGTCGAATGCGACGACCAAGATGTTCAGCTTGTCGTTCTTCGCAGCCTCATCAAGCTTTTTTAAGGAATATGCCGTCCAATGCTCCTTCTCTATCGTCACGACGCTACCTTGATCAAGAGCGAATGTATGGAAATCCCCTTTTGGGATGTCATCAGGAGCCTCGATGATAGGTCCAGACACCCTCAACACAGAATTCTCATCATCCAATTTCTCAACCCTTATCTTGAGATGAATTATCCTCTTGATTATCTTCGACTTGTCCTCTGTGCCACCGAGCTTTATCTTCCTCTCAGTCATCCCGCTGACAAGATCATCAGGCTCGATGATATTTGACAGATACCATGAATCCTCATTATTATCTATCCTAACCTTCAATATCTTATGCTTCATATCCTTAAGGATTATTTTCATGTCTGAACGAAAGAGCCAGGCATTTATTAAGTTTTTCGAGCAAGAATATGATTTGAGAAAATAAGAAGTAATTATCTTGGATAAAATATTATGCTTATGCCAAAATTCAAGTGATATTTATCTTGAAATTGCATTTCTTCTCGAGGAGTTCGAAGAAGAGTGCAAGTATTTTCTTCAATTGGTCGTGCTTGATATCTTTCGGATATGCTCCTGTGACAGTCATTGTTTCAATATTAATGTAAAAAGAGGCTAGTTCTACTGAACTTCTGCCAAAAAAACCATCGGTTTCCATAGACAAAAGCATCGTAACACCTTTCAACAATTGATTGAGATAAACATCTCCACGAGCGCCCTCTTTAGTAAATTCCTGATGAAATTTAAGTCGATATCTTGAATTCTTAAGCAAATCGCTTTCCAGAGAAAATAAGTATGGCTCTATTTGTTTATACGTTTGGTTTCTGGGAGTTGAATTCATCATATGAATTAATTCATCCCATGCACTTCCATTGACAAGCATATCGTTATGCATTTGACCGAGCAGCGCATTAATATCACTCTTGACTTCATCCACTGTCTTTATGGTGGGATTTTTTTGGATTTGTTTTACTAAAACAAAATACTTATCCAACAAGCCATTGATTTTCTTCTGGTTCTTCAGGATTGCATCAGCCTTTTCCTTAATCTCGTTCATAATTTCACCTGTCGTATAACTTGCATATAATTATCGAAATCATTTATTATACTCGATGCAGTCAGTATATAAATATTGTCATTGGCTCCAGGGCGGCCTCAAGGCTTTCAGATGACATTGATTACAGGACACATTGATCATATCTCTTTTTTACCGGCAAATTTGTTTTTATTTAAGTTTCCTCTAGTCTAAATTTATTGACTCTTTTATACTTTTCCTTCCTTTTTCTTCTATTCAAACTATTTATATGATACGATTATATGAAATTATTGCAAGAAATTCTTAGGTCACAACTAGAATACGAAGATTAGTTGTAATCCTCTACCGGCTATTATTATAGTCAAGTATCTCTCTAAATGAGAAGTGGGTGATTAAAGTATCATTATGCAAAGCAAACTTATGGCAAAAAATACCTACTAATATTATTCGATTAATTGGAGGAGATTAAAAATGAATCAAAAAAATATGGTATTAAGAATTTTTGGATATTTAGTTATATGCGCACTTATGGTATTTACTGTTCAAGCAGTGCAACAACCGGTAAATCTTGGAACAGCAGGTAATTTTGTTATTCTAGCAAAAACAGGCATCTCAACTACTGGAACAACTTCAATTGTTGGGAACATCGGCGTCAGTCCGATTGCCGCTACAGCAATTACTGGATTTGGACTAATACTTGATAGATCAGGACAATTTTCAACATCATCTAGAGTGGTTGGAAAAGTATATGCGGCCAATTATGCTGTTCCTACACCATCTGTTATGAGTACTGCAATAGGCGACATGCAAACCGCGTACACGAATGCAGCAGGACGAACTTTGCCTGATTATACTGAACTTGGAACTGGAAATATTGGTGGAATGACACTAAAACCCGGGCTTTACAAATGGAGTTCTGGCGTGATAATACCAGCAGATGTCACACTATCGGGAGGCCCTAATGATGTATGGGTATTCCAGATTGCCCAAAATCTTGTTGTCAGCTCTGGAAAGAAGGTTATCCTAAGCGGCGGTGCACAGGCAAAGAACGTCTTTTGGCAAGTCGCAGGTCAAACGACTCTGGGAACAACATCGGTTTTCAATGGAAATATATTGAGTAAAACTCTGATTGCTATGAATACTGGCGCAACATTAAACGGAAAAGCATTGGCTCAAACAGCTGTTACATTAATAGCTAATCATGTTAATGATGTAGCAGCATCGCGTGTTTTGACAACCATAAAGGTAACACCACTAACAGCAAATATTGCTGTCGGTCATACACTACAACTGACTGCTCGTGGTTATGATCAGCTTGGGATACTTATGCCAGCGACAATACTATTTACAACGAGCAACCTACCTGTTGCCAAAGTAAATTCCCTAGGCCGTGTTACTGCTATCAGGGTGGGCACTGCTAAGATTACTGCATCCAGTGGTGCTGTGAAAGGCTATTCTACTATAACAGTAAATAGACGGGGTTAAAGACAATAAATTAGCACTATAATAACTCAACTAAGAACATGTATTTTCATAGTTGAATGTTTTTTTATTTTTTATGTAATGTTGATTATGCTTAATTAGCGGAAATAAATCATAATAGAATTGAGTGCTTCCTCTGTAGATAAGAAAGTCTTTTTCTTAGTTTTTTAAATAGCTTATTATTTTGTCGCAATCATCATTTTCATTGATATGACCAAGATTCTCAAATAGAAACGAATATTTTAGAAGAACTTGATAATATGATAATATTTATAAACAATAACCATAAGATTTATATAGATATTAATCTGAAATCGAGCAGTAATTATATGTTATGCTAAATAACAATATGCAATATTGAATTGTTATTGAATTTATATTGGATTGATATGAAACTTATATTGATTATCAAATATTTGAAGGTGGTTTGATGAGAAAGGGCCAATCTGCAAGCAGTGCCGCTGCATTCATAGCAATAATGACTATCGCTATCATCCTGTATATTCTTTTTCTTCCTCCAGACATCAGAAACGAGCTCATAGGCACGCCTAATGAGACAGGAACAACGACGACAAATCCTGCACAGGCATCTACAAGCCTGCTCCAGCAGCAGATTGGCAGGATAACATATATCAATACTAATGACAAGACATATGATATACCTACGGTAAGGATATTCTCTCCTACATCTGCGCAAGTGATAAAGGTCGTGCCGAGCATCACCATAAGGAGCGCGCTCTTTGACAATGAAAATTCCAAATACAGCATGGATTTTGATATCGACAAGCAGAATACCGGCAACATATTATTATCATTCTCTGCAAAAGAATATTCAGGGCCGCTCAGCATCACATTGAATGGAAGAGAGATATATTCTGGAACAATCGAAAGCACTAATCCTGCTCCTATAATATTGGATCCTGGATATCTTACAGACAAGAACACCTTAGTATTCAGTGTCCCAAGCCCTGGATGGGCATTCTGGAAATCCAACAGCTACACATTGGAGAATCTCCAGATAACAGGAGATGTCACAGACAAGAAAAACGCCTTTGCGACACAAATATTCACATTGAGCGAGGCTGAGAAAGCGAATCTTGATTCGATAACATTGTTCTTCAATCCAGTATGTACATTGTCCAATGTGGGGCAATTGATCATAGACCTGAACAGCGTGCAGGTATTCGATTCTGTCGCTGATTGCGGCACGAAAAGCTTTGTAGTGCTTGACAAGAACTCTGTGCTAGAAGGCTCCAACGAACTGAAATTCTCGACAGATTCTGGGCAATATCTGCTGGACAATATCTATGTGAAGCTCACATTGACCAAGCCTGCATTCAATACATATTTCTTTGACCTCAAGGATACATATTTCAAGACTACAGCAGAGGAAGCGAGATGCGGCGACATTGACGGGGTATGCCCTGTAGGCTGTTCAGAAGAGCAGGACGGGGATTGCTGCTTCAAGCATGATGAGTTCTGGTGCGCCCTTCCGACGAACAATTTCAATGATAGATGCGTCTCTTATGTCGATGCGTCAAATTGCGGGCTATGCCCGACAGGATATTATGACAGCTCAGGCGATGCGCCGGCAAATTGCCAGGACAGGTGCGGCGACAACAAAGACAATACTTGCTTAAGTTCATGCCCTAGCCCATCAAAGTATTATGACAAAGACTGCTGCTATGCATCTGATCCAGCAAATTTCTGGTGCAAGGAAGCCCCGATAACAGGCATATCTGATAAATGCAGGGCTTCAGTAGACAGCTCGCAATGCAGCCTCTGCCCTTCAGGATACGTGGATAAGGGCGGCTCGAGGCCGGATTCCTGCAGCAGCAGCGATTTCCAGTTCACAGAGACGACAAAGGATTTGCTTGACAATTATCAGGTAAGGCTCATCGTGAGATTCATAGACGATACTTCACGGAAACGGGTCGATTTCAACATCAACGGATACAGGATATCTATAGACACTTATGCGATAGAATACACCCAGAATATCGATGCATATGTGAGGTCAGGGACCAACACCATAGAGATCGTGCCTGTGCAGGACATCGACATCGCAGAGATAAATGCTGAGATAAGGCAAGTAAGCTAAAATGGTATCTTATTATTTTTCTTTTTTATTGCAAATCAGATAATTAACATGCCAAGTACTGATGGTTCGGAAGAGAGAAAAAAAGAGGAGAAGGAAGAATTAGAAGAGTTCCGAAGAGCAGAGAGAGAGGCTGCTGCAAGGATGCGCGAGGAAGATGAGAGGAGAAAGCAGCAAGAAGCGCAAGAGGATGCAAAGAACAGCACATTCCGCAAAAGGATGCTGAACAATTTTGCAGAGAAAAATCAAGGGTTAGGGACTGCTGCAGCGACAGCGATGAATCCTGCATTGGGCGCTATCGTCGGAAAATATGCTGCCGACAGGCAGGCATCGAAAGAGCAGAAGAAGATCGCAAAACAGCAGGAAGAGGATTCTAGAAGGTCTGCAAAGGCATCAGAGAAAGCAACATCAAAACTGGATGATCTCAAGCGCGGCGGCGCAGGCGCGACAGACTTCAACAGTGGATGGCTCACATTCATAATATTTCTTGCATTGATTGCGCATATCTACGACACATGGACAAATTACCAAAGGCCTCCTGGCGATATTGTCATCACATCGCTTTATGCGCTCATAATAATCATAAGCTTCTTTTTTGTCTCTCATATGAAAATCACAGGCGAAGAAGGGTCATTGCTTGGAGTGATAGCGGTCTGCTATTTTTTGCCAGTGCTTATCCATTATATCCAGAACCAGGCACCTCCAAACTGGATACTTACGATAACTGGGCTGGTGATATTTTTCCCTCCGCTAGTGCTGTACCTATTCCTCCAATATCCTGAACATAGTTTTGGAGCGAAGACAATAAAAATCTATTTTGTCATATGGGCGATCATCGCAGTATTATATCTCGTCACATCCCCTGCAGCCCAGCAGGCCACATCAGGAGGGAAGGCCATGATCCAATATCCTATTGAAGGAATCAAATTTGTAGGCCAAGGCATAGCAAATCTCGGCACTAAAGTAGTCACATTAACGACGAGCGCTATGGATAAGGCTGTCGCCCAGGCTACGGGCCAGCAGTATGAGGGAGACCAAGAGAATCAGAGAGGAATATTCCTTGAAAACTTCCATCCTGTGGAGCAGACATATTATACCACTTCAGATATATGGATCGAGGGCAAGATAAGGGCCCAGAACATAAAAGAGACTTTACCTATTTCTACGGCATGCTCTATACCTGACAAGAATTTGAAAGGCGAGGTCAATCCGAAGAACTTCAATATGGTCAATAATGATGAGAATATCCTCGACTGCCATCTCGGAAGCCTTGCGCCTGGGACATATCAGGTCAGGGTCAGCGCGACATTCGACTATCAGACAGATGCTGAAATAAAATATTATTTTGTGGACAATAAGGTGAATCCGCAGACTTATAGCAAGGCACAGATCCCTGAAAAGACTATCGCGATATATACAGGAGGCCCTGTCCAGGTAGGATTGTCGTCATTGCATCAGCCGTTGAGGATAAGTGCAGATCCGAAAAATGAGAGCAATATCTTAGGAGTATATCCATTCGGAGTCAGCCTGACAAATACCTGGACATCAGGAAAAATCAGCCAAGGCAAGCAGTTCACACTTGAAGTGCCTAATGCTGTTGAGCTCATAAACTGCACAAGAAATCCGAGCAGTGATTCTCCGATAAGATCGGCAGACAGGAACAAGTATATTTTCAATGCCAATCAGGCGAACATCAGGCTGACATTTGATTCTGTCACATGCAGGATGAAGATTGTCAAGCCATCAGACCTGCTCGGCGCAAATCTAGAATATCCTCCTGAAAGGACATTCAACGCAAATGTCACATATGAATATACTGTAGAGGCATTGACTTATGTGACTGTAGAGAAAGATTATCTTGCAAACCCTTAAGGTGTTGATGAGATGCGAGATGATTGATGATATACGAAATTACAGATTATTAATAATATGCGAAATAATAGATGATTAATGAGATGTTGAAACAATAAATATCATAGATAACAAAATTTCGACAGAAATTTTCAATAATCAAAATATGCAAAAATGAATAAAATATGATATGTTAAAGAAGCACCAAAATGTTTAAAATCAAGACGATGATCAAACCTGAGACGATAATCAAGCCAATCCTTATGTTATTCATAATATCCTTATCTGGATGCACACTGTTCGGAAGCACCCAGCAGAAATATTTTGTCGGCACATCAGGTCTTGAGATGCAGTTTGTGCCATCAAACCCCACAGATGTCTTCGAGGCTGACAATTTCGGGCTTTCATTGTCTATAAATAATCTCGGCTCATATACGATACCCAATGCCACGCCCGGAAGATTGACAGTGAGCTATGATTCGTATTATCTGCAGCCTCAGGGAGCTCCAGTATATGCCCAGATCGTATTGCATGCAAAGGACATATCATATCCTATGGGTGACCAGGAATATTATCAGGCATTCTTCACTGCAAAAAGCCTGGATAATCTAAGGGATTCTGTCAAGACGACCATAGGATTCAACTTATGCTATCCATATAGGACAGAATTGTCCATCCCTGTATGCATCGATATGAAGGTCTTGGCGCAAGACGATCCTGCTGTCGTATGCCATAGCCAAGAATATTCTGACAGTACAGGGCAAGGAGCGCCTCTTGTGATAACAAAGGTCACTCCTGAGATGCTTGTATTGAACAAGGATAATGTGGTCGTCCCAGTATTCAAAATATATGTGAAAAATTCTGGCAAAGGATATGTCCTTAACATGAGCACTCCTGATGTATGCGCGGATGCTTCGACAAAGGCTTCAGAAAATCTCAACAAGGTAAGCATAAAGGCATGGCTCTCTGATAGGGAATTGGTCTGCACGCCGAAAGAATTGAGATTGACAGATACTGGAGATGAGTATTTCAGGTGCCAGGTCAACCAGAACGTTGCTGACTATAAGCGCACGCAAAAGAATTTCGTCTCGCCGCTGACAATAAGGATAGATTACGGATATGTCCAGGTGCAGACGCAGCAGATAAACATCAAAAGGTCCAAGGAATCCATTCAGCCGATCATAACATGCAACGATCCGAACATCTGGTCTGGAGGGCAATGCATTTCTAAATGCGATTATTGCGCAAAAAATCCTAAAGACGCAACAAAGTGCGGCAGTAATCTGCCTTTCGCAGGATTCCAATTCGATGCATCATTCGGATGCTATTGCAGCGATGCCAAATGCCAGACATTGGCGCCTAACGGAAAATGTATATTCGGATACTGCAACGGAGGCATGGACTGCTGCTCGACAAATGAATGCGATGACAAGGCAGACGGTACGCAATGCGGGGACAATTATGTCTGCATAAACAAGGTATGCTCTACGACAACATACTGCGCATATGTTGAGCAGTCTGTGAACAATGGATTTGCATGCAGGTCTCGCTCATTGTGCGATCCGAATGAGATAGTCGCTGGCTTATGTCCTGGAAATGCAGACAATGTATGCTGTATAATCAACCCGTGCAAAGACAAAAGCGATAATTCAATCTGCGGCGATGGATATGTATGCGTCAATCATGTCTGCAGCACAACAAAAACAAATTGCGTTGCCAATTACGGCTCGCAAGGATATGATTGCAGGCAGAATTGCGCAAGCGAAAAAACAATGGCAGGCCCTGGATTATGCCCCGCAGGGATGCAGTGTTGCCAAATATGAAATATTCAGACAAAAATATGAAACATCCGGACAAAAAAATCAAAATCTTTATATATTGCGAATACAAAAAATGCATGTCAAGAGTTAAAAATCATATGCGGAGTCAAAAAGAGTGAGTTTCATGAAATTTGATAAGAACGTCATTGCATTGAGCGCTGCCATCATCATTGTCGTATTTATGATTTCTGGATGCGATGGGATAAGCTCAGGAAATAATCTATATAACAGGAAATATTATCAAGGATATGACAGCCTGCAATTATCATTCCTCACAGACAGCCCTCCAAGCACATTCCTATATGATCCGACATCGACGCAAAATGAGATCCCTGTTGTCGTGCAGGTCAAGAATCTGGGCGCTGCTGACACTTATGGTGTATTGTTCATCCATGGCTATGATCCTCATATCATGCAGGTCGCAGGAGGGCAGCTCCCTGGTATCGGTAATGTGAATACTGGCGGCACAGGATCTGGATGGTATTTCAGCTTAAGCAATGTCTATATAGGATTGGCAGGAGGAGGCACTAATGTGAACGTCGGATTCACAAGCCCTAACGGGAATGTCTATGGGCTCAATGCATTCACCGCAAACGGCCAACTGAAGAGCATGACGATCAGGGCAAATCCTGGACGCATAGGATATGGACTTGGCCAAAAAATATTCTCGATATTCACAAGCAGCAACGGATTTGGATGGAATGCTCCTATCGCATTGCAAGGAGACACTCCTGATACTCCAGGAGGAGACATGCAAGCTTATGATTTCCCGACATACATCATTAATCTTCCTACATCTCTTGAGGAATTCCAGCAACCGATAATGGTAACTGCATGCTATGATTACGCCACCAGATCCACCACCATGATATGCATAGACCCTAAGCCGACTAGTGCAGTAAGAAAGCCTTGCACCCCAAGGAGCGTAAGCCCTGGAGGAGGACAAGGAGCTCCTGTCTCAGTCACAAGGATAGATGAGATATCAAGCTCATTAAAGACTGTATTCACGATCTATATCCATCATAACAAGCAGGACACATTGGATGAATTATGGGACTTGAACAGCCTATGGAAATGCAATCCAGAAGCCCAGACACTCGCAAAATCCACAGACATGGATGTCGTATATGTGAATTATGTGCAATTATCAGGACAGCCAGTCACGTGCGCATCCGACGGCAGGATCAGGCTAGACTCAGGAGGCAACGGCCAGATATCATGCACTGCAGTATTTGATGGGCTCACGAACACAGCATATGAGGCTCCGCTAGAGATAGAGCTATGGTACGGATATTCAAAGAGCATCTATAAATATGTAGACATAAAAAGGGTATCTTGATCAATATATCGAGTATCATTATCAATAAAGTATCATCATGATCAATAAATCATCAGCATATTTGATTGACATAATCAATATATTTAAATTCGAGGACATATAAGAGCCATATAATACCATATAATATTGTTAATAATATGATAATCCATAAAACAATATAAAATAATTCGTAAAACAAAATAAGACTATTCAAAAAAAAAAAATATAACAATTCATAAAACAAAATTGATAATACGACAAACAGGTGATGTATAATGGAAAAATATTCAATAGGACTATTGTTGATAGGGCTTTTGCTTTTCGTGGTCGGCTGTTCTACAACTTCTACGACAGGCGGCACTGCATTCATCGGCGGAACGCAAGGGCTCAAGACAGATTTCATGCCAGGCAATCCTCCTGATGCAATATTTGACGGAGGCCAGTCACAATTCTCTATCGTCTTAAGGCTAGAGAATGTCGGTGAAAGCCTTGTCGATACAGGCGCAGGATATGTCCAGATCAACGGCCTTGATCCAGGCACTTATGGCACAAGCAGCTTCAAGCAGGATATAAGCACTGCTATCGAGCCTGCAAAGAAGAATTTCGACGGCTCGACATTGAATGGCGGAATAATCACTGTAGAATTCGGGCCATTGCAGTATGGTCCTGTCATAACAGGAAACCTGCAGGAGACGGTCTGGGCAGACATATGCTACAAATATACTTCGACAGCCACGGCGCAGCTCTGCATCAAAAAAGATCCTCAACTATTGCTCAGCGACAAGAAGATATGCGAAGTAGAAGGAGAGAAGAGCCCTCAAAATTCTGGCGCGCCTATACAAGTCACGTCATTGAAAGAGAATTTTGCAGGCAACGGCAAGATAGGCCTAACATACACAATAACTCATGTAGGCTCAGGAGATAACTTCTTTGATGATCGAGCCACAGTATGCAATGATGTCGAAAGCAACAACCAACGAGGAGTCGTGCATGTCGTGATCAAGCCTGTGACCCTTGGAGGAAGCACAGTAACTCCAGTATGCTCTGGCCTTTCTGAAGGCAACGGCAATGAAGGGTATCTGAGATTGTTCAAAGACAACTCAGGAAAAGAAGAATACCCACTGTATTGCACTCTAGATGCAAGCTCTACAGACAGCATATTCCAGGTACCTATAGATGCGACATTCACATACATGTATCTCCAGCACGTCCAGAAAGCGATAACAATAAGGCACATCGCACAGTAAGGGAGACAAAACTTGGATAGAGATACTTTTTATTTTTTTTATAATTTTTTATTAATTTTTAATGATCTTTTATCATTATTTTAATAATTTTCATAATAATATATTATTTCTAATTCTAATCACGGCAATAAATTGGCAATGAGCCGCAACTATTTAGAATTAATCAATATAAAATTTGCTAATAAGGATTCCAACTGCAAAAACTCATCAGAACCTTCAACCATCCTGAACTCTATCTCTGCGCATTCTTTCACCATCTGCAACTTCTTTAGATCATCGATCTTCAATTTCCATACCTCTTTGTGCAATTGCTTTATCAAATCAAGGCCTGAGAGACCATAATTAAGCATAGTATCGAGCAGTTTCGCCTTTGCTTTTGCAAAATCATTCTTGACAACCAATTCGAGTATCTCATTGATCTCTTTCGGCCTTGCAAAGCCTGCGACCTCAAACACCACCTCCTCTGTAATCTTTGTGCCCATCACAGCGCATGCCTGCAATATGTTCTCTAATTTCCTGCAGTCGCCTTCAGAGACCTCGACAAGGGCATGCTTTGCCTTCTCATCAATCGATAATTTCTCGTTTTTTGCAATATGATCGATAAGATCGAAGACGTCTTCCTGCGCCAAGGGCTTGAAGCGGAAGACTGCGCACCTTGACTGTATAGGCTCTATTATTTTTGAAGAATAATTGCATGATAATATGAAGCGACATGTCTGAGTATAATTCTCCATCGTCCTTCTGAGCGCCTGCTGTGCCTCTTTTGTGAGCGCATCACAGTTGTGTACTATCACATCATTTGCTATAAATTTCTTATTTTCTGTAGACAGACAATAAACCCATTCCGGATCTTCAATTTTCTTTAGTCCAGTAACATAATAGTAGGAAGTATCAGAGTAATACAATGAATCTTTCCATGCTGCAAAATAGGGTACTGACCTCAATGAATAAATATGTTTGCCTAACGATTTTTTCCATGTAAGATACTGTATCGTGTCTTTTGAAGCCTCTTCTTTATATTTACAGTAAGAATAGCCTATATTTTCCAGGAATCGCAATATATTATCGCGACTATTTAGAATTCTCAATTCTCCTCTGAGAGCATGAGTGCCATCCTTTCTAGGATAAAGTCTGTTGCTAATCAAAATCCTTGAATTTATGCCGAACTCTGACAGTAATAATTTAAATTGACTTAAATATATTTCTAGTTCATTTCTCAATGCAATATCCTTATGTTGCACGAATAATATTGGCTTAATGGTTCTTCCCTGGAATTTAGGACAAGAGCCTTCGCCCCCGAAAAAAGAAGAGAGGAAAGCGCGCTTAATATCTGATGTACCATTCAATATCCATTTAGGAATATTATAATGCTGAGCTGTCTTCTTGCCCACAGGAGCTCCCAGAGAATAGAAAAAGCTTAACAAGTCAATCTTATAAGCTCCGAAAGACCAGCATTCGCCATTCTTCCATCTAGAATATCTTATGTTGCCTAACGAATAATAACCGAGAGCATTTATGTCCTTACGTATTGTACGCAAATCTTCATCTTTTCCTGAGAAAAATAATTGTTTTGCCTTAAGGCTTAGGGTACCATCACTAAATAAATGACCTAAAATCCTAGCAGCGATTATTGCATTATCATGCTGTAATGGATAAAGATTTTTTGAAGATAATTGCGTGATGACATACTCATCATTGCTACGTTGTGTGCGTTTTATCTCGTATAATTGTTTTAATGAATCATGTAAAGGTGCATTTAGTTTGAAGACACCTTTCTCTTGTCTGACCAACTCTTTCTCAAGCAACGATATATAATATTCATTTTTTGATTTTGACAATAAAGAAGATAACTTGGTTGTGGCAATCCCGGACTTTTTTGTTAGTTCGTTTCTTGATAATCCTTCAGCATGCGTCGAGAGCAGTTCTATGATTGCTTTTTCTGGAGAGTGTGTTATGTATCTTTCTTTCTTTTTTATTTCTTGAGGCAATCCTATCACTTGGTAAATTATAGGCTCAGCCGGCTCTACGATAGGAACGCTGGATGCTGATAAAGGACATAAAACCAACTCGCCTTTTCTAATGTTTCTGGCCTCTATCCATCCTGCAGGTGTGAGAAGCATATGATTACCTGTGAGCTTAATAGTTTTGTCATGTATACTTAGTTCATAGAATCCATTTGCTGGATCATGAGGTATTTTTATAGCATTGGATATGTTGACAAATGAAAACTCTCTATTATCATCAACGGATAATACTTGTGAGTTTTTGATGTCTTTTTTCTCCACAAATTCTCCTATTTTCATAGTGTATTCGCCAGATTTATCTCTCAAGGTTATTTTCGAATCGTATTCAAGACATTCATCAAGATATATTATCTTGAATGGCACGTTGCCTATGGCTTTTGTCCTTGCGAACTCCTTGACCTTCACTCTTATCACATCTATGCCTCTTTCATCAGATGCGTTCAGCTCAAGAAAATTCTCATGCCAAGAATCCTTGTATAATTGCTTGACTGTGACTATCGATAATGTAGTCTTTCCCACGCCTGCAGGGCCTGCAAACAAAAGATGCGGCATATTCTTCTGCTCGACAAAGGCCTTCACTCTCTTGACAATATCCTTTTGTCCTCTTATATCCTTGAATTCGCTTGGCCTGTATTTCTCTGTCCACATAGAATATTCCATAAGGAAAAGGATTGTTCAAGAGTTTAAAAAGTTGATTGAGAAAGAAGGATATGCAATATCCCTGTTCATATTTCGATAATCTTTTTCTGTATCGGGGTCGTGATAATCAATTTCCAATTTTGAGTAATATAAAAATCAATCTCGCTTCTAGCACCGAATCTGTTTTTTAAGTATATTCCGGGCTCTATAGTATAGCCAAGATTAATGTGCAATCTCTTATTGTTAGAGTGTTTAATCCTGCCATAGATTCCGTGCGGGGATGTGAAACCGATGCAATGCCCTGTGCTATGCTTAATGTTCGCTCCATAGCCACCATCTATAATCACTTTGCAGGCCACTCTATCTATCTTTGCTCCTGTAGGGATGATGCGTTTCTTCAATTGATTCTTGATATATCTTATGCACGAGTCTCTTGCCTTGAGGACAATATTAAAAATTTTGATTGCTTCTGAAACAGGTTTGCCTTTAGCACCCATCCATGTTATATCTGCAAATGGCACTCCCGGCAGTGATCCGACACGCCTACCCCATATGTCAATCAAAATCAGAGAATTATTCTTTAGAGTTGAAGATTTCTTGGCAGGAAAATAATGCACATACGCAGTATTCTTGCCAAATGCCACTATAGGAGGATCCCTATCAGACTTTAGATTGTTTTCCTTAAATTTTCTTAAGATGAACTGAGAAACTTCATACTCAGAGATATTTTTACTCAAGGAGATATGCTTAAACGTCTGTCTCATTATCCTGTCT